>Ga0114962_10002208_pt1 | contig 16412 bp, 8 predicted proteins | sample C_130820_MF_Meta_FD_87017 | JGI IMG/M metagenome (GOLD analysis project Ga0114962, IMG submission 87017) | Freshwater microbial communities from Lake Croche, Canada to study carbon cycling - C_130820_MF_MetaG | ecosystem: Environmental > Aquatic > Freshwater > Lake | place: Lake Croche, Canada...
AAGGGCCTTGGCGGTGATGTTTGCCGTGAGGCCGGTGGGTTGTGTGAGCACATAACCACCTGCTGCTGAACCGCTCAAAGTATAGCCATTGACGGTGACTGCGATGCCATTGCCGACACCGGCAGAAGCAAAGGTCGCCAAAGGAGTACCGCTTACGGTGACGTTGCCGACATCGCCAGCAAGTACACCCACCAATAATGTCGTACCACTGAGTGTGGCGGTCGTGGTGCGGTCATACGGCTTGTTGTCAGCCGTGAGGCCACTGATGGTGAGGGAGATGGCGGAATTGACCGTGATATTACCAGCAATGTAGCTGATGGAGTAGTTTGACGGCGTAAAGGTTCCCCCTGTCACTGCGGAAGCGACCACTGAGCCTGGATAACTGCCAGCCGTATCACTTGCGAGTGCACCTGAGCCATAGGTGATGGTGACTGAACCAATCGATTGTGGAGAAACCAAACCACTGCTGGTAAAGGCCGTCGAACCTGCGCCACTGGTGAGTGTGGAGTTGAAATTCTTGATGACGTTGTTCGCGGTGATGGTCAAAGCTTTGGCCGTGACGGAGCTGGAAACAGTGGCAATGTTCACCGAAGTTGCGCCGCTGCTGGAAAGAACAATGTTACCGGAGTAAGGCGAGCCAGCCACAGTGGCCGTGGCGGCAAGGCGAACATACACCGTGGTGGAGGCAACCGCTCCAGAACTGCCAACCGCGATGGCCGTGCCGCTCCCTGCGTAACCAGCGGAGCTGCTGGTCTGGGAAACTTCAAAACCCGCAGGAGGGGTGACGGTGATGCCAGCCGTCAGGTTGCTGCCCGACAGCGTAAAGCTGGTTGGCGAAGCGGAACCTGAACCGTAGGTTGTGTTAACGGCAGCGAGTGTGTCGGAGGAGGAGATGACGGGTGGGGCGATGGGAGCAAAAGAGATGCCTTTTGCGATCGTGCCAGCAGGTGCAGTGTAAAGGGTGACATTGGCGCCAGTAGTGATGCTGATCGTCGAGTTGTATCCAGCAGCATCCGCCAGTTTGATGACGCTATTAGCAGCGGTGGCACCGTTGCCGCCGGTGACATAGAGATTGGCGCCGTTGCCATTCTTCTCAGCTGCCATGCTGAAGCCGCCAAAGGCCGTGGTGTAGGTGCCGTTGGCCGTCCAGGAGTTGCTGACCAGCGAGAACTTGTCAATGCTGCCGACTGTAGCACTGGTAGCGTTAAGAATGTACAGCACATCATAGGCCGTTCCGTTCATGCCTGACGAGATCAAGTAGAAATCGACGTTCGGGCTGCTGGTTGTCGCGTTGTTTGAAAGACCAGGAAGGGATACGGTGGAACCGCCAGTGACCGCGGTGATAGTCACCACAGGTGAAAAACTGGTCAGCTTAGCCTGAGATGCATAAACAACACCACCAAAGCTTTTGACACAGCTCACATTGAGTGCCGGACTCGCCGTCGAAGTGCTATTCGAATAGATTCCGCCTTGGTCTGCAACGTACCAATTGCTGTTGTTGAGGCTAGTTGCACCGCGAGTCTGATTTCCGCTGGTTCCAGTGTATGTCGTCTGCAGAGCGAATGTACCTGACGAATTCAAGGTGCCAACACCACGAGGGTTCAGTGTATTGACGTTGGAAGCAGTATTGGTGCTGTTCCCTCCGGTGAAGCAGAGAAGGCTCTTGTCGTCCGTGGTGGTCAAATATCCCGTGCTGCCCGCTGATCCGCTGATGCGCAAGGCGTTGGTGCCGGTACCGAGGATTGAGATGGCATTCAAGGGAGTCTGGCCAGCGGTAGTACGATCCAGCTCGACGATGGTGCAGGTCGTGTTGTTCGCTGAACTTGAATCCGCCTTCAGAACCGCTAGATTGCCGGCAGTGAAAGACGCGCCACTGGATACTCCACCCAACAATAGGGCGGACGCGGCAATAATCGAAGCATACTTCGGTAAGGAAGTGATTCGTGATGCGAGGTTGGATGGAATCATAGGAATAAGTATGCGTGAGTTAGAGGGAGGTTAGACGAGTACATTCTGTGTTTATTAAAATCGATCGTTGGGCGGCCAGCCGAGGCCGGGATATGCGGTTTCTGGTCTGGAGCAGCGGATTGCAAGTGGTGTCATTTGGAGGATATCTTGGGATAATCTCTTACCGGAAGCCCCGGACGGAAGCTCTAAATTAGCCCCGCAACTCCATTTTCCAATCACTCAATTGCAACAAAACTGTCACCAAAATATCTATCCAATGTGACGAATTCGCCCCACTATCAGACTTGTGTCAGAAGAACATATTTGGAGACAGAGAAAACGTCCACGCATGGCAGATGGGCCGAACCGAAGCATGGTGGTGTATCGGACGTTGCGTTCCTGGCGCAAGCAGGCAACAGCCAACGCACTGCGCATGGGCCGCGCCGCGAGACGCGGCTCGCATCGCCGGCTACTTCTAATACTACGGCATCTTCTATTTCACCGAGCCTGCCCACCTGCTGCCCAAGGCTAGCCACGCCGCCTACACCAAGCGCCTCGCCGCCATCATCCTGTCCCATCAGGAAAAAGACGGTTCCTGGTCGGACTATCCCTTGTATAACTACCACCGCCCCTACGCCACCGACCACGCCCTGCACGCCCTAACGTGGTGCCGCGACGCGATGCAGTAGCTGCGGCCTCCAGCCGAACAAATGGAGTGCGGGGGCTTGCCCCCGCCTTGCGGTGGATAGAGCTTGCTCCATGGGGGAGAAAGCCAAAGTGAAGCGCGGCAGCTTGAGCCTCGCCAGCAAGCTGGCACGGCCGGGCGGCAGCAAGCTGCCGCAGTCCGGCGCGCATTTCCGTTCTTGCCCTGCGCCGCGCTAGCTGTCATTACCAGTCCCAGGCCAACTAAACTCCAGCCCAACCCTGCTACTCGCATGAACCAACCCAGCCTATTCAAGACCGCCGATGGAAAGTCGTACGGTTTCACCTTCCTGCTCATCACATCGCTGTTTTTCCTGTGGGCGGTGTGCAATGGCATGATCGACGTGATGGACAAACACTTCCAGGATTTCCTGCATCTGTCCAAATCCCAGTCCGCCAATGTCCAGTTTGCCCACTACCTCGGCTACTTCCTGATGGCCTTGCCGGCCGGCTGGCTGGCCCGCCGTCTCGGGTATAAGAGCGGCATCATCGTCGGCCTGTTGATGGTGGCCCTCGGATGCCTGTGGTTCATCCCCGCCACACATATCTCCCAGTTCTGGGCGTTTCTCCTCGGCGTATGCGTCGTATCGATGGGACTCACCTTCCTGGAAACCATCGCCAATCCATACACGACGGTACTCGGCGCCCCGCAGTTTGCCGCGGTGCGCATCAATCTGGCCCAATCCGCCAACGGCGTGGGCTGGATTCTGGGCCCCATCATCGGCGGTTTGTTCTTCTATGCCGACCCCGGCATCCATCAGGCGCACATTGATTCGGGTGCCCACAAGGCATCCATTGAAAATTGCCAGCCGTGCCAGCAAAAAAAAGCTGACCTAACCAGCGATTTGGCCAACCAAAAAGCCGCGCTGCACCGCCACCACTTGGCGGCGGATCCGTCCGCCGGTCCGTTGGAGTCGTGTGTTTCCTGCAGCGCCAAGGCCGACTCCTGGTTGAACAACGCGCTCTCCAAAGTGGATGGGAAATGCCATGTTTGCATCACTTCAGCCCATCAAACGGTGTGGATTCCCTACGCCGTCATTGCGGCCATCGTGCTGGCGCTGTGCGTGGTGTTCTATCGGTCTAACATCCCGGACATCGTCAATGAGGACGACTATCATCTCGATGATTCCGCGCCGGTGCCACATAAGTCGATTTGGGCGCACGGTCATTTCACGGGCGCGGTCATCGCCCAATTCGTGTACGTTGCCGCCCAAGCTGGCATCTTCAGTTTCTTCATCAACTACATTGTGGAGGACATGCCCGCCTTGACCGCCACGATGAAGGAGTCGTGGTCGTTCCTCGTCGGCGGAGACAGTGGCTCGGAATTCCGCAATGGGGCATGGTTCACCACCGAACAGGGCGCCACCAAATTGCTATCCATTTTCGGATTCTCGCTATTCTTGCTCGGACGCTTCACTGGGGCCGGCCTGCTCAACAAGCTCGCCGCGCACAAAGCCCTCGGCATCTATGCGCTGGCCAACGTCGTGCTCATGGGCCTCATTGTTGCCAGGCTCGAGTGGATCTCGGTGGTGGCACTGTTCCTCAGCTTCTTCTTCATGTCTATCATGTTCCCCACCATCTTCGCGCTCGGCATCCATGGCCTCGGCCAAAAATCCAAGCTCGCCTCCTCGTTCATCGTGATGGCCATCATGGGCGGCGCGTTGCTGCCAAAACTCATGGGCAAACTCGGTGACGACTATGGCATGTCCGCTGGCTTTGCGGTACCTGCCGCTTGCTTCATCATCATCGCCATCTACGGCTTCTCATGGTGCAAACTCAGCGGCTCGCCCGGCCTCCTCGGCCACAAACCCAGTGGCGGCCATTGAGCCCGAAATCCGAAGTTTGAAAAAACTCGAGGTCAGATGAACCACGGATTTCACGGAATCTACGGATTAAGAGACAACTTGTCCGGTGCTTCTGCTGTGCTGCAAATAATGTGAAAATTCAAATTCAAAAAAATTCGTGTAATCCGTGGTTTCAGCCGCGGATGTCACCTTGCCGCTTATGCTCTACCCACTCGACCCCGCCCCGTTGCCGCGCGAGGCGTCCGCCGATGACATCCTCAACGCTTTTCTCGCGTATCTGACAAATTCGGGGATCGAGCTATACGGGCATCAGGAGGAAGCTATCCTGGAAATTTTCCAGGATAAAAACGTCATCCTCGACACGCCCACCGGCTCCGGCAAGACGCTGGTGGCGCTGGCAATGCAATTTAAGGCACTGTGCCAAGGTCGGCGCTCGTTTTACACGGTGCCAATCAAGGCGCTGGCCAACGAGAAATTTCTCTCGCTGTGTCGGCTGTTTGGGCCGCAACACGTCGGCATGATCACCGGCGACGCCACCGTCAACCACGACGCGCCGGTCATCTGTTGCACTGCGGAAATTCTCGCCAATATGGCCCTGCGCGAGGGTGCCGCCGCGCAGGTCGATGACGTGATCATGGACGAGTTCCATTACTATGCCGACGCCTCGCGCGGTGGAGCCTGGCAAATCCCGCTGCTCACGCTGGCCCGCGCCCGCTTCCTGCTGATGTCAGCCACCCTCGGCGACTCAACATTTTTCGCCAAACAACTCACTGAACTAACAGGCACGGCGACCGCGCTGGTGCAATCCGACCAACGGCCGGTGCCGTTGGAGTTCTCCTACTCCACCACCCTGCTGCAGGACAAGGTGGCCGAACTGGTGGAGGCCGACCGGGCGCCGATCTATCTGGTTCACTTCACCCAGAACTCTTGCGCCGACACCGCCCGCGACCTGCTCTCCACCAACTTCTGCAGCAAGGAGGAAAAGTCCGCCATCGCTCGAGCCCTCCACGACGCGGATTTTCGCAGCCCGTATGGCCGCGAATTGGCGAAAATCATCCGCCACGGCGTCGGCATCCACCATGCCGGCTTGCTGCCGAAATACCGGCTTTTGATAGAGAAGCTGACCGGCGCGGGTCTGCTCAAGGTGGTGTGCGGGACCGACACGTTAGGGGTGGGCGTGAACGTGCCGATCCGCACGGTGATGTTCACTGGGCTGTGCAAATACGATGGCCGCGGCACCAAGATTCTCAGAGCACGCGACTTCCGCCAAATCTGCGGCCGCGCCGGCCGCCGCGGCTTCGACCATGTCGGCTACGTGGTGGCCCAGGCACCGGAGCACGTCATCGAAAACCTCAAACTCGAGGCCAAGGCCGCCGGCAATCCCAACAAGAAGCGCAGCCTCGTTAAACGCAAGCCACCGGAGCATAACTTTGTCCACTGGGATGAGGCCACCTTCGACAAACTCCGCGCCGCGCCGCCCGAACCACTCACGTCGAGTTTCTCCATCGCCCATCATACGTTGCTCAACGTGCTATCACGCCGCGGCGAAGACGGTTGCGCCGCGCTCAAGGATATCATCCGGCGCTGCCATGAGCCACCCGCTAAACGCACCGATCTAACCAAGCGCGCCTACCAACTTTTCCGCGGCCTGGTGCGCGCCAAAATCCTCCACATCCTGCCGGTGGCCAAACGCGACGGTCCCCAAAAAGTCATCGTGGATGTGGCGCTGCCCGAGGATTTTTCGATCAACCATGCGCTGAGCCTATGGTTGTTGGATGCCATTCCGCAACTCGATCCCGCCGCCGAGGATTATGCACTCAACCTCATTTCGCTGATCGAGGCAATCTTGGAAAACCCGGATATCGTGCTGCGCAAGCAAGTGGATCTGATCAAAAGCGAGTTGATGGCCCGGCTCAAGGACGAGGGCGTCGAGTATGACGCGCGGATTGCCCGGCTGGAAGAAGTGGAGTGGCCGATGCCCGGCAAGGAATTTATCTATACCAGCTTCAACGCGTTCAAGCTGAGCCACCCGTATCTGGGCAGTGAGAACGTGCGGCCCAAGTCGATCGCCCGCGAAATGTTTGAGAACTATCAATCGTTCGAGGACTACATCAAAACCTATAAACTCGAACGCGCTGAGGCGGTGCTGCTGCGCCACCTCAACGAGGTATACAAAGTTCTCGCCCAAACCGTGCCCGACGCCGCCAAAACCGAGGCCGTCCACGAAGCCGCGTCCTTCCTCGAACTCATCGTCCGCCACACCGATTCCAGCCTCCTCGACGAGTGGCAGAGCATCGGCAGCAACGCCGACCCGTCCAACATCCAAAATCCAAAATCTAAAATCCAAAATTCTCTCCCCCCCCCTCTTCCACCTTTCACCCGCAACCGCGCCACCTTCACCCGCCACCTGCGCAACCACCTCCTCACGCTCGTCACCGCGCTCTCCCGCTATCAAACGGAAACCGCGCTCGGCTTGTTGGAACCAGCCGATTCCGCCGGCAAGCCGTGGACCAACGAGCGGCTGCTCAAGTTGTTAGACACCTATCACGATGCGCGGCAGCAGATCAGGCTCGATCCTGAGGCGCGCAACGCACGTCACACCCATCTGCCGGAGTTACCAGCACCCGGCAGCCCGCGGCCCTTCCTGCCCGTCGTCCAAACCCTCGTCGATCCCGACGAGCTCAACGACTGGGCGATCTTCCTGACTCTGGATCTGGAAAAATCCAACCTCACCCGGACCCCGGTTTTATTGCTAGAAACCCTAGCAGAGGGCTAGTCTAACGGAGCGCTGGCTTCAGCCGGCGCGTAAGGTAATAGGAGGAACTTGTGCCCGATGAGGAGTTACCACATTTTGTGGTGATAGCGGAAGCGCAGCCCATGAATGAGTGCCGATGGCTCGGTTCATGGGCGAGCCTTCCACACGACGACACTAAGGTCGTCGCTCCCTAACTGGCCGCGGCGGGGTCAAGTGACTGGGTGGCTTATGCCTTAGGGTGGCAGCTTATCCTGCCGAGGCGCAACTCCGGGAGGAAGAGAGGGACACGCCGGCTGAAGCCGGCGCTCCGTTAGAGCAGAGCGCCTCGCGGCCCGCATCTACGTCTAGTCCTTGCGTTTGAGCAGCGGGAAGAGGACCACATCGCGGATGGTGGGGGCACCGGTGAGCATCATGCACAAGCGGTCGAGGCCGATGCCGATGCCGCCGGCGGGAGGCATGCCGTGCTCGAGGGTTTCGATAAAATCGTAATCGACCTTTTGGGTTTCCTCGCCGGACTGGTGTTCGAGGCGCTCGCGTTGCACATCGGGATCGTTGAGTTCGGAATAACCGGGCGAGATTTCCTGGCCATTGATGATGAGTTCGTAGACCTCGACGGTCGTGCCGTTAGGACTGATTTTAGCCAGCGGCACGAGTTGGCTGGAGACGCGGGTGACGAAGCACGGGTCGAAGGTTTTTTCCTCCACGAGTTTTTCAAATACCTGCTGGATCACCTCGTGGTCCTCCATGGCCGCGGATAGTTGCACGCCGAGGGTCTCGCAACGCTCGCGGCGACCGGCGGGTGTTAGCTCGAAAAAATCGGTACCGGCGGCGGCGGCGATGAGGTCGTGATAGGCGGCGCGGCGCCACGGGCGGGCGAGGTTGATGGTGCGCAGGAGCTTACCGGCCTCATCCTTGTGGTCGATTTGCAGGCCGCCACAGAATTTTTCTGCGAGGTGGCAGACGAGTTCTTCGACGAGATCGGCCATTGCCTCGAAGTCTGAGAACGCCCAATAGGCCTCCAACATGGTGAACTCGGGATTGTGACGCCGCGATATGCCCTCGTTGCGGAAACTCCGGTTGAGCTCAAACAACTTGGTGAAGCCCCCCACCAGCAAGCGCTTGAGAAACAACTCCGGAGCAATGCGCAAGGTCAGCGGCATGCCCAGGGCGTTGTGATAGGTTTCAAACGGGCGGGCTGCGGCGCCGCCGGCGACGTCCTGGAGCATCGGGGTTTCCACTTCCAGAAACCCGCGCTCCTGCAGGAAACGACGGATCTCGGCCAGCATCAGCGAACGTTTTACAAACAACGCCGCACTCTCCGGATTGCCCAGCAAATCCAGGTGGCGCTTGCGATAGATTTGCTCGCGGTCGGCCAAGCCGTGCCACTTATCAGGCATCGGCCGCAACGCTTTGGACAGCACGGTGAACTTGGCCACCTTGATAGTCGGCTCGCCGGTGCGGGTGATGAACGTTTCGCCCTCGATGCCGATCCAATCCCCGCGATCCAGGCATTTCCACACCGCCGCCTCGTGTTCAGATAGATTTTTGGTCCCGACGTACCCTTGGATCGAGCCGTGGATATCGCCCACCTGGATGAAGCACGACTTGCCCATGTCGCGCAAGGCGCTGATGCGACCGGCGACTTTCACCTGCAGGCCTTCGACGAAATTTGCCTGCAGCTCGGCTGGGGTGATACTCACGTCGAAGCGCGCGCCGAACGGATCGACGCCGAGTTCGCGCAATTTGGCGAGTTTTTCGCGGCGCACGGCGATGAGTTCGGCTTCGGTGGATTGGTGGGACTGAGGTGGGACGGCGTCGCTCATGGCGAGGGAGGGTTTAGGTGGGATGCGGCGGGGAAGCAAGCGCGGCTTTGGCCCAAGGACTCAGTGTTCAACCTCGATGATGCCAAAACATCGAGCAAGTTGGAGCTCCAGCGTGAAGCGGGACGAAGACGATTACAGATTATAGGATTACACAGATTACACGGATTCAAGAAATGCCTTATGAAATTGGTAGAATCCGTGCCATCAGTGGTTCATTTTCCCCGATCTATCCCCGGAAGTTCCACCGCCATCCCATCCCGGAATTCTTCATCCGTGCAATCCGCGTAATCCTCTTCCTCCGTGGTAATCCTCGCTCCGTTGGGTGCTCAAACCGTGCTGGCCATCCTTGCCCGCCGGCATGCACAGCAGCAAGCTGCGCATTGGCTCAACAACCGGAGACGGCTGTTTCCCGTCTCACCACGACTTCACGTCGTCGCTGGTGCCGAGTTGTTTGTCGGCGCCGGGGGAATAGACCGCGACACGGCGGCCGTTGAGCAGTTCGGTTTTGCTGCCGAGAGAGACGCGCAGGCGCTCCTCATAATTGACGTCGAGTTGCACGTGGAAGGGGTTGCCCCATGAGTCGTAGAGGCCTTCGGCAGAGCGGCCGTTGGCGGAGTAGAGCAAGCCGCCCTTGGTTTTGGTCTTGGTTTCCGCCGCCTGCAATAATTTGAGCAGGCGCGAATTCTGCACTTTGCTGGAGTTTTCATCAAGCCCTAGCAGAATATTGAGCAGGCGCACTCCCTCGCCACCGTCGGTTTGCACTCGTTCCGGCACATCCGGCAGGCTGCCGTATTCGGTGTAGAAATTGTTGACCGCGTGTTCCAGAGCCTTGGCGGTGGCGACCGAGGCGGTTTTCTTGGCGCTATTGATCGCCATAATGCCGCCACTGAAGCTGGCGGCGGCGAGCACCACGATAATGGCGATGACGACGAGCAACTCGATGAGGGTAAAACCGCGGCGGCGGCTGGAAGCTGGGGAATTCATAAGGGTTGATGGATGGGTACGAAGCGGGATGAGCCTAGACGCATTGCCCGCCGCTGGCAATGCAAACAAAACAAAACGCGTGTTGGGATAATTCGTGGCAAAGACAAGCACTGAGACACGGATTTCCACTGAGAGCACTGATAGAAAATTGATGGCTATTTCTGTGCTTTCGGTGGCAATGAGTACAGCAGAGGTAAAAACCGTCGCAAACCACCCCGGAAAATCCCTCAACTTGATGCGCCTGCCCGCCGCGGGCAGGACTTTACCCATAACCCATGCCCTTCGCGCCACTTTGTGACCTTTGCGGCTCTGCGGTAAATCTTCAGATGATACGGGAGCATTTCCCGGGATTGGCGTTGCGAGGCAGCTGGCTTTGGCCCAAGCTTAGGCCATGCCCGGTGACACCCTGCGAGATTTGCTGCTCAACTTCATGCGTTCCGGCGGCTACCAGCCGCTGACCAAAGCCGAGTTGGCCCGCCACTTGAGGGTGCCTTTCGAGCGCCGAGCCGAACTGCGCGCGGCGCTGGCGGCCTTGGCCGGGGATGGCTTGGTGGTGGAAGGCAAGAAAGCCCGCTACGAGTACTGCGCCCGCTCGGGAAAACATTTGGTCGGCACCCTCAAGTTTCATCCCAAGGGTCATGCCTTCTTCTTTCCCGAACTCACCGCCGATGAAAACCTCGCCACCGGCCTGGACCTCGCCGCGCTTTCCCGCATCCAAATCCCCCGCCGCGAAACCGCCACCGCGCTGGATGGCGACCGCGTCCTGGTGTCGCTGCGCAGCCCAAAACCGCCTGGCGCGTCCCGCAGTCGCTTCCGCGATGAGCTGGCAGCGGACGAACCGAGCGGCAAGGTCGAAAAAGTTCTCGCTCGCCGCTCCGGTCGGCTCGTCGGCGTGTTTCACCAACAAGGGCGCTACGCCTCGGTCACCTGCGATGACAAAGCGCTCGACGGCGACATCGAGATTATCGGCGAGACCACGGCCCAGAATGGCCAGCTCGTCGTAGTGGATCTGGTGCAATGGAGCGAGCGGACGGTGGCACCGCGCGGACGCATCATCGAGGTGCTCGGCTGGCCCGGCGACTCGGGAGTGGATATCATTGCGGTGATTCATCGCTTTGGTCTGCGCACGGCGTTTCCCGAGGAGGTACTCGCCGCCGCCCGGGCCACCCCGGAATGCCCGGATCCCGCCGAGATTGCCCGCCGCAAGGATTGGCGCCATCAGCTCGTCATCACCATCGATCCGGCCGATGCCAAGGACCACGATGATGCCATCTGGTTGGAAAAAACCGCCCGCGGCTGGTCGCTGGCTGTCCACATCGCCGATGTCTCGCATTATGTGAAACCCGGCGGCCTGCTCGACCGCGAGGCGGCGGAGCGCGGGAATTCGACCTATCTGGTGGACCGGGTGCTGCCGATGCTGCCCACCGAATTGAGCAATGGCATCTGTTCGCTCAAACCCAACGTGGACCGCCTGACCAAGTGCGCGTTGTTAGAAATTGCCCCGGACGGGGAAATCAAAAAGGCCCGCTTCATCGATGCGGTCATCCACAGCCGCGCCAAGCTTTCCTACGAACAAGCCCAGGCTATCCTCGATGGCAAGCCGGCCCCTGCCGGCTCCGATCCGGCGCTGGCCGGGATGGTCCGCGAGGGTTGGCAGCTGGCCAGCGTGCTGCGCCAACGCCGCTTCAAACAGGGCGCGCTGGATCTGGAAATGCCCGAAATCCGCGTCCGCATCGATGACCAGGGCCGCGCCATCGCCGTCGATCCGGTCGTGCACACCGCCAGTCACCAATTGGTGGAGGAGTGCATGTTGGCTGCCAATGATGCGGTGGCGCGGGTGTTGCGCGAGCGCGAAAAGCCCGCCATCCACCGCATCCACGAGGATCCGGATCCATCGCGCTTGTTGGATTACACCGCCACCGCCAAACTCTACGGCTACACCCCCGGCGACCTCACCAACCGCTCGCATATCCAAAAACTTTTGGACGATTCCAAGGGCAGCCCCGAGGAGCACGTCATCAAACTCGGATTGCTCAAAAGCCTCAAGCGCGCCGCCTATTCCGCGGAGTCGCTTGGCCATTACGGCCTGGCCAAGGGCGATTACTGTCATTTCACCAGTCCGATCCGCCGCTACGCCGACCTCATCGTCCACCGCGCCTTGCAGCCGTTGTTGGACAACGCGCCCAAGCCCGCCGACCGCACCCCGCCCTTCGCTGAAATGCGCGACATCTCCCGCCATATCTCCGACACCGAACGCGTGTCCGCCGAGGCCGAGGGCGAAACCAAACAACTCAAATTGTTGGAATACCTCCAGTCCGTCGCCAGCTCCGCCAATCCACCACTCTTCGACGGCCTCATCACCGAGGCCCGGCCCATGGGCCTGATGGTCGAAATCCCCGCCCTCGGCGTCCGCGGCGTCGTCAAACGCGAGGATTTGCCCGACGGCCGCTGGCGCTTCGAAGGCCACCGCATGGCCTGGGCGTCCTTCGATGGCCGCGTCGTCCAGTCCGGCATGCGCGTGCCACTGCGCGTCATCGCCATCGACACCACCCGCCGCTTTGTCGATTTCACCCTAGCCGGCAAGCCGACCACCGCGCTGCGAATCATCCCCAGCCGCCGGCCGGCCGCGTTAGTCAAAAAGCACGATCAGCCCAAGGCCAAGGCCGCCGCCAAGGCCGGCCCGCCGCAGCACCGCAAAAAAACTGCTAAGGCCAAACGCCGCCGCCGCTAGATAATTTATCAATTGGTGTAGGCTTCTTCGCCGTGCTCGGCGAGATCCAGACCGGTGTGTTCTTCCTCGCGGGTGACCCGCAGGCCGATGGTTGCACCGATAAGTTTCAACAGCCCGTAACTTACCACGCCCGACAGCACCGTGACCGCCAGTGCTGCTAACAATTGGGTGACGAGCTGCGTGCCGATTTCAAAATCGCCCAAGCCGCCGGCAAAGTGCCGCGAGCCGAAAATAGCCACCAGCACGGTCCCCACAAAGCCGCCCACCCCGTGCACGCCGAACACGTCCAGCGCGTCGTCATACTGGAAGCGCTGCTTGAGCTTGGCGCAGGCCAACCAACACAGGCAGGCCGACACCGCGCCAATGATCAACGCGCCAATGGGCCCGACGCAACCGGCGGCCGGGGTGATGGCCGCCAAACCCGCGACCGAGCCAGTGGCAATGCCCAGCGCGCTGGGTTTGCCGCCCTTGATCCACTCGATGGCCATCCACGCCACTGCCGCCGAGCAGGCCGACAGGTGGGTGACCACCAGCGTCATCGCGGCGCTACCGTTGGCCGCATACTGGCTGCCCGCATTGAAACCGAACCAGCCGACCCACAACATGCCGGCCCCCGCCACCGTGAACGGCAGATGGTGCGGCAGCATTTGGGTGTGCGGATGACCGCTGCGCGGACCCACCATGATGCATGCCACCAAGGCGGCCACCCCCGCAGTGATATGCACGACGATGCCGCCGGCCAAATCGATGACGTGGGTCAGGCCGCAGAAGGATCCGGCGTGATGCCACACGCCGTAGCACACCGGCACGTAGACTAACAAGCTCCACACCACGCTGAACACCATGATCGCCTTGAATTTCATCCGTTCCGCAAAGGCCCCAATGAACAAACCCGGGGTAATCAGGAAAAACATCATCTGATAGGCAAAGTGCAACAGCAGCGGAATGCCCGGCGCGTCGGCCCGCGGCGCGCTATCGGGTCCCACCCCGGCGAGGAAGCTCAGCTGCAGCCCACCGCACAGGCTGTTGCCGTCGCTGAACGCCAGCGAGTAGCCGCACACCAGCCACACGATGCTCAGCACCGCAGTGAGCGCAAAACATTGCATGAACACCGAAAGCACGTTCTTCGCCCGCACCAGACCGGCGTAAAACAACGCCAATCCAGGAATCATCATGAATAACACCAGGGCCGTAGCCATCAGCATCCACGCGGTATCGCCGCTATTGATAGTAGATGCCCCATCGACCGCTGCCGCCGCAGGCGTGGAGGTCAAAACGAGGGTTGCGCAGCACGCTGCAAAAGCAGTGGCTGCCCGGCTTCCGACTTGCGGAATCGCGCTTATGTTCATAGGAGGTATATCGGATCAGGTTGCAGGGTTGAGCGGGTCTAAGCAGGAATTGTGCCAATTTTTTATTAAATCCAAGAATTGTTTGACCCTAAAACCGAAGTTAGACCAAAGCAGCGCATCACTCGCTGGCTGGCGTGGGCGGCGCACTTGGGACCTCGGAGGCAGTCGGCAGATTGCGCTCTGGTGCGGCCGGCGCACGCTCTAGCGGCTGCCCGCTGGGCAAGAGCATCAGGCACAGATAGACGATGATAGTGGGCGGCAGGGCTCCCAGCAGCAGCCCGAGGGGCGAAATGCCAAACTTAAAAAACCGTGCCAGCAGGCTTTGGCCGGCCGGGTTGGGCGCATTGGCAATGACGGTTAAGCCGCCACCAGCCACCGCACCGGCCACCACCGCGTACTTGGCTGTGGCGGAAATGCCCCCGGCCTGCGCCGCCAGATAGGTGATGGCGGCATTGTCATTAAAGGCGGTGAGCACGCTTGCCCCCAACATCAATGCCTGCTCGCGCAGGCCCATGATGATCGGTTCGATCCACCAGCCCTGGCAGCCGCCGTGAACCACCAGCCCAGCCAAGAAAAATCCGACCAGAATGGGACTGCGCAAGGCGACGGCATCTTGGTGGTGGCGGGTGGCGGTGATAAACGCGATGAAAAACAAAAAACCGCCGATAAACAGCACCGGATAGTGGGCGGCATAAACCGTCCAGGCGAGAAATCCCAAATGCACCGCAGTGACCCAGACCGGGACCGGCGTTTCGCGTGGCGACCCCGGTGGGTCGGGCGCAGCAGCCAAGACCGCTTGGTTGGCAGAGGGTTTGGCAAATGACGGCTCCGGGCAGGATGCCCGAGCCACGGTGGCGCGGGCCTCCTGCCCGCTGCCATCTTCACTTGCCTTGCCCGCGTTAACAAAACCATCCGTGTCGGGCCCGGCAGCTACGGCCGACCTCTGCGGCGCGACCCCGAGACCGCGCAACTCCTTGCGGAAGCACAAATAATAAACCAAACTCGATAAACCCACCCCCAGCAGTGCTTTCCACCCGAAATGCAGCAGCATGAATGAGCTGTCCCAGCCCCAGGTACCGGCCACCATCAGCACCGGCGGCGCGGCGAAACTGGTGAGCGTGCCGCCGACCGAGATATTTACAAACAATAAGCCCAGCGTGGCATAAGCCAGCCGTGGCGACGGCTTGAGCGGGAAAAACCACTTCGCCAGCAACAGCGCCGCGATCGTCATTGCTGCCGGCTCAGTGATGAACGAGCCAAGCACCGGCGCCAGCGTCAGTACGCTCAACCACCAGGCAGCGGGACTGCCCCGACCCAATCTGGCAGCCCGCGCCAACACCTGCTCGGCCACCCGCAGCACCGGGCGGCTGGCGGCAAGCGCCATGATGACCACGACAAAGAGCGGCTCGGTGAACTGGCAGTCCTCGCTGATGTAGGATATGAAATCGTGCCAACTATAATAGTGGCTCGCTGCCGCTGCCAATGCGATCACCCACAACCCGAACACCACTTCCACCTCACCTAGAAAATGCAGCAGCGTGCCCCAAAACGACACCTCCTCGATGCGCTCGGGCCATTGACGGTCCCGCGTCTCGCGGCGCCGCAACTCTGCCTGATGTCGTTGCTCAAACTGGCGTGCCAGCCGGGTGAAAAAACCACAGGCAAACGTGTGCAAAATCGCGAGCAGAAAAATCCCACTGGCCGCCAAATTGAACGGTGCCGCCCTAGCCCGTGCCTTGAGCAACTCCAACAGGCCGCCGGCAACCGGCGCGTAGGCTTGCAATGGCTTGGGAAAGGCCGCGTGACGCAGCGCCGTGCCATCCGGGTTGGCGAGCGCGGGCGAGGTGCTGCCCATGGCGCTGGTGCAAAACGGCAGCAGCAGCAAGGCAGCGACGATGAGGATGGAATGGCGAAGCTGGGCGAACATAATCACGGATAAATAGGATTACACGGATGGCACGAATGGAGGGCAGAGATTTGACCGCAAAGTCGCAAACAAAGGAAGAGGTAAAGCGCAAGCAGGGAGCGCCGCGCTCATTCGCTCAACCCTTTGAAGTATTTGCGCCTTGGCGGTCATAACTCTTTCTTCCATCCGTGTAATGCGTGGTTTGATTTCAACATCCGGTTCCCAACGCGGCTTTCCTCCCCGCATCGCGGAAAAAACTACGAATGACCCCAGAACCTGGGGCCATTCGATCAAAAAATCCAGTGGGCAGGCTCAACCCGCCCGCTTCAAGCCTCTGCGGCTTCGCTTGCAACAAGCTCCTCAGAGGCCGCCTCCACAGCAGCAGTCTCGACAGCAGCAGTCTCGACAGC
>Ga0114962_10002209_pt1 | contig 16410 bp, 11 predicted proteins | sample C_130820_MF_Meta_FD_87017 | JGI IMG/M metagenome (GOLD analysis project Ga0114962, IMG submission 87017) | Freshwater microbial communities from Lake Croche, Canada to study carbon cycling - C_130820_MF_MetaG | ecosystem: Environmental > Aquatic > Freshwater > Lake | place: Lake Croche, Canada...
ATTATACGCGAAAAAGTGCCCACCGTACAAGGAAACTATATGGCGTATTTTAATGGAATTTATAAGGCAATACGTGAAGGTGCTGATGTGCCCGTGTTGCCAGAAAGCTCGGTGGAAGTGGTGCGTATAATAGAAGCCGCCTTCGAAAGTAGCAACACTGGCAAGGTTATATCGCTTGTGTAATGGATTTTATTAAAGAAATGCACCCAAGTTGGCTTTATCTTATTGGGAATTGTTGTACGGAAGATAAAAGTTAAAATAAAACGTTTGCGTAAATAAACAACGAAAATCATTTAGGGATAAAAAATATTGTCCTACACTTGCAAACAATTTTTTTGATGCCATTATTGAATAATTGGGACACATTTTTTTCTTGAAAAATACTTACTTACTTATATAAAATTTATAAAATGAACTTATCAAAACAGAATCTTGCTCATGTTAAACCAGGAAGTGCAAAATTGCCTCCCGAAAATGTATTCGCGCTTCCAGAAAAAGTGCTTCAGTTTGGTACCGGAGTTTTACTACGCGGATTAATAGATGATTTTATTGATAAAGCAAACAGAGCTGGCATTTTTAATGGTAGAATAGTAGTCGTAAAGAGTACAAATACGGGCGGAGCAGATGCTTTTACAACGCAAGATGGATTGTATACGCAACTAATAAAGGGTATAGACAATGGTAAAAAAGTAGATGAAGTAATTATTAATTCTTCCATCAGCCGTGTGTTGGCAGCAAGCGATGATTGGGCCGAAATATTGAAGGTAGCTGCAATTGAAGACCTTAAAGTAATTATTTCTAACACTACCGAAGTGGGAATTACATTGGTAGAAGATGATAAGGTAACAGGAACGCCACCAAAGTCTTTTCCGGGAAAACTATTGGCAGTTTTATTAAAGAGATATGAAACCTTTGGCGGTAGTGCAGACAGTGGTTTTGTAATTGTACCGACCGAATTGGTGGTAGATAATGGTACTAAATTAAAAGCTATCGTAAAACAATTGGCTATTAATAACAACCTGAGCGAAGCATTTATTGGTTGGATTGACTCGGCCAACGATTTCTGTAACTCATTGGTAGATAGGATTGTACCAGGCAAGCCAGCTGCAAACGAACTAAAAGCGGCAGAGGAATTGTTGGGTTATTCAGACGATTTATTGATAATGAGTGAGTGTTATCGTTTGTGGGCAATTGAAACTTCGAGCGAAAAATCTAAAGCAATTCTATCCTTTAGTAAAGTAGATGAAGAAGGAGTGGTGATTGTAGACGACATTAATAAATTTAGAGAATTAAAGCTTCGTTTGTTGAATGGTACCCATACTTTCTCTACCGGATTGGCAATTATTGGCGGTTTTACAACGGTGAAGGAAGCGATGGCAAATGAAACGTTTTCTAGTTTTATTACCAATATCTCCAACAAAGAGATGGCGCCTGCTATCCTGAATAAAGATATTAACCTTGCAGATGCACAAGCCTTTGCTGGAAAGGTTTTGGATAGATTTCGCAATCCTTTTATAGAGCATTTATGGATAAATATTTCTTTACAATATACTTCGAAAATGAAGTTGCGTAATGTGCCCATCCTTCAAAAATATTTTGCTGCCAACCAAACACCGCCTGCTTACATGGCACTTGGTTTTGCTGCCTATTTATTATTTATGAAGAGCAACAAAAATGCAGAAGGTAAATATATAGGCAACTTAAATGGAAAAGACTATACAATTACCGATGATTTTGCAACCGTATTAAGCAACCATTGGAATGGAGCAACTGCAGATTCGGTTGTGAACCTGGTTTTGAAAGATGTAAGCCTTTGGGATATAGATTTATCAGCATTCAGTGGCTTTGGTGAAGCCGTAACAAAACAATTGGAAGCATTGACTAGTAACGGATTCGAAGCAACCGTAAAAAACATTTAGTCATAAGGCAAAAGGAGTAAGGCATAAGCATTCAAGGATTTGACTTTTTACTTATGCCTTAAGCCTTATGCTTTTTACTTTATGTCTTACCACTTAAGCCTAATATTTATAAAATGAAAAAGTTTTTAGACGAGAATTTCTTATTGAAAAATAAAACAGCCGAAACGTTATACCATGAGTATGCTAAGGCGATGCCCATAATTGATTATCACTGTCATCTGCCACAACAACAGATTGCAGAAGATAAAAACTTCAAAAACATTACCCAAGCATGGTTATATGGCGACCATTACAAGTGGCGCGCCATGCGGACAAATGGCGTTAATGAGAAATATTGCACTGGCAATGCTAGCGATTATGAGAAGTTCGAGCAATGGGCTTCAACAGTACCATATACACTACGCAATCCCTTATATCATTGGACTCATCTAGAACTTCAACGATATTTTGATGTAGATGTAGTGTTGAACCCATATACCTCAAAAGAAATTTATGATAGTTGTTCCGAAAAACTACGTAGTAAGGAATATAGTGTAAAGAATCTTTTGCGCAAGATGAATGTTGCGGCAGTATGTACAACTGATGATCCGGTTGATAATCTTGGTTTTCACCAGGAGTTAAAAGATCAAGGCTTCGAGATACCAGTTCTACCAGCTTTTCGCCCCGATCAGGCAATGAATGTGAGTGATGTAACAAAGTTTATTGCTTATGTAAAACGTGTAGAGGAAGCCTCTAACACAAGTATCAGCAATTTTAATGATTATGTAGATGCCCTAAAAAGCCGTCACGATTTCTTTCACTCCATGGGATGTAATGTGAGCGACCATGGGTTGGAAGAGTTGTATGCCGAAGAATTTACAGACGCAGAAGTTGCTGCTATATTTAGTAAAATATATGGAGGAAGCTCTTTAAATGACATAGAACAAAGGAAGTTTAAAAGTGCGATGTTGTTATTGTTTGCTGATTGGGATTATGAAAGAGGTTGGGTACAACAATTTCATCTTGGAGCCTTTAGAAACAATAATGGGCGGATGTTGGCAACCTTAGGTCCCGACACAGGTTTTGATAGCATTGGCGATTTCAGTCAAGGACGTTCTTTGTCTGCCTTTTTATCTAAACTAGACACTAAAAACAGACTTGCGAAGACAATTCTATACAATTTGAATCCTGCTGATAACGAATTGTTTGCAACCATGATTGGTAACTTTAATGATGGTAGCCTTGCTGGAAAAGTTCAGTGGGGAAGTGGTTGGTGGTTTCTAGATCAGAAAGATGGCATGACCAAGCAGATGAATGCCTTGTCTAATATGGGTTTATTAAGCAAGTTTGTAGGAATGCTTACAGATAGTCGCAGCTTTTTATCTTTCCCTCGTCATGAATATTTTAGGCGTATTGTCTGCAATTTGTTTGGAGAAGAGATAGAAAATGGAGAGTTGCCCCATGATATACCTTGGACAGGAAAGATTATAAAAGACATCTGTTATTACAATGCCAAGGATTATTTTGGTTATTGATTTAATTTCTATTAAACATAATTAAACTAAATATTAACTGCTACTTTAAGCAGTTAAGCAGGACGAAAATCAACATCTTTATGTTAGTTGCTGTTAAGACAGGCTGTCTTAAATATCTACAATGATTAACAAAAGGCAATTACAGTTGCCTTTATTTTTAATTTTACGACATCTATTCGTATATGTGTTATGCATCTACATACATAATATACCCTGGTTGGTAAGTTTAGACTATCTACTGTAATATACTGAACCTTAAGAATTTATTTATCCCTAGTTTTAAATGTCATACTCACACTACTAAACTTTATACTTAGTTTTGTGTCCTAACGAAAAATAGTTTCATGAAAAACATCTTCTTTTCCTTGCTTGCATTACTGCTGATTGGTTCTTATATAAATGCACAAACAAACAGTACAATTATATCTGCTCCCCACGAACGTTTGTCGCTAGATAATGGTTGGCGCTTTTATTTGGGCGATATCCCCTTCCCTATTATCAGAGGACAAGGTATGAGTTATTCAAACGCCAAAGCCGGAAAGGCATGGGGTGCTGCCGATCCTGAATATGATGACACACAATGGCGATTATTGAATCTTCCCCACGATTGGGCAGTGGAATCGGCTTATGATAGTACAGAAAATGCTACACAAGGCTACCGAAAAAGGGGGATTGGCTGGTATCGTAGAAACTTTAAATTAGATGCTACCGACAAGGGAAAGCATATAGAGCTTCAGTTTGATGGCATTGCTACCAACTGCACCATCTGGGTAAATGGCACTATCATGCACCGTAATTTTTGTGGGTACACTTCATCTTATGTAGATATAACATCGATGGCGAAGTATGGCGAAGACCTCAACAATATCGCCATCCGTGTGGATGCAGTTACGCAAGAGGGTTGGTGGTACGAGGGGGCAGGAATTTACAGGCATACCTGGATAGTAAAGCAATCTCCTGTGCATATTATTACGGATGGGGTTTTTGCGCAGCCTGTGAAAGCAGCAAATGGCAGTTGGGTTATTCCTGTGGAAGCTACCGTAGAGAATAGTGGTAAAAATGCTACTTCTTATGTAGTTGAGTCGAGGGTTTTAAATAGCGCCGGTACCGAAATTGCAAAGGGAAAATCCGAAAAGACAACGATTAATCCTTTAGCGAAAGGCGTAAGTAAAATAAATCTTTCTATTAATAATCCAGCTTTATGGACGTTGGAGAATCCTGTATTGTATCAAGTGAAAACAGTGGTTTATCAGGAGGAGAAAGTGGTAGACCAACTGAATACGTCTTGTGGTTTTAGAACAATTCAGTTCCGTGCCGATTCTGGCTTTTTCCTCAACGATAAATGGGTGAAGATTAAGGGTACCTGCAATCACCAGGATCATGCTGGTGTGGGTGTTGCGGTGCCAGATGCCTTGTGGGATTTTAGAATTAAGAAGCTGAAAGAAATGGGGGTAAATGCCAACAGATGCTCGCACAATCCGCCTTCTAATGAGTTTTTGGATGCATGTGACAGAAACGGGATACTGGTGATGGATGAGAACCGTAACTTTAATGTTTCGCCAGAATATCAGCGTCAATTAGAGTGGATGGTACGCAGAGACAGAAACCATCCAAGCATTATTCTTTGGAGTGTATTTAATGAAGAACAGATGCAAGGCACCGAAAACGGCTATGAGATGGTTCGCCGGATGAGTAATGTGGTAAAGACGCTAGACACGAGTCGCCCGGTGACTGCTGCACAAAGTGGAGGACTATTTACACCCATTAATGTATCTCATGCAGTAGATGTAGTGGGTTTTAACTACCAGCAGGGTGGTTATGATAATTACCACAAACAATTCCCAAACAAACCAATTACTAGCTCCGAAGATGTTTCGGGACAGATGAACAGGGGTGAATATGTATCTAATAAGAAGCAACATATACTGGCATCTTATGATGATATTAAGCCAGGATGGGGCGAAACGCATAGGGCTTCCTGGAAGAAAGTAGCCGAGCGCCCCTATGTTGCAGGATGTTTTGTGTGGACAGGCTTTGATTACAGAGGAGAGCCGCAGCCTTTTGAGTGGCCGTCTGCAAGCTCTGTTTTTGGGTGTATGGATGTGTGTGGTTTTCCTAAAACCGCTTTTTATATTCACCAGGCACAGTGGCTTCCAGAATCTCAGCCTGTGTTGCAGTTGGTACCACATTGGAACTGGTCTAAAGATAGTATCGGTAAAAACATTAGGGTAATGGCAATGAGCAATGCTGAGACAATAAAACTGAGGTTGAATGGGAAATTGATTGGTGAGCAGAAAGTGGATAAATATGAAATGAACACGTTCTATGTGCCTTATCAACCCGGAAAGCTGGAAGCGGTTGGTTATAAGGATGGGAAAGAAGTGTCTCACTTTATCGAAGAAACTTCAGGAGAACCAGCGAGCCTGGAGTTGATTCCATATAAAAATATCCTTGCAGGTGATGGTCAAGATGCTTTACCAGTAACGGTTAGAGCTTTAGATGCGAAGGGAAGACCTGTGGAAACGGCTAATCTGCCCCTAGAATTTGAGATAAATGGTCCGGCAAATATAATCGGGATGGGTAATGGCAACAGCAATAACCACGAACCAGAAAAAGGTAACAAATACAGCTTGTATAATGGGTTGGAGCAAGTGATTATTCAGAGTAAGGCTGCTAGCGCAGGAGATGTTGTGTTGACAGCTACCTCAGGCAATTTGAAAAAGGGAAGTATTCATTTAACGGTGAAGAATGCGGAACAAATTCCTTCGGTGGCTATTGCTGGTCCTGCTTTAATACTAGACAAGTGGAAACTTTCGCCCTATTATTCCGATAAACCCGATGCAAATATGGAAGTTGCTTCTTATGACATGAATACTTGGTCGTCTATTAAACCAGGAAATCTTCAAAAATTTAATGATGGGAAATATGCTTTGTATAGAACGACCTTTAAACCTTATGCCGATCAATGTGAAAAAGGGGGACAACTATTGTTTAAATCAATAACTGGAAAAGTAGAAGTATGGTTAGATAAACAATTAATAGGTACGAAGACCAATGCAGAGAATGGCGATTTTAAAGTATCTTTTCCAGCAGGAAAAGATAGTAGAAATCTAACATTATTGATAGAAGCCGAAAATGGCAGGGGTGGAATTGCGGGTATTGTAAAAGTTATCGGCTTAGAATAGCCAAACATAAATAGAATTCGGTAAGAAATATTATTGAATAAAAAAAGTAAAAACCGCTCACAAATGATATTTTGTGAGCGGTACTCTTAATAATTCCCCCCTACATACCCTATTTCAAATCTTATTTAAAAACCTACCATCAAACTCCTCTTAGAAAGATACGTTATTGAATTTGACAAACGTTGGAAATAGTGTTTCTTTGACTTATTATTAATAGCCAAAGTATAAATTATAGCTACCTATTATTTACAAACACCAAGATTTATTATTCTTCATTTATTAATTTTTTCTATTGTCGCTACATCTCATTTGTACATACAACCTCACAATCCTATATTTGTGAATAGATGAAAGCAACAGAAAGCAAATACAATCAGTGCCTATACTTTGCGGCAAATACACTTGCAAGAAAAGTGGAAAAGCTTGCATTGGAATGTTGGAAGCCCGTAGACCTATCCCCTAGCCATGCCTACCTTTTGATGATGGTTTTAGAACAACCGGGCTTGCAGCCATGTTGCCTTGCAGATCATTTGCAACTAAGCCCCAGTACTATTACCAGATTGATAGAGAAACTAGAAGAAAAACAGTTGGTTTCACGAGTTACTGAGGGGAAAACAACATTGGTATATCCATCAGAAACAGGAAATGCATTGCTACCAATATTAAACGAATGTGCCAAAGATTTTCACAAAAACTCATGCTGCTTAATTGATAAAGAAGAACGCGAAACCATGGTTTCTAACATGTGTTGCTTAGCTGATAAATTAAGCTAACATTATTTATAATTGCTAGTATGACAATAAAAGAACGCTACAAAATTGCGCTTGACTATTTTAGAGAAGCCATTCCAAATGCTGAAACAGAGCTAATATATGATACTCCCTATCAATTGTTGGTTGCAGTTATTCTTTCTGCACAATGTACTGATGTTCGTGTAAATTTAACTACGCCAGCTATTTTTAAAACCTATCCAACTCCGAAAGAGTTGGCTACGGCCACGTTCGAAGAACTTTTTCCTTTGATAAAAAGTATTTCGTATCCCAATAACAAAACAAAGCATCTGATTGGGATGGCTAATATGTTGCAAGAAAAATATAATGGTATAGTTCCTATGACTGTAGATGAATTGGTTCAATTGCCAGGTGTTGGCCGAAAAACAGCCAATGTAATAACTAGCGTAATAGATGAACAACCCAATATGGCGGTAGATACGCATGTGTTTAGAGTTAGTGCAAGAATAGGATTAACCAATAAGGCTACAACACCCTTATCCGCCGAAAGGCAATTAATAAAATTCATACCATCTGAAATGGTACACAAGGCGCATCATTGGTTAATTTTATTTGGACGATATCATTGTACCGCTCGAAATCCTAAATGTATAGGTTGTGGTTTACAAGATATATGTAAGTACTACAAAGAAAACAAAAAGGTGTAATTAGTGCTTTGCAACACCAACTACACCTTTTTATTTAATTGAAATGTGTTAACCTCGTAACCAACAAACTATAAATACTAGTGTGCTCCTATCCGTTTGAGTGGAATATTTTGAACAGGTGCCAAAACCAATGGTATCTTTTCTATGTCGGTATCGCTCCAGTCTAATCCAAATGCTTTTTTATCTGATTGAGCAATTTTACTGATAGCAAAATAAGAGTTTAAGATAAAACCTTCTCTCAATGAGAACTCATTTTCTACAGATAAAAAACGTTGTATAATTACATAGCGTATGTCGCCGGAAATATTGAGTTTATTCAATGCCTTTTCGTTTTCATTAGCACCAAAATTCAACTCGTGGTGTTCTACCATGTCCTCCATTACTTTCTTAAAGAATAGATGCATCCTAGGCTGTATACGGAAACCTAGTTTAAACTCAATGCGGATTATTTTATCATGTTCTATCTCTTCTACCTGATACTCCATTGTATAAGGTTCATCTGTTCTATCGATGTGTACAAACCAATAGACATCTGCCCTTTTAGGTCTTTTGGTGAGGATAGACTCGAGAACACGTTTTTCGATAGCCCTTTTATTGTTCGATTTAGAAAGATAAACCAAGTGAGTAGCATATTTGGGCTCATCATGGTTTTCACTTAACGTTTTTAAAGCCGGTATAAAATTGCTCAGGGTTTCGAAAATAAGGAATCTGTTTGTAATCTTTTTAGCTTTAAACCAGATGTACATTATAAATATCAATGTAACCTCAAAGATTAAGAAAGGCCATCTGTTCTTTATTTTCTGAACATTTGCTAGGAAAAAAGAAAATTCTACACTCAAGAAAACCATCAAAATGAGGAATATTAGTAATTGAGCCCATTTCTTTACAAACTTCATATAATAGAACATCAAAAGGGTTGTCATTAACATTGCAACTGTTATGGAGAAACCGTAAGCTGCTTGCATTTTTTCCGAATCTTGAAAATACAACATCATTCCCACACAACCTCCCCACAACAACCAGTTGATGCTTGGGATATATATTTGTCCCCTTATGTTTGTTGGAAACTTGATGGTGATTTTTGGCCAGAATCCCATACTTACCGCTTCGCTGATGAGGGTAAAAGAACCAGAAATCAGTGCCTGACTAGCAATGATGGTTGCCAGAGTAGAGATAATAATGCCGGGTAACAGAAACCAATGTGGCATGATTTCGAAGAATGGGTTTAGTGGGGTACTACCGTTGAAAACAAGGTATTTGTTGTGTAAGCTATCTTGTACCAACTCTTTGTTATCTGTCCAAAGTAACCAAGCAGCTTGTCCGAAATAGTTCGCTAACAATGATATTTTTACAAATAACCAACTCACTTGAATGTTCTTTTTACCACAGTGACCCAGGTCCGAGTATAAAGCTTCAGCCCCGGTAGTACACAAGAACACAGAGCCTAAAATAAAAAACCCACCTATCTTATGATCAGATAACAACTCGATTGCATAATATGGATTGATAGCAGCTAGAATCTGTGGATGATGCGCAATATTTATTACTCCTAGATACATAATCATACTAAACCAAATGAACATGATTGGTCCAAATGAACTACCTACTACCTTGGTTCCAAACTGTTGGAAGAAGAATAAAAAGGAAATTATAGCAATTACGATACTGATGGTAAGTGTATTTCCGGGTACAATTATTTTTTCTAATCCAGGTACCCCATTCAAGCCTTCTATTGCAGACGCGACAGAAATTGGAGGTGTAATAATACCATCAGCCAGTAATGTTCCTGCACCAACTATTGCTGGGAAATAAAGCCAATGACGATAACGCCATACTAGCGCATAAAGCGAAAAGATACCTCCCTCTCCCTTGTTATCTGCTTGTAACGTAAGTAAAATATATTTAAAAGTTGTTTGAAGCGTAAGTGTCCAAAAAACGCAAGAGACTCCCCCATATACTAAATCTGTATTTATTTTGTTTGTACCAATTATGGCACTGAAAACGTAAAGCGGAGAAGTACCAATGTCTCCAAAGATAATTCCAATAGTAACTAGTAAACCTGCAGCAGTAACTTTTTTCAAGTTGGGGTTCATAAATTCTAATTCAGATTAAAAATTCAAAATAAAATTTTTAATCATATAGCAAGTACTTCAATCAAACCAATTAAGTGCCATATTACATAATTATGAAGCTATCTAATGTTACTCTACTCTTTGACTATAATAATTTTTTTTAAAAATATTTTCAACTACAAAAAATTTGCTATTCATTACCCTATCAAAATGAAATACACTTTTTCATTTTGATAGGGTTCGTAGCAGAAATTCAAATAAATATTCGTTTATTTGCTAAAAATTATATTTGAAATAAATTAATTTATTTATAAATGGATAAATAGTTAAATAATTTTCAACAAATTGATGGTTTTTTCAAATCATTTATAGGTAAAATCAATATTTGATAGCAAAACATTTAAGTGAAACCACATTTTTTACACCCTTTAATTTTAAACACAAACAATTATGCACCCTTCTTCTAAGAAAGTTACAGCTGCAGGCTTATTAATCGCTTTAGGAATTATCTATGGAGACATAGGCACCTCCCCGCTCTATGTATTAAATGCCATAGTAAAAGGAAGAAGCATAACGGAGGAACTAATTTTCGGCTCACTTTCTTGTATTATCTGGACACTTACTTTACAAACTACCATTAAGTATGTAATACTTACACTGAAAGCCGATAATAAGGGAGAGGGTGGTATCTTTAGTTTGTACGCTTTAGTACGAAGAAGAAAAAAATGGTTGGTAATACCCGCCATGATAGGCGGTGCTGCATTGTTGGCTGATGGAATTATTACACCTCCAATTTCTGTAACCTCTGCAATAGAAGGTCTGCAACAGTTACCTGTATTTCATGATATTGAAACCAAGACAATTGTGGTGATAGTAATTGGGGTAATTTCTTCTCTCTTTGTGCTTCAACAGTTTGGTACTGCTTCTATTGGTAAACTATTTGGCCCTTTGATGGGGATTTGGTTTAGTATGCTGGCTATACTTGGTTTATCGCACTTGGCAGATGACTTTAGTATTTTCAAAGCTTTGAGCCCTTATTATGCTATAGAATTACTTACTTTTTATCCTAAAGGCTTCTGGATATTGGGTGCAGTTTTCTTGTGTACTACCGGAGCAGAAGCTTTATACTCCGATTTGGGACATTGTGGCAAAGAAAACATTCGTTCCTCTTGGATATTTGTAAAGACTTGTCTAGTGTTAAACTATCTTGGACAAGGTGCATGGTTACTAGCTAACTATAAAAATCAAATAATTCCTGAAGCTGTTTTTGATGCAGGTTTTAATCCTTTTTTTGGTGTGATGCCTCATTGGTTCAAACTGATAGGAATTATCATAGCAACTGTTGCCGCTATCATAGCTAGCCAAGCATTGATATCTGGTTCATTTACATTAATTGCCGAAGCGATGAGGCTTAATTTATGGCCCAAAATGAAAATAATTTATCCTACCGAAGAAAAAGGACAATTATTTATTCCTGGTATCAATCTATTACTATATGTTGGTTGTGTAGGTATTGTACTATTCTTTCAAAAGTCTACCAATATGGAGGCGGCGTACGGACTAGCCATTACCTTGTGTATGATTAGTACCTCCATACTCTTTGCCAACTTCCTGGTAAGGCATCGAACGCTTCCAATATGGATTTATCTTTATCTGGTTGTTTATATTACTATAGAAAGCTCCTTCCTGATTGCCAATCTAGAAAAATTCCCTCATGGGGGTTATGTAACTTTACTAGTAGGTGGCGGTTTGTTTTGGGTAATGTATGTTTGGTTCAGAAGTAGAAAAATCAAAGCAAGATACATAGAGTTTGTTAAACTTCAGAGCTATCTCCCCATGATAAAAGATTTGATGAAGGACGAAACAGTACCTATCTATTCTACTCATTTGGTATATATGACGAGTGCAACCAATGCTAAAGAAATTGAGCATAAAATAACCTATTCAATCTTAAATATGAAACCCAAAAGGGCAAATGTTTATTGGTTTGTACATGTAGAAATTTTGGATGACCCTTACTCTTGTGAATATTATGTAGACCAGATTGTACCTAATGAAATATTTAGGGTAGAATTTAGGTTAGGGTTCAGGGTAGAACAACGGATAACCCTAATGTTAAAACAAGTAATACAAGATATGGTGGCAGATAATGAAGTGAATGTGTTAAGCAGATTCCCTAGTCTTGCAAAAAATAATATTCCTGGAGATTATCGGGTAATCGTAATGGAGAAATTCTTAAGTAGAGATAATGAATTGTCATTGTTAGAACGAATAATCATGCGATTCTATTTCTGGCTTAAAGAAATAAGTTTAAGTGAAGAAAGGGGTTTTGGGTTGGATACCAGCAGTGTTACTGTAGAAAAGTTCCCACTAATGGTTTCTCCTGTTAGTAAGCTGAATCTAAAACGGGTTACCCATGCTATTCACCCACACATTCATCATTAATAAAAAAAGTCCGGCAAATATTGCCGGACTTTTTTTTAACACAACAAATTAAAAAAGAAATTGCTGCCCACTCCATATTTACTTTCTACTTGTATGGTACCCCCTTGTGCTTCTATAAATTCTTTACTGATAGCCAACCCTAGTCCGGTTCCGGTTTTACTGGTGCCTGGAACTTGAAAATATCTATCAAATATTTTGCTGATATATTTAGCTTCTATTCCTTTTCCATAGTCTTTAACGCTAAAGCAAACCAAATTGTCCCTCATATAAATTTCTATTACGACCTCACCTTTTTCGGGACTATACCGAATAGCGTTCGTAAGAAAATTAATTAATACCCAAGCTGTTTTTTCCTTGTCTGCCTTTACATTGGGCAAATTGGCAAGTACTTCTGTTCGGATAGTAATCTGCTTTTGGTCCGCTTGCACTTTTACAGCGTCTACAGCATATTTCAAAATATCATATGGAAGGCAAGATTGGATACTCAATTGGATATTTCCTGTTTCTACCTGAGACATATTCAATAGTTCACCTGTAATCTTCAACAATCGGTTGCTATCGTCTTTGATGCTATCTATCAAAAGGATTTGTTCTTCATTCAAAGTACCGGTATTACTGCTTTTCAATAATTGCAGACTCATTTTAATTGACGAAATAGGGGTTTTTAATTCGTGGGATACAGTTGCAATAAAATTTGTTTTTGCCTCATTCAGTTCGTGAAAAGGGGTTATATTCCTAAGTATAATCACTTCTCCAATTACCTTCCCTTCATTACTTACTTTTAGAATATCCTTATTAAAATAACTCTCTTTGTTGTCGGCATAAATTTTAAGTTCGTGTTGGTCTTCATCTTGTAATAAACGGCGCATCAAATCGTTTTGCAAGGCAACATCGGGTGCATACTGTCCAATAATATCGTTTTCTTTCAGAGCCAGCATTTTCTCCGACACTACATTCAAAAACAAGACATTCTTCTGTTCATCCAAGCCAATAATACCATCTTTCATCTGGTTTATAATGGTTTCGATCCTTCTTTTCTCAAAAGTAATCTTTGCCAGATTGCTATTTTCATATCCATCTAGTTTCTCTGCCATGGTATTAATCGTTTCTGCTAATTCTTTAAATTCATCATCTTGATCTAAGTAAATTCTGTTTGAGTAATTTTTATTAGCAATTTCGGTAATACCCTTCGCCAATGCTTTTACAGGTGTAGAAATTACATCGGGGAAGTTTACAGTGAGGGTAAATGATATAATAGTGAGTACAGAAAAAATAATTGTCAACCAAAAGATGGCGCTACTTGCCGATTTCTGTACATTTTCGTTTTTACGAAGGATAGCATTTTGGTTAATGGTATTTATTTGTTGAATTGCTTGCCTCAATTGTTTAAAACTTTCACTATTCTGCGGATGTTTTTTTATTTCTTCAAAGCCAATGCGCAATTGTTTGGTGGCATCATCCTCCCCATATTCGGTAATGTTCTTTTCTTGATTTTCTAGATTAACTTCAAAATCCGAAAAAGCTTTTTTATTGTCTCGTAGTTCATCCAGCGCCTTTAGCATATTATTACTATACACTAATGTTTCATAGTTATTTTTTAATATTTTATCTGCATCATTACTCAATTTGCTGATAGAAACAATGCCCAATATCCCAAATACCAATATTACGATAAATAAGAAGCCAATGCCAACCGTTAATTTTGCCTTTAATTTCATTACGATAGAATTAAAATGTCTATGTCGGAAGCAGACAATTTATTTAATAATTGATTAAAAACTGCCGTACTCAATATCACGTTCCAAAGCGTAAGATGGGGTTTGCCAATACATATTGTTGTGATACCTTTTTGCTCCGAAGCCTCAAAAATACCCCTTGCAATGTTTTTATTTTTCAATCGTATAACTTCTCCCCCCAATTCGGCAGCCATCTTAAAATTATTAATCAAATGACGCTGCTCGGCTAGTCCAATATTGTCGCCACTTTCGCTAGGGGTTTGCACATACAACAAGTACCATTTGCTATTGTAATAAGATGCCATCCGTGCTGTTTTCCGTATTACCTTTTTGGCAATATCATGGTTGCTACTAATGCAGGCCATAAAGCGTTCTGGCTTTAGTTGGATGTTCCTTGGTATTTCAATTTCTATTTTTCGCTCCACCTGGCTTGCCACTTCCTTCAATGCCAGTTCTCTTAATTGCAGAATCTTTTCGCTTTTAAAAAAATTGTTTAGTGAAATTTGAATCTTATCAGGTGTATATATCTTTCCCTCCTTCAATCTGATAATTAGTTCGTCGGCAGTAAGGTCAATGTTTACTACTTCATCCGCTTGTTGTAATACACTGTCAGGAATTCGTTCCGAAACACTTATGCCTGTGATATTCTTTACGTCATTATGCAAACCTTCTATATGCTGGATGTTTACGGCACTGATAACGTTGATGCCCGCATCCAAAATGTCCATCACATCTTTCCAACGTTTATCATTCTTACTCCCCTCAATATTAGAGTGTGCTAGTTCGTCTACAATCACTACTTCTGGGTGCAGGTTTAGCACCGCCTGCAAGTCAAACTCTTCCAGTTCCTTCCCTTTATAAAATAATTTTCTTCTCGGTACAATGGGCAATCCATCCAACAATTCGTGGGTTTCTTTTCGGTTATGGGTTTCTATATACCCTATCTTAATATCCACACCATTTCGTAAAAGGGTATGTGCCTCCTGAAGCATCCGGTAGGTTTTGCCTACACCCGCACTCATTCCTATATAAATTTTAAACTTCCCACGCCTGCTTTTGCGTATCAAGTCTAAAAAGTGTTCCGCATTATTTCTAACTTCTTCTGGCATGTCGTAAAGTTATGTTTGAGCCGAATAATAGTGAAGTAAAGGGGTAATAATATACTTTTTAGATAGTACAACTCAGACAAATTACTCACCTTTCTCTATTAGTTGACCCCCTTTGTTCGCTAGGGCGTCACCTAACTCAATTAGGGCGCCCCCTTTATACATTAGGTGGTCACCTTTATCCATTAGGGCGTCACCTTATTTACTTACTACTTGCGACTTATCCCTTATGACTACTTATTTAACGCATCCAAAGCAATATTAAGCTTCAAAACATTAATCTTTTCAGGGCCGAACAATCCAAGTAGCGGTTTTTCGATATGAGCATTTACCAATGCCAATACTTGATCGGGAGCAAGATTGCGAACTTTTGCCACCCTGTTGACCTGTACTAATGCACCTTGCACACTAATATTAGGATCTAAGCCACTACCAGAAGCGGTAACTAAATCGGCAGGTATTTCTTCTTTTTTTACGGTAGGATTATGTACCATGAAAGAATCAATATTAGCTTGAACCCCTGTCAGATACGCACTATCGGTTGGGCCTTTATTACTACCTCCCGAACCGGCGGCATTGTAGCCAACAGCCGAAGGGCGGCTATAGAAATATTTATCAGTGTTAAACTTTTGACCTTCATTGGCATAACCAACTACTTTGCCATTTACCGTTAGCGTTTCTCCTTTGCCCCCTCCTGGCGCAAACTTAGCAATACCTGCTATTAATAAGGGATATAGGCCTCCACAGATAACTATAAATACGAGGGAGATCATCAGGGAAGGAAATAAGTGTTTTTTCATTTTATATGTTTTAAATTTGACGAAAATAAAATTGTATGAATAACAAAATAGATAATGAAGAGAGTGAAATCCTTTCTTCGAATAGATACTATGAATCAAAAGAATTCTATTTAAGAATAATGGGTGCTCAACAAGAATTTAAAGAGGGAAAAAGCATCACTTTTACAATGGAAGAATTAGAAGTGTACATACATG
>Ga0114962_10002210_pt1 | contig 16409 bp, 12 predicted proteins | sample C_130820_MF_Meta_FD_87017 | JGI IMG/M metagenome (GOLD analysis project Ga0114962, IMG submission 87017) | Freshwater microbial communities from Lake Croche, Canada to study carbon cycling - C_130820_MF_MetaG | ecosystem: Environmental > Aquatic > Freshwater > Lake | place: Lake Croche, Canada...
CCCCAGGACCGCGGCGGCGATTTGCGCATCGCCTTCGACCGCCTCCTCGTCACCGGTGACAAAGTCGCCGAGCATCCGGAGCGCAGTTTTGGACCGATCCTGTGGGTCAGCCAAACCCCATCCAACGACGGCAGCCTGCGCCTGCTGGTCCAAGCCGCCGCGTTTTCCCGCTCCGAAAAACAAGATGTCTTTCTCATCCTTGACGGCAAACCTAGCTCTTCCGTGGCCCTTGATGCCACCACTCGCAGCGCCAAGTTTACCCTGCGCCGCCTCGATCTCAGCATTCCTCACAGCTACGAAGTGACCCTCGATGGTGGCTCGTTCAAAGGCATAATCCACCCCTTGCCTAAAGGTCGCCCCGTCACCTTGGCCGCCCTCGCTTGCAACAATTCCAGCGGTTTTCCCCACAACGAACTCGTCGCCAACGTCGCCGCCCACAAGCCCGACGTGATCGCCTTCCTCGGGGATCAAGTCAACGAACTCGGCGGTGGCTACTCCTATGTGGTGGATCAACGTCCCAACGAGCGCACCCTGCTGTGCTATTTGCGCAAGTTTGCGATGCACGGCTGGACATGGCGCGAACTCCTCCGCGATACCCCCTCACTCACTCTTCCCGGCGATCACGATGTTTTTCATGATAAACTCTGGGGCTGCGGCGGTAAACTCGCCGTCGTTTCCAAAGGCTACGGTGCCAGCGCCCAAGACTCCGGCGGCTACAAAATGGCCCCGGAATTTATCAATACCGTCCATGCCACTCAAACCGGCAACCTGCCAACCCCCATCGACCCCACCATCGCCGATAACATCATCTCAGTGTTTTTCACCCAGTGGCAATACGGCCCGCTCGATATGGCCATCCTCGCCGACCACCAATTTAAATCCGCCCCAGGCGAGTTGCTGCCCGATGGGAAAATCGACAACGGCTGGCCCGCTAACCCCGACTACTACACCTCCCCGCCACCGGATCGTCCTAGAGCCGAACTCCTCGGCCCTCGCCAGGAGGCGTTTCTCACCCGCTGGGCCGAAAAACCCGACCCCGCCACCCCGATCCGCCTCGTCCTTTCCCGTGCCGTCTTTGCCGCCGTCAATACCCAACCTAGTGCCGCCCAAGCCGACACCGGTGCCAGCGCCTTGCGTGTCCTCAAGCCCGCCGACTACCCGCTCGACGATCAACCCAAGCCGGACTTTGAATCTAATGCTTGGCCTCAAACCAAACGCCTTCGCGCCCTCGAGCTGATGAAAAAGGCCGGAGCCATCCACGTCACCGGCGATCAAGACCTAGGCAGCAGCGGCCAATACGGGCTCAGCACCTATCGCGATGGCCCATGGTGGATCGCCGCCCCCCCCATTTCCAGCCTTTGGCTGCACCGCTGGATGCCCGCTGTCAAGGGGGGGGCCTCCCGCGCCGGTGCCCCGCGCGAAACCGGGGACTTCAACGATGGCTTCGGCAACAAGCTCACCGTGGCCGCCGTCGCCAACCCTGTTGAGAGAGAGCATGAACCCTCCAGTCTTCTCAACCATCCGCTGGGCTACTCCATCCTCACCTGCGATCCGGCTTCCGGTCGCGTTACCCTCGCCAATTGGCCGTACTGGGCGTCACCAGCTAAACCTGACCCTAATAACACTCCCTACCCCGGTTGGCCCATCACCATCGACCCCAAGTCCGGAACAAGATACTGAAAACCAATTCCCCCCCCATGTTCGATCCCGAAAGCATCAAAAGCGATTTTCCTATCCTTGACCGCAAAGTCAACGGTCGGCCACTAGTGTACCTCGACAATGCCGCCACCACCCAGAAGCCGCGCGCGGTGATGGATGCCTCAAGGTATTATTATGAGGCGCTCAACTCCAACATTCACCGTGGCACCCATTGGCTCGCCCGCGCCGCCACTGAAGCCTTTGAACGGGCCCGCCACACCGTGGCCACACACCTCAACGCGGCCGCCAACGAGGAAATTATCTTCACCTCCGGCGCCACCGACGGCATCAACTTGGTCGCTAATATTCTCGCCATCTCCGGCACGCTCGGGCCCACCGATGAAATCCTCATCTCCACCCTCGAGCACCACTCGAATATCGTGCCCTGGCAAATGCTCTGCCAGCGCTGCGGTGCCACCCTCAAAATCATCCCCTGCCATGACGATGGCACCCTCGATCAGGCCGCTTTCGCCACGCTGCTGAGCGAGCGCACCAAAGTCCTTGCCCTCACTTGGATCTCCAACGCCTTTGGTACCCTCAATCCGGTTGTCGCCATGACCGCCGCCGCCAAACAAGCCGGTGCCCTCGTTCTCATCGACGCCGCCCAAGCGGCTCCCCATCTGCCAATCGACGTCCAAGCGCTAGGTGCTGATTTTCTGGTCTTTTCCGGCCACAAAGTTTATGCCCCTACCGGCATGGGTGTCCTGTGGGGGCGCGCGGCAATCCTTAATTCCCTCCCGCCCTGGCGCGGCGGCGGCGAAATGATCAAGGAAGTCACTTTCGCCCATACCACTTATAACGAACTGCCATACAAATTCGAAGCCGGTACCCCCAATATCGAAGGCGTCATCGCCCTCGCCGCTGCTATCGACTATCTCAACGCCATTGGCCTCGCTGCCATCCACGAGCTGGAAGTCCACCTCACCCGCACCGCCGCTCACGCCCTCAGTGATATCCCAGGCATTCACTTCTTCGGCCCACCCGAGAGGGCCGGCATCCTCTCTTTTGGCGTCGAGGGTCTCCACCACTACGATCTTGGAACTTTGTTAGATCAGATGGGCGTCGCCGTGCGCACCGGCCACCACTGCTGCCAACCGCTGATGGCCCGCTTCGGCATCACCGGCACCACCCGCGCCTCCTTCGCCCTCTACAATTCCGAGGCCGACGTCCGCGCCTTCGCCGAAGCCACCCACAAGGTCGTCGCCATGCTGCGCTGAGGAGCCACGACATTCCTGTCGTGGTGCTGAGGAGCCACGACATTCCTGTCGTGGTGCTGAGGAGCCACGACATTCCTGTCGTGGTGCTGAGGAGCCACGACATTCCTGTCGTGGTGCTGAGGAACCACGACATTCCTGTCGTGGTGCTCATGGGGAGCGCAATCGGAGCCTCCAGGCGCTTAGACTTGCGCGTATCATGGGCTTGGGGACAGCAATGTTCCCGCACGCCGGGAGCGTACCGCGCACACGCCAGCAAGCTGGCTTGGCCTGGCGGCAGCAAGCTGCCGCACTCCTCACACCTACCCCAACACCATCGCCCGCAGCAACTCGGTGACCTGCTTCGGATTGGGCTTGGTGGTGGCGGACTTCATCACCTGCCCGGTTAGAAAGTTGAGCAGCTTGTCATTGCCGGCTTGCACCGCCGCCACTTCCGCGGGGCAGTTGCCAATCACCGCTTCGCAGAGGGCTTCGAGTTCGCCGGCGACGGCAGGCTTGAATCCCAACTCATCGGCGATGGCTGCCGGGTCCTTCGCCGGCGCGTCGAACAATTCCGCAAACACCTCGCGTGCCTGATTGGCGGCCAATACACCCTCTTCCACCAGCAGCAGCAGCGCCCGCAGTTTCTCCGGAGCCACCGGGCAGTCATCAATGCCGAGCCCATGCTCATTGAGGGTTCCTAGCAAATTATTGATGATGAAATTGGCGACTTTCTTGCCGGGCAGCGCAACCGCACAGGTGGCTTCGAAATAGCTGGCCAGGTGCTTGTCCGACGATAGGACGGCGGCATCATAACCGGTCACGCCCAGATCGTTCTCGAAGCGTTGCGCTAACTCGTGTGGCAATTCCGGAACCTGTGACCGCACCTTATCTAACAAAGGCGCAGTGCGCACCGCTAGCAGATCGGGGCAGGCGAAATAGCGGTAGTCGTGTGCATCCTCCTTGGTGCGCATGAGTTGGGTTTCGCCGCGTTCATCATCCCAGCGCCGGGTCGATTGGATCTGGGCGATGCCGGCAGTGAGATCCTCTCCTTGGCGCTGAATTTCAAAGTGGATGGCGCGGCGGATCGCGGAGAAGGAATTGAGGTTTTTGAGTTCTACCTTGGGGCCTAGCGGGTCCTCGGGCTTGCGCCTCAAAGAAATATTCACATCGCAACGCAGCTGGCCTTTTTCCATGTCGGCATCCGACACGCCGCCCTGAATGAGGATCATTTGCAGCGTACGTAGATAGGCGTATGCCTCCTCGCCGCTCTCCAGATCCGGCTCGCTCACAATTTCCATCAGCGGCGTGCCCGCTCGGTTAAAGTCGATGAGCGACGAGCTGCCCAGATGAGTCGATTTGGCCACGTCCTCCTCGAGGTGAATCCGGTTGAGCCGCACCACCTTGCTAGGATCGGCCGCATCCCGGCGTGCGTCAGCCGGATAGCAATGCGCGTAGAGCGGCACCCCGCCGCCGATGCACAGCGGCAGGTCAAATTGGGTCGTCTGAAAGTTTTTCGGCATGTCCGGATAGAAATAACTCTTGCGGTCCCACTTGGAAATTTCCGGCGACGCACAGCCTAACATCAGGCCGCTGAGCAGGGTTTGCTCGATGGCTGCTTGGTTGAGTACTGGCAAGGCACCGGGCAGCCCCAGGCACACCGGGCAGGTGTGGGTGTTGGGCACTTCGCCAAACGAGGTGCGACAGGCACAGAACATCTTGGTTTGAGTTTTGACCTGGCAGTGGACTTCAAGACCAATGGTGACTAGGTAGGGCATGGGGGATGAGTTGTCAGTTGTCAGGAGAAGATGCAAGACAGAAGACCGCTGCGCTCTAAGACGGAGGACAGAAGAAGGGAAGACAGAAGACAGAAGAAAGGAACAAGAAGCGCCATGCGCGGTCCACGGGCTCTGCTCTTGTCTTGCAGCGCAGCGGTCTTGTATCTTGTAGCGCAGCGGTCTTGTGTCTTGTAGCTCATTTCTTCCGCTCTTCAATGGATTGCTTGACTTTCGGATCGTCAAGGGCGCGGGTGAGGTTGGGATGGCGTAGCAGCCCGGAAAAATCCTTCTGCCGGGCGAGTCCCTGCAGGGCGGCATCGGCGACCACCACGGCCCGCGGATAGGGCTTGCCGGTCTTCGGATCTATCACCGACGAGTCCGCCGGCTTGGCTTCTGCGGCAATCAACTTGGCTAGAGCCAGGCGTGCCGGCTCGGTCAGTGGATCCAATAATTTGAGCCAGTCCTTGGGCAGTGCGGCTTCCACCGAAGCCTTCATCCGCAGTAAATAAGCCGAGGTTTTGCTGGGGTCGGCGTTCTTCTCGACGAAACTGCGGATCTCCGCCAGTGATCCGGCATGATGCACCCAGGTCACGCCTAGGAGCCAGAGCCCGGCAGCGGCAACCAAGGCGAAGACCAGCCGAATGAGAACATTGGTGAATGACGATGGGGCCCCGGCCCCTGGTCGCATAAACGGACTCGTCACTAATTTGAGGATCTTGCGGATCAACCACATGGCCACCACCAAGGCCGCCACCGGCGCACCGGTGGTGATTAATTCGTTAGGTTTTCCCAACACCACAATCGACCACGCTGGCGCCTGTTGCCACACCCAGTAGGCTAACCACGCACTCGCGCCGAGAACCACCGCGGCAAGCAGCAAACGCGCGATCCCACGCAGCAGCACGAAACCCGCGCACAGCGCAAAAATGAGCAAGGCACCAGTGGTTAGATTTAGCTGGCTGAGAAAATCCAGGGACATGCGGGGGAGGTGGCTAGAATGGAAGATGGAAGGGGATTTGGCGCTGTATTTTAACCACTGATGGATGGTCTGCTATCCACGATCCTCTATCTCCGCGCCGCGGCACGCTGGCGGAGCAGGTGGTCGGTTAGAACCAAGGTGGCCATGGCCTCGACGATGGGCACGGCACGGGGCAGTACGCAGGCATCATGGCGGCCGCGGCCTTTCAGTTCGGTGTTGTGGCCGCTGGCGGTGACGGTTTGCTGGGAGCTCATAATGGTGGCGGTGGGCTTGAAGGCGACGCGGAAGAAGATATTTTCGCCATTGGAAATACCGCCCTGAATTCCGCCGGAGTGGTTGGTGGTCGTGTGCACTTGGCCGTCGCGCATGCGGTAGGCATCGTTGTGCTCACGCCCGGTGAGCTGGGTACCCGCAAAGCCAGAGCCAATTTCAAAACCTTTGGTCGCCGGCAGCGACAGCATCGCCTTGGCTAGATCCGCTTCCAGCTTGTCGAAAATCGGTTCGCCCAAACCGGGCGGGCAGCCGCGAATCACGCATTCGATGACTCCACCCACCGAGTTGCCATCGCTGCGAACCGCCTTGATGAGATCGATCATCGCCTCGACCATGGCGGGGTCGCCGGTGCGCACGATATTCGACTCGACAGTCTCTGCGGTGATGGTGGCTGGATCGACGCTGGCTTCGAGGTGATGGATGGATTTTACCCAAGCTACGATTTCGATGCCAGGATGATAGACGTCGAGCACCTGGCGGGCCACCGCGGCAGCGGCGACTCGGCCGATCGTCTCGCGGGCGGAAGCGCGTCCGCCACCCGAGGGGGCGCGGATGCCATACTTCGCGTCGTAGGTGTAATCGGCGTGGCTGGGCCGATAGGTGGCGGCCATTTCATCATATGCCCCCGGGCGTTGGTCGGTGTTGCGCACCGCGATGGCGATGGGCGTGCCGAGTGTGAGTCCGTCGTGGATGCCCGAGAGAATCTCCGCGCGGTCCGCCTCCTGGCGCGGCGTAACAATTTCTGACTGGCCGGGCCGCCGCCGGTCGAGCTCGCGCTGGACCTGTGCCGCGCTCACCGCGATGCGCGGCGGACAGCCATCAATGACCACTCCCACGCCGCCGCCGTGCGACTCGCCAAAGGTGTGGATACGGAAAATTTCGCCAAACGTGGACGCCATGCGGGAGAATAGACACAAGGCGACGGCTCGGCAAGCGCGAAGGAGGGGGCTGCGTGGACGTACTTAGGAGCCGCGCAAAAATATCTGACGTATTGTAGCGGCGTGTCTATGACCGCCGATGACCATGAATCGCCAATGAGCCCGCGTTGCCGCATGCGGCATCTTATACGCATCGACGGTCACAGACCGCCTCTACAATGCATCTCATTCACTGCAGGGCGGTTTTGCGCTTTCCGGCAGGTAGGTTCTCGATGCCACGGCGGAGTTCGCCGATGGTGATGGTACTCAAGTCGAGTTCTGCCTCGTGGTTTTGCAGCCACGCGACGACTTGGGCATCGGGTTTGGTCTTGGCGAGTTCGCTGAAGACGTGGGTATCGACGAGATAACTCACAGGGAAAGTGCCCTGGTATTCGGGCATCCTGCCCGGTTGCCAATGGCGAGAGCATGGTCAGCCTAGCGTCGGCTCACGCTCCTCGCAGAGGAGTGGCACAATGCCGAACAGCCGGCAGGATGCCGGCGCTCCCCGCTGGCTTGCGCAAGGGCACAAGAAAGCCGGACGGTTGCCCGTCCGGCTTTGGATTGTTTGGTCGATTGATGTTGGTGTTAGGCGCTGCGGTTAGTCACCGCCGTCGCCTGGCACTTACATCATGCCGCCCATGCCGCCGTGGTCGTGACCACCGCCGCCAGCTGGCGGGGCTTCCTTGGAGGGAAGATCGGTGATGAGGCACTCGGTGGTAAGCAGCAAGCCCGAGATGGACGCAGCGTTTTGCAACGCGGTGCGGGTCACCTTGGTGGGATCGACCACGCCGGAGGCGATGAGGTCTTCGTAGGTGTCGGTGGCGACGTTGTAGCCAAAGCCGTCCTTGTGGTTCTTGACGTTTTCGACGATGAGGGCAGCTTCGCGGCCGGCATTGGCGACCAACTGGCGCAGCGGAGCTTCCACGGCGCGGGCAACGATGCCCATGCCGGTCTTCTCGTCCGCATTGGAGGCGGCATCGCAGCAATTGGCATCACACGCGGCCTTGAGGGCGCGGATGAGGGCCGTGCCACCGCCGGGGACGATGCCTTCTTCAACGGCCGCACGGGTCGCGTGGAGGGCGTCTTCGACGCGGGCTTTCTTTTCCTTCATCTCGGTTTCGGTGGCAGCACCGACGTTGATGACGGCCACACCGCCGGCGAGCTTGGCAAGGCGCTCCTGGAGTTTCTCGCGGTCGTAATCGCTGGTGGTGTCGTCGATCTGGCGACGAATTTGGTTGACGCGGCCGGTGATGGCTTCGGAAGTGCCGCCACCTTCAACGATGGTGGTGTTTTCCTTGGTGATGGTGATGCGCTTGGCAGTGCCGAGGTCGCTGAGTTCCACACCTTCGAGCTTGATGCCGAGGTCGTCGGTGATGACGCGGCCACCGGTGAGGATGGCGAGGTCTTCGAGCATTGCCTTGCGACGGTCACCAAAGCCGGGGGCTTTGACGGCGGCGATGTTAAGGATGCCGCGGAGCTTGTTGACGACCAAGGTGGCGAGGGCTTCGCCTTCGACGTCTTCGGCGATGATGAGCATTGGGCGGCCGGTCTTGGCGACCTTTTCGAGCAGCGGCAGCATGTCCTTGAGCGAGGAGATTTTCTTCTCGTTGATGAGGATATGTGCATTCTCGAGATACACTTCCATGCTCTCAGGATTGGTGACAAAGTAGGGCGACAGATAGCCCTTGTCGAACTGCATGCCTTCGACCACTTCGAGGGTCGTTTCGATGCCCTTAGCTTCTTCCACGGTGATGGTGCCGTCCTTGCCGACCTTGTCCATGGCTTCGGCAATGATGCTGCCGATGGTTGCGTCGGAGTTGGCGGAGATGGAAGCGACCTGGGCGATTTCCTTGGCGTCGGACACCGGCTTGGAGATCTTCTTGAGCTCAGCGACGATCGCTTCGGTGGCCTTCATGATACCGCGTTGCAGCGAAATCGGGTTGGCACCGGCGGTGACGTTGCGCAGGCCTTCCTTGTAGATGGCCTCGGCCAGCACGGTGGCGGTGGTGGTGCCGTCGCCGGCGATGTCCGAAGTCTTGCTGGAGACTTCGCGGATGAGTTGGGCACCCATGTTTTCATAGGGGCACTCAAGCTCGATTTCCTTGGCCACCGTCACACCGTCTTTGGTGATGGTCGGGGAACCGTATTTCTTGTCAATGATGACGTTGCGTCCGGCAGGCCCAAGGGTGGCTTTGACGGCACGGGCAAGTTTTTCCACACCGCGCAGGAGGGCCTGGCGGGCGGTTTCGTCGAATTGGAGTTGTTTAGCCATAATGTGTGTGTATTAGTTAGAAGTTAGAAGTTGTGGTGTGGTTAAGTGGCGATTGGTCGGATCAGTCGGATTGGGCGGATCTGACAACGGGCTTCAGCCGACGATGCCGAGGATGTCGCTTTCGTTGATGATGAGCACTTCCAGGCCGTCGTGTTTGACCTCGGTGCCGCCGTACTTGGAGATGAGGACCTTGTCGCCGACCTTGACGGTGAACTCGATGGCATTGCCATTGTCGTCCTTGCCGCCCGTGCCGAGGCTGAGGACTTCAGCTTCCTGGGGCTTTTCCTTGGCGGTGTCGGGCAGGACGATGCCACCGGCGCTAATTGCTTCAGCTTCGAGACGTTTGACCAGGACGCGTTGTCCGAGTGGTTTGATGTTAGCCATATGTGTGTGGTGTTGTTTGTTTGTTGTTTGGTATCGGTGAGAGGGGAAGGGACTCAAGACTTCAAGACACAAGACGCAAGAGAAGGGGAATTGAAGATGAGCAAGCGGGAAGTAACTATCATGAGTGAATTCTTATCTTGCGTCTTGAATTCTTGTGTCTTGAGTCTGGGGATTAGTCGACCACTTCGGCATCCACGACCTTGCCTTTGGCTTGTTTTGGCTCGTGGGATTCCGGAGCGGCTTCGACGTCGGGATTTTGTTGGGGGCTGGCGGCGGCCTGGGCTTGTTGGGCGGCGGCAGCGAGGGCTTGGAGGGAGTTTTCGAGCTCGGTGACGGCGCTGTTGATGCGGGTCACGTCGTCGCTAGTGACGGCGTCCTTGACGGCGGTGATTTTGCCATCGAGCATCGTCTTGAGCTCAGCGGGGGCTTGGTCACCGAGTTCGGCGAGTTGTTTTTCGACGCTGAAGATGAGGTTGTCAGCCTTGTTCTTGGCATCGACTTTTTCAACGCGTTTTTTGTCTTCGTCGGCGTGAGACTCCGCGTCGCGCTTAGCCTGTTCGATTTCGTCCTTGGACAGGCCGGAGGAGCCTTGGATGGAGATTTTTTGTTCCTTACCGGATTGTTTGTCCTTGGCGGAAACGTGGAGGATGCCGTTGGCATCGATATCGAAGGTGACCTCGATTTGGGGTTCGCCGCGGCGGGCCTGGGCGATGCCGTCGAGTTTGAAATTGCCGAGGCGTTTATTATCGGTGAACATCTTGCGCTCGCCCTGGCAGACCTGGATATCCACGCCGGGTTGGTTGTCCGAGGCGGTGGAGAAGATCTGGCTTTTTTTAGCGGGGATGGTGGTGTTGCGCTCGATCATGGCGGTGGCGATACCGCCGAGCGTTTCGATTGAGAGGGTGAGCGGGGTCACGTCGAGGAGCAGCACATCCTTGACGTCGCCGCGCAGCACGCCGCCTTGGATAGCCGCGCCGATGGCCACGACCTCGTCGGGATTGACGCCTTGGTGAGGTGTTTGGCCGGCGAGTTCACGGGCGATATCGACCACCTTGGGCATACGGGTCATGCCGCCGACGAGGACGAGCTCGTCGATCTGGGACGGCGTGAGGCCGGAAGCGGCAAGGCAATTGCGCACGGGCTGCTTGGTGCGCTCGAACAGCGAGTCGGTGAGTTGTTCGAGCTTGGAGCGGGTGAGGGTGAGTTGGATGTGCTTCGGCCCAGTGGCGTCGGCAGTGATGAAGGGCAGGCTGATGTCGTAGGACTGGGTGGAGGATAGGGCGATTTTGGCCTTTTCTGCCTCTTCCTTGATGCGTTGGAGCGCATCGGGCTGGCTGGTCAGGTCGATGCCTTGGTCCTTTTTGAACTCAGCCACGATCCATTGGATGAGCAGGTTGTCCCAATCGTCGCCGCCGAGTTGGGTATCGCCATCGGTGGCAAGCACCTCGAACACGCCGTCGCCGATTTCGAGCACCGAGATATCGAAGGTGCCGCCGCCGAGGTCGTAGACCGCAATTTTCTCGTCGGCCTTTTTGTCGAGGCCGTAGGCAAGGGCGGCTGCAGTGGGCTCGTAGATGATGCGCAGCACTTCGAGGCCGGCAATTTCGCCGGCGGCCTTGGTGGCATTGCGCTGGGAGTCGTTGAAATAAGCCGGGACGGTGATGACGGCGCGGGTGATTTTTTCGCCGAGCTTGGCCTCGGCATCGGCCTTGAGTTTGCCGAGGATCATCGCGGAAATTTCCTGCGGCGAGTAGGTCTTGGTTTCCCCGGCCACGGTCACTTGAATGTGGGCGTCGCCGTTAGCGGCGGCGACCACGGAGTAGGGCATGCGTTTATCCGCGGCGGTGAGTTCGGAAAACTTCCGGCCAATCAGGCGCTTGGCCGAGAAAATCGTGTTAGTCGGGTTGGTGACGGCCTGGCGTTTGGCGGCTTGGCCGACGAGGCGTTCGCCGTTTTTGGCGAAGGCGACGACGGAAGGAGTGGTGCGGGCACCTTCCGAGTTTTCAAGCACAGTGGACTCACCGCCGTCCATGACGGCCATGCAGGAGTTGGTGGTACCGAGGTCGATTCCGAGGATTTTGGACATAGCGTTGATTTGGTTGAATTTCCCGCAAGAACGGGTGGTTTGCGGTAGGCTTTTTTGCAGGATGCGTGCCAGAATCCACTTCTAGTTCACAACTCTCTTAAAATGAGCTTATTAAAAATGTTCTAATGGTTGGATCAGATTCTGCGGATCGGTTTTCGGACAATATGTCGCGGTTCTTGTGAGACAAAGTGTCCCAGTGGGCGGCTGCGACAAGTGTCAGAACTCAGTAAACGGCCGCGTTTTTGACGAAGGGCGAGCAAGTGCAATTCCCTGAAATTGTGGTAAATCGGGGCAAAGAAACCACTGAAACACTGATTACCACTGAATGCACTGATAAGAAATTGATGAATATTTCAGTGGGTTCAGGTGGCAATCCGTGGTTTCCATGCGCCTTTGTAGTACCAGAACCCGGTGTGCTGGGGTGGAATCGGGAGTAGCTTGAGCTAAGGAGCCACCACATTCGTGTGGTGGTAGCGGAAGGGTGGCCAATGGGTACGTGCCGAAGGCTCGGTTCATGGGCGTTGCTTCCGCACGACGACAATAAGGTCGTCGCTCCATAGGCCGCAGCCGGGCCAAGTTAGGCGGGAGGTTCATGAATGCTGCCTGAGCCGCAACGCGACAACGAGCTGGCGGCATTTGGCTTGCCGCAGCCGGTCTGGTGGTGCATTTTCAGATCCGCAAGTCCGCGCGAGTCGATGCAAGCACTCAACGAACAGGATTGGCCGGGACTCATCCGGCCCGGCAGCCGGGTATTCCTCGGTGGCGGCGCGTCGGTGCCCTTTGCCTTGGTGGATTCGATGCTGGCCCAGGCGGGTCATTACAAGGATATCGAGCTAGTCCACATTCACAGTTTGGGAGGCACGCCGTGGATTGACCCGCAGTTTGAAGGGGTGTTGCGGACCAACTCGTTTTTTTTGACGCCGGGATTGCGCGATGCGGTGGAGCGGGGGCAGGCGGATTACACGCCTTGCGCGATGTCGGACGTGCCACTGTTATTTCGGGACGGGGAAATGCCGCTGGATGTGGCCCTCATTCAGGTGAGCGCGGCCGACGAGACCGGCCGGCATTCGCTTGGGGTGAGTGTGGACGTGGTGCAAGCGGCGCTGCGCCATGCCCGCATTGTCATCGCCCAAATCAATCCGCGGATGCCGCGCACCGGCGGAGACAGTCGCGTAGCGCCGCACGAAATTGATTATTTTATTGAGCACGAGGCGGCGTTGCCCGAGGCGGCGAGAAGCGTGCTTGACGAGCGGCATATGAAGATTGGCCGCTACGCCGCGCAACTCATCGAGGATGGCTCGACGCTGCAGGTGGGCTTGGGCAACAGTCCGGAGGCGGTGCTGATGGCATTGAAAGACCACCGCCAGCTCGGCATTCATTCCGGGTTGTTCAATGACGCGCTGATGGACTTGGTGCTCTGTGGCGCGGTGGACCATTCACGGAAAAATTACCGGCCGGGCAAAATGATCGCTAGCCATGTGATGGGCAGTCGTGCGTTGTATGAATTTGTCGATCGCCATCCCGATCTTGAGCTGCATCCCTCGGATTGGGTGAATGACCCGCAGCGCATTGCCCGCAACCACCGCATGGTGGCTATCAACGGCGCCCGCGAGATCGACCTAACCGGCCAAGTGGTGCGCGATTCCAGCGGTCACCGGTTCTATGGCGGCATCGGTGCCTTGGTGGATTTCGTCCGCGGCGCAGGCAAAAGCCAAGATGGCCGACCGATCATTGCGCTGACGTCTACGGGCGACGTTGACCAGCGCTCGCGGATTGTCGCGGGGCTGGAAGCGGGCAGTGGCGTGTGCACCGGGCGCGGCGACGTGCATCATGTGGTCACCGAATACGGGGTGGCCAGTTTGCACGGCCGCAGCATCCGGGAGCGGGTGGCGCGCTTGGTGGAAATCGCCCATCCAGACCACCGCGAGGCGCTGTTGGCGGGAGCCTTGGACCGGGGGTGGCTGCCGCGGTTTTTCACGATGCCGGCCGCCTTGCCGGCGGTGTCGGAGAACGGTCTGGAATCGGCGTGGGTGGAGTTTCGGGTGGGTCGATTCCTGTTCCGGCCGTTGCATCCCAGCGATATGCGCACGCTGCAGGAGTTTTTCTATTCGCACGACCAGGAAACCATCCGCCTGCGCTATGGCTATCAACGCGAGCGAATGAGCGGAGAATCCGCCTACAAACTCGCCGCGGTCGATCAAACGCGCGACGTAGCGCTAGGCATCTTCACCGAACGCCACGGCCGCCAGCAATTGCGGGCCATCGGCCGCTACTACCTGGATGCGGATGGGCAACACGCCGAGGTGGCGTTTGTGGTGCACGAGGCGACCCGCCAGGCCGGGATGGCGGGTTTTTTGTTAGGCGAGCTGGCTGTGGTGGCTCAGCGCCGCGGCATCGGTGAGTTCTGGGCCAACGTCCTGCCTAACAACATTGCCATGGGCCAGGTGTTCGCCACGGCAGGCGGTAGCACGGAGGCCGTTGCCATGGGTGACGAGCGTTGCTTTCGCATGCCGGTGGCACGGATCGTAGAGGACCGCCAAGGGTTTTTGGAACGCAAGCACATCCGCAAGTTTGAAGCATGAGCGAGCCACTGCCTAACGGGGTGCATTTCAGCACCGATTATGAACGCCACGACACGGGGCCGGGCCATCCCGAATCGGCGCATCGCTATCAAGTGTTGAGCGCCGCGCTGGAGGCACTGCCGCCGGCGATCGTGCGGCTGGCGGCCGGGCGGCGGGCCACGGTGGCGGAGATATTGTTAGCGCATGACCACAGTTATCATGACTTGGTGTACCACGACACCGAATCGCTAGCGGATTTCCTGAGGACCGGCGACACCGCGATTTGTGAACACAGCTACGACGTGGCGTTGGAGGCTTGCGGGGCCATGCTAACGGCGATTGACGCGGTGATGGCGGGTGAGTTGGCCTCAGTGTTTTGCGCGGTGCGGCCGCCGGGCCATCATGCCTCGGCGAAGCGGGGGATGGGTTTTTGTGTATTCAATCACGTGGCTATCGGCGCACGCTATTTACAAGCCCGCTACGGCTTGCAGCGTATCGCCATCATCGATTGGGACGTACATCATGGCAATGGCACCGAGGAAATCTTCATTGAAGATGCTGGCGTGTTCTATGTTTCACTGCACGAAGAACATATATACCCGTACACCGGCACCGCCACTACTCGCGGCCGTGCTGCCGGCCTCGGCACGAACCTCAATATTCCGCTGCCGCGCCATTCCGCGGGCAGTCTGGCGCTGGCCGCTTGGGACGCGCAGGTGGCTCCGGCGATGGCGGCTTTCCAGCCGGAGTTTGTGCTGGTTTCTGCCGGGTTTGACGCGCGGATCGACGACCCGGTCGGCGGCTTGTGCTGGGACGACGCGACGTTTGCTGAAATGACCCGCCGCTGTGTCGCTTTCGCCCGCCGCTGGGGCTGCGGTCGGCTGGTGTCGGTATTGGAAGGCGGCTACAATCCGCCGGGCTTGGCCTCCGCCGCCGTGGCGCACGTGCTGGCGCTGTAAGGAGGCACGACCTTATTGTCGTGTCTTCGCCAATACGGGATAGGGGGGTGGAAGAAACCACGGATTTCGCGGATGACACGGATAAGACTTTGAGATGGGAGCTTGGCGGGACTGGTGGGTAATTCGCGGCAAAGACCGCCCCGCCAGGGCTTTCTGCAGGGAGCGCCGGCTTGAGCCGGCATGCCCATGGTGAGCCAATGCGTGCAGGCCGGGGGCCGCACATGGTCTGATGCGGCTGCGGTGAAGGAGTATCAGGAACTGCAAAAGAAGGGCGGGGGAAAGTAGGTCTCAGTCGTCAAGGATCCCTGCTTGCCTTCCGCCTAACATTTCTCCAATATACCACCATGGCCCTTTCCCCTTGCTCCGAATGCCTCAATGAAACTTCCACCTTGGCTACATCATGCCCGCAATGCGGCGCGCCCGGCGAGGCATTCCGGTACGAGAGGAGTGGGGTGGGAACGCCGTTGCAGACGATCCAGAAGACGAGCAAGCGACTCAAGGGCTGGAAGGCTGCATGGGCGTCCATGAGCATCCTCGGCCTCTCGTGTTCGCTGGTAGATATTCATTCCGGTGAATGGCTCCGCATCGGACTCCTTCTGATCTCTATCGGGACTGTGGCGCTGACGTGGATCAAGGTCCGCATCTGGTGGCATCACGGGTGAGCAAGAGCGGGCGGCGGGACGCAGCGCGGAGAACTTCGTGCGATTGGTGGCACGTAAGAAATAGTCGTTAGACTACCCATAAACCAACTAAGGAATCTCTTGAAAAGCAGTTAGTTGATGAGCGGCCAGGACGGGAGTGATTCCTGGCTATGTTGCTTAATTTACGGGTGTTGCTTAGCGGGCGGTGGCACAGCAGCGACTCGTGCTGGCGCTTGGCCAGGGATGGTCGGGCGGCGGAGCAGCGGCGGTGGTGCTTGCTAAGAAATCCGCCGTTCCAACCCATTCGGGCGTCCCTTGGCACCGGAACTAGGCCGCTGTGCGGGCGTAACGGAAGCGCGGGTTGGTCAACCTCTTGTCCGCGCTGGAAAAGAGGGCCAAAAACAAACTGAAGGCGCAACATCTTTGGGCCGCCAATCTGCAACCCATGCATCGCGAGCGCGTCCTCATCAGACGTACGGACATCAAAATGGACACGGAATGTGATAAAAATCTTGTTCATTTGCCACAAGTCATTTATTTTAAGTCCTGAGACGGAAGAACTAACTGGACATTAATGCGGACATTTGAACGGACACACGCGTGGATTTCCTTTGGCTGCGACCTCGGTAAGGCTGGGGCGGCGCTGTGGCTGGCGCTGGGCGAGGCGG
>Ga0114962_10002211_pt1 | contig 16408 bp, 16 predicted proteins | sample C_130820_MF_Meta_FD_87017 | JGI IMG/M metagenome (GOLD analysis project Ga0114962, IMG submission 87017) | Freshwater microbial communities from Lake Croche, Canada to study carbon cycling - C_130820_MF_MetaG | ecosystem: Environmental > Aquatic > Freshwater > Lake | place: Lake Croche, Canada...
GCGATCCATATCCCCACCTGATTGAAGTTCCTCTTGATATCGATTCCAAACTGACGAATCGCCATGAAGAAACGAGTTGTTTTGAAGCGGAAGCAAACAATGCGTAGAAATCTATTTCTTGATTATGATGGAACTCTTATTGACTCGGAAAAGAGGCAGTACGGATTATTTATTGAACTTACTGGAAATGTTGCCTTGTCTTCTGAAGATTACTGGAAAGATAAGCGGGATGGATTGAATCAGGAGGCAATGCTATCGAAACATTGTAAATACTCCCCTGATGAAAAAAAGCAATTCAAGCAACAATGGCATGCTGGTATAGAAAAACCGGAACGACTAAAGCAGGATTTTTTATTTAAGGGTGTTTATGAGTTTCTTGACGAAGCATCAAAAAACCTGAATCTATATTTAGTTACTGCACGGCAGCACGGTAATCACCTTCATGAACAGATGGAGCAACTTGGGATCAAGAAATTCTTTCACATAATATTAAATACTGCTCAGCGAATCTCAAAAGCTGAAATGGTGAGAAAGTATATAATCCCGACCTCGAATGACATATTTGTCGGGGATACCGGAGAAGATATCCTCGCTGGAAAAGAATTGGGAATACTGAGTGTTGGTGTAACCTCTGGCATGTGCTCAAGAAGAATGTTAGAAAGGTATCATCCTAATTATATTATCGAATCTATCCCTAAGCTTTCTATCCAAGACTTATGAATAATGATGGTAATATGACTGTCCGCACTGTTTCGGAAGCTGATTTCTCATCATGGGATATTTTATGCAGGTCTTCAAATCAGGGCACATTCTTACATACAAGAAAGTTTTTAAGTTACCACGGAAATCGATTTGTGGATTGCTCGTTACTAATCGAGGAAGATGGCCATATTGTGGGTTTGTTCCCGGCGGCATTTCATCCCCAAAAAGGAGGGGTTGTTGTGAGTCATCCGGGCCTTACATATGGGGGAATTGTCCATGCAGGAGATCTAATCGGAAAAAAAATGATCACGGCAATGCTCTTGATTATGGAACACTACGCCCAGATGGGTTATGAACAGTTAGTCTACAAGGCTGTGCCGACATTCTATCACAAACGCCCCTCTCAAGATGATCTTTATGCATTGCACCGTTTAGGTTCGGTTCGCACTCGTTGCGATATTAGCAGCACCATCGATTTGAAAAATAGTTATCAGGTTAGTTCTCGTAGGCAGAGAAGTCTTAAAAAAGCAAAAAAAGCAGGCGTGTCGATTGCCATAGATAACGGGCTTCTTCCATCACTTTGGGAAGTGCTTTGTGAAAACTTAGACAAAAAACACGGGGTTTCGCCCGTTCACACTGTTGACGAAATGCGACTTTTGATGGAAAAGTTTCCGGAAGAAATCCAATGTGTTTGCGGCACTATGAACGATCGGGTAATAGCGGGGGTCGTTCTATTTTCAACAACGCATGTAGATCATGCGCAATACATTGCTTCAAATCACGAAGGATATGAGGTGTCCGCCCTTGATGTCATCTTTGAACATTGTATAAAGAACTCCAAAATGAATGGGAAAAACTGGTTTGACTTCGGTATTTGCACCGAAGCAGAAGGTACAATTCTGAATCAGGGCCTCTACCAATTCAAAACAGAATTTGGAGGAGGTGGGTTCGTGCATGAGTTTTATGAAATTAACCTAAAATAAACAAATGTCTGTTAAAGATTCCGAAATAATCCAATTTCCAAGAATACAAGATCACCGAGGAAATCTAACTTTTGTCGAGAATTCAAGGCAGATTCCCTTTGATATCAAGAGGGTATACTACCTCTATGATGTGCCAGGTGGATCCTCTCGCGCAGCACATGGTCACAAGAATCTGAGGCAAATCATGATCGCGATGTCTGGAAGCTTTGACGTCACTCTCGATGATGGATTTGAGAAAAAGAAATATCACCTAAACCGATCATATTTCGGTTTATATATTCCAAGCATGATTTGGAGAGATCTGGATAACTTTTCATCAGGGGCAGTCTCCATGGTTCTCGCTTCAGAGTATTATGATGAAAGCGATTACTACCGGAATTACGATGATTTCATTTCTGAAGCTAATAAATCAAAAAAGTGAAAATTCCATTTCTCGATCTTGAAACAGTCCATCAAGGTATTGATACTGATTTAAAACAGGTTTTCTCAAATGTACTGAAGTCCAATTCATTCATATTGGGAAGGGAGCTTGAGTTATTTGAACAAGAGTTTGCAGATTATTGTGAGGTGAAATACTGCATCGGTGCAAGTAACGGCCTTGATGCACTTCGGTTAATTCTTCAGGGTTATGGGATTGGGGAGGGATGTGAAGTTATTGTCCCTTCAAATACGTTTATTGCGACCTGGTTGGCTGTTTCTCAAACCGGAGCGATACCGGTCGCCGTTGATCCTGATGAAATTACGCACAACATAGACCCACAAAAAATCGAGTCTCTAGTCACAAGCCGTACGGCTGCAATTATACCTGTTCATTTATATGGTCAACCGGCGGATATTGATCCAATCAATGCAATAGCGGCCAAATATGGCCTGCTTGTTATAGAAGACGCAGCTCAAGCTCAAGGTGCCAGATATAAAGGAAAACGGACAGGGGGGCTCGGCCATGCCGCAGCCACAAGCTTTTATCCCGGTAAAAATCTTGGATGCCTTGGTGACGGCGGCGCGATTCTTACATCAGATGCCTCTCTGGCTCGGAAAGTTCGCCAGTTACGAAATTATGGTTCAAACGTGAAATATCACCATGAACTACTCGGCTATAACTCTCGTTTGGATGAACTCCAGGCGTCGATTCTGAGAGTAAAACTAAAACATCTGGATGATTGGAACATGGCACGTGCCCATGTTGCTAAACAATATTCCCAAGGCCTCAAAGGTACCGGCTTGATTCTCCCTATAGTTCCAGATTTTGCTGATCCTGCATGGCATCTCTACGTGGTGCGCGCGGAGCGACGTGATGAGCTTCAGAACCATCTCTCCTTGAAAGGGATCAGCTCTGTAATTCATTATCCCATACCCCCCCATCGGCAAAATTGCTATAATTCTTCGGATTTTGGTGATTTGCCAATTAGTGAAAATCTTGCTCGGGAGGTTTTAAGTCTACCTATATATCCAGGAATCCAAGAGAATCATATTCATTATATAATAAAATCAATAAAGGAGATGAGATAACTACAGGCTCTTTTCATCTCATAATCGATGCCATGAATCTTTCAGTTATTGTTACTAGCTTCAATCATGGGATTTATGTTGAAAAATGTTTGAATAGCATTCTGGATAATAGAATTCCTGCTACCGAACTGATCATCTGCGATGATGCCTCGACCGACAACAGTGTGGATTTAATTAGTAAATGGGTAAAAAAAAACCACGGAAAACTTAAGCATATTTATTTTTACTCAAATCAAAGAAATATTGGGACTAGTGCTACGATAAATCAATTAATATCTCAATCCAAAGGAGAAATCATTGCCGGGGTTGCTTCAGATGACATCGTTGTATCTGAAGGTTTGAGTGCAAGGACAAATTATTTAATTCGAAACAAACATCTAGACGGGGCATTTAGTGACGGAATTGCAATCGACTTGCAGGAAAACCTATACGCCGAAAGCCTGTTATTATCTTCCGGAATCGATAAAACATCGCTCGATTCCAAAAATATTAGAAATACAGTTTTAACAAACTGGACAGAACCAATGAATCTCCAGTTCTGGAGAAGGTCGGCTTTTAAAGTTCATGGCGGTGAATTTGAATTCACCAGTGATGTCGGCTGTGAGGACCTGCAGTTTGCGCTCTGGGCACTCTCCCGGAATGCGTTCGGATTTCTGGATCGTAAATGCGTTGCATACAGATGTCGCAGTTGGCCTCAAACTGCTCCGAATACTTCTAAAGCGACTCTCCGAAAGCGTCTTTTGGACATGGCTATTATATATGGTCGCTCTGCTGAATTATTTGAGAATCCAATTAAGAGATACCTTGTTAAAAAAGCAGAGTACCACCTTGCTGTTGCTTGTGAGAATTATGGGTATGCAACTGCTTTAGATAAAAACCTTAAAAAGGACATAAAACAGAGCCTTTCGGATATCATTAGTTCTGCCATATTGAGATATTAAATGAATTTCTCAATCATATTGCCCACTTATAACCCGGTCATTACTTGGCTTACACAAGCCGTAGAATCAGTGATAGTTCAATCATATTCCGATTGGGAACTCTGTATTGCTGATGATGCCTCCACAGTTCCGGAAGTCCGAGAACTTCTTGATGAGTATTCAAGGCGCGACTCACGGATCAAAGTTTGCTTTCGGGAAGTAAACGGACATATCTCTCATGCATCTAATTCCGCGTTGGAGATGGCAACGGGGGATTGGATCATGCTGATGGATCATGATGATCTGATCCCTTCAAATGCGCTTCAAGAGTTCGCCGATGTAATCCAATCACATCCGGACGTAAAAATGATTTATTCAGATGAGGACAAGATATCATCGGATGGTAAGCGATACTTCCCGAATCTTAAGCCAGATTGGAACCAAGACCTACTCCTATCATGTAATGTAATTTCGCATTTAACAGCCTACAGATCAGATCTGCTCAGGGAAATTGGAGGATTTCGAGCAGGATATGAAGGCGCTCAGGATTACGATCTAACGCTGAGATATGTAAAAAAGATAAAACCTTCTGAAATCCATCATATACCCAAGCTGCTTTATCATTGGAGGTGCCATGAGGGGAGCACTGCTTCCTCCGGGGGTGCTAAGCCATACGCCTTTGAGGCAGGGAAAAAAGCCCTGTCTGATTATCTAACAGGAAGTACTCCTGATTGCCATTTAGAGGAGGTTGGTTGGGGGGCTTTTTCGGTAGTGTACGATACTCCTATTACGCCATCAGATATTCTTTATCTTGTCAGCTCAGATGGGAATGAGGTTGCCCTGAAGAGGTGTATCGCTTCGCTTCAGAAGACTGCTCCAGATGTTTCCCTCAGAGTGGCTATCCTGCCGATCTCATCTGATGGGCACCAAAAATTACAAAAATGCATTCTCCCGGAAGGAGCGTCTTTGGTGGAGCTTCCGGCTGGAATGACTGCTGCGGAGTCGTTAAATCTGATGATTTCTGGCGTGGTGGAAAAAGTGATCTGTTTTCTTTCGGACTCTCTTGAGTGCAAAAGTGAGGGATGGGTTCTGGAAATGTCTTCCCACGCTATGAGGAGAGATATCGGAGCTGTAGGTGGGGGGATTTATTACGCTGATGGAAGGGTAAGATCGGCGGGCCTAATCTTGGATGAAGAGAGGATTTGTACGAATGCATTCCATCATTGGCCCGGAGATAGCTGGGGATACATGGGGCGGCTCACTCTCTTACAAAACTACAGTGCTGTTTCTGGAAAATGCCTAGTCGTAGAACGGGAGAAGTTTCTTAAGGTGGGTGGCTTCGATATTAAAAATCTCAGCTCCAACTTCTTGGATGTCGATCTCTGCCTGAGATTAGGAGATGCGGGCTATCGAACCCTCTGGACTCCAAAGGCCAAGTTCACAGATCATAGTTCGAGGTTCTCTCTCAAGGAAGTCTTGAGGCGGTACTCCCGGGATTACCAAAAAGATCACCAGTGGATGCAGGACCGGTGGGGGGCTCTTCTGAAAAATGACCCTGCCTATAACCCTAATCTGAATCAAAAGAAGAAGGACTTCAATTATCGGTGGCCTCCGAAAGAGAACGAATGATGCAATCCCCATTCAGCATCGTTGTCGGTTTCTTCTCTTTTATAAACCCCTTTCATAAGGGGTTCAGTCGCAAGGAGGAGGTTATCTATTGCTCTCGTCGTCAAGGGCCGACCGGCCTCTGGGAGAAGTTGCCCAGGCTTCATTATCACCTCTTCAATCTAGGTAAGCAGTACCTGCTTAAGACTGATCTGGAGCTGCAGGTCGCAAAGATCGATCCCTCTAAGAAGTCTCTGGTGCTGATCACAGATGACGCCCGGGCATCTCTGGCTGGTCGGTCACTCGGTAGCTTGGTTGAGGAACTGAAGTCTGAATTCAATATTGTAGTCGTCTATCTCCATGAGAATCCTCGTAAAATCCGTGTCTGGAGGGATGTAGTCACGATCGGTCCGCTGGAGCGCGGAGATCTCGGCGCCGTGGTGTCTGAGGAGATAAAGTCTCTTCGCAAACTCTCCGAGTTGGAAAGTGTGATGGCGGCATCCCTTGAATGCGGAGAGGTATTACCTAATGTCTGGGAACTTGAAATCCCCATTTTGCACTACATTCCGGAATTTCTCCCGACACTGAGGCTGGTTGAGCGTTTACAGAAATCCTGTCGGGACTCGACGCTTCAGCTCTTCCCGAGTGAAGGGATCAGGGCAAAAGCAGTAGCCTTAGCCGGAATTGAGGACGATCGTCGCTTGCGAGTCTTGGAGAGTGCCGGTTCGGAGGGGTTCATTTCAGAACTCAAGCGACTCGCCGTGGATGCAAGGAGTCTGCTGGCAGAAGAAAAAAAGCAGTGCTCTGAAATCAAGGAAACTGGTTTCTTGGATACTCGGTACGCTTACCCTCAAATCGAAGTCACGGGTGATCGTCCCATCCGCGACTATCTGGCGGCCTGGAGATCAGGATGGAAGCCTAGGAAGCCATGCCCCGGATTTCACCCAGGCGTCTACAGGGATCATCATAAGGGTTTGCAGGTGGATCCCACGGTCGATTTCATCCAGCAAGGAAAACCAGATGGCCCTTGGATGGCTGAGGCGATGGGGGAAGTTGCGGCAGAATGGTTAAAGGTTAAAAGTGGAAAAGTAGGAAAGAAGAATTCAGAAATTCGCGCGGCGCTGCATCTACATCTTCATTACACCGAGGGTATCGAGGAGTTGTTGCGCAAGATCAAGGCGTCACGGACTAAGACAGATCTCTTCATCAGCACAACGAGTGAGGAGGGAAAAGTGAGAGTGAAAGTGATGTTGGCAAAGAATAGAATGACTTGTTGCGAGTTGGCAGTATTTCCGAATCGCGGCCGGGACATAGGCCCTTTTCTGACGGGATTTGGTCTAAAGCTATTCAGCGACTATGAGATCGTCGGTCATCTGCATTCCAAGAAGTCACCTCATGCCCATGATGATTATCTCCAGAACTGGGTGGAGTTTTTGGAGAAGGGGCTTGTTGGGAAGGTTGGAGGAATGATGGATGTCATTTTGGATAAAATGACTTCTGATCCCTCGATTGGGATTATCTATCCCGATGATCCGGGGTGCTTTGGGTGGGAGGGAAATTACAGCTACGGGAAGCAACTTCTGGAGAAAATGGGTTTAGACTCCCCTCAGCCAGATGCCTCGATGAACTTCCCTGTCGGCACAATGTTCTGGGCTAGGACTGCGGCCCTCAAGCCGTTAATCGATTTAAATCTCCAATGGGTTGACTATCCCGAAGAGCCGATCCCCATTGATGGAAGCATGTTGCATGCAATGGAGCGGATCTTTGGGATTTTACCGGGACTATGCGGATTTCGAACTGTCGTGACGCAGGTCGAGGGAGTAAGCCGATGATGGGCTATCAACTTGACTGGAGGCATTATCCATGCGATAGATGGATCCATGCAAAAGATGCAAATCCTCTTCCCGAATCCGTTGATGGCAAAGCTCCGGGAGGTAGCTGAGCAGGAGGATCGTCCCGTAAGTGAGCTGATCCGCCGGGCCGTCGAGCGTTTCCTTGAGATGAAGCCCCAGAAGCCTGCTCGTAAAATCAATCTTCCTACATTCAAAGGGGGTGAGATTTTGGTCTCCGCTGGCGATCTCAAGCAGGTGATCTATGAAGACGATGCTCTCTAGCTTCGATACGAATATTCTGATCTACGCGGCCAACGAGGATTGCCCGGAACATGAGATCTGCAAATCCTTCCTAAGCCAGGCTGTATCCGCTCCTGATCAATGGATCGTTGCTGATCAGGTGTATCTAGAGCTCTATCGGGCTCTGCGCAATCCGAGGGTTCTCAGGTTGCCACTGAATGCCGTCCAGGCAGCCGCTCATATTGAACTGCTGAGGGAGGGGCTGGGATTCCTTCACTGCGGTTATGTCGTGGAGTGTTGGGGTTCAGTCGTGAGCCAACTCAAACAAGGAGATTTCCCCTATCAGCGGACCCATGACGCCGTTCTTGCCGCAACGCTCATGCAACATGGGGTTAAGATCTTCTACACACGAAATATGAAGGATTTTATCAAGAGTGGTTTTGAACAGTTAGTCGATCCTTTGGAGGGGCTGAAGTAAAAATTAGGGGGTTTAGAGTCAAAAATTACGGCTCTTCGCTGTTTTAAGTGGGTAAGCCAGAAGGGATACTCCTCAACAAGGAGGTGGCTAGAGACGACGAAAAGGTGAATTTGCACCACAGAGGACAATCTAAGAACTATCCAAGGTGGGATCCAAGGAGTGCGTGATTAACAGGCATTGGCCCATGAGCATGAGTCTCTTGGACAGGTTGCAGGGATGGTGGTGTCCCTTCAAGCCAGCTTGAGGGGACCATCCATCTCCTCAACCCACGGTCGGTGATAACCGGTCTGATGCCTGCTTCTCCAGACCAATCAGCTTTCAGTCGCCTTTTCGGTAAGCTTGGCTGGTCCTTGGCTGTTCACTTAGTGGTACAACCTCTTGGCCTTTATGCTCTGTCCGTGATTCCCCATAGAAAATAGCTAGTTGCCAAAATTATACATACTGACGACACGCAGCTCAAAATGTATGGCATTCTCTCCCGCCGAGTCCTGGGAACAATGATAAGGTAGAAAAAGTGCTAAAGGTAGTAGAGGTGTTAAAGGTGGTAAAGTGACCTCTCTTGAAAGCGTCTTGATATCAATCGAAGGGCGCTTTACTATATCAAGATGGTAGCTGTTACTGTTTCATCAAAATATCAAATAGTGATTCCCAAAGAGGCTCGCCAGAAGCTGGGAATCATATCTGGAATGAGGCTTCAAGCAATTTCAGAGCCCTCTGGTTTAAGGTTGGTAAAAGAGCCATCGATCGATCAAATCCGTGGGTTATTGAACGGAATGGTGGTAGATGATGCGACAATTCGATCTTAAGAGGAGCGTTTTTTACCATGAGGGTCGTTCTTGACAGTTCTGGGTGGATTTAGCTTTTGGCAGGATCAGATCGCGCCGGCTTATTTGAGCCGGCCCTTCATGCCGAACAACTTTTCATCCCTGCGATTGTTCGATATGAGGTGGGTCGCTATACACTCACTTATAGGGGAGAGGATGGGAATGAAATGGCAGTCTGTGTTCTTTCCAAGTTCGAGCAGATGCCTGTCGATGATATTATTGCAGACGCAGCTGCGAAAATAGCATGCCAGCACAAGTTGGCCATGGCCGACGCGCTTGTCTATGCATCCTCTTTGAGTGTGGAGGGGGACTTATGGACTCAGGATCGTCACTTTGAAGCACTTCCTGGCGTGCGTTTTTTTCCGAAAGCATGACCGGCTTTTAGGATGATTCGATGGCTCGTCAGAGGAATCTTTCGGTTCCTCGCTGTTTGGAGTGGTTAAAGCATCGACATCCGCAGGGAATTTGAACCACTAAGGGGGATCCAAGGGTGATCCAAGTAAGACCGGGGGAACAAATGGAATGAGCTCCGAGGATCGGAGCTGGAATGCCTGGCGGATCATCCCTGCAAGCTGGCTTGCGAGAGTGAGTCGCAAGGCCTTCCTTCCCGCAGTACCTTCGGCACTGCATCCATGCCATTGTGATCGTGCATTTCGCTAACAGCCCTCAACCTCCAGCCTAATAGGCTGTCATCAGCCCTTTTTTAGAAAACTTTGCAAGTCCTTGGCTGTTTTCTTAGTGGTGAAATAACCCTCTGCCTCTCGGAGTATGATCTTACCATCCACGCACAGAAAATAGCGAAGAGCCAATAAAACCGAAACCGCTCTAGAGGGCATTAGATGGTGGTAAGGTTAGCATTCTTTCTTGTATAATAGCCTTGGCGTATCTATATTACTCGAATGATTTCGAGGTCGAGCATTCGGGATTCCCTGAATCAGGGGCTGATTCATTCTCCGGGGGTGGCGTTGCTTGGGCCTCGCCAGTGCGGTAAGACGACTCTGGCTAGGCAGGTTGCCCAGGAAAAGGGCGCAAGGATCTTCGACCTAGAGAACCCCGAGGATGCCGCAGCACTGGTGAATCCGATGTTGGCTCTGGAGTCACTGAGGGGATTGGTGGTGCTGGATGAGGTTCAGCGTAGGCCAGAGCTATTCCCTATTCTACGGGTGTTAATGGATCGGCCGGATTCTCCGGCAAAGTTTCTGCTGCTGGGTAGTGCATCACCTTTTTTGGTGAGGGGCGTCACGGAGTCTCTTGCCGGAAGGGTCTCCTTCATTGATCTTCAAGGATTCTCCCTGGATGAGGTGGGGATAGTAGAGCAGGGGAAGCTGTGGGAGAGGGGTGGCTTCCCAAGATCGTTTCTCGCGGCTGAAGAATTTCTCAGCCATGCTTGGAGAAGGGATTTCATCAGGACATTTGTAGAGAAGGATTTTGGGTCGCTCGGGCTGGGAGCGACGCCATCAAGTCTGGGAAGGCTTTGGCAGATGACGGCTCATTATCATGGTCAGACTCTCAATGCTTCGGAGATAGGACGATCTCTTGGTGAATCTTATAAAACAATCCAACGCCACCTCGAACTGCTTGAGGGGGCCTTTATGATAAGGATGTTGCGCCCATGGTTTGAGAATCTGGGCAAGCGACTGGTCAGAAGTCCAAAGCTCTACGTGAGAGACAGCGGCTTGCTCCATGCTCTGCTCGGAATCGGAAGTCATGATGCCCTGCTGGGTCATCCGAAACTGGGAGCTAGTTGGGAAGGGTTTGCGCTGGAACAGATTCTCTGGAAGCTGCCGAGAGTGGATGCCTGGTTCTGGGGGACCCAGGGTGGGGCAGAGCTAGATTTATTCATTCAGAACGGAGGTAGGAGAATTGGGTTTGAGTTCAAGGTTTCCGATGCGCCCAGAATGACAAAGTCGCTTTCCATAGCGCGCGATGACCTGAAACTCAATGAGCTCATCGTCGTGAAACCAACGGGCGCCGGCTATCATCTGGAGGATCGCATCAGGGTGATGACGCTGGAGGATGCAAGCGCCTATTGTGAAGAGCTGACACGCTGATCGATGGCGCATAAAAGATCCGTGACTACTTGCCCTTTGACTTCCCAGATTGTTGTTCCGATGTATCGGTCGGAATTGACGGCCGATGAAGAGGTCTCGCTCGCCTCGATCAGAAAGCATCTGAGCAGATACGGGATTAGCTTTGTGGCGCCTGAATCACTGGATCTTTCATCGGTTCTGAAGGCTGGCGAATCGACGGAACGATTTCCTGATAAGTTTTTCTCAGGAATTGAGGGCTATAATCGGTTGCTCAAGTCGAGTCGCTTCTACGAGAGGTTCAAGTGCTATGACTATATCCTTATAGCCCAGCTCGATTGTCTGATCTTCAGCAGCAATTTGAATGAGTGGATAGATAGGGGATGGGACTATCTCGCGGCTCCATGGTTCAAGGGGTTCTCCGAGGATTACACCTCCAGTCTCTGGCGGGTAGGGAACGGTGGGCTGTCGCTACGGAAGGTTGCGTCGTATCGTCGAGTTCTGAGGCAGTCGGTCATTGCTGGATCAATTTACCCGCGATGGGGTCACTATGCATGGAAGCCTCCGTTCGAGTCCATGGAGCCTGGTCTCTACCAAAGCGTATCGGGACTTCATAGAATCAATCCCCTTGCGCGGCAACATTCGGTGGAGGATGAGTTGCTTCGGTTCCCCTACAATGAGGATGTATTCTGGGCTATTGAGGCGCCCAAGTTCGATCCCTCATTTCAGGTTGCCCCATCGGAGGCTGCACTCTCGTTTGCTTTTGAGGTTTCACCTAGATGGAGCTTGGAGCAAACGAAAGGTAAATTACCATTCGGATGCCATGCATGGACGCGGTATGACCGCCATTTTTGGGAAGAAGTGATCGAAAAGTATGACTAAACACAAGCAGTCTTGGGAAAGGGTTCCATGGTGGGGATTGGTGTTTCTTGGCGCAGGATGGATATTTATCTTAGCACCGGTTTGCACTGGGGGCTTTGTGCCAGGTAATAGCGGTGACTCGAGATTCAACCTCTATGTGCTGGAGCATTTCTACCGGTGGTTGGCTGGAACGGAAGGGAGCCTTCTGAATGCACCGTTTTTCTACCCATACCCCGCAACGATCGGATTTTCGGATCCTCATACCCTGACGGGGTTTCTGTACGCAGGATTGAGGTTTGCGGGAGTGACATCCAACGATGCTCTCTGCGTGTGGTTTGCGCTCGGAAACCTTCTGAATTTTTTGACAGCTTACTGGGTCTTCAGAAAATTAGGATTGAGAGATCTTGGGGCGGGAATCGGGGCATTCCTATTCGCCTTTTCACTTCCCTGCACGGCCCAGTTCGGGCACATCCAGCTAGTCTGGCGTTGTACGGTTCCTCTGGGGATTCTTTGTTTGCAGAGCTATCTCGAGAAACGGCGGCCGGTTGTATTGGGTATGACGGCATTGGTCTTGGCAATTCAGACAGCAATGTCCTTTTATCTCGGGCTATTCCTTCTTCTACTCATGGGAGCTTGGATAATTGGTTGGATGGCTCGGCAATTCAGGAGCCAAAAAGCCCGCCCGGCCTGTCTGATCAGAAATCTCTTGCCTGCGACCTGGAGTAAGACCGAGGTCATACTGCTCTTACTTCTATCGGTGATGTCACTAGCAGTCGTGCTCTGGGGAGTCTGGCCAAATCTTGAAGCATCGAAACTTTACGGATTCAAGCGGGGGTGGGGAGAGATTACCGCGGGATTGCCTCAACTACGGGGATATCTTTTGGCCTTCCATTCGAATGTGTGGTGGCGTGATCATTCACATCTCCCGGGATTGCCGATGTGGTGGGAACAGAATCTCTTTCCCGGCCTAATAGTGATTTTGGCGTGCCTTATCGGGATTTGGCCTAAGTCATGGAATGACAATGAAGTGATTCCCGTGGCAAAATGGAGTTTGGCAATTCTGATGGTCGTTACACTTTCAATAGGCGGGAGTGCGGTTTACATGGTGCTAACAAAATTTCCGGCATTCTCCGCCGTCCGCTCAGTTTCCAGAATTGTACTTATCTTGATGTTTCCCGCATCTTTGATCACCGGATCATGGATTGATTGGTTGGTCCATGAGAGGCGTGGCATTCCCGTCATGAGCATAGGGATCGCATTGATTCTATGGACGGTATTCGAGTCGGCGAACATTGTGAAATCAAGGGTTTCCGAAAATGATTGGATCAGCAGAATTGCTGTCTTGAAAAGAAGGGTATTGGAAAAGATACCCGTTCAAGAGATTTCCAATAAGATTCTCGTGCTTATCCAGTCGGGACAGGAGCGAAAAAAATGGGATGCTTTCGAGCGGGAGTTGGATGCAATGCTGTTGGCTCAAGAGTTGGGGATTCCCACAATGAACGGATATAGTGGTAATATTCCGAAGGGATGGAGTAGCGATAATCTTGCAGAAAACATCGATTCCTATCTAAGTCGGGCTGATGCTTTTTTAGGTGTGCATCGGCTCGAGCAATCGGGAGTTGTTATGAATAACATCCTGTTCATAAGCAGTGACGGAGCTGAATCACAGCCACATTTGGGGTCAAAAAAATAACCATTATCATCGATGCTTTTCAACACGTTTGGATTTCTTTTGGTCTTCCTTCCCCTGACTGTCGGGGGATTTTTTTTGATTGGACGACTTGGATCTAGATTCGGAATTCTATGGCTTTGCGTCGCTTCACTCCTCTTTTTTGGGGATTGGAACCATCGCTATCTTTGGCTTCTCGTTTCATCTGTCGTTGGAAACTACTTGTTCGGGAGTCTAATTCTCCGAACCTCTTCCGGATACAAAGGTGTCCTTCTTGGGATCGCTATATTCCTGAATCTGGGGGTGCTGGCTTATTATAAATACGCGGGATTCCTATGTGGAAACCTCAATGCCGTTTTTTCCTGCGGGTTGACATTCGGACAAATCATTCTTCCTCTTGGGATTTCCTTTTTTACCTTTACTCAAATTGCCTATCTGACGGACTGCCGCCAAGGAAAAGTCACGGAATCTGGATTTACGGACTATCTCCTGTTCGTCACCTATTTTCCGCATCTGATAGCCGGACCTATCCTCCATCATGCCGGCATGATCCCTCAGTTCCGTTCTTTAGAGGTGACTCGGGTCGAATGGAATAACTGCGCTACCGGATTGGTAATTCTCTCCGTCGGTCTGGCCAAGAAAGTACTTCTGGCTGACAATCTTTCCGGATGGGCCACCCCAGTGTTCGAAAGTGCCCATTTAGGGTTTGTTCCACTCATGGCAGAGGCATGGGCGGCAGTGATTGCCTATTCTCTCCAGCTCTATTTCGATTTTTCTGGATACTGTGACATGGCGGTGGGTATCTCGCTCTTTTTTAACATACGTCTGCCGGTCAATTTTAACTCTCCTTACAAGTCCACAAGTATCATCGAATTCTGGAGACGGTGGCATATCACACTCTCGACGTTTCTGCGCGATTACCTCTACATTCCTCTCGGCGGAAATCGGAAGGGGAGTTTGAGACGATACCTCAATATCTTTGTAACCATGCTAGTAGGGGGACTATGGCATGGTGCAGGGTGGACTTTCATTATCTGGGGGGCTCTTCATGGCGTTTATCTGATGGTCAATCATGGGTTTAGGATGTTCTTCCGTCTTAATGCCTCTCCTCGGTTAAAACCGATCGTCTTGCTATTTTCCGTTGCACTCACATATTTCTGCATTCTGGTTGGTTGGGTATTCTTTCGATCGCAGGATTTGTCCACGGCTTTCAGGATGCTCTCGGGGATGGCTGGAATGAACCCCGTGACATGGAAATCCCATGCTCATCTTGAGCTCTATTGGTTTGTCTATGCATGTCTTTTGATTGTCTGGTTTTTCCCAAATGCTCAGGAAATCACGGGATACACTGAGTATGGAAAGGCGAAGCCGGATTCGGCAAATCGCTGTCCAATCAGTATCCGATGGAATCCGGTCGCATGGACGGGATGGGTGATTCCAGGTTTGCTTCTCGGAATTGCCGTTCTTGCGATGCTCAATGGCAAGCCCTCGGAGTTTCTCTATTTCCAGTTCTGAGAGGTATGAGGAGCACGTTTTTCAAAATCATAGCTTTAGCGCTTTTATTGGGGGCTATCTGGTTTGTCGTGCTCTGGTTTGTCCGTGCTCCGATAGCATCCGAATTCTGGCTCAGAGAACTGATGATCGTCAAAAAGAGTCAGGTGAAGAAGCTTCCATCTCCACGAATCATCGTGGTGGGTGGGTCGGCCGTTTGGTTCGGGGTCGATGCGACATTGATGGAACGTGAACTCGGGAGGGCGTGTTACAATTACGGCTTGCATGCCGCATTGCGCCCGGAGTGGATTCTGGATGAAGTACGCAAGGTTGTGAGACCGGGTGATTTTCTGGTTTTGATGCTTGAGGACTCTTTTTACAAAAAAACCTCTGATTGGGATATGTGGGCCCTCCGGACAAGTATTGCATGGAATCCAGACTGGATCGATCGGCTCACCTTCGAAGAAAAAGCAAAGGCAATTCTCAAAGGTGGAACGCTCGATATGGCTCTCGAAATTCTTCAGACCAAAGCCCTTCAAGCAATGCACTCTCCCATTGTAACTAAACGGGAAAAATCCCTGGATAACGAGGATGCTGTATTAGAGCGATTTTATGAAGAGCAAGGGAACTATGACGGCATCGTCTATGCGCAATCGAATATAGATGACAGGGGGGGTATTCTCCATAACGAGGGTTGCAGGTATAAGGGGCAGGGATTTGCATCCGCCGAACAAGGGAAAGGATTCATCTCATCGCACATGAAATTGCTATTATCCAAATTTCTTATGGATATGAGGGCTGAAGGAGTCAAGGTGGTCGTTGTTCACGCGCCAAGTCATCTTAAGGATCCTGCCAACCCACACTGGGGAAGTATTGAGGAAGATATCAAATGTGACCTCGGATTGTTGGGAGTTGAACTGATCGACTGCCGAAAAGATGTGATCTTCTCAAAGGAATCTTTTTATGACACTCCTTGGCATCTCAATACGAATGCGAGAGAGCAGAGAACTAGGCGCCTTATTGATGCCATTAAAGCCAACGAACTTGGTAAGTAGAAATTAGTTATTTCTGAGATTTCTAATCGAATATTGAGTGCAACATCATTCCAGGATCAATCCATTGTTTACCGTTTTGCATAAACTACCTCCGCTCCTCATCACGGCCACACTGAATCCGGGAAAGACACCCTACGTAGCGCTCGCCGACATTGGAGAACGAGTCGCGACGTATATGGAGGGATTTCTTGCGTGGTGCACGGAGACTACCA
>Ga0114962_10002212_pt1 | contig 16401 bp, 23 predicted proteins | sample C_130820_MF_Meta_FD_87017 | JGI IMG/M metagenome (GOLD analysis project Ga0114962, IMG submission 87017) | Freshwater microbial communities from Lake Croche, Canada to study carbon cycling - C_130820_MF_MetaG | ecosystem: Environmental > Aquatic > Freshwater > Lake | place: Lake Croche, Canada...
TAAAAAGTCCTATAGAAAAATGGCTATTGAGCATCACCCTGATAAAGGTGGGAATGAGGAAACGTTTAAAAAAATATCCGAGGCTTATGATACGTTAGGTGATGAGAATAAGAGAAGACAATATGATAGCCAAAAAAATAATCCATTTGGAGGTTTTGGTGGAGGAAACCCTTTTGAAGATTTCTTTAACTCGGGGTACCAACCTAGAAGAAGAACCGCACCTGATAGTGTTATCGATATAACTGTAGGTACATTAGAGTCATTTAATGGTTCAGATAAGACCATCACATATAGTAGAAAACACGGTTGTGTTACTTGTAATGGGACGGGTGGTGATAAAAAAACTTGTGTCAAGTGTAATGGGGGTGGTTATACCACTGTAACGATGGGTACGGGTTTATTTACCCAAGTGTTCAGGCAACCATGCAATGATTGTAGAGGTGAAGGGCAGGTCTTTAAAACAAGATGTGGGGTTTGTAACGGGAGTTCGACAATGCCCGAGATGGAAACCATTAAAATAAAATTACCTCACGGAGTTGATGACGGACAGTTCTTCAAGATGCAAGGTAAGGGAGACTACAATAACGGTGTTTATGGTAATTTAGTTATCCGAGTTAAAATGGTACCCGAAGGTAACTTTGAGAAGAGTGAGAATGATTTGGTGTATAACGCGTTTTTAACTTTGGAGGATTTAACTAAGGACAATTTAGAAATACCTCATCCATCGGGAAACATCTCAATTAAGATACCTGAGGATTTTGATACGTCAAAACCCTTAAGAGTTAAATCGAAAGGGTTTAAAAGTAATGGTGTTGGGGACTTATTTGTTAAGTTATTCGTAAAGTTTAAACGGTCTAAAAATTAGACATAATCTCACCGATTAATTTAACTGTACCATAAATTGCTGCGAATAGAATATAGAATGATACTATAATCATTGTCCAATGTGTACCCGACAATCCTTTTTTACATGTCTTACATTCTTCTTTATTTTCCATTTGTGTCTTTTTTTATAATGATATAGGTTATTTGGAATTTTATCAATAAATTTGTCGGAATTATTTATTTTTAACGCACTTTTTTTATCTTTCAGTATATTTATATTATATATGACAACAAAAGGAAGACCTTATAAAGACGAGAAAGATAAAAAAGTAAAATACGGTATTAGTATTGACCGTTATCTTTTTGATAAAATGAAGAACGAAGAGGTTAGTATCTCTAAGTTTATACAAGAATTGGTTAAAAAACATTATAATGGGGAAAATATGTAGTAAATGTCATATTGATAAAGAATTGGATGAATTCCACAAATTCAAATATTCAAAAGATGGGGTTAAAAGTGTTTGTAAATTATGTATTTCCATTATTAATAAAATACCCAAAAACAAAATTAAAAAAAATAATTATGGTAGAATATGGAGAGAAAATAATAAAGAAAAAGTTAGAGATTATAAATTAAAAGAATATGAAAAAAATAAAGAGTTAATATTGTTGAGAAATGCTGAATGGAGATTAAAAAATCCTGATAAATATAAAAAAATATCCGATTCTTATCGTGAAAAAAATAAAGAAACACTTAATATTAAAAAAAAAGAATATCGTGATAACAATAAAGAAAGGGTACTAAACTCTACGAGGAAATGGATTATCCAAAATCATGAAAGGAATCTCCAAAAAAAACGAGAATATAATAAATCTGAAATTGGATTAGAAAAAAAAAGAAATAATTATCATAAAAATAAAGAAAAAAATAATCATATAATTGCTTGGAGAAGAGTATTAATAAATACGATTAAAAGGGTTGGGACGAGTAAAGAGGGAAAAACTAATGAACTTTTAGGTTATTCTGCGATACAATTAAAAGAATATATTGAAAAACAATTTACTAACGGTATGTCTTGGAATAATTGGGGTGAGTGGCATATTGACCATATAAAACCTGTTTCAAGTTTTGATAAATCAGAAAAAATGTCTATAATTAATTCATTAGATAATTTACAACCATTATGGGCGGTGGATAATTTAAAAAAATCAAATAAAATAATAAATTAAAATAGAAATTATGTTATCATACATTGGTGGCAAGAGCCGCATAGCTCCAAGATTAATAATACCAAACATCCCAACGGATATAGAAGAATTTGTTGAGGTTTTCGGTGGAATGTTTTGGACATTTTTTAGTATGGACTTGAAACAGTTCCCAAACCTTAAGAAAGTTGTTTACAACGACTTTAACCCATTAAATTATAATCTGTTTGAGTGTATTAAGAACCCATCACGATTATTAGAAGAAATAAACTCAATTCCCTGTCAACAGTTTGGGGAGGAAGTAACACCATCTATTTACCGTGAACAATTTGTAAGCTTTCAGGCTGAAATATTTGCCGAAAATTTCAGCGTAGAACCTGGTAATTATGAGGTTGCCGCTAAATATGTTTATATATTAACACAGGTGTTTAGTGGGTCAAAACCTGAAACAAGTTCGTTCATTGATTTGAAAGGAAAATATAAATCAAAGTATTTGACGTTCAGAGATAAGTTATCTAAACCTGATTGGGTCGAACATTTCTTAAAGATAACTGAGGTTGAAAATATGGATTTTGCTGACGTTATTAAAAAATACGATTCGTCAACAACTTATTTTTATGTTGACCCACCATATTGGAAAACAGAGAACTACTACTCAAATCACGATTTTGATAGAAACGACCATGAAAGATTGGCAATTTGTTTAAAAGATATGAAAGGTAAGTTTTCTTTGTCTTATTATGATTTCCCATTATTGTCCGAATGGTTCCCTAAAGACCAATATAAGTGGGAAAAAAAGGAATTCGCTAAGGCAGCCGCGGCAAAAAAAGGTAAGGCTCAAACTATGGGAGAAGAACTTTTAATAATGAACTACTAAAAAATTGAATTATTTCTTTTCACCGAATATTTATATAATAAAAAAACTGTAAAATGAGAATTACATCACTATTATCTAAATTAATCTTGGAACAATCAAGATTCCAAGTATTATTTGACAAAATGGTTAAACCACCTGTTAGTCCTGATAAAAAAAAGACTAAAGCAAAAGGTTTAATGGATTTCGAAACATTAAAAACAATTATATTTGCTGACCCAACTACTAAGGCTCCTGAAGGATTTAACGTTGAGGGTGCAACAGAAACTGATATGGACCCTGTTAAAGTTGGAAAATACACTCAATGGTTATTGAAAAACTTTGTTAATCCTAGTATGTCTGAATTAGAATTACCTGCGGACCAAGAAATTGACCGTACAAGTAAATCGTATAAAAATGCTACGATGGAGTTCAGAAGATTATTCCTTGAGGATTTGTATAAGACGACTGACGATTTGAAAAAATTCGAAAGAGCTAAAACATATCTTCCACAAGAACAAAGAGATATTAATAAGTTCACACCAAGAACTTTGTTTGATACATTGGCCGACTTCCAAATCCCCGAAAAGAAAAAGGCTGAGATGGAGAAAAAAGAAGCTAAGAAATCGAGAGAAGGACTCAATCACGCAGGTGGTGAAATTATTTATGAAGGACCTAAGTGGACTATGATTCGTATTACAGACCAAGGCCAAGTTGGTAAAGACGCCGCAATTTATTATGGTGGATTTCATGAATATGACTTAGGGGAATCAAGATGGTGTACGTCATCTCCAGGTTTATCTTATTTCAACGGATACATTAAAGATGGTCCATTATATGTAATATTCCCTAACGATGATAAAGGATTAGTTGGTAAAAAGACAGGATTACCTCAAGAGAGATTCCAATTCCATTTCCCATCAAATCAATATATGGATAGACATGATAGACAAATCAATCTTGTTGAGTACCTAAACGGACCTATGTCTGATTTAAAAGAGTTCTTTAAACCTGAGTTCGCAAAAGGTTTGGTTAACAAAGGTGGTAATAAAGTTGAAATTAACTATCCTGATAGTTCAGCAGGTAAATTCGTAGCGTTATACGGATTTGATGATTTATTCGATAGTTTACCTCAAGATATTGAACATTTATTAATTAATAATAAATCTAAAGAAGATATTGCGTTAGTAGTACCTGAATCGTTAGGTCGATTTACATCACTACAAGCGTTGTTATTACAAAATATTGTTAAGTCATTACCTGAAAGTATTGGTAAGTTATCTAACTTAAATTTCTTAGCGTTACCTAATAACAAACATTTGGTATCGTTACCTGTTGGAATTGGTAATATTCCTGGGTTAGCTTTCATTAACTTGAAAGATAGTAACCCTAATGTTAAGATACCACCAGCATTACAAGAAAAATTAAGTAATGAAGGTAATGGGTTTTATTATGTGAATTAATTTTAGTACCTTTATAAAAAAGTGGTATTATGAGTAATGTTGATGTTGATATTTATGTTAACCAATTAATAACTTTCTTCGATAAGAACCCTAATGATTTAATCGACCTTATTGGTGATTTATTGAAAGAGTCTTTTTACGAAAAAGTTAGGGAACAATGTGTCAAGAATAGTGAAATTGGTGATGAAGTTTCACTAACTCAGAAACAAATTATTGATATTGTTGTTGAACTAAAAAAGGTTAAGTTGATTGAGTACGATAAAACCAAATTATATAGTATCATACAAGAAACCAAATTCGGTTCAATTTTTTTAAATTAGTTTTGTTTTATTCGAAAATTAGTGTATCTTTGTATTCTAATCTTAAAACAGAAACATATGATGACTATCGAACAAATTAAATCTACCGCACCTGCAATCTTCACAACTACACCATCACCCAAAATGTCCGAGAAGTACGTGTTCGTACCTACCATGGATATCTTGGAAAACTTCCAAAAACAAGGGTGGGAACTTTCATCTGTAAAACAAACTGGCCGTGGTGTTCACGGTGTCCACGAACTAAGACTTCGTAATGGAGAACTCCCAAAGGTTGGGGACTGTTTGGTTGAGGCAATCATCCGTAATTCACATAATGGTATGGCAACTTTCTCGGTAAGTGCTGGCCTTCATAGATTGGTTTGTAGTAACGGTTTAACTGTTCCTACGTCACTTTCAGAATCATTTAACCTTAGACACCAAAGATTCGATTTGGACGAGGTAAAACAACTTACAGAGAGTTTTGCTGGACGTTTACCACTTATCCAATCATCAGTCGACCGAATGATGAGTAAGGAGTTAACAACACCTGAAAAAATCCAATTCGTTAAACAGGCAATTAACACTCGTTGGAAAACAGGTACGGTACCCGCAAGTTTAGACGTTATGGCAATCATGTATCCTAAACGAGAAGAAGATAACAAGAACGACCTATGGACTGTGTTCAATGTGGTTCAGGAAAACTTTATTCGTGGAGGACTTGAGTACACTTCAGTTCGTGGTCGCAAGACTTCCTTGAAAGGTTTAAAGAGTATTATGGCGGTTAACCAAGTGAACACTAAACTTTGGGATTTAGCTGAACAGTTTTCATATTAACATAAGGAGGGGGGAAACCCCTCCATTTTACAATTACCTATGGCGGACATATATAAATTTACTAAATCTAATTATACCACAACTATTTATAAATCTCACAGTGAGTTCAACGGAGACCTTGCGACTGAGGAGTTTAGTGTTGAGAATGAAGATAACCTTTTTGGTGTTAAAATGAGCAACCGTGAGATGTATAGCTCAAAACATCCTAAATGGACTATTGATAAATCATTATACACCGAGGAAGATTTTGTTGAAAACTATGGTAATCCGATGGCCTCTGTAATTATTTATAGACCAACCGTTGTTGTAACTAAAGATGATAAAAAAGTTGCGATTAAGTTTTTCGAATACCAAAGAACTCGGATGCAGGGTAAACCTTATTTCAGAGTGTCAACCAAAGTACAGTATATAACATTCAATTACATAACTCATTCCCTATACTCTGGTTATATAACTAATTACCATAAGAAAAGGAAGTTCACTAAAAGAGTTAAACGTAATTGTTTTTATGACGACTCACTTAATAGAATGTCGAGTATATTGTCTGCGATGATTAGAAACGTCTTAGAAAAGACTCCTGAACTATTAATCAATAATACTGTTGTAAATGATGTTATGACACATTTCATCGACAACATCCCTAATACTGAAAAATATGTACTGAACACTCCTCCTGAAATTTTATTTAAACTATATTTGGACGGACATAAAATAAAATCCCCAAACAATTGGAACTCATTTGTTAATATTTATCCCCAACCTAAAAAGAAAGATTACGTTAAACATAAATTGAAGTTCATGGACGCGTTTATGTTTATCCATGGATTACAGGGAGATAAGATTAAACGAGTATTACATAAGGTTACTGACATTAAAGGATTAGAGTTTTTCAAATTCACGAATGATTTTTTTGGCAAGGAATTTATGGCGTCCCAAGACGATAAATTAATTCAAGATATTGTTGAATGTAATTTATATATTAATGGAGGAATGACGGGGTACTTAAAAAACTTATCTAAGAGAGAAAAAAACAATTCTTTTGAGGTATTTAAACAAGTCCTACGTGGTGATGTGGATATAAACACATATTATGACCATTTCAGGATGATAAACCAATTACGTCAATTTGAGACTGTTAAGTGGGACGCCAAAGACTATGACAGTTTTACGAATGAACATATGGTTTTGAGTGATAAGATTTCTTTTTACACTAAAGGGACATTTGAAAGAATATATGGTGAAGAGTTTACTAACAGAGTACAAGAACCTCTTAATATTGATGGTACAACCTATTATCCAGTATTATTAAAAACGTCTGACGAGTATAATATGGAGTCTTTTATACAATCTAATTGTGTGAAAGGATATGTTGACAAAGCACCGTCACTAATCATTTCATTTAGAGAGGGTAGTCAAGAGTCTAAAGTAAGGTCGACCATTGAATTTACTATTTCTGAGGAGAATAAAATACTTAAATTAAAACGAGTACAAACTTTGGGCAGGTTTAATAGAAGATTGGAGGATGAATGGAAAAAACCTTTAATGATGTTGGATTTAAAAATACATAAATTAATGTCGGCCAAATTATTTGAATTGCCTGGTGTGATTTTAAAAATTGGTTACAAGGAATTTAAGTCGGGGTCACATTTTGTTGATAAACCATATTATGTTCATGGACCAATGAATGCGACTCAGTTATTAAAAGTGTTGACTTGGGAGGACCCAAGAATAAACAACAGACCAACTAGTAATTATGGTAACCTACCATTTCCTGAAAATTTGGTAGAACCTTTACCTTTATTCGAAGATGATTTAAATTAATGATATGGAAAACATACCAAAACATTGTATCGATATTTTTACAGATAAGTTTAAATCTTATCCCTCGGTTATCGAACTTAACCTAAGTAAGACTAGAGAATCAATCAATAAATTCTTAAGTAAGTCTGAGTTAGTTTGGATTAACGAATTTATAGGTGATGACGATAAAAAACATACAAAAGAAAAATTTGTAATCTACGATTCTACAGGAATCATGATATATATAAATGAAGAGCTAACTCTATTTATCTTAACTACAATCGATAGATATGAAGTTGCAGACTTCTCAATACAAACATTAAAAAGATTAAAATAAAATTATGGAAATTACACAAGAATTACTACAGGAAAAAATTAATAAGGGTGAAAAATTAGTCATTGACTTCTACACCGATTGGTGTAACCCCTGCTCTATTATGAAACCAATATTTGAAAAAGTTTCAGAACAATTTAGGAATGAAAATTCTGAAGTTCAGTTATATACTATGAATGTTGAAAAAAATAGAGATATTGCGGCAAAATATGGGATTAGAGCGGTTCCAACGATTAAGTCATTTAATAATGGAGAAGTTGTTAATTCTCAACCAGGAGTTCAAATGGAATCACAAATTAAACAATTGGCGAATCACTTAAAATGGATAATTTAGTAGTATTGTATACCATGAAAGGGTGTCCCTTTTGTGATATGATGAAAAAACAATTAGTTGAGGAGAATATTGAATATCATGAACGTGATATTGATAAACATGAAGATGAACATAACTTATTTGTTGAGATAACAGGTAGTGATTATGTTCCAGCATTTATGATTGTTGAGAACCACGATAGTGAGAACCCAACGTCACACGTCTTCGCCCCCGATAAACACTTCAACGAGATTACTGAAGGGGTTGACATTATCAAGAAATATATGTTATAACCTTTTAAATAATTAAGATGAACCTTAATTTTAATAAAGATGGTGTTACCCATACACCATTAAATCAATGGGAATTATCTGATGGGATTTTTTTGGTGATTTATCAAGGTAGTCGAGGTGACAACCCTGAGTTAGATTTTATCATCAAATATAAATCAACAAAGATAAAATCACGTTTACGGGCACCATCTCACACACATTGGATTGTTGATTTAATCATTAAGTCAGAATATTCACCTAGTGATATCTCTAACTATATTAAAGAATGGATTGAGATTTACGATAAGGTCGAACCGTTCTCAACTAAAGAAGAACGAAATGATTATAAACTTCTTTATAATGAATATTTCACTGAGAAGTATGATTTGTTAGATAATACAGGTGCGTTTAGTATAGAGTTCTTATCAGGATTAATGGAGTTGTTCATCAAGTGTGAGAAACAAACTAAAAACGCTTTCATGTTTAAAAACCTATTAAACTTAATGAAGGAATATTGTGATGGGACTAAGGATTTCTATCAGGTTATTTCTTATTCTAAACGAGTTTAAAATAAGATTATGTCTGAACTCCTATCTTTAACCAACCATGGTTTAGAGGACAACTGATTGTCAATTTCAGTACTTAAGTCATAGTTTTCTAAAAACTTACTTTGGAACTTCCCAAGGTTAAAATCAAATACATCTAAGATTAAAGATTTAACTTTTTCTTTACTATAGATTGAGTTTGAATTAACCGATATGGTTAAATCTTCGTCATCGTCTTTTTGTTTTGTAATCATAAATTCTAATCTGTCTGTAACTAATGGGGTGAACAGGTGGTAACCAACATACTCTGAATAGTATAAATCCAACCTACCCATATTCAAACTATACCCGTATGGAAATTCTGACGATACGGACATAAATTCTGTGGTGTTATACGTATTTAGGTTTGTGTAATTAAAAGGGTACCCAAACTCTAACTCAAGTCGGTTAGTGTAGTTAATTGAGTTAAGGTGACTTTGTTGGTAACGACCCTCTAAATCACTTCTTAGTTCATTAATCGTGTGTTGATGGTATAGTGGTCTCTCACTATTATAAAGGTCGAAATAGTAATCTAACTGACCAATAGGTTGTTTGTATTCAACGATGTCGATAAGGTTAATTTGTTTGACCCCTAAAGAAGTTAAAACCTCTTTATTTTCTTTGTAAAAAGATTCTTTGATTACCGACAAGTCTAATACTTTATCTGAGTCGGTATTACCATTAACTACATAAAATGTTTTAAAATCGGTAACCTGTAATCGGGTTGTTTGTGATTTATCTATTTGATTTAGAATGTAATCGGCTAATTTGTTAACAATACCTCTTCTTGAATTTGGATTAATATATCTCATACACATTTGTTATATTTAATTATTAATTTGTTTTAGTTTGTCTTTTAACTTGTTGAACTCTTTTCTACCTTTTATCAATGTTTTACACTTTGGATAAAATCGTATTGTGTCTTCAAATTTTTCAGTTTCAATTTCTAAATCAAAAATAATTTTTTCTATATTCTTATAATATTCATTTTTAATGTCAAACCAAGGAAAGTTTTCACCCCAGTTTTTATGTCCCCAACAAGATTGTGTTGTCCCGATATTATTATAATTCAGTAAAACAATTAATTCTCTTATACCTTCATCAATACCACAACCCAACCCATCGGTAATTATTTTTGATTTCTCATCTATTTTTTTATATCTATCATTCATAAGATAAAACAAATTAATAACTACAAATATAACAAATGATAAACAACATTAAAACGATTGTTTATCATCAGACGTTATGTGAAATTAATAGTTGAAAAAACAATAAGGTTAAATAGAAGATAAAAAAAAAGAGGGATAAACCCTCTTCAATTCTGATAATGTTACAAGATTACTTTTTATTGTAATACTTCTCAACTACTTTCTTGATTGACTCTTGAATAGTAGGAGATTTAACTTGTTGAGCTTGGCTAGGTTGAGCACTTTGTGCTGGTTGAGCCTGAGTTCCATTATTTTTGTTTTTGCATCCACAACTCATGGTAAAATATTTTTAAAGGTTTATTTTTAGTTTTATTATTTATATAGATAAATATCCCCAATAATCTTAATTTGTAAATAAAATCAATTATTTTATTTCTTACGAGGTATTTATTAATATGAGAAAAAAAATCATACTAACTGAAAGTAAACTACGTAAGCTAGTTAGGAATATAATTGAACAAGTTGAAGACGAGTTTTATAAAATAAGTCCCGAAGAGTATTTGGAGTTAATGAAGTTATCTGGATATCATGGGAAAGGAATTAGTAAGTTACCCAAGTTCCAAGGTAAACCATTATGGATAACAGGGGGTTTAAACCTTAACAATACTCCAACGGATTCTTTAGGTAATGTTGGGTATATTGACGGTACGTTAGATATATCTCACACAAAAGTCTCAGATATCTCAGGTATAAAGGTAAAAAGATATGTGTGGGATAGGGATACACCAATCGAAAGAAAAAGAAAAGCCCGTGAACTAGCCATAAAGATGGCTGATGGTGAGGAAAGAAGACAGAATAATGAATGGTCAATAAATGATACGGATGATGAAGGTCTTAAAGCCAATGCGTTATTTAAATGGTTGGTAGGTAATGGTGACCTTGACGAGTTGGATGACGAACAAAAAGAAACCCTTAAAAATTTAAAGATTGAGTTAGAACGAGTAACTGAGGAGTACGACAAAGAAGAGGATTCTGATAGATATAATCAATTGTATGATAGAGTTAGTGAGATTGAGGAAGAGATAAGTGACTTGGAAGAAAACGTTGCGGACGTTTATAATATATTCCCAACCACTTATAAGTTCTATGGTATGGAACAATTTGAAGTTATTGGTGTTGATGGTTTAGTAAATAGAATGTATTCTGTGGGTACCGAATCGGAAATGGACAAAGGTGCTTTAGATTATGCCGAGGGAGTTATTAGAGATATGGGTATTGACGGATTTAATGAAAGTTTTATTGAAGACCAAATTGACACAGATTATCTTAAAAGTTATGTTGAAGATTGGTATACGGATGATGTTTGGCAAAATCCTGATGTGTTCTTTAATGATGATGATTTTGAGTTAACTACAGAACAAGAAAAACGACAAGAACATTTGGAATCTTATATTGAAGAATTAGATGAGTATATCGAAAGAATGGAAGGAGAACAAAATGATTTGGAGGACGAAATTGAAGATGCCGATGAATATTCTCAAAGACACGATGAAATTCAAAAGATGATTGATGAGGCGACAGAAAATCGTGATAAAGCTCAAGACGAATTAGATGATATTGAACCCGATAAAGAACCGACTCAAGACATGGTTGATAAGGTTGTGGAGGATAGAGTTGACGATGTGTTGAGAGACCCAATATCGTTTATTAGAGAAATGGGGTTGGATATTAAGAACTTTATTAATGAAAAAGATTTGGCCGAAGCTTTAGTTGAGTCAGACGGATGGGGTGTTATGAATGGTTATGACGGTAATTATTATTCGGAAAGTGTTAACAATGAAACATATTATGTCATGAGAGTTGAGTAAATCTATTCATTTATTATAAAACTTTATTTATATTTTTTGAGTAAATGAGTACAGTTAGAAAAAATAAATTAAAGTTTGTGATGGATACCGATTGGTTGTTTGAAGGAATTATTGATTCCGAACAAAAACAATACATCTTACTTGGGTATTTTCAAAAATTAAATAAAAATCTTGAGGAGATGAAGGTGTACCCTATGTTCACCGAACTATCACTACACTTAGGGAATATCCAAACGTTACTTAACCAAAATCAAATTTTATATACCGAAAAAGTTTTATCATCCTTTGATGATGAATTAATTCTATCTGACCTTAAGGTTAGGAACATTCCTGTTATGGCTGAAGACGAGTTTTTGGAATATAGAAAGATTCTAAAATACAGTCACCCAAAACTACAGGATTATTTCGGGATAACTAAATCAATATGGTCTATTGTATACGACTCAATACACATTAATGTTAAAAAGAACAAGAATAATTTAGAATCAAAGACTGGGTTTTTTTACTATAAAACTAAGGAGACATTATATGTTTGGAGATATAATACAAGAAAAGTATCCAAAACCGACATTCAAACCAAAACATTTTTGAAATTAATACATCAAGGTAATGAAGATAATTTGACAATTAACGATATTATCCTTAATTTTTTGTCAACTAAAGAAAAAGTTAAGAGTCATAAATTTCCATTATTTGAAGTTTTATGTGATGAGATATTCCCTTTGGAGGAAACACTAGTCCCAATCTTTAAAAGGAAAATTATGTCCTACATTATTCAAACAGTTAAAAAAGAAAATAACCAAACTAAAAAATTATTACCAAATGGGGTTCAATAAAAGATTTGTTAAATTAGATAATGTAAAAGAGTTTTTAAAGAACGATTATCCATTATCGAAAGTTTTTTCAGCCGATGCTCTCATCTTTACAGATGACGCATCTACAAAAGTAATCAAACTACATGAAAAAGGTGTTGAAGATAAAGAAATTTTAAAAATGATTGAGAATGGAGAAATCGTTTAATACTAAATTACTTTTGTCAAAATTAAGACAACCATTAGATTTAGAATTTATTAGTTCTAATATATTAAAGACAAGACAACTCGAGGCTAAAGAATATTTAGACGAATTGGTTGATGACGGTATTCTAATTAAAGAAAATAACTACTACACTATAAAAAATAAAAACAAATGACAAGAATCGAGTACATATGGGTTGACGGGTATACACCTGAACCAAATCTAAGAAGTAAAATTAAAGTTGTTCAAGAAGTAATCTATAAATTGGACGATATTCCTGAATGGAATTTTGATGGGTCGTCAACATTACAGGCGGAAGGTAATAATTCTGATTGTATTTTAAAACCTGTAAGAGTTTATTGGTCAGGGGTTGATACCTATAAAATCTACGTTTTATGTGAGGTTATGAATCCTGATGGAACCCCTCATGAAACAAACCAAAGAGCCAAGTTAGGTGAAGAGGATGTGGATATGTGGTTTGGTTTTGAACAAGAATATTTTATTCGTGAAGGTAAATACAAACCAGTGTTAGGGCATCGTGAAGGGTCGATTGAAGGTCAAGGAAAGTATTATTGTGGTGTGGGGCATAACGTTGTTGGTAGAGATATTGTTGAGAAACATATGGATTTATGTTTGAAGATGGATATTGGTATTACAGGTGTGAATGCTGAAGTTGCTTTGGGACAATGGGAATATCAAGTGTTCTCTGAGGGCAAAATAAAGGCAGGGGACGACCTTTGGATGTCAAGATATTTGATGGAAAAACTATCAGAAAAATACGGATATTATATTGAGTACCACCCTAAACCACTTGTTTATGGTGAATGGAATGGGTCAGGTTTACACACAAATTTCTCAACGGATAAGATGAGAAACGAAGGAGGAGAAGAATATTTCACCGCATTATTCAATTCGTTAGAATCAAGAAGAAATCAACATATTGAGGTATATGGTTCAGATAATGAACTAAGACTTACAGGTAGATACGAAACACAATCAATTGATAAGTTCAGTTGGGGGGTTAGTGACCGAGGAGCATCTATTCGAGTTCCTGCGTCAACGGCTAAAGAGTGGAAAGGTTATATTGAAGATAGACGACCAGCATCAAATGCTAATCCTTATGAAGTAATTAAAGTTATCTCTGAAACAATTAATATGGCGGATGAACTTGTTGCAACTACTCATAACATGTATAGTAATGTGAGTGTTAAAAACTTTGATGAGGTGGCAAAAAAATACAACGGAATTCTAACTAGTGAAGAACTATTAAACGAATATAAAGAAGATTAAATATGGAAAAATTAAAACAGTTTGTACCTGTTGAACCTTTAATGGAGAATAGATGGATTATTAAAACCCACCCAATAAACATTAACCCATACTTGTTTAGAAAGTATAAAATGTATAATGAAGGGGAGTCTATTATTTTTAAAACTGAGTTTTTTGAAACGGTTACAGATACCTATAACCCAAAAGAATTATTAGAGATTACTGATATAACTGTGGAATATTTGGACCCTACAGGTGTTGTTGTTGGTGGATTAAAAATGATTGTTAAGGGTATTAACTTTGAAAGAAAACATTCTTATTCAGGAAACGACTTGATGATGACAAAACTTAGAGTTATTATTGGTGAGACAGATTTATTAACGATTCCTGAACAAGAAGAAGAACACTCAATTAGTTATGGACAACCAAAAGAATAAAGAACAAGTAGACCATCCTGAACATTACGGAGGGGAAAATAATCCGTACGAGGCGATTAAAGTAATTGACGCTTGGGATTTAGGATTTTCACTTGGGAATACAGTAAAATATATCTCAAGAGCGGGTAAGAAAGACCATACAAAAGAAATTGAAGATTTAAAAAAAGCGTTATTTTATTTAGAACATCACATTAAAACATTAGAGAAGAACTTTTAATTAAAGTTGTGACTTTCTACACACTAATAGATATTTATTAGTATGGGAAGTAGAATTGATATAGACGATAATTTAGTTATAGAAAGGTATAACGAATTGAAAAATTTAAAAAAAGTTGCAAAAAGTTTTGGGGTTTCTTTAAGACCAATAAAACGTATTCTAAGTAAAAATAATATAGAATTAACTAATCGTAGATTTAATGTGAACCATTCTTATTTTAATGTTATTGATTCTGAAGATAAGGCATATTGGTTAGGTTTTTTATTTGCTGATGGTTGTATTAGAAAAACAAAAACTGGGTCACAAGTAGTGTTAAAATTATCGGTAAAAGATGAAAATCATTTAATAAATTTTAAAAATGATTTAAATTCTGAACATAAGATAGTTTATAATGTAAGTAAAACGACATCGAAAAACGGAACTCCCTCAGTGTCGAATAATTGTATTATTCGAGTTAATAGTGGGGAAATGGTTGAGGATTTAATTAATCAAGGATGTATTCCAAGAAAGACATTTACAATTGAAAGACCAAATATTGATGAAAAATATTTTAGACATTTTTTAAGAGGGTTTTATGACGGTGATGGAAATTTTTTTTATAGTGTGGTTACTAAAATGTCGGTGGTTACTATTGTTTGTGCGTCAAAAAATTTCAGAACATTTATTATTGATGTAATGTCAAAAATACCAAATATTGGAAAAATTCATGAAGATGATAATAGATATACGATTAAAATTAATAATATAGTTGGAATAATTGAGTTTTTATCTTATCTTTATGATGACTCAAAAATTGAATTAACAAGGAAAAAAGAATATTATGAACGATATAAAGAATATAGAAGAAGTATTGAATCAAGTTATTGTGGGAAATTGCGTGGAAGTTATGTCAAAACTTCCTGAAAATTCAATCCATTTAGTGGTAACTAGCCCCCCATATTCGGTAAATATTAATTATGACACATATGATGATAACACAACTATAAATCAATATTTAGATTTTTCAGAAAAATGGTTAAGTTCGGCATATAGGGTATTAAAAGATGATGGGAGAATATGTGTAAATCTTCCATATGAGATAAATTTAAAAGAGAGAGGTGGCAGAATTTTTATAGTTTCCGAAATATGGAATGTTATGAAAAAAATAGGTTTTAATTGGTTTGGTCTTATTGATTTAGAAGAAGATAGTCCTCATAGAAGTAAAACAACTGCTTGGGGGAGTTGGATGAGTCCTAGTCAGCCTTATTTGTATAATCCAAAAGAATGTTTAATAATTGCTTATAAAAATTCACCTAAAAAATTAACTAAGGGTGAACCCCAATGGACAGGTGTTGTTACCGAAATTCCTCAGGAAGATGGCACGACTAAGAAAAAAGTTGTTTATGAAGATATGGATAAGAAAGAGTTCATGGAATTAGTCTTCGGACAATGGAAATATTTTGCCGATACCAAATCATTAACCAAAGCAACGTTTTCAATGGATATTCCCACAAGGGCAATTAAGATATTGTCATACAAAAATGACGTTATCCTTGACCCATTCGCAGGTAGTGGTACCTCATGTGTGGCGGCTGAGATATTAGATAGACGGTGGATTGGGATTGAATTAAGTCCTGATTATTGTGAAATATCTCGTAAACGAATACAAGCATTTGTTGA
>Ga0114962_10002213_pt1 | contig 16400 bp, 12 predicted proteins | sample C_130820_MF_Meta_FD_87017 | JGI IMG/M metagenome (GOLD analysis project Ga0114962, IMG submission 87017) | Freshwater microbial communities from Lake Croche, Canada to study carbon cycling - C_130820_MF_MetaG | ecosystem: Environmental > Aquatic > Freshwater > Lake | place: Lake Croche, Canada...
AATCTACCATAATAGAAAAATTTTTGAAAAAATTATTTCAAAGAATCAACACATTTCGTTTTGATTTATTTATTTATTCAATAACTTCACCAATATACGCTGAAGCTAAAGTTGAAAAGATTAACGCTTGAATAGAACTTGCAAATAAACCTAATACCATAATTGGTACAGGAATTAAAATAGGAACTAGCGAACATAATACGCTAACTGTTAATTCGTCTGCTACAATATTTCCAAATAAACGAAAATTTAAAGAAAGCGGTTTTGTAAAATCTTCAATAATATTAATCGGTAATAAAAAAACACTCGGTTTAATATAACGACCGAAATATCCTATTCCTTTAATCTTAAATCCTGCACCAAAATATGTTACTGAAGTTAAAATTGCTAAACATGCTGTTGTATTAATATCATTAGTAGGAGCAGCTAATTCTCCTTGTGGTATTTCGATTAGTTTCCAAGGAATTAATGCGCCTGCCCAATTTGATCCTAATACAAAAAGAAATATAGTAGCTACAAAAGGTAAAAATTGAGAATAATAAGAAGGTCCTAATTGTGTTACTGCTATACTTTTAATAAGTTCATAAACAACTTCTACCACATTTTGTAAATCTCCAGGAACTTTTTTTAAATCTCTTGTTCCTAAAAATAAAAATGTACTTACTAATAGAACTACAATTGAAGAAACGATTATTGTTTCTCCATGTAAATGCGACGTTTCATTGAAGTTAACATATAAATGTGATCCAACTTCAATTTTTGAGAGAAGAAATGTATGCATATTTATTATTTTAAATTTTTTAAATTTTTGAAACGAATAAATTTTTTACGAAATTTATCTTTTTTATTCTCAAAAATTTTTCTTAAACAATAAACAAATTTCTAATAAAGACTACGAAACTATTAGGTTAAATAGTTTTTAGTTGTTCATATTCGCTATTATATCCTATAGAAATTCTATTTACTAAATAATTTAAGATAAAATTAACAGATGAACTTGAATCATCATTAGCGGGAATAGGATATGGAATTAAATCCGGATCACAATTAGTATCAACAATACAAATAGTAGGAATCCCTAATTTTAAACATTCTTGAATAGCTAACGAATCTTTCAATTGATTTGTAAAAATTACAGCATCAGGTAAAGACGACATATTTTTAATACCATTAAATAGACGTTTTAATTTATCCATTTCTTTTCTTATATTACTGTATTCTTTTTTCGACAAATTTTCAAAATTTCCTTGTATTTCTTGTTCTTCCAAAAATTTTAATCTCTCTATTCTTTTTTGAATCGTTGACCAATTTGTCAACATTCCTCCTAACCAACGATAATTGATATAAAAACTATTTGTACGTAATGCTTGTTTTGAAACAATCGCAGAAGATAATTTATTTGTTCCTACAAATAAAAATTTTCCGCCTTTTTTAGCCTTTTTTTCTAAAACATTTCCTGCTAATTTTAACAATTTTGAAGTTTTTACTAAGTCGAAAATATGATAACCATATTTTTCATATAAAATATAAGGGGCCATTTTTGGGTTCCATTCTTTTGGTTTATGACCATAATGAACAGAAGCTTTAATATATTGTTTTGCAATTTCTTTTTTATTAATTGTTTCGCTCATATAATTTTATTAAGTAAAAAATATCAAAGAGTTTTCATATTAATCTTTGAATAAATAAATATTATCTAAATAGTTTTTATAATTTAAAAAAGCTGAACCAGCTGGTATTAATCTACCAATAATAACACATTCTTTCAATCCTCGTAACCAATCTGAATTTCCTTCAATAGCTGCTTTCGTTAAGACTCTTTTTGTTTCTTGAAAGCCTGCTGCTGATAAAAAGCCATCTTTACTCAAAGAAGAATTGGTTGTTGATAAAAATAACGGTTCATATTTTGGTGTACGATAAAGTTTTTTATTTTCTCCTATATATAAAGCTTTATAGATTTCTGTAATTAAAGATAATCTAATTAGTTCGCCTGGTAAAAGAGGAGTATCTCCGCTTTCTTTGATCACAACTTTTGAAGTCATTTGACGAACAATAATTTCAATATGTTTACTAGAAATGTTAACACCTTGTGATTGATAAATCGATTGAACGGAATTAACCAGTAATAATTGGAATTTGTTTAAACTTCTTAAAACCCCATTCATAATGCCATCAAGAACCGAATGATATTGAAATAAAACAAATAGTAATTCATGTGGATCAATAATGCCTTCAGTTATCGGTTCTCCTATATCAATAAAAAATCCTGATTTGGATAAAATATTTGTACTTAATGGAAATTGATACTCATATATTGGATTTAAACATTCTAAAAAAAAATATTGTTCATCTTCTGTTTGAACAATTAAAGCATTTACTTTAGGATGATAATAAAGAGCATTTTTCTTTAAATTTTTCCAAAAAACCAAACCTTTTTTATCATATTTAAAAAGAGCCGAGTCTAAATTTGAAATGGCTTCCCATCCTTTACTAATATTTTTTCCTCGTACGCTAATTAATAATATATCATTATTATTATTTGCAAATTGAAAAGTTGTTTTAATGTTGAACGGTCGAATATCAGAAGGCATATGAAAAACTTTCCAAATTTTTTTTTCAAAATAAACAACTTGTTCTTTTGTATAAATACTATGAATAATTTCTAAAAATTGTTTTTTTCTTTTTATTTTTGAATTATTATTTTCCATCAAATTTTGACGCGAATAAAAAGAACTTATGGTTTCCTTATCAATTTGAGAATAGTAAAAATTATGCTTTAAAGAAGGATTTAGAAAAATACCCGGTCTTATCGATAAAAAAGATTTTATTTTTGGAACACGCGCTTCAATTAATTCTTCAATTTTTGGTAAACCTTGAACAATATCTTCGGTTTGTTGTGTAAAATTAACTAAAGTAGCTAAAAGCTGTTTCTCTAAAACAAAATCTCCCTGTTTATAATTTAAAATAGTTCCTCGACTTAAAAAAATAGGAAAGGCATTTTGAAAAATCATTTTAAAACCATCTTTTTTTAAAAGAAAACCAGACTTAGTAGATTTAGCTGTCGCATTAAAAAAAAATCGAGATCTAATACCTTTTGTTTCTGAAAATTGAGAAAAATTATTGATTTGATCGGAATTTATTTTCCAAATATCATTTTCAGTTATGAAGAAAAAAGTAGTAATAAATTTATAGTCTTTTTTTCTAATTCCATAAATCTTACCCTCATAATTTGAAAAAATATGAATCATTGCTATAACTGTATATCTATCAACATATTGGTAATTTTTAATTAATAGTGCTACCTTTATTTTACAATTTTGTATAGGTTTTGAAAAAGTTGATAATTGAAGGGTGACTTTTTTTTCATTATTTACAATAGAAATAGTATCCTCTTCTATAATGATTATTCCTTCAAAAGGAGTAACTAACTTTAAAGAAGAAAAAGCTTTCTTTTTTTTTAAGCTATCATTCAAATTAAAAGAGAAATTTATTTCCTTAGGCAGGGGAAAAATTTTTCCAGAAGCTAACCATAAAACACCATCATCTTGATTAACTTTTACTTTTGGTTTCTCTTCACGAGTAATATATCGAACTAATAAACTTTCAAATCGTATTTCTCCAGCCATAGAAGTATAAATTGGTTTTAATCTTCTTGCTCCTGGAATAAAGGAACGAGTAGAATATTCTGAAATTAATTGTCCTTTTTTTACAAAAGTAGAACTAGTAATATATAAAAAAGAACCAATTTCTAAAAAAATTTCTTTTTTTATTCCTTTCCAATTCGTAATAGAAATCTTCGTTTCTTGCTGTAGTTTTGAAACAAGAACTCCATGATTTGTTCTATAAGGAACTGTCTTTAAAGAAGAAGGAATTTCAATTTTACCTGAAAATGGAGCAGTTGTTTGTTTTAACATTTCACTTGTAAATATTCCACCAGTATGAAAAGTTCTCATTGTTAATTGCGTACCTGGTTCACCTATAGATTGGGCAGCAATAATTCCTACAGCTTCCCCAAGAGAAATTAACTTATTTTGAGCCAAATCCCATCCATAACAATATTGACAAATAGATCCATTCGATTTACAAGTTAAAGCAGAACGAACATTCAAAGTTAGAGGTTCAAGTTTTTTTAATTTTTTTAAACTTGTTTCTTCTAAAATAATTTCTTGATAATCTTTTAAGGTCGTTGCAGTTTCAAAAGATGTTGCTGAAATAAGAAAACGACCAAGAATGTTTTTTATATTAGTTTCTTTATTTAATAGAATAATTACTCCTTGTTTAGTTTTACAATTAATTTCTCTAATAACTAAATCTTGAGCTAAATAAATTAGTCGTCTGGTTAAATACCCAGAATCTGCTGTTTTTAAAGCAGTGTCAACTATCCCTTTACGAGCTCCATAAGAAGAAATAATATAATCAATAGAACTTAGTCCTTCACGAAAGTTAGTTTGAATAGGCAAATCAATAATATTCCCTTCTTGATCAGACATCAATCCTCTCATTCCAACTAATTGTCTTACTTGAGACATATTCCCTCGAGCTCCAGAAAAAGCCATAATGTATAAATTATTCGCTGGATCAAAATTACGATAATATTCAATAATACGATTTTTTAAAGATTCTGTTGCAATATTCCAACTGTCAATAATGGATTGAAAACGTTCATTATCTGAAACAAAACCTTGTTCCCATTGTTCACTAACGAAAGACATTTCTTCTGTAGCAACTTGTATAAAATCTTGTTTCACTTTTGGTGTTTTTAAGTCTTCAATATTAATGGAAATTCCAGCATTTGTCGCATAATAAAAACCCAAGAATTTTAAAGAATCTAATAAAGAAGAAGAAGAAAGATTACCCAATTTTGAAAAAGTTTCATGAACAATTGTTTCCAAAATTTTTTTTGTAATTGTACGAGTAATAATCATAATTTAGTTTGGAGTTATTAAATTTTTAAAATTTTTACTAAAAATTAAGCGACCTGGACTTGTTTCTAAAAATAAATCTGTAATTTCATACTCGTTTTTATAAGTCAAATAAGCGATTAAAATTCCAATGTTTGTAATTAAATAATATTTTTTATTTTTTCCTGTTTGAAAAATTTTATAAAGGAGAACTTTTTTTTCCGTTAAAAATAGTTCACTATTTAAAAATAAGATATATTCTTTATCAATTTTAATTTCAAATTTTTTAAAAAAATAGCGAACAAGAATAGGAGTATGAATAGTTATTTTTTTTTGATAAAAAGCAGCTAAAGCTTGATTTTCATTAGAAAACCATTTTTTCGAAATAAAAGAGTTTTTCTTGATCATTAAAGTTAAATAATAACAACCAATAACCATATCTTGAGTTGGCTTTAAAATAACTTCTCCATTAGAAGGTGATAAAACGTTATAAGAAGGACGCATCATCGTACGAACTTCCAATTGACTGGCTTCATATAATGGTAAATGAATAGCCATTTGATCTCCATCAAAATCAGCATTAAATCCAGTACAAACTAAAGGATGAAGATGAATTGCTTGACCTAAAATAATTAAGGGATTAAAAGCTTGAATTCCAAAACGATGTAAAGTTGGAGCACGATTTAATAAAATACAATGTTTTTGTGTTAAAATCTTTAATAAACGCCAAATAAAAGGTTTATTCTTTTTTACAATAATATACGCTAGTTTAGTATTATGACTTGGCGCTTTTATTTTTGTTTTTAATAATTCATGAATTAAGAAAGGTTGAAAAAGTTCTATGGCCATTTCGTAAGGTAAACCACATTCGTTTAATCTTAAATTAGGACCAACAATAATAACTGATCGACCAGAATAATCTACACGTTTACCTAAAAGAGTTTGACGAAAACGTCCTTGTTTTCCTTCTAAAATTTCTGTTAAGCTTTTTAGAGCTTTATTATTCAAACAAAAAGTTTTATTTTTTGGTAATCTTGCATTATCAATTAAAGAATCTACGCTTTCTTGTAATAATTTTCTACCTTGAACACTAATTAAATCAGGAGCAACAAATCTATATAAAAAATCTGATAATCGTTGATTACGTGTAATAATTAGACGATAAATTTCGTTAACATCAGCCGCAACTAAACGTCCACTATCTAATTCTACCAAAGGTCGTAAGTTAGGTGGTAGAACAGGTAAAGTTGTTAAAATCATCCAGCTAGGATTTGTTTTTGTTGATAAAAAACTTTCCAAAATTCGAATACGTCTAATAACAGATTTATCTGGTAAATATGTTCGTTTTAAATCCGCTAAGAAAATTCGATCTACATAATTTCTAGCTCTTTTTATTTCAAAAATTATATTAATATTTTCTAAAGCAGCTTTTAAAATTTCAGCTCCCTTACGTTTTTTTTGACGTTTATTTTTTTCAATTATAATTCGAATCATTTTTTCTTTTCTTTCTTTTTTAGAAAGCAAAGAAGTATTTTCTAAAAGACTTTTTAGTTCATTTTTTTTTAATATGTTGTTTTTATAAAAAAAACGAAACAAAGGATGATCCGGATCAATAATTCTTGAACCTTCTTTAAAATAAACTACTTGTTCAATTTTTGAGACAGAAAGATCTTCATCAAAACAACGTAAAATAATAGAAAGATAATTTGGAACACCTTTTAAATACCATACATGTGTTACTGGAGCGGTTAATTCGATGTATCCCATTCTATACCTTCTTACTCGTGCTTCAATAATCTCGACATCACATTCATCACAAATTTTATCTAAAGCAAATCCATTATATTTCCCACATTTACATTTCCAGTTTTTAATAGGACCAAAAATTTTTTCACAAAATAAACCGTATAATTCTGGTTCATGTGTACGAAAATTTATTGTTTCTGGTCTTGTCACTTCTCCAATAATTTCACCACTCGGTAAAATTCTTTCGGACCAACTTTTAATTCTTTTAGGTGAAGCAATACGTATCCTTAAATAATCAAAAGATGCATGTAAATTTTCTAATTTTAATAAAGTTTTCTCAAGATCTAAAATTTCTTGTGTCGATTTCATATGATATTTTCTAAATTAAATGTTTTTATCTTAAATTTTATTTTTCTATGTGTTTAACTGTTCATTTTGTTTTAATTTGTCTAAAATTTTTTTCTTTTCATTTTCTTTTTCTAAACTGTCATTTTCTACTCTTTCAAGAAAATTAGCATTAGCAAATTGTTCTGCTTTTTTACGAGCTAAAAGAGCTCGTAATTTTAAACGAGTTTCCAAATCTTTAAATAGATCTTTTTCTTTTTCTTCAAAATTGGTCGTAGAATAAAATCCATTTTCAAATTTTTTCATCGAAAAATCCAATCCCAATGCGTTTAATTCACGCATTAATGCCAAAAACGACTCAGGAATAGATGGTGTAGGTTTTTCAATTTCTTTACGAATTAAAATGGCTTCATACATATCATTTCGACCATCAATATCGTCGGATTTAATGGTTAATAATTCTTGTAATGTATTTGAACATCCATAAGCTTCTAAAGCCCATACTTCCATTTCACCAAATCGTTGTCCACCTTTTTGAGATTTTCCAGCCAATGGTTGTTCTGTAATCATGGAATATGGACCTGTGGCACGTGAATGAATTTTATCTTCTACTAAATGAATAAGTTTTAATATATAACTTTTTCCAATTGTAATAGGATTATCAAAATATTCTCCTGTTCGACCATCTCGTAATAAAACTTTTCCTGGTGAATCGTTATTGAATAACCATTTTGCATTTGTTTTAAGAGCTGCTTCTTTTAATTTTTGGTTAATTAAAATTCGAGAAGCTTCTTTCCCATAAATTTCATCAAATGGAGAAACTTTAAAACGATTTCCTAATTTTTCTCCTGCCAATCCTAATAAACATTCAAAAATTTGTCCAACATTCATTCGAGAAGGAACTCCTAAAGGATTAAAAATAATATCAATTGGTGTACCGTCAGGTAAATAAGGCATATCTTGTCTTGTAAGAATTCGAGAGATAATTCCTTTATTTCCATGTCGTCCTGCTAATTTATCACCAACTTGAATTTTTCGAACTTGCGCAATATAAATTCTAATAATTTCACAAAAAGTAGGAAAAGATGGTTCATCTTTACTAATTAAACTTGAAGAAACAATACGAACATCTATTACACGACCTTCTGTACCTTCGGGAACACGTAAAGAAGTATCACGAAAAGAAGGTTTTTTAGTTCCATATAAAGCTTTTAACAGTTTTGATTCTGGCGAAGTATCTTCTTCACATGGAGTCAATTTTCCTACTAAAATATCATTTTCTTTGACATAAGAACCAATTTTAACAATGCCCTCATTATCTAAATGGCGTCGAATATAATTTGTAAGATGGGGTAAATTATTTGTTAATTTTTCACTTCCACTTTCTGAATAACTTAAATTCGTTTCATATTCGTCAATATGAATAGATGTAAGACAATCATCAATCACAAGACGTTCATTAATGACAATTGCATCCTCATAATTATAACCTTCCCAAGGCATATAAGCGATTGTTAAATTTCTACCTAAAGATAATTCTCCATCATTTGTACTTGGACCATCTGCAATAATTTGTCCTGAAAATACTTTTTCACCACACCAAACAAGAGGTCTTTGATTAATACAAGTTTCTTGATTAGATCGAAAATATTTTCTTAAATAATATTTAATAGATTGATTTTCTAAATCTTGTATTACAATCGAATAAGAAGAAGAACTAATTACTAAACCTTCACTATAACTTTTTATCACCATTCCAGAATCCAAAATAGCAGCTGCTTCTAATCCTGTTCCAACAATAGGTTTTTGAGGAAAAATTAATGGAACCGCCTGTCTTTGCATGTTTGAACCCATTAAAGCTCGATTTGCATCATCATGTTCAATAAAAGGAATCAATGCTGTTGCTAAAGAAATAATTTGTAAAGGAGAAGTTGTAATAAACTTAATAGATTCTTTTTTTTTCAGAGAAAAAGAATAATTTTCTTTTACTGAAATATATTCTTCAAATATTTTTTTTTCTAAATTTAAACTTACATCTGAAAAAGCGATTTGGGTTTCGGATTCTTGTTCTGGATTTAAAAAAATAGGTTGATGATCTGAAAAAATTTGAGATTCATTCATTAAAAAATAAGGCGCTTCAATCCATCCTAAAGAACTAATTCTTCCTAGCATAGAAATTGAAGTAATTAATCCTGCATTTTGTCCTTCAGGAGTTTCAATTGGGCATAAGCGTCCATATTGACTAGGATGAATATCACGAATTACCGTGCTAATGTGATCCCTTTTTAATCCGTTTGGACCAAATACACTAATTCTTCTTTTATGTGTCATTTCTGCCAATGGATTTATTTGATCCATAAATTGAGAAAGTTGACTTGTCTTAAAAAATTCTTTAAGAGTACTTGTCAGCGGTCTTGGATCTAAAATCCAATCATCTGGATCTAAAGAGCTTTCTCTTTCCAATTCAAAATTTAATTTATCAGATTTAGAAATGGAATAACCTTCTAAAATACTTTTTTCTAATCGATAAAAACCTATTTTTAGTTGATTTTGTAATAATTCTCCTACACAACGGATTTGTTTATTTTTAATATGATCAATATCATCACTTGTACGATCATAATATTTTAGTTCGATTAAGCCATCGATGATTCCTAAAAAATCATGAGATGTTAAAAATGTTAAACTTTTTGGTAAATTTAGTCCTAAAGTTTTATTAATTTTATATCTTCCAATTTCTCCAATTGAAAAACATCCAGTTTTTTGATTAAAAAACAAATTTTTAATCAAAAAAGAAAGTTCTTCATCAAAAATGGCACGATTTTCTTTCTCTCTTGAAATTTGATGATTCTCTAAATGAAGGGGATATTTTAAACTATCATAAATTTCTGGTAGAGTTAAACCAAAATATTTAATTAAGTCATAAATAAATAATTTTTCATCATCAGATTCTTCTTTTTTTTCTTTTGATTCTGTTGATTTCAACCTAAAATCATTTAATTTAATATAAATTCTATCATTTTCTATTTTTTTTAGATCGGTTGTATCTTTATTTTCTTTAATATCTTTTTCTTTAGTATTAAGTCGTTCATCTAAAACAAATTTTGTCCATAAACCTTTATTAGAAATAATTGTGGCAGTATAAATAGCTTTTCGTGTTGTTCCAAATTCTTTTCTAAAATAAATACCTGGGCTACGAATAATTTGGCTAATAATTATTCTTTCACATCCACTAATAATAAAAGTTCCTTCTTCTGTCATTAAAGGAATTTCACCAAAAAAAATATCTTGTTTAATTCGAATTTTTCGTGTTAATTTTTTCTTATTTTTTAAAAATAAAGGGTTTGAGAATTCCTTTGGATTTATTTTTTCTTCAGAAAAGTCTATTTCTTCTATATTTTTTGTATCCAATTTTTCATCAAAAATATAAGAGTATTCACTAGGAATATAAAGTTGAATTACATAACTTAAATCTCTTCTTAATGAGATATCAATGCTAGAAGTTGGCCCTTTTAATTTTATTTCATGAGGATAAATATAAACTAAACAAGAAACTTTACGTTTAGATGCTCTTGTTGGTACTTTAACTTTCGAAGAAAAAGGATTTGGAAAATTGGATAATTCTTCACTAATTCCATTTGAAAGAAAACGGTAATAACTAGCACGTTGTGCTTCGCCTAAATCACCAATATTGTTAAGAAAAATTTTGTTCATTATTGATTTATTTTTTGTTGGTTGACACATTGGTTTTTAAAATAACAAATAGGAACGAATTAAAAACATTAGATATTAATTTGTTTATAGATTTATAAAATAAATCTATAAAAATTATAATATATAATATTAAAGTTTGTTGTAAAGTTTGCCAATATTTGATTTTTTACGAGAGGCAGTATTTTTGTGAATCACATTTTTTTTCACAGCTTTATCAACAATGCTATAAATTTTACTCACTATTTTTAATGTATCCTTTTTTAGATTTGTTTCTTTTTCTAATATAGAAACAACTGTTCCTGAAACACCTTTTGACTCTTTTGTTTCTTCACTATGCTCTTTTATTTTCAATTTAAATAATTTTGACAATGTTTTGATAGTTGAAGTATAACGACGATTGACCATTCTGTTTCTTTTATTTTGTGCAATTAATTTTCTATTTTTTTGTTTTTTATTCATTTTTCTTTCTTTAAATTTTATAATTATTATTATTATACCTAGATCTAAAGAATAACATAATTCATTTTAATACGCTATACAAATTTTTTTATGAACTAGTTAAGAACTAAAATTAATGTTATGATATTTTTAGAATGAAAATATAAAAAATTCATCAAAAATTAATTTAACTGAAATTTTTAAAATTATGGCAAAAAGTAAAGGACCTAGAATTGTAATTACATTAGAATGTACTGAATGTAGACAAAATGAACAAAAACGTTCTTCTGGTGTTTCAAGATATTTAAGTTCAAAAAATAGACGTAATACACCTCAAAAATTAGAAATTTCAAAATATTGTAGATATTGCAATAAACATACAATTCATAAAGAAATCAAAAAAAAAAAATGATAGCAAATTCTTGGAATAAAGATAAAAAAAGTCTTGTTTTAACGAAAAAAAAACGTATTAATTGGAATCAAAGTTTAAAAACTCCAACTTTACCTTCTTCTTCGAAATTAACGAAAGTCAAAAAAAGTCTTCAATATGTTTTATTGTTAAAAAAATTTAATAATATAATTAATTATAAAAATATTAAATTATTAAAAGCTTTTTTAACAAAATATGGAAAAATACGTCCACGTAGAAAAACTCGAGTAACTGTTCAACATCAGCGTTCTGTTGCTAAATCAATTCGCAAAGCTCGAGCTGTTGGTTTACTTCCTTTCATTTGTAATGTAAAAATTTAAAAATTTCGTAAAAATATTTATGAGAAAAGCTCGTAATAATAATAATTTTATTGACAAAACGTTTACAATTATTGCGGATGTAATTTTAAGAGTTTTTCCCGCAAGTCAACAAGAAAAAAAAGCTTTTTCTTATTATTTAAATGGCTTATCAGCTCAAGATGAAGGCGAATATGCCGAAGCTTTGAATAATTATTATCAAGCTCTTCAAATTGAAGAAGATATTTATGATAGAAGTATTATTTTATACAATATTGGTTTAATTTATTCGAAAAATGGAGATTATTTAAAAGCTTTAAAATACTATTATTTTTCAATTTTTATTAATCCACGATTTACTTCTGCTTTAAATAATATTGCTGTAATTTATCATTATCAAGGAATTAAAGCATCAGAAAAAAAATGTTATGCTTTATCTGAATCTCTTTTACAAAAAGCTACTTTTTATTGGACAAAAGTAGTAAAAATAGATCCAAATGCTTATATTGAAGCTTGGAATTGGTTAAAAACAACACGTCGTGTAAAATTATAGAATTTATCCTTTTTATAACGAGTGAAATACGGTTGATTGTTAATATTAAGAGTATTAAAAACGAAAATAAATTTATGAACGGTTTTGTTACACAAATTATCGGTCCAGTGGTTGATGTTGAATTTCCAGAAGGACAACTGCCAGGGATTTATAATGCTTTAGAAATTTTAAAAGGAAAAGAAGTTATTGTTGCAGAAGTTCAATATTTAATTGGAGAAAATAAAGCACGTGCAATTTGTATGACTTCAACTGATGGTTTAAAAAGAGGAGATACTGTCATCGATACAGGAGCTTCTATTTCTGTTCCTGTTGGAAAACAAACATTAGGAAGAATTTTCAATGTTCTTGGAGAACCTGTAGATGAGCTTGCTCCTTTAAAAGACGTGGAAAAATATTCAATTCATAAATCTGCTCCAGAATTTGTGGAATTAGAAACAAAACCAAGTATTTTTGAAACAGGTATTAAAGTAGTTGATTTATTGGCTCCTTATAGACGTGGAGGAAAAATTGGTTTATTTGGTGGAGCAGGAGTAGGAAAAACAGTATTAATTATGGAATTAATTAATAACATTGCTAAAGAACATGGAGGTGTTTCAGTTTTTGCAGGTGTAGGTGAAAGAACACGTGAAGGGAACGATTTGTATGCTGAAATGAAAGAATCGAAAGTTATTGATGAAAATAATTTAGAAGCATCTAAAGTCGCTTTAGTTTATGGACAAATGAATGAACCACCTGGGGCAAGAATGCGTGTTGCTTTAACAGCTTTAACAATGGCTGAATATTTCCGTGATAAGAGTAAACAAGATGTTTTATTATTTGTTGATAATATCTTCCGATTTGTTCAAGCAGGATCAGAAGTATCAACTCTTTTAGGACGTATGCCTTCTGCAGTTGGATATCAACCAACATTATCAACAGAGGTAGGAGAATTACAAGAAAGAATTACATCAACAAAAGAAGGTTCAATTACTTCAATTCAAGCTGTTTATGTTCCTGCTGATGATTTAACAGATCCAGCTCCATCAAACGTTTTTCGTCATTTAGATGCTACTACAGTATTATCACGAGAATTAGCAGCAAAAGGAATTTATCCAGCAGTGGACCCTTTACAATCAAATTCAACGATGTTACAACCAAATATTGTTTCAAAACTTCACTATCAAACAGCTCAAAATGTAAGAAAAACATTACAAAAATATAAAGAATTACAAGAAATTATTGCAATTTTAGGTATTGATGAATTATCAGAAGAAGATCGATTAATTGTAGGAAGAGCGAGACGTATTGAACGATTTTTATCTCAACCTTTCTTTGTCGCTGAAGTTTTTACAGGTTTAACAGGAAAATATGTATCATTAAATGATTCAGTAAATGGTTTCCAAAAAATTTTAAACGGTGATTTAGATTCTTTACCTGAACAAGCTTTTTATCTTGTCGGACCTATTGAAGATGTTATTGCTAAAGCAGAAACATTAATAAAATAATTTTTTAAAAATTATTTTAACAAAAAGATGAATAAAGAAAGAAATATCTTTTTTTATTCATCTTTTTTTTGTTAAAAAATAGGGACCTTCTGGATTCGACATAAAAAAATTTTTATGCACATGGGTTCAAATCCCATAGGTTCCACCTTTTTGCACCTGTTGCCTAGTGGCCGAAGGCACTGGACTCATAATCCATTTTCGTAAGAACAACGCTGGTTCGAATCCAGCCAGGTGTATTTAACGTTTTTGCTTTAAACGAGTGGCTTTTCCTTTTAAACTACGAATAAAATAAAGTTTAGCACGACGTACTTTTGAAGATTGTTTTGTTATTAAAGAAACAATTTTTGGTGAATTTAAAATGAAAATTTGTTCTAAACCTATTCCTTGAACTGTTCGTCGAATAGTAAATGATTTAGAAATACCTTTATTTTGCATTGCAATTACTAAACCTTCATAATACTGAATTCTTTCTTTATCTCCTTCTGGAATTTTATATCCAATACGAAGGATATCTCCTGATTGCATCTCTTTTTCTAAATTTAATTTATTATTAAAATGTTTTGATTCTATAATGTTAAGTAAGTTTTTTGAATTTACTTTTTCTTTTTTGATTTCAATTTGATTGTTATTGATATTCATTTTTCTTTAATTTTTTTTACTTTTTGGTGTAATATTAAAAATATTTCTTCAGAATAATGATAATAAATATTGAAGATTAAATAAAGAGATAGTTTTCTAAAAATTCTTTCTTTTTCTCATATTAAAAAGATGATTAGATTATAAACTCTAATTTTTTATCTTTTTAATAAAATTAACTTTTAAATTTTAAATCTGAATAAAATGTCAATGATATCTAACATCCCTGTTTCTTATCCTATTTTTGATCAAGAACAAAATAAAACAGAACTACTTCTATTAGAAAAAAGAAAACGATCGCAAGCATATCTTACATTGTATTATTATTTGTCCCTCTTGACGTATTTTGATTTTTTTTCAAGCGATGCGTTTAATATCGTGTTTAAAGCCAAAGCTTTAGCACAAGCTTGTAAGACAAAAAAATTAACAAGTGATTTTCTTCTTTATCCTTTTTTTGATAAAAATTCAGAAATTTTTCAAATTTTAAAGACCGCAAATGTTAAAGAAAGTCTAATTTTAGATTATTTTTTTCCTAAAAAAACAAAAAATATTTTGTCATTTTTTATAAAAACAACAAAACATTTAAAGATAGGGTTTGCTTATCAATTTTTAAATGCTATAGATAAAAATTGTCTTGTTATAAGTTCTTATGAGGTTCATTTTCTTTTAGAAAAAGCAGGAGAAAATGCTTTATTTCGATTTAAAACTCCTATCATTACTCCAGAAATTTTATTTATTACTTTAATGGAAGAAAAAAATACAAAAGTAGGTAAAATTTTAAATAAAATTTTAAGAAATTCCTTAGATTGGTATTTAATTCGCTATAAATTGATTAAAAGAATTCATAATCAAGAGATGAATATCAGAGGAGAAATAGAAAAAAGTCAACATTATTTTACTTATTTATTAAAAACTCAAATTTCTGAAGAAGAATTTAATCGACTAATGGAAACTCCAGATATATTATCTTTAGGTCTTATTTCTTTTAGAAATGAACTAATCGGAATTGCTTTAAAACAAAATCTTTCCCAATCTTTAAAACATGAAACGTATAAATCTATGAAAATAACAAACAAACGTAAGTATTCTTCATAATTTCTTCCTTTCAGTTTATAATGTACTCAGTAGTATATAGGCGGATGTAGCCAAGTGGTTAAGGCAATGGGTTGTGATTCCATCATCGCGGGTTCAATTCCCGTCTTTCGCCTTTTTAGAATAAAAACGTTTTTTGACGAATCATCGATTTGTTGGTAATATTAAGTATCAATTAAAGAGAAAAACGTACAATTAAATAACAAATGGTTAGATATACAGGTCCGAGAATAAGAGTTATTAGAAGATTAGGATTATTGCCTGGATTAACAAAAAAAGGTCCCAAAAATCGAACAAAAACACCTGGTCAACATGGAAAATTAATTTTTACAAAAACGAAACGTTCATCATTATCAGATGATTACAAAGATCGTTTATTAGAAAAACAGAAACTTCGTTTTAATTATGGAGTTACTGAAAAACAATTAGTTTCTTATTACAAAAGAGCAAAAAATACAAAAGGTTCGACAGGTACAATTTTATTAGAATTATTAGAAGCTCGTTTAGATTGTATTGTTTATCGTTTAGGTTTTGCTTCAACGATTCCAGCTGCGCGTCAGGTAGTAAATCATGGACATATCAAAGTTAATAATAAATTAGTCACAATTCCAAGTTTTATTTGTAAAAAAGGAGATATAATTTCAATTCGTGAAAAAACAAGTTCGAAAAATTTAATTACTGCTAATTTTAAATTTCAACAAGAAAAAAGAACACTTATTCAACGTCGAATGGAAAGAGTAAATTTAACAAGATCTCGTTTTCATA
>Ga0114962_10002215_pt1 | contig 16397 bp, 13 predicted proteins | sample C_130820_MF_Meta_FD_87017 | JGI IMG/M metagenome (GOLD analysis project Ga0114962, IMG submission 87017) | Freshwater microbial communities from Lake Croche, Canada to study carbon cycling - C_130820_MF_MetaG | ecosystem: Environmental > Aquatic > Freshwater > Lake | place: Lake Croche, Canada...
ATGGTCGTATGGATACCGCGGATGATATATTCACCAAGTGCGCGGTGCATGCGATCGAGAGCTTTCTGACGGTTGGATCCGACGGAAATTAATTTCGCCACCATAGAATCGTAGGTCGGTGGAATGGTGTAGCCAGAGTAACAATGGGAATCGACGCGGATGCCGTGACCACCTGGTGTGTAATAAAGTCCAATTGTACCAGGGCTAGGGGTGAAGTTACGCGCAGGATCTTCCGCGTTGATTCGACACTCAATCGCGTGGCCAGTGATTTTAATATCTTTCTGGCTAAGCTCTAACTTTTCTCCACAGGCAATTAAAATTTGTCGGCGAACTAAATCGATATCCGTGACTTCTTCCGTGACACCGTGTTCAACTTGAATCCGGGTGTTCATTTCCATGAAGTAGTATTTTCCGTTCTTATCGACTAGGAACTCGATGGTGCCCGCGTTATGGTAACCAATTGATTCCGTTAAGCGTACGGCCACTTTACCCATTTCTTCACGCAGCTTAGGGGTGAGGAAAGGAGAGGGTGATTCTTCGATCAGTTTTTGGTGACGACGTTGCACCGAGCAATCGCGTTCACCGAGGTGAATGACTTTGCCGTGTTCATCGGCCAACATTTGAAATTCGATGTGACGAGGTTGTTCGATATATTTTTCAATATAAACCGAACCATTACCAAAAGCTTTTTCGGCTTCGGCCCGGGCCGCTTCAAATTCTTTACTGAAGGCTGCGGCGTTATGCACGATGCGCATCCCCTTACCGCCACCACCAGCGACGGCTTTGATGATGACCGGGAAGCCGATGCGTTGGGCTTCCTTCACGGCTTCGCGTTGGTTGTCTACCGGCCCGTCGGTACCTGGAACGGTAGGAACTTTATATTTAGCGGCGGTCTGACGTGCTACCGCTTTGTCGCCCATCATCCGAATCGCTTCGGGCCGAGGACCAATAAATTTAATATTAGCAGACGCACACTTTTCGGCGAAGCCCGCGCGCTCAGATAAAAATCCGTAGCCTGGGTGGATAGCGTCGACGTTGGTGATTTCGGCGGCAGAAATAATTCGATCTTCGCGAAGGTAGGAATCCTTGCTGGGTGCAGGTCCGATACATACCGCTTCGTCGGCTAACTGAACGTGCATCGACTGTTCGTCGGCTTGAGAGTAAACCGCGACGGTCTTGATGCCTAGCTCACGGCAGGCACGAATGATGCGAAGGGCGATTTCGCCACGATTGGCGATAAGGATTTTATTCATCGGATAAATTCGGTGATCAGCCTACCTTCACGCGGAAGAGGGGCTGGCCGAATTCCACGGATGTTCCATTGGCCACGAGACATTCAATGATCGTGCCAGCGATTTCTGAAGGAATTTCATTCATCACCTTCATTGCTTCGATAATACAAACGGTGCTATCCGCCTTAACCTGAGAACCGACGGCCACGAAGGCCGGGTTTTCGGGTGAAGGAGTCGCATAATAGGTCCCTACCATCGGTGAATTGATGGTTTTGATGTTGGGGTCAGCTACCACACCCGCTGGGGCTGGTGCACTTGCCGGAGCAGGTGCATAGGCCACAGGTGCCGCTGGGGCTGATGCTGCAGGCGCAGCACGTCCACCCACATCGCGCTTGATGCGCAATTTGAATTCTTGGTCTTGGATTTCGAATTCGGAAAGGTCCGACTTCTTCATTAAATCCACGACTTGTTTGATCTTAGTTAGGTCCAATGTTTTGTCCTCCGTAAGGGGGTTTCACGATAGATACATCGGGTCCTAGCAACTAATCAACCTCTCATTCCATCAAACTATCAGGAATTTTACCTAAGTCCTTCTTGATAATTGACTTAAAGAATAATGACAACCACGGCGGATTGGCATCGGTTTTTGGGGTCGAAATCGGCCCTTTTACCGTAATTTTGGTATTATTTACCAGATTTCGGCTCAAATTAAGTAATTGTAGGGGGGTAAAGCTCCCAGATTTTGGAACCGAGAACTGACCGTTAAAATCGACTTCAGAATCCTTGAGGTGAACTTCCCCATTTAGGCCAAGATATGATTGGGAACCCATAACCATCAGGTCAGGAAAAAAAGCGGTGCCATCCGTACAGCCAAAGTGTCCGTTGATGTGGTCTAGCGTGTAGGTGGTGGCTTCGATACCTAGGGATTCCAAGATAGTAGAGAGTCCGCCAAGCAGCCGGATTTTTTTCAAATCAGGGCTATAGAGATCAAACGACCCAAGACCTTTAACCTCCGTAGGGTTATCGATATCTACGGTACCATGGAAATTAAAGTTTAGGTTAGATCCGGGCTTAAACATCTCCACCGATCCAGCCTTCGTGCCTTTTAGTTTTTCGGTCAGGCGAGTAATTTTTAAAGTATCACAGTTTTTTAATTCTAAAAAGATTTCAGATTCATGGGACGTTTTTCCGTTGAGCTCGAATTTAACATCCCCATCTGCCAGAACAAAACTCGAGCGCGCAGAAATAACATTATTTTTACTCACTACATTAATTTTGAAATTTCTACTCTCAACCCCCCACGCCTTAAACGGCTCGATGCATTCCGCATTCGCCTCAACATTTAAACCGTTTTCAGTGGGAGTGACAAATAAGTCAAACGAGTGACTACTAGGCAGTTCAATTTTTCTCAAAATTTCAGCAATGTTATCCGCACTGCAGTCCGCCGCAATCCACGGCTGAAGATTACCCCGAAAAGAAATCACCGGACCAGCCAGTGCGGCAGGCTTCCGCCAATCCCACGAAACGCTTCCATGCACCGCTCCATCCTCTTCCGACTTCCCCCCCGCTAGTTCTTCAACGCTAATCCGAGTGTATTCCGAACTAGTGTCGACAGATAGAGTCACTCGACGAAAGGGTGCAGTTAGCAGAGTAAAATCATCCATTCTCACTCGCCCTTTAACATCTGCAGACAGGTTTCCCCACCGCCCAACCACATCAATTGTAGCCCTAGGGTCGTTTTTAATTTCAAACATTTTCCATGTATCCACCCACCATTGTCCCAGGATTTCATTAAGTGCGTTGGGGTGAACATCACCGCGAAGTCGTAAATTAAATTCACCCTTGGGTTCTAATGCACAATCTAATTCTCCGCGAATGGTGGTGAGTTGTAAGTTTCTTAATTGGAGAGGGAAGGGTTTTCGCTGAGGTGAAAATGAAAAACGGGTGACCATCGAGAGATCTTGATTCGACGACAGGCTTTTTTGACTAATTCCTAGTGCGTCTAATCCCGTAAAACTGATTTCTCCTTCGGCCCACTTCAATTGTTGGTCGTGTTCAATCTGGGTTTGCGATAAACCGATATAGCCATTAAGTTTAACACGCGATTGTTGGAGTAGCTCTTGGATACTCGAAAACGCATTCAACTCATGGGTAGAAATTTGGGCATAATTAATTTTCCATGAGAAATCACCCACGGGACCGGCCGATGAGTTTGTCCAACTGAGTTCTCCTACGGCTTCTGACTCACGACTCTGACTTTCAAAAACTGCTCGAATCCCAGCCATTTCATTAATCCGTTGAGGGGTGAACTTCGCCCGGAATTGAATACCATCTAATTGAGGCAGGGAACCATCAACCCCAATGATATGCCCAGAGATTGAGCGATTTTGCTCCGAACCACTCATTTCAACCAAGATGTGTTTAATGCTGTAGTTTTTATAACTTAAATAATCGACCGCACTTTGTAAGGACCACTGATTGATTAGCCCCTTCTTATTAATTTGAATGCTACCGAATATCTCTAAGGTGCGTGCTTGGAAGTTCGCTGCACTCGTCGTGATCTCATGATTAGCTAATACCGCCTGGAGTTTAAGTTCCGCTCCGCCTGTAGCATCGCCATGAGCGTCCATTTGAATCGAGCCCCCACCAGCTTCTTTTGTGAGCGCCACTACATCTTCCAGGGTGCTCAAGTAACGCCGCGTCGACTGTGCGATTGTTTGCGTCGATGGCTCAGACTCTTTCAAGAGACTATTCTGAATGCTCAATAGGTTAAGTGGTAATTCACCCTCCAGTGAAATCACAAAATTACCACTGCGTGCCCGACAGGTGGGCGCGGTCAGCCAATTTCCTTTGCGCACTAAATCGACTCGAAGGTCTTCCAGCAAAAGATGCTTTTCGCCGATTTGTGAAATACTCGCTGGGCAAACTATTTTACCACCGCGTAGATTAAATCTTTGAGGTGAAATTTTTAAGAAAAATAAACTACTTGGTGAGATTTGAAATTCAACTCGCTCCGCCGTAAATATTTCACCGGTGATGCCTTCAACTTCCGCGGTCAGGTCATCCACTGCCAGTGAGAGATCGGGCTGGATCCATAAATTTCTCGCCTGAATTTTAACCCCCTTTTGTTCAATTTGATGGAGAATTAGTTGACTGATACTCTCTGGTAAACGAACGGGAATTTGATTATTCGCTACCCATAAAAGTAGTAATTGAAAGAGGAGTAAGAAAACTAAAATTACCGTCCCTAAACCACGGACACTTTTTTTAAATCGGCTGGTCGATTTATCGTCGTTCATCGACCGGTGCTATTTAACAGAGGAATGAGGATTTCGGCTAAAGTAGGGTCGAGGAGGAAACTATCGTCATCATTTTCATCACGCAATAATACGGCGGTGTTATTAAGAGGTTCAGTGCACCAGTAATTACGAAGTGATTCACTGGCTCCGGTCGACCCCGCCGCTGCTTGATCAGTGATTCTTAATAAATATTTCCATTCGCCTGCGCCGATATCACGCGTCGGAAATTCCGTTGCTTTGACTTGGGTGAGCGTACTGGCCAGTCGGCGGCTCGTGGCCGCATCGAGTCGACCCGTGCCCGCCCAGTTGCCGTCGGGCCCTAGGCGTGCTTCGCCGATAACCTTACCATCTTTGCGTTCTACAATGCGTAAGCCCATCACTTTTGTCCCCGTGGCTAATTCGTTAATCACTCGATTTCTCCAAAATTGTGGAGCGACGTTTTGATAAGCATTACGCAGGAGTGACACTTCACAAACCCCTGCAAAAGCTGCACCTTTTTGGTGTACGAGATAAGTTCCAGCCGGTTTATTTTCAGGTCCAGGATAAAATGAAATCGCTAGTTTTTCTCCACCGATTTCGATTTCAACTTTATGTAAAGGTTCTGCAGGTAGATTAGCCGCCGGGATTAACCAAGTTTGATTTAAAGTCTTTTCCCCTTCGCGTAAATTAATGGCGCGGAGCTGACTTAAGTCTGCTAAAAATTCTTTGATGAGTTGGTTATCACCTTCTCGACGCTTAATGGCGGTAGAACCGGGAACGACTGGAATTTCCCAGCGTGTGTCTTTTCCGGTCGATTCTAAACGGTGGAGAGTAATCGTGCGTCCGCCTGAGTTTAAACTAAATCCCGTAACGATTTCTGAATCGAAATCGACCGGACGGGTTGAGGTAAGAAGGGCTTTGGGATTGTACCATCCGCCCAAATCTTTGGTGTCGATGAGAAATACAGCGTCACTCTCTTCGAGTTTAGCCCAACACTGTGGCGTATTTGTTTTTCCACCGGGTTTACCAATCAATAAAACTTGGCGACGTGAGCTACCTTCTAAAGCGATGCGGATGACGGGCTCGGCTAAGCCCATGTCGTCGGACATTTTTTCCGCAAATTGTAGAACCCGAATATTAACTAAGTTTGAAAGGGCTTGGGTGATTCGCTCGGGATCAGCTAGGGTTTCAAAGGGAGCGGTAAAACGCCATTCCGCACCTTGGCCTCGCCGGCCGGGTCGTGCGCGTTCTTCGTAAGAAAGATTCGTCACCACGTCCGCGTTATCTATTTTTCGGCGGGTGGAAATCGCTCGGATTTCAAATTCCGCAACTTCAAAAACTTTATCCACACGATAAGTTTCAGGCTTCGCTTCGATGGCGGCAGCCAGAGCGTCGCTGACTGGAATAATTTTTTGACTGTCGGATGTTAAAATAAACAAGCGGTGAGTCTCTTTGTTTTCGCCAATTTTAATTTCCTGCGTCTGGTTATTCTCGGTGATTGTTTTCAGTGTCCATCGTGCTTTTTCCAAGCCATAAGTCTCCAAGCTACTGCCATTAGATTTTACTTCCTTCACATTAAAACCTTTTTCACTATCGATAAAACGTAGTTCATCGATGATGCGTTGGACGGACCATAAATTTGCCGCCCATTTGTAGGGTGAGTTTACGTACCAAAAAGAGCCTTTCTTTTCTAAGGTAATTTTTGTTCCGTTGTCGGTAATTTCTAAACCAGTGATACCCGTGGAGAAAAGTAAGTTCTGACTCAGAGGAGCCACCGTATGGGTGATGCTCGTACGCCAGACCAAGCCAAACACGGCGAGGTTGGCGATAAATAAGATAAGGGTGGAGCGGGCAATCCGCATAGAGCCTTAATTTCTGCGACGCCAAATAGAAATCGCAAGCCCGAGTGCTAAAACAATTACTGGAATGCAACCAAAGCGAAGGGCCAAAGCCCAAAAGTCTGCAGCGGTGGCGGTAATTTGATAGGCACTGGCAATACGAGGGGTAATGGATACGGCTCGATCGCGATCCGCCAACCAAGCAGCAGTTTGGATGATGAAGGCCTGGTTACCGCCTCGATTGATTTTTTGATTGGTAGCGATGTCGGATGATCCAATGACTACTAATCGACCTCCCGAACTGGTAGTACCTTTGCGAATCCCAGCCGCTCGTTCAGCGGCCACCGCGACACTGAGTGGTCCAGGTTGATCGCGGTTGATATCATATTTAAATGGACGACGTTGATAGTCGGTTTCGCCCCATGAATTATCCGAACTAAAAATAAGTGGAGTAACCGAAAGGGTGCTATCCGGAGTACTGCCGTCATCAAACTTAACATTTCTGAAACGCGAGCCGATGATGGGCAAATCTTGCTCTTGGAGCACGCGCGTCAGCGCATTGGGCTTATCCACCAAGCGGCGAAGAACAATATCACCTTCGGCCGAACGTCCAGAGGGATCCTGTTCTTGTAGCTCGCAGTCGGGTGAAAAAATTGCCCAGTCACTTAAGATAGTATCGAGACCGTGCGCTCTGGCGGGTTCGAGCAGTGCTAAGACCCGACCATTTCTTTCGTATAAATAGGTTTTGATTAATTCTACTTCGAGTGGAGAAAACGCAATCTGCGGACCCATGATGAATAGCACGGAAGTGTCGCGCGGAATTTCCTTACTGGTGTTTAAGTCAAGCGCGCGCAGGGTGAAATTTCGATTTCGTAATTGCCGAGAAAGCTGCGACATCCCGCGTAATGGTGAAGAGTCTTCCAGTCCCAACTCCCCGTGTCCTTTAATGATATAGCCAATGGCAGGTCGTTCTTCGGTGACTTCTAGTAACGCTGAGGTAACCACGGACTCGCCTTTAAATAAGGCCTGATTGCTGGGGCTGATATCAACTAACTCAGCCGAACTAATATATTTTACGCGAGTACCGCAGAGAACAATTAAAACTGTATTGCGGGTAGGTGGGCCATTTTGTGCGGCTACATCCGATAGTAATTCCTGATTCAAGCCACTACTGATTTGGGTTACATTAAACCACTCATCGCCTTGTTTGCTCGATTCTAGTTTGTACGCCTCTAATAATTTTCCCAATTGCACGCGTAGGGTAACATCGTTCTCCGAAAAGTTATCATTTAGTACCAAGGCGCGCACCCAATTTTTATTTTTATTATTTCCGACCGGACTTTTCCGACTCGCCACTTTAATTGTTTCGACGGATTCGGCTGATAACGAGTGGCGTTGGTCCGCGGTTAAATCATAGCGAAAACGAAAGTCACTTTGTTCGGCTAAAAAATTCACCATCAGTGCCAGGCCTACCGCCAGAAGCGTTTGGGTTAATCGGTTCAATCTTCGGATCGGACGCACTACACTAAAATCATCACGAGGCTTACTCATTTTATTCTTGGCCCTCCACCGCTAAGATTGCCAAGCCCAGGCATAATAAATTTCCAGTAATATAAAGAACGAGTGGGCGCGAATCGATGACGCCCGCTGCAAAGTCTTGGAGGTGTCCGAATGTTCTTAAGTGTGAAGCCGGTTCGCGCAGCCAACCTAACCACGTCCAACTTTCAATCGGTAAAGATTCTAAGGCTCCACCCGCGGCGGTCAGGCCTAAAAGTGTGATGAAAGTGAGTAAGGCAGCGAGGGCTGAACTCCGCGTGAGGCAGCTGCATAAAATTCCGATAGCCACGTGGAGCAATCCGCTCATGAAAATAAAAGAAAGGGCACCAATGAGAACGCTCGGATCGCTGAGTCGCTGTTCATTTAACGAACCGAGCCGAAGATTCACCAGGATGGTGAAAGGAATAAACCCCAGCCAAAATATAACCCAGGTAATCCAGGCCGATAAAAATTTAGCCCAGACAATAGCCGCAATACTCGCGGGTGTAGTGAGCAGCGATGCGAGCGTGCCTGCCCGACGTTCTTCCGAAAAGCTACGCATCGTCAGCAGTGGCAAAATACAAAGTAAGGGTAGCCAGAATAATTTAAAAGTTCCTTCCACTGGTGTCCACGATTGGGGCGATCGACTGCACTCCAATAATGCGAACCAATATATGGTGCCCATGAGGGTTAAAAATAGTCCCGCCGTAGCCCAAGTACTCCAAGAATAAAGTGCCAGTTTTAGTTCGTGGAAAAGTAATGTCTTAAAGTGTCGCATCCTAGTTTTTTAATCCGTCGTGGGTGGTTCGTCGTGTAGCCGCTAAGAAAATATCTTCTAAGCCATAATGTTCTTCGGCTATTTCACGTAAAGAAACGCCAGCCTTAATTAAATGTGCTGCTAAATTTTCTCGGAGTGGTGATTGAGTGGGAATTGAAATTTGGTAACGAATCCAGCCCCCGTCTAAGTTTTCCTGAGTCTCAATTTTCGTCGCACTCTCAATTTGTAAGCAAATTTCTAAAAGTTGGGCGAGGGGAGTGTTGCTCGTGAGTTTAAAGACCGCGTTGGGTAACAGTTCGCGTCGCAAATCTTCGGTCTTACCTTGAGCTACTAAGCGCCCACGATTGATAATCACGACTTTGTCGCAGACCTGTTCGACTTCATGTAAAATATGACTCGAAATGAGAACGGCCATTTGCCCGCGCAGAGAACGAATCAAATCGCGAATCCCCAAAATTTGATGGGGATCTAAGCCGATCGTCGGTTCGTCTAAAATAATAACTTTAGGTTGAGCCAGCAGGGCATCGGCAATACCGACCCGTTGACGAAATCCTTTGGAGAGATGACCAATGAGTCGACCCTTGGCGCGGCGGATCAGGTCGCAATCCATCATCACTTTTTCTACGCGCGCTTGAACATTATTATTTTCTACGTTCTTAAGTTTCGCTCGCAGGGTTAAATATTCTTCGACGCGTAAATCATCCGGCAGTGGATTGTTTTCTGGCATGTAGGCCAAATGGCTTTTTGCCGCGGCGGGATTGAGTGAAACGGACTCTCCCCAGATGGTGGCCCGACCTGAGGTGCCTGCCATCGTACCCGCCAAAATTTTCATCGTCGTAGATTTGCCGGCACCATTCGGACCTAAAAATCCCACAATCTCACCCGGTGCTACGGTGAAGGATAAATCTTCGATTGCTGTTAGGGAACCGTATCGCTTGGTCAGTAATTCAGCCACCACGGCGGCAACGGGCTGCGTCGTGGGTTCAGTCATTTTATTTTCCTTTGGAGGGAATCGGATCCGGATTGAGCGGAGTCAATAAAGCAGGCTCAGAACGCACCAACCAAGTTTTGTCTTGGGCCCAAACGTGTGTGGCTTGCAGGCGTTTATCCATGAGGTTAATCCATTTGGCTGCGCTAGCATTATCACCGCGGGTTAGTGCTAAATTAGCTAAAACATACATCGCATAACCCTTCAAAGTTTCGGGAGCAGAATTATCTTCAGCCACACTGGCAATGATGGCTTCGGCGTTGGCTTGTCCTAATTCTTGGCGACTGAGTCCGGAAAAAAGTTTTGCTCTCGCCGCAATAGCATTAATTGCCGGAGTTTCATTGGCGGTGGCTGCGATGGCCGCTGCTTCATCGTAAGTTTTCGCTGCCTCCGTTAATTTATTTTTTCGGCGTAAGTCATCCGCTACTTCAATCAGCGCAATCGCCGCTAAAGGCTCTTTCGGGTGAGCCGCCGCGAAAGCTCGGCGCGCGGTTTCATCTTGGCAGGCGACATAGGACTCTCCCAACGCTTCGTGTTGGGCCTCTTTCCAAAAATAAAAAGCTAAGAATGCCAGCACTCCTACGACGACGGATGTGATGGATCGAATGATGACCGTTTTATTTCTTTCCCAGAATAGCCAGAGGCGATCCTCGGCGTCGGCGTTGGCAAAATCTTCATCTACGACGACCAAATTACGGTCGTCATCGGCTTTGGTGCGCTTGGGTGGACGGTTTTCAGACATGTAAATAACCCTTAACATTGCACGGTCAGTGTCAACCCCCGCCTCCCCCTCAAATTGGCTTGTTGCCTATGCTAAGACTGCCAATGATGCAGATAATTATGAATGCTACTAATACTGTCATTGCGGCTTTAAAGTCCGCACAGTCCGAGGGCCAAATTTCTGTAGTTACTTTTAATAATGCTACCCGCTGGTTAGAAACTAAACACCTGCCTTCGGCCATTAATGAGAGTTTGACTGATTTAATCGAAAAATCCGCATGGGCCGAAATCGAGGATCGTTTTTATAAGGGAATTGCTTTCGGTACCGGCGGAATGAGGGGTCGTACGGTTGGTCGTATTAGTGCGTCTAATGAAATGGATCCGAACGGCCAGCCCATCCGCGCCGCGGTGGGGTCCGCCTGCTTAAACGATGTTAATATTTTAAGAGCAGGTTTGGGTTTATGGAAACACGTTTCCGCCAATCAAGCAAAGCCACGTTTAGTGATTGCCCATGATGTCCGTCACTTTTCCAAACACTTTGCCGAGCTCCTCGCGTCGGCCTGGATTAAATTAGGCGGTGAAGCATTTCTTTTTTCCGGTCCCCGATCGACCCCTCAACTGAGTTTCACCCTGCGTCATTTAGAGGCGCATGCCGGAGTAGTCATCACGGCGAGTCATAATCCCTCGCACGATAATGGATTTAAATGTTACTTGCACGATGGTGCCCAAGTGACTCCTCCCGCCGATACCGCGATTGTTGATTTAGTTGGAAAAATCGAAGTCGCTGAAGTGATTCCCTTTTTAGAAATCAATTTGAACGGCGTGCAGTCCGTTACTCAAGTGATCGAAGAAGCGTATTTAAACCGATTAGTAAAAAGTGTGATTGACCCTGAAATTATGGGTCGGCATGCACCGAGCGTCGTTTTCACTAATCTCCACGGCACCGGAGATGTGATGGTGATTCCAGCCCTGCGCCGCTTGGGGATTGATCCGCACGTGGTCGAAGAACAGCGCGAGCATGACGGACGTTTTCCGACCGTCCCTTCACCCAATCCAGAAAATCCTGCAGCCTATGTTCTCGCTTTAAAATTAGCGACTGAACTCAACGCCGATATTGTCTTAGCTACGGATCCCGACGCTGATCGCGTCGGTGTCGCCTGCCGCCAAGCCCCCGATAGCTATCGCCTACTCACCGGAAATGAAGTCGCCGCACTCCTAACCGAATTTAGAATATCTGTTTTAAAAGATAATGGAATTATTCCCGCCACTGGTTCACCTTCTGCGGTAGTTGTTAAATCACTGGTGACCACGCCCCTCGTAGAAAAAATCTGCAACCGACATGGCGTCCGTTGTCTCGAAACCCTTGTCGGCTTTAAGTGGATCGGGCGTAAATTAGAAAAATGGTCGAAGAAGATTTCGGAAAGTGGCGCTGCCGATTTCTATAATCTGCCACTGAATCGACGCGCGCCGCTCGCCCTTCGCAATGGAAACTTCTTTATATTGGGCGCTGAAGAGAGTTATGGATATCTTGGTGACGACGCTGTGCGTGATAAAGATGCGAATGGTGCGGTGATGATGCTTTGCGAATACGCTGCGATTCTTCGCTCTCGTGGCAGAACCCTGCTCGATGCATTAGATGCCTTACATTTAGCCTACGGAGCGCACGTTGAGGATTTATTAAATATTTCGTTCGAGGGTGCCGAGGGGGCCGCTGCGATTCGTCGCATTGTCAGTTCATGGCGCAACAACCCACCTAAAGAAATCGATGGCGTCAAAGTAACGAAGATCACAGATTATGATCAAGATAAGGTGATGGATAGTGAAGGTGAACAAGTTCCACGCGAAGAATTTATCATGGCCGAACTAGCCGATGGTTCACGTATTGCCGTGCGTGCCTCAGGCACCGAACCGAAGGTGAAGTTTTATACCTTTACCTCGGCCAAAACTGAAGATGCTGACGATTTAAAATCCGCCCGAGCTCGTGCCAAAAAACAAGCTTTGTCTTTACGAACATGGTTAGAAGCCGATGCTCAAAAACGTGCCAAAACTAAATAAAATGAAATCACTACCAATCCTTGCTTTAGTATTTTTAGTAGGCTGTGCTATTCCCGCCAACGACCCATCATTCCGTGCAGAAAAGACTCCTACCGCCGCAGTCTTAGCGGGAGAAAAATCCGGCGAAGGTGAATTAAGCCAAAGAGTTAAGCAGGCTAACGAAAAGAATGATCAGCGTTTGAAAGACGGTGACTGGCGTGCGATTAAGCCAGCGGTCGGCCCTCAGCCTTAAATTGCCCCGCCACTGCGGAAAATCTTGGCCGCTAATTCTTCTGGAACCTCTTCGGTGCTCTTTGCGCTGCCGATTCCCCGCATTAAAATAAAACGTAATTTCCCTGAACGAACTTTTTTATCCCGCTTCATCGCTGCTAATAATAGTTCAAGTGGCAGGGGAGAACGTAAATGGGTGGGCAGACTGTAAGCCGCCAAAGTTTTTTCTACCGCAACACCTTCGTCGGCCGTACACTGACCCATCTCTGCGGATAAGCGGGCGGCCATGACGAGGCCGATGGCCACCGCCTCGCCGTGTAAGTAAGTTCCATACCCAGCCACTGCTTCAATCGCATGACCGAAGGTGTGACCTAAATTAAGTAACGCTCGGCCGCCTTCTTTTTTCGTTTCGAATTCATCATCGCTGACCACCGAGGCTTTAATTTCTACGCAGCGACGAATCACGGCGGGAAGTTGTGGACTCTGCCAATTCAGCGGTGCGAGCGACTGCAGATCATGAAAGAGTTTTTTGTCCGCAATCAGTCCATGTTTAATGACTTCCGCCATCCCTGCCGCAAATTCGTGCGCGGGCAGGGTAGATAAAAGTGAAGTGTCGGCGAAGACTGCTAGGGGTTGGTGGAAGCTGCCGACTAAGTTTTTTCCAGCCGTTAAATTAATTCCTGTTTTACCGCCCACCGAACTATCTACCATGGCTAAAAGTGTCGTTGGAACTTGGATACATTCAATACCCCGTTGGTAAGTGGCCGCGGTAAATCCTGCTAAATCGCCGATGACTCCGCCTCCGATTGCGAAAACGGTACCATCGCGAGCGATGCCCTGAGCCGCTAGGAAATTCCAGAGTCTCAATAATTCCTCCGCTGATTTCGCTTTTTCGCCATCCACCTGAGTGATGATTATCGGCATCACTGCAGAAATTTTCTTAATTAAATCAGGCTGAGCTTGGGCAATAGCCGGCGAAGTTATGGCTACACACTTTTTATTTTTCTGCAGATGACTTTGGGCGGTGAGTAGAACTTCCGACCATACACCGGCACCAATTCGTACAGGGTATGAATGTCGAGCGAGTTGAACTTGTACACTTTCCACGGTCATGAATTAAACCTGAGTTATTGAATCGTTGCTGGCAAGCCAACCTATACTTCTAGCCCGACCACCGACCTCGCATAGGCCTTTTTATCGAACGGCACGAGATCTTCGCTGGTCTCACCTAAACCAATAAATCTGACGGGAATACCTAGCTCGCGCACAATGGCAACTAAGGCGCCCCCTTTGGCTGAGCCATCAAGTTTGGTCACAATAATTCCCGTTAGCTGCACGGCCTCATGAAAAACTTTCGCTTGTTCGAGTGAATTCGCACCGAGAGAACCATCGACCACTAACCATTTTTCATGCGGTGCACCGGGCAGGGCTTTATCCGTCACCCGGACGACTTTTCTAAGTTCCTCTAAGAGATGTGTCTTGGTGTGTAGTCTTCCTGCGGTATCTAAAATAACAAAATCTAAACCTCGGGCTACTCCGGCTTTAATCGCATCAAAAGCAATCGCTGCGGGATCAGCTCCCGCGGCACCGCTCACAATTTCTGCTCCTGTTTTTTCTGCCCAGGAAGTGAGCTGTTCGCTCGCGGCAGCACGGAAGGTATCGCAGGCACCAAGAATACAACGCTGACCATTTTTTTGCCAGCGTGCGACCAGCTTGGCTGCGGTGGTCGTTTTGCCCGCCCCATTAATGCCCAGAAGCATAATGACTGCAGGTTTTTGTGACGGCAGATTCCACTCTCCACATTTTTCTAAAACATTTTCGATCACTTTTGCGGCAGCTTCAGCCGGACCCGCCTGACGTAACTCCGCATTATTTTTCCAAGCATTTTTAGCAGCTTGTACCGCTTCTTCAGTCGTTGTTACGCCAAAGTCTCCGGCAATCAAGAGCTCGCGTAATTTCTCGACGGACGATTCATCCATCGGCCGTGCAAAAAGATTAGTGAGCGCGGCGGTGGTACGATTAAGACCAGCTTTGAGTTTCTCGAAAAAACCACCGCTCATTTTTAAGCTCCTTCTGCTTTGCGTGGATCGCGTCCGATTTCACCTTTATAGCGATCAAGAATACCATTCACAAAACGCTTGGATTCATCGGTCGAAAAACTCTTTGCGAGGTCAACGGCTTCGTTGATCGTCACAATCGGTGGAATATCGGTTCGGCGCATCAGCTCAAAAATACCCAATCGAAGAATCGCTAAATCAACTTTAGCAATACGCTCAAAAGACCAATTTTCAGTGAAGCGCTTCACTACTTCATCGATGAGATCGATATCTTTAATGACGCCGTGAATGAGTTCTTCCGCAAAAGAGTAATAGTCGCGTGGTTGTTCTTGTTCGCTGAAAAAATCAAAGAGGGCAGTTACTAAATCGCCGTGTCGTTGTGATTCCCAGGAATAAAGAAACTGCATCGCCGCGACACGACTATCGTGACGACGATTCCGTTTTTGGGGTGCCGCGGGGGTCTTTTCTGCTTCAGGATTTTCCACGTTAATTTTTGGCAAAGGGTTCATCTAGGTCTTCAAGTGTATCGAGTCTTTCTCCTAAGGTTTGGCGATGTTGTGCCATGACCAACGCGGCCTGCGCAAACTCGGTTCCACGATCGAGCGAACCGATACAGCGTTGTTCGGCTTGGGCTCGATTATTCGTAACCACAATACCGTTAATTACGGGAACTTCGGTGCGAATGGCGACTTCTTGAAGGGCGATGGCCGTAGATTGTCCAATAATTTCGTGGTGCGGGGTATCTCCGGCGATGACGACGCCTAAAACAATCACGCAGTCGAACTCACTCGATGACGCTGTCATATTGGCGATATAAGGCAGCTCGCCTGAACCAGGAACGCGCAACACACGAATATTTTGTGGGGCGACTTGGGCCTGAGTTAAGGTCGCCACCGTTTTCTGCAATAAAGCTTCAACCAAATCTTGGTTGTAACTTGCTGCAACGATACTGAAAACAAATTTGGATCCCGAGATGTTGGGCGATGATGGTTTGTCTTGGCTCATGTGCAGGAAGAACGAAAGGCTGATGCAACAACTTAAGTTATTACGTTCAAGCGGAAACGCTTAACAAAAATTAAAAGGGCACTTGTTCGACGATTTCTAGCCCATAACCGCTCAGCCCGACTACTTTTCGGGGGTTATTGGTAATCAAACGGATTTGCTTAAGTCCAATATGTGAAAGTATTTGTGCTCCGATTCCGTAATCACGCGCATCCATTGCATGGAGCCGAATGCCTTCATTGTCCGCTTTCACTCCACCAAAAGGTTGAGCGACGTGAACGATGACTCCGGCTCCGGCCTTAGCCACGGCAGCAAAACTTGCGTTAAGCGAATTACCTTCACCAAATGACAAGCCATGAAATAAATCACCTAATAAGTTTTCACGTTGGACGCGTACGAGGGTGGGCGAATTTTTTGGCTGACCGAGAACGAAGGCTAGGTGTTGGCGACCATCGGGCAGTGAACGATAAACACGTAGTTCAAATTGTCCCCATTTCGATTTAAAAGGGCTCGTCGCAATTAACTCTACTAACTTTTCACTGCGGTGACGATACTCAATGAGCTGCGCGATTGAAATCATGCGCAGATTAAATTTCTTTTTTAACTCAATGAGTTCGGGTAGGCGAGCCATCGACCCATCTTCATTTAAAATCTCACAAATCACTCCGCTCGGATGCAGTCCAGCTAAAGAGGCTAAATCAAC
>Ga0114962_10002217_pt1 | contig 16389 bp, 26 predicted proteins | sample C_130820_MF_Meta_FD_87017 | JGI IMG/M metagenome (GOLD analysis project Ga0114962, IMG submission 87017) | Freshwater microbial communities from Lake Croche, Canada to study carbon cycling - C_130820_MF_MetaG | ecosystem: Environmental > Aquatic > Freshwater > Lake | place: Lake Croche, Canada...
AATAAATTGATCCCAACAATTATAGATCTTCTAACGTATCTGGTCTATATTGCACTATGTTGTTAAATAAGTCAAGTACTTCTGTATCACCAGTTGCATCATGGCTGAATCCTTGACCGTAGTCATCGTCACGTCCGATGCCAATTAACTTGACAGGAATATTTTCATGATCGAGATACAACCTATGAAACTCATATGGTCTGAACAACAAGAAAGGTGTGATACTATAGCACAAAGGAATCTTTCCACTTTGGGCTAAACCAATAGCAGCTCCTACCATCAACTGTTCACTAGCGCCAACATTAACAGCTCTTTCTGGAAAATCTTCTCTTACTTTATCCAGGACACCAAATCCTAAATCAGCTGTCACTAACCACACATCAGGATTTTCTTGAAACGTCTTATATAATAATTCACTTAGTAGCTTGCGCATATCTCTTGATAATCCTCTGGCTTCAAAACATAATAATGAGTTAGCAATCCTTTTGCAAAACTCCAATCTGGAGTTTCACTTATACGAATATTAATAGAAGGTAAGAATGCCATCAATCTGTTTACAAGATAATGGTTGTCTAGATATTCATAAGCACTCTGTCCATTAATATTAACATAGACTTTAAGATTATCTAGTTTGTGAGCATAGGCAAATCTTAGACTTTCCCAAATACTTCCTTCTGCTGCTTCACCGTCTGTGATAAGACAATAAACATTTTTAGTACGATCTGCTAATGCATGACCTACAGCAATAGGAAATCCACACCCAAGACTACCTGTACTACACCAGATACCATTTTCCATATCACGCTTTGGATGAATGCTGTGCTTCTTTAAAAGAGCTACAGCATTAATTCCTTTACGATATTCTAATTCACAATACAAAGCAAGGCCAGCATGGCCACTGCTTAAAATGAATACTTCATCGTCTTGTTTAGTATCATAAATTTCATGGATTATCGGCCACGCACTGAGGCTGCTACTTAAATGGCTAATTTTATTTTGATAGGTTATATCAATAATTCTTTTTTCAATATCATGCATTTTTAAAAATCACCATTAAACCACGTTGACATTGTTCGCCAGGCAAGCTGTTTTTATTAAACAACTTGAAGCTGTAACCATTCTTCTTGGCTGTATGATATATCTCTCTGAGATTTACAAAGTTGTTGCCAAAAAAATCAACATCATGATATATCAATATACCATTATCTTCTAACAGATTATCATAAACGTATTCAAACCATTGATCAGTATTATAATGATCTGCATCACTAACAATGAAATCATATTTTTCTTTACAATTAAATACGAATTCTTTTTCATCACTAGTAACAATATTCAATACATCTTTGTATTTTTCTTCTACGCCATCTGGAATGTTTCCACCCCAGTCTGACCAATTATCAACCAGCGTATAATCATATTCTTGCTTATTGTATTCTAACCCAGACAAAACTGAATCGACACTTCTTCCACCACCTAGTCCCAATTCCAATAGTTTAACTGGCTTTGAAGCAACGACCAATCCTAAAATTAATTCAGCATGGGCATAGTCAACCTTCACATTCTCATTCTGATCCCACATAATATAAACCTTTTGTTACTTCTTTTTCAATACTACCAAGAAAGCTGATTGGTCTTCAATCATCACATCAAATAAACCCTCTGCTACAATTTGTTGATATCTTTCGTAACAACCAGCAATATGGTCATTAGGAATCATATCATGCATGCAAAGATAACCACCTGGAACAAACTTGTGCTTTAATAGGTTATAGCCATCCCATTGACTTAATGGGAAATCCATATCAATCATAGCATAGTGTAAATGATCAATAAAGGAAACATCTGTTTGATCAGTAACAACACCTTTTACCAATTTAACATTAAAGAGTTCTTGCTTGTCAAGTTCTTCTCTGATATATTCATATGATGTTTTTTCCATGCCATATGTGTCATACCAATATTGCATACACCAAGCAGCATATGCCTTCTCGCCACCTGCTCTAACTGTATCTGGACATTTGTTAGCAATTTCTTGAATTGGATGGCCTTCAAATGTATCAAAACCATATACGGTACCTCTATCTTTGAGGATCTTTCCAAGACTCTCTACGTTACCACCAAACGGAACTCCCATTTCAACTGCATAAATGTGGCCATCAAATTCAGTGAGACACTTCTCTACGAGAGAATGTGTAATTTTAGCAGCTTCGTTTCCTGGAAGTTGGTTTAATTCTAACATTTGGTTTCCTTAATAATTTGCTAAATTGATAAATTTTGAAATACCTGCTTCGACACTAAATCCGGTCTTGAATTTATATTTTTGCCAAGCATATGTTGTATCACATACCCAAAAGTTAGATTCAAATAACTTTTGAAGATTTTCTTTTTTCTCTACTGGAGCTGTTTTATTATTAGTATAATTGGCAAACAAATCATTAATTTCAAAATTACTATATTGTACACCACTACCAAAATTTACAATCTCACCCCTAGGAAGATTCTCATACCGAACTAGAATATCAATACCTCTAACAAAGTCATCAATATAAATGAAATCATGATACCCTTGATAAAGTATCATCGGCTCTTGCTTTATATATGCTTTGTATAAACGAGGGAATAATCTATGAGGCTTTTCACCTGGACCAAATACACTATAAGGTCTAGCAATAGAAATATCCAATCCAAAGTTTCTTGCATACCCCTGACACATAAGAGTTGCCATACCTTTAGTTGCCTGATACATGTCTACAGGATCGATTAAATCTTTTTCACTACTAGCTTTAGAAACAGGACCATATTCTCCACTGCTTCCTAGATGTACCATCTTTGTATTAGGATTAGCTTTGACATAATCTAAACACGTCTTAGTCAAAATAATATTACTATCCCACATAAGATCTGGATTGTAAATTTCTGCTGCACAGTGAATAATAACATCTGGTTGGAAATTAGTCAATTCAGATCCGAGATCCATACCTCTTGACCAACCAAACGTTTGCTGATCTTTATAGAACTCTAAAAGATTTTTACCAACAAATCCACCTGCGCCTGTAATAAAAATCTTCATGTAATCACCATATTCTTAACTTGGTTGAATAAATCAAATCTAATCTGCATTGGTTGGCCTGGACAATGCAGAAGGAAATCTCCTACCTTCCAATCACCACTATACCCAAGTGCATCCATATTGCTGGTAGCATTGGCTCGTGTTCTGTAAATTTGATATGCATATGCATTTAAATATCTTTGTGGAACAATTTTTACAATATGTTTAAATTGCTCTTGAATGTCCCACATTACATCTTGCTCATAACCACGACGATTTGCATATTGCGGATACATATCAAGAATCGTTTGTAGCCACTTCTTTGCATCAGGAGTGTTATGGACAATAATACTGTCAGCATTGATACCATTGAAATCAGTAGCAATTACTACGGAGTAACCAGGATAGATAAATTCTTCTAAAGGAATATGGAAATTTGTTATCATTGTATCTGTTCCACTCCAATGAAGAATATCATAGTTATTTTCATTAAGAGCATTAAGAAGCATATCAATCTTCTCGAAGCCTAACTGTGGATGTTTGTATTTAAAATTATCCGTCTTAACGATGGTACCATATCCACGAGCTTTGGCATAAAGCTCCCTATTGTTGGTCCATGTTAATTCTGCAAGAGGAAGATAATCACCAGCATGAATAGTTACTAAAGCACAACGCATAATTAATTCTCACTTATATTTTTGTTCAATGATTTGTTTCCACAATGGATTTCTATTGTATTGGTGAACAATAGTATACTCCTCACCAATAGATGTTACGATAGTATCTTCCTTCATTTGTGGAGGAGGAGTAAGATTTACTTTGGAAAAATCTTTAGAAGGATCTACTGTCGTTCCAACTTGACATGCCCAACCAGATTCATGATCATAAAATAATGTATGTTGTTTAAATGGCCAAAGAGAAAGAGTTAAGTTATAAGCTGCTTGATCTGGAGCACCACCACCTGGAACATGTTGTTGTTTACCACTGCACATAGATGTAATATTAAAAAACATATCCAACATTAAATCATGACTACCAGCCATAACACCAGCATTGTAAATTGGTTTATCTTTGACTCGATCAAAAGCCATTGGACCAAATGCAAGGTTCATGTTCTGAGCACCCCAAGGCTCGTCCTTATAGCAAATGTTTTCTGATGATGCTAGAATATTATATCCATCATCTTCATCGAAAAAATCAGATGGGTTGCGTTGAAAGATCACATCAGTAACATCAGTTGCTAGAATCTTTCTATACTGCTTACCCATTTGTTTGATAGCTAATGGATAAGCCATAAAACGAGACGAACAAATATGTTCACCCTGTTCAAGCGCTCTGAAGTCAAATACTTCAAAACCATTCTCTCTAAATTTAGACATTAATTCATCTGAACCAGCAAACGTACAAATAATCTTGTCGCCATCAAACCCAGAACGGTTTAAAGAATTAACCCAGTACTTACATTGATCCCATGTAAGATTAAAAGCAGAACCTATAACTAAATCATTCATCACAATCAACCTTTAATAGGACGAACTTGTTTGTATTTTTCAAACTCTTCCCAGTTTCTTAAATAGTCACCCTGCTGGAAGTTCTTTGTAACTTCTACTTCTGCAACCTTCTTAATGATAAAAGCAACGTAGAAGTTGCTCATCGATCCATGTAAAGGAATATCTTGCCTATCACCTTTCTTAGGAGTTTCCAAATCATAGATTACAGGAAATTGACCAGAAGGGCTTCCGTCAGGAAGAGATTGAGGATTGTCAATCAATTGATTAGCAATTACTTTATAACCAACATCTTCAGAAAAGACTGTTATATAAAGATCAGGACTAAATTGATAGAACCCATGTCCAACAGCATTGTTGCATACAGCTAGACCAGAAAATACTCCACCTACCTTGAGCATCTTCTTAATGTTTTCAAATACAGTTTTAATGTCAAAAATATGTTCAATCGTTCCACCATCATAGATATGGTCAAACTTGTTGTGCCATTCTTCAGGAACTGGATCATTGAGATCATGAATCATAGATGCTTGTTCAAAATCTGAGTTGTCCAAGCTTTCTACATTGCTTGCACCAAGATAAGTGAACAAACTATCTGCATGAGGATATGAAGATATAACAGTGTTGAAATCTGTTTCAGTGTCGTACTTTTCAAACACTTGCTTAGCCATAGCAAGTTCTTTTCTATCACGTACAAAATGTAGACCTTGTCTACCTAATTGCAAGAGGTTACCATAAAAATGTTCTTTGTGGAACATTAAGAAATCAACAGCAGCTACATCTATACCCATAACAAAAACTCCATAACAAAAAAATTGCAACCTTATTATTTAGGTTAGTCTATTACAGCTACTATCTTGAACGAACTGTTGATCCAATAACCAATTAACCACTTCTTTAGAAAAGTATCATAACGCTTAATCATATGAATCTCCTTTATACTGACCATCTAGTTTTATTGACTAATTTGTCTCTGACAACAGGTTTATCATAGCACTCTATGAATCCTATTAAGATACGAATTTGGTTTTCTATAGCTAAAGACCAATCCCCCCAATCATATACTGAACCCTCAGATTTAGTACAGCTGTGAAGGTAATTGAGATAATCTTGTGTACAGGCGGTGGCATATTCTTCACCGTCTATAGTTTTTACGTTTGATGCTAAGTGGTAGGCACGATATGCCAACCACAATCTTTTAATGTGTTTATCAATGTTTTCCATTCATTGATAATACGACATTCTTTTAAATAAGTCCAGTGTGACTAGAGTTAATTTCTTTCAAATAATTTAAAAGACCTGGCATAACTGAGTTGTACACTTGGTTTTCTCTCATAATCATTTCACCATGTTCTGGGATTTGAGAGGCTGTCACAGCAAATGGAGTGTGATGTAACATGTTTGTGATAAAATAATTTTGGTTCATCATATAGTATTGGGTGTCATAAATGAAATTATCACCCCAATAAAGATCGAGACCTTCTGGCACATCAATCCAATTACTTTTATGAAGAAACATTAACATGCCAAAACCAAAGTTTCTTCTGTAATCATATGGAAGAGGAGAATATTCGATATCAATAATTCCATTTGTAAATGGTGTCTGACCCATTTCAACGTTGCCAGGACACATACCATAAACACCTCTTACAGGCGAGATGTGAGGAAGTAATTTGTTAAAGATTCGTAGATCAAAGATAAGATCATCACCATACAAACAAATACGATCAAACTTTGCATGTTTAATTCCAATGTTCCAGGCAGGATTGACATAGATGTTCTTTCCAAAAGAAATCATGTCTATCTTAGGATCCTCAAATACAGGAAGATTAGGATTGGCATTATTATCGTTATCAATAATAACAATTTGACCAACTAGTGGATGTTGGACTAGGTCTTCAAGGAAGGTGTAGAATGGTTTATATTTCCACATTGTTGGAATGATTATAGTATACATAATTACCTCACAAATTAATAAAAAACATATCAGTATCGTCGTTGTGTTCAATTAGATTTAGCTTAAACTGTTTCCATGCAGAAGTCCAGTTATATTTTTGACGAGCTATTTGTTGACATTTGCCTCTGCTCAGCATTAGAGCCTTTTGGATTGCAATTTCTATATCATTATCCATCACGCCTGTCTCAGGTAAAATTACATCTTTAGGACCATTTACAGGGAAAGCTGCAACAGGTGTTCCTAAACATTGCGCTTCGATCATTACCAAACCAAATGTATCGGTTAAAGAAGGAAAAACAAAACATTCTGCATTAACATACTCGTTAGCAAGATCAGTACCCTTACGAGTACCAGAAAAATATACCCAAGGATACTTCTGCATCAATTCTTGTTTATAAGGTCCATCACCAACTAACACTAATTGGTATTTCTTTCTATCTAGATTGCAAAACACATCTAAGTTTTTTTCTTTGCTTATTCTACTAACACATAACAATTTAATTTTTCTATCTGAAGGCATGTGTAGAATAGAAGGTTTTAAATTGGTGAGGTTAACACCTCTGCTAAACAATACAATTGATTCACCAACTTTGTGTCGTTCTAGTTCTTCTTTGATACCTTGTGTTGGTACCATTACCTTACCGTTTGCATGAAACCATTTTACAAACATCCATGTAATAGCAGAAGGTATTTTAAGAATGTTGTTTAAAAATTGAGGCCAGTTTGTATGATAAGCTGTAGTAAACGTTTTATTACGAAATGATATTCTTGCTCTAATACCAAGAGGACCTTCAGTTGCTATGTGTAGATGATGAGGTTTGAAATCCTTAATCATCTGCTTTAATCCATAGGGCCACGACAGTTGAACTTCTGGATATCCAGGTGCAGCAATACTCTTAAAAAGACCAGGATGTATTACTAAAACTTCCCAGTTATCTTTTTCTGCTTGTTCTACTAAATTGGTAAGGGTAGTGACTACACCATTCACTTGTGGTAGCCAGGCATCTGTTACGATGCAGAGTCTTGTTCGTTCCATCGTATAATTTCCCACATACCATCTAAGTGTTCAACAAGGGCAGTACAACTCTCCACCCAATCACCACAATTCATATATTGAAGACCATCTATGTCTCTGATGTTCGCATGATGAATATGACCACAGATCATTCCATCTGCTTTAATACTTTTACCATAATTAGAAAGATTCTCTTCATAAAGAGAAATAAAACTAACAGCTTGTTTTACTTTATGTTTTGCCCAGGCACTCAATGACCATGGCTTAAGACCTAACATTCTTCTGCAAAAATTAAATGCAATATTAAGATACATTACCATATCATAAGCCCAACTTCCAATGTGAGCTAACCATTTTGCATTCTTGATTACTATATCAAATTGATCACCATGGCAGATATAATATTTTTTACCATCAATACCAGTATAAAGATCTGACATCTTGAGTGCGATATTACCAAATGAATGTAATCCAAAAGATCTCAAGAACTCATCATGGTTACCAGGTAGATAAACTACGTTAGTACCTTTACGAGCCTTACGTAGAATCTTCTGTATAACATCATTGTGTTCTTGTGGCCAATAGAAGTTCTTATACATGGACCATCCATCAATAATATCACCAACAAGAAATAGGTTTTCTGATTCACAAGACTTAAGAAAGTCAAGAACCTTGTCGGCTTGACTCATCTTAGTGCCTAAGTGAATGTCGGAAATAAAAATTGATTTGTATTGCATACTTCTATTTATGATGGCGGAGAGTGTGGGATTCGAACCCACGGAACCATTTCTGGTTCGCTCAGTTAGCAACCGAGTGCTTTCGGCCACTCAGCCAACTCTCCGTTAACTCTATTCGTATATTTTTTTCCATGTGAGGAAACTATTATTATATCTCCAAACATAACCCAACCAATAATCTACATCTTCTGGGATAGAATATAATTGTTTACTCTCAACATCGAGAAATACAGATTGAAGTGTTTCTTGTAATGCTACTCTTGTATATACACCATCGGCCCATCTTTTTAAAATGTCTGATGTAGAACCTTGTGGATCGTTAACATGGATCATTTAATAGCTGCTCTGCCGCGAAGTTCGGTAGTTGAGAAGTTATGTTTACGGCTATTGTAGATAATATCAATTTCATTATCTAAACAATATTCCTTTCCTGTAAAATCTTTCCCAATATATTCCTGTCCTACAAATCGAACATTAATAGGATAAATTTTAACAATGTCCATTAGATCTTTTTCTGTCTGATAGACAATAATTTCATCAACATATTTAACAGCAGAGAGTTGAATTTGTCTCTCAACAATCGATTGTACAGGTTTATTTTTGGTTTCTGGTCTGTCTATAGTTGGATCTGTTTGAAGTCCAACAATCAGATAATCACAATTTTGTCTAGCTTCTTCAAGCATGAGGATATGACCAGCATGAAGTAAATCAAATGTTGAAAATGTGATACCGGTAATCATTATATAGTCTCCATAATAAAGTATTCAATATTATATTTATATGGTGCAGATAGTTGGAATCGAACCAACCTTGGACGCCTTATGAGAGCGTGTCGACACCTTGCCGACCTACCTGCAAAATCTTTAATCTCTATGTTATCTTATTTCAATATAAAAGTCAACCTGGAATTTCTGGCTTCTTAGGTAATGTAGTTTCAAATCTTTTAGTAGCAGGAGTAAAACCTTTACCGGATGATATACCACACATTACACCACTTTCTGTTAACTGTGTAACAGTCCAAGTCCCAGTATCAGGATTTACATACATTAAGAATTGTCTATCTTTTTCATCCTTCATTTCGATGAAGGGTTTTTCGCCATAATCATTAACTAAGAAATCGTGTACCTTTTGAGATGCTCCACAAGCTGCTTGCTGGGCTTGAACTGCACCTGGTATAAATAAAAGCAGTGGTAGTAGGTATTTCATTGTACCCTCCATATTAAACAATTATTTATGTACACTATTTCATGTTTTTATTAACTGATTGATTGAGTGATTTTATTATCTTTTTATCAACCAGGAGATAATCATGAATCGAATCCTTATGTCTATTATAGCATTTTTTGCTATTATATCAACTGCTTTTGCACAATCTACAAATTATAACAGTGTTGCAACAGCCTATATACAAACAACAAGACATATACAATGCCATATGCAGGTGCACGTTATGATATCAACCAAAATGTTTCCTTGGAGGGTAGAGTAACTAAAACAGAACAATGTGGTGCTGTTGCGGGTGCAAGACTTGTTGCAAGAAAAGATCTGACTGATAAAGTATCAATTAATATATCAGCAGGATACGATCACGGAAATAATTATGACAATGCCAGTATAATGGCAGGACTAGTAATTAAGTTCTAATAAAAAGAAAGGGGGCGAAAGCCCCCTTTTAAACTTTAGCAAAATTCTTAAATCCTATCAGACCTTCTTTAACTGTCTTAATAGTATCTCCATCATCTTTAATTCTGATTGGAGTAAAATGTTTAATTTTAGAACCATATATCTTCTTAATTGGTTCATTATCTAATACAGATGCCTGAATCATTTCACGGTCTACATTCAATTCAAATTTTGTTTCAACTGGTCTAATGTAAACCATAGCTTCTGATGGAACAAATGCCCATTGAAATATTGTACGCATCTGTCTGGGTTTGCTTTGAACTCTAAACTGATTTAATTGTAAATCAGGAGTCATTCTTTGAATTAATCCTTCAAGCATTTCTTGAGCTGTTTTTGCTTTGCGAGTGGAATGCTCAGCTTGAAGCATTCTCATTCTACTGGACTTAGCCCATATGTCTTGTGGCTCATGGACACCTTTTTGAAATCCAGCCCAAGGTAAATCAACACCATGATTAGTACGAACAATATGTTCTGTCTTAGGAACGACTCTTATCGTATGCTGATATTCACCTTTACCATTATCTGTTTTGCCAGCCTCTACAAGAACTAATTTATTAGGAGTAGCACAGAATATATAACCTGTCATTTTCTTACCAACAAGAAACTTAGCAGCTTCCATTGGATCGGTCATTCGAAGGGCTTTGACAATATATAAACCATCCTTATCATTAGATTCACCTAACAGAGTAGGTGTAAGACTTGTAGTGATAATAGTCAAACCTTTGTAATTCATACCTTCTTGATATTTGGTTTGATGATCGTATAAAGTAAAGATTTCTCCAACCTTATGGTTGTTTTCATCCTTAAAAGTTATCTCAGATACATAATCTTGATCGCGATTCTTTGCAAGAACCCATCCTGTATCATTAAAATGTTTGGCTACTACAATACACATGAAAATATCCTCCATGTATATTTATAATGGTGGTGCCCCACCTCCGATTCGAACGGAGAACCTCTTGCTTCTAAGGCAAGCACCTCTAACCAGTTGGGCTAGTGGGGCTATTGTTTGAGAGCTCTTGTACGAGCTAATGATTCTCTAATTTTTTGTTTAGTCTCTTCACTTCTAGGTTTACCATAGTTAGAATTTTTTTCACCTTGTTGATGACCAATTTTTTTATATGTTTCTTTTCTTTTTTCAATGGCGATTGGAGTATTAGCTTTCTTGTGCTGTTCTCTAATTCTAGCTAAACTTTCTTCTGTATAAGTATTGGGTTTTCTAGTTGCTGCATTACTTTTATTTATTTTTGATATCTTTTTAATATAATCAGGATCTTTATAATTTCTAGCTGCTGCTATTCGTCTATTTCTTGAAGTAGTATCTGTATGGTTGTTAATATAACTAAATCCACCTTTACCTCCTTCACATAAATTATAGCTTTGTTCAGATAAAACTACAATCTCTTTTTCTTTATTTTTCATGTCTTCTTCGTTGTCGAATATGTAAAGAATTTCTTTTGTAAAATTTTTAATGCCATATTTTTGTATGGCTGCTCTAATTAATTTACCAGAGCCCATATAGCCATCTTGTAAATCAATAGTTTTATGCATACCTATGTAAAATTTATTATTTAATTTATTTGTAATTTTATAAACGGTATAAAACATAGTGCTAGACCCTCGGTTGTATAAAAGTCTTATTGTCATTGCTATTTATACAACCGAGGCGCTTATGTGGAGAATAGCGGAATCGAACCGCTGAGTTCTGCGTGCAAGGCAGACATGTTACCACTATCATCAATTCCCCTAAAAGTGTTCAACAGGAACGAGTATGCATCCTCTTTTCAGTGCACGGGTTCCCAAGGTTACAAGCATTTCGCTTTCCCGACCTCGCTTAGAAACCATTGGTACTACACAAGTCTGAGTACTTGTTTTCTAAACCGCTATCTCTACACTGCCTGTTGAATTTTGGAGCGGATAACCAGACTCGAACTGGTTTCTACAGCTTGGAAGGCTGGGGCACAACCCATATACCATATCCGCAATTAGTTATTACATTTGTATACGTAAATCTCTCACACGATTCTCAAGAACACTGACTGCTGTTCTCAAATGTCCTGTATCATGATCTTGAAATTGACTCTTAAGATATTCAATTTCTTGTTGAAGAACTTTAACATAAGTCCATGAATCAATTGTATCTTTTTGAATAACACGGTCAAGTTTAGTAAGATGATGTTGTACATCTTCTGGTGACATCAAAGTCATAATATAATCTCCACTTATTATTCTCTACGAATGCTAATAGAACTATCTACTTTAGTGACCTGTCCATTACACTCAATGAAATTACCTTCATCGTTTACAATAGACCAGCTAGGTACATCAATGGTGACTGTTTCTGCAGTATTCAAATCACCATTGACTTCTTGGACCTTCCACTGTTTGGAAGGTGCTGTATTTGATTGAAAATTAATTCTTAAAATAGCCATTATATTATCTTCCTATACTAGGTTATAATTGTCAACTATTTATGCTGCGAGAATACCTTTGAGTCTATCAGCTGCATAGCTAGCAGCGAAAGCATTTGGTTTAACCAAAGGTACAACATTACACATACCTCTGATGTATCCGGTTGCCTCATTAATGACACAACTGGAACCATGATGCTCATCAGGGTTAATATCAAGATGGACTTCAACATGACGGTCCTCTAATACCTCTGAAAGCTTCATGTATAATTCTGCAATTTTGTATACCTCATTCATAAGACGCATACGTGGTTTGTCTTTTTGTTGATCAAAGTCTCTTTCACGAACTACTTCACCAAAGATCTTACAACCACGATTGCCACCATAGTGAACAACAACAGCAAGAGTATAATCAGCATGCCAGACATTATCAATCATAAATCGTTCTGAATCACCACCAATGTAAATCTTGGTATCAGGAGACTGAGCATTGATAAACTCAGCTACATGATCAATGTTCATTTGTTGTCTATGCATTTTGACCTCCTCAGTCTATCCAGAATCCTTTTCTATGGTAGCAAGGATCCATAACATATCTCAATCCAGTAACGTCTAATTCAGGATCTTTTTGATCATTCCATACAGGAATGGCTATTGTATTGTTGTATTCAAAGTCTGTATTATTTCTTAGATGAACTTCTATTGGATTTCCATCTATAAATTCTATGTTAATATATTCATATTTTTTAGTCAAGCTAAAAAAGACAGAAGGAAGTGGAATTACTTCATCTATTTTCTTCCACATACTGAAACGCCAAAGCTCATTCTTGTCTTTGTATCTTAATCCTTCGACTGCTAATACTTGATTGCCATTTTTATAATCGACACTAATATGTCTACCATTAAATATCTCACACCAAAAATGACCTGGTGTCATTGTGTAAGTATCTTTTTCGATGAATTTTATTTCTGCGCCTCTACCCATTCCAGGTATGTTAACACAAGGACGGATAATATAATTCCCAGGAACTGGAACATCGACACCGACAGGTCCGCAAACATATCCTAACTTTCTTGAAAGAATTAACTTATCAAAGATCCATAGATCTTCGATATCTGCATTTTTCCACGCAAGGCTTTCAGTGTCTTCCATAGCTACATCCTAAAAAATGGAGCGGGCGACGAGAATCGAACTCGTGCGTAAACCTTGGCAAGGTTTCAGGCTACCATTACATCACGCCCGCACTTATGGTGGGTGGTGAGAGGATCGAACTCCCGACCGGTACGGTGTAAACGTACAGCTCTACCGCTGAGCTAACCACCCATATATCTACTTATGTTATTTTATTAAGTGTGTAATATCGATATCACCAGCAAGCCATTTACACAAAAGAACAAACCATAGAATTTTGATAATGAAATCAAATATTCTATCCAATCTTTTAAACAACTTGTATAATGATATGTTCACAATATATTCCTAAAATAATGGAGGACCCAAGAGGACTCGAACCCCTAACCATCAGATTCGTATTCTGAAGCTCTTCCAGTTGAGCTATGGATCCAAAGTGGTGCTTAGAGACAGAATCGAACTGCCACACCTGGTACTTCAGACCAGTGCTCTACCAACTGAGCTATCTAAGCCTATCTTCTCATTAACTCTGTAGTAAAGTCAACAAGTAATTTTTTATTTTGTTCGTTTCCTTCCCAGACTTTCTTCATCCAGGTATAACTATCATACCAATCTTTATCTGCTTCCGGATGCGCACCTATCAGGCCGATCCGTCCTTGATAGCCTGCCATAACATCACCGTTGCTGTAAGTAGCAACAGTATCAAACCTACCGGAACCCACAATAGAACATCCATCATACCAGAACATCCTTTCTTTATTACCATTCCAAGTTACATCAATTTGTTTTGCATGAGGTCTTCTTGTATCTGTATTGGGTCTTTTAAGATACTGAACACAATCTCTATCTTTCAATAGATTTAGATAATGCTTGCCAGCCCAATATGCACCCATACAAATACCAAGATAAGCTACTTTATCATTAAGAACTTTATCTCTGATTGTCTTTGTATGATGTTTCATGACACTCTTAAATGTCTCAGCATCACCAAAGCCACCAGGTATAATTATTAAATTGACATCATCAAAAAACGTATCTTGTACAGGATGTCTTGTAAATATTTTAAATGGGTAATATAAACTTAGAGCGTCAATAATACCATTGACGCCTTGTATGGAACATCTTGGATGATCGACAAAAATGGCAGCTTTTTTATTCACATAATTCTCCATTAATAAAAAATATTATACAATGGATTGGCAATGAGATCAACAAGTAATTTCATTGCCAGTTTTAATATTAGTTTGTCTTCTTTGCTTCTGGCTTCTTTTCTTCAGTCTTTTTGGTTTCAGGCTTTTTTGCTGGCTCTACTGGACACTTTACAGTGGCAGTTGCAACGCACTTTGCCTTGGTATCAGCAGCCTTTGGAACTTCTGTAGCCATAACAGCACCAGAAAAAGCAATAATAGAAGCAGCAACAATAAGGGTCTTAATCATGATAGTTCTCCAACATTTTTTAAGTTCACTCTTTGTGAACTATTATATAATAGGATAGATATATGATTAAGTCAAATTAAGCTTTTTTAATGTAGATTAACTGAAAATAAATGGCACCGGTGGTAGGAATCGAACCCACGCTGACGCGGTTTTGGAGACCGCCGCTCTACCCCTGAGCTACACCGATTCTTTGGTTATAATGTAATTTTCTATGACAATTTGAACATAGAACAATACATTTAGATATTTCATTAAGTATATGTTCTTTAGAAACCCTATTTGATATTAAAGTAGAAACTTCTAAATCTTTCTGTAATGGATCAGTGTGGTGAAAATCTAAAACTGAAATATGATTCTCACCACATTGCTCACATTTTAAATTACTTTTTATTTCATTAAACCAATTTACATATAGCTTTCTGTATTTATTTGAGGATTGGATATATAAATTTTTATTGTTATCATAGTGGCTTTTATTTTTAGCTCTATGACACTCTTTACAATATCTTTCTAAACCATCCTTATTAGAAGTTTTCTTGTTAAAATCTAACAGATTTTTTTCTTTTTTACAAGCACAACAAATTTTCATCAAATCCTCCTAGTCTCCAAACTATTTATAAAAATTGGAGACTAGAGATTATATTGGCGACCCGTAGGGGTTTCGAACCCCTCTAACTCGTTAGACAGACGAGGATCCACACCAGCTGATTCACGGGCCTTTATAGCGCCACCAGAACATCGTCTAGGTAATAACAGAGGCGGTAGCTACTCCGCATGTTTTCCCTTCGCTTCAAATGCTTTTGACACGAATGTTCCAGTTATTAGTTGGAGGCCGGAATCAGATTTGAACTGATGGTTTTAGAGTTTTGCAGACCCCGCAGTAGCCATTCCTGCACACTTCCCCAAATAATGGTGCCGCTTATCTGATTCGAACAGATCACCTATGAATTACTAGTTCATTGCTCTACCAAATGAGCTAAAGCGGCGAAATTGGCTGGAAAGGTAGGATTCGAACCTAGGTTGACGGAGTCAAAGTCCGGTGTCCTACCAATTAGACGATCCCCCAAAAAAATTATTGTTTATTGCCTAGTGCTATCAAATAATGACTTCCTGAATCACCATAATTACCAAACAACTTCTTCAATCTATAAAATGTATTTGACAAGTAAGGAAATATTTCAGTGAAATAAAGAAAGTTGTTATAGTCAAAACAGGTATTTTGAAACACAATTAGAAAATCACTGCCTTTAAGGTGTGCTATTATTTGATCTCGATAGTTGAAAGGAACCTCAGAGAGACTCCATGTACCTATAAACAATGTATTTTTGTTTTGTGGGATTTGACTAAAATGATCAACAGTTTTAACAGTCTCTCCAACATAGAATTTTGATATTCTTGATACTTCGGGCAAATCGTATATGTAATAGTCACCTTTAAATTGTAAGTCTCTTATGATT
>Ga0114962_10002218_pt1 | contig 16385 bp, 13 predicted proteins | sample C_130820_MF_Meta_FD_87017 | JGI IMG/M metagenome (GOLD analysis project Ga0114962, IMG submission 87017) | Freshwater microbial communities from Lake Croche, Canada to study carbon cycling - C_130820_MF_MetaG | ecosystem: Environmental > Aquatic > Freshwater > Lake | place: Lake Croche, Canada...
CCACCGGCGCCGCCGTCGCCGAACGCGCCACCGGCAGCCGCACCGTTGCCGCCGGCGCCGCCGGTTCCGCCGCGGCCAACCACACCGCCGTTGCCTCCCGTGCCGCCATCACCGCCAGCCGCCCCGGGGGTGGCGTTCGGATCGGTGGCAGCGTCATAGCCCGCGCCACCGTCGCCGCCGTTGCCCACGCCCGCACCCTCGAGGCCGATGCTGCCATTGGCCCCGCCATTACCGCCGGCCCCGCCGGTACCGGCCGCTCCGCCTACCCCTCCGGCGCCCCCGCTGCCGCTACCGGTTCCCGCGTTGCCGCCGTTGCCGCCGTTTATGAACGCCGACGAACCCTTACCGCCGTTGCCGCCGTTGCCGCCGCTACCGCCGAAACCCCCGTTGCCGGCGTCCCCGCCGTCGCCGTTGCGGGAGCCCGTGGAGGCGTTGCCGCCGACACCGCCGTTACCGCCGGCGCCGCCACTGCCGCCTCCGGCGCCACCGTCCGCGCCATTGCCGGCCGCGGTGGTGTCGGTCGCGTTCGCGCCGTCGGCGCCATTGCCGCCGATGCCGCCGCGCCCGCCGCGCCCGCCGATACCACCGGCACCGCCATCACCGCGGATCGAACCGCCGCGCCCACCGGCACCGCCGTCACCGCCGGTGCCGCCGGTGCCGAACGCGCCACCGGCAGCGGCTCCGCTGCCGCCGGCCCCGCCCGCACCGCCGTTGCCAATCGCACCGCCCTTGCCGCCGGCGCCGCCCGCGCCGCCGTTAGAGCCGGGGGTTGCGTTGGGGTCCAGGCCGTAGCTGTAGCCCGCGCCGCCGTCACCGCCGTCGCCACCCGAGATGGCTGCTTTGCCGGTCGCACCCTTCGCGCCACCGGTGCCACCGGTACCGCCGGTACCGACCGCCCCGCCAAGCCCGCCATAACCGGCGGTGCCGGGATCGCCGCCGTTGCCGCCCGCTGCGCCATCGGGATTGGTCGCATCACCCTTGCCGCCGTTGCCGCCATTACCACCGACGCCCGCATCCCCGCCGACACCCCCGGTGCCGCCACTGCCGTTGATCCCGGTGCTACCGGCATTACCGCCCGCACCACCGGCACCGCCCTGTCCACCGGAAGCACCGTTGCCGCCGTCGCCACCGGCCGTGGCCGCATTACCGCCACTGGCGTCGGTGCCGCTACTGCCTGCCGTCCCGATGGCACCGGCACCACCGGCGCCACCGGTGCCGCCGTTGCCCGCCACCCCGCCGGCTGTCGTGCCGCCGACACCGCCCGTGCCGCCGTTACCGCCGCCAACACCGGCCACCGTTGAGGTCCAACCGGCGCCACCGGCGCCACCGTTACCGCCGTTGCCGTCGACCCCACCGGTGGTGGCCAAGCCGCCATTGCCACCGGCGGCACCGGTGGCACCGTCCGGAGTTGATTGGTCGCCGGCGGCACCCTTGCCGCCTGCGCCGCCGTTGCCGCCGTTGCCGCCACCGGTGGCACCGCCACCGCCACTGCCGGGAGTTCCGTTGTGGGGGAACAGGAACAAGATCCGGGCCCCGCCGGCGAGCCCGGCCACCCCGCCGCCGCCGTTGGTGCCGCCATTGCCACCGTTACCGCCGGCCTGGCCGATATCACCGGGGTCGGCTCCGTCCGCGCCGGCTGCGCCATTGCCGCCGTTACCGCCGGTACCGCCGCCTCCGGCGTTACCGCCGTTGCCGCCGCGGCCGAACACCCAGCTGCCCTCGCCGCCGTTGCCGCCATTTCCGCCCCCGCCGCCGGCGCTCCCGTCGGTGCCCGATTCGCCCGGCAGTTGCCCGTCGATTCCGTTGGCGCCGACAAAGCCGGTGCCGCCGTTGCCGCCGTTGCCGCCGCGACCGATCACGGACAGCAGGCCGGTGCTGCCGCCGTTGCCGCCGTTGCCGCCAATCCCGTTCAGATCGGCGGCTTGGGCGCCGTCACCACCGTTACCGCCCCAGCCCAGCACCAGGCCGCCGCGCCCTCCGACGCCGCCGTTGCCTCCGTTGGTGCCCGTTCCGCCGTCCGCGCCTCCACCCCCGATACCCCACAGGGTCACAAAGCCCGAATCCCCGCCGGCTCCGCCGTTGCCGCCGTTGCCACTGATCCCGTCACCGCCGAGTCCACCGTCGTCGCCGAAACCGATCAGCGACGCCACCGCACTGGACCCGCCGGCACCGCCGTTGCCGCCGCCGTAATAGCCGTCACCACCGGCGCCACCGCGACCACCGGCGTTGAGCACCGACAGCAATCCGGCGCTGCCACCGGCACCACCGTTTCCGCCGTTGCCGTAATAGCCGTAGCCGCCCGAACCACCGGCGCCACCGACCCCGAACACCGAGATGATCGCGGCCTTGCCGCCAGTGCCGCCGGCACCGCCGTCGCCGTAATAGCCGCCGTCGCCGCCCGCGCCGCCGGCGCCACCCTTACCCCACAGGGCGATCACACCCGAACTACCGCCCGCACCACCGGCGCCACCGTCGCCGTAAGAACCGCCGTCGCCACCGGCACCGCCAGCACCGCCCTTGCCCGCCAACGCGATCGCGCCCGACGTGCCGCCGGCTCCGCCGGCACCACCATTGCCGCCATAGCCGCCGGCGCCACCCGCACCACCGGCACCGCCGCGACCATCGAGGATTCCGGCGCGACCGCCCGCACCACCGGCACCGCCGTCACCGCCCTCGGCGTTGCCCGCACCACCGACACCACCGGCACCGCCGGCGCCCGCCACCGATAAGAATCCGGTGTTGCCACCAGCGCCACCAGCACCACCCGCGGTGCCGACCATGATCGCTACCGCACCCGCTCCGCCGTTGCCGCCACCGCCCAGGAACAAGCCACCATGGCCACCCGCACCGCCGGCACCACCGTTGATTCCCGCCCCGCCGTTACCGCCGTACCCGAACCAGCCTGCCGCCCCGCCATTGCCTCCGTTGAAGCCATTGCCGGCGTTGCCGATCAGACCGGCGTTACCGCCGTCGCACGCCGTGCCGCCGGTGCATGTGGCTGCGGTCCAGGAGTAGCCGTTGCCCAGCAGGATGCCCGCATTCGGGTTCTCCGCTGTGCCGCTACCGATGAAGAACCGCAGGATGCTGCCCGGGGTCCACCCGCCGATCGCCGCCGCGCTAGGCAACACCGCACTGGCCGTCGCTGTGCCCGGGAGCGCATCCACTGACTCGCCAGTGCTCGTCGCCGCCGCCTTCGCCGTACGCGAAGCCCCATCGAACTCACGCCGCGCCGCCGCCACCACCGCCCATGCCAACGGCCCCGCAGCCGGAGAATCACCGTTGCCGCCGGCGTCCAACCACGCCAGCAAACCGGCACCCAGACCATGAACCCCACCCGTCGCCGCCACTGCGCGCGGAGCAACCGACATCACTGGCGCCACCGCCGCTGCGGGCGCAGCGACCACCGCGGTCACGGCGCCCGTCGACGGATCCTCGCCGACTGAGTCAACCGAATCAGCTTGTTTCCCAAAGGAATCAACCACTGCCGAGGAATTCGACGCCGATACCGTTTCCCGAACGCTGGGCGAGCTGACCGCCACATCGGTACCGGCTGGCACCGCAGGACCGGAACGATGACGGCGCGCAGGCGCGGTGTCGTGCGAACCGGTGCCGACTCCGGCACGGACCCGTGGTGAGGAGTCGGCGTCCGCAGTGACGGGGGAGTCGACGTGCGGGGCAGACCTGCCGGCGCTTCCTGATGACTGCGTATGCGAGGCGTCGGTGCGTGCCCCGGCTCGCGCACCGCCCCGCGACCGCGGCCCCGACGCCGGCGGGGACGTCGACGGCCCTGCCCCCGCCGACGACGACGAATCCGACGACCCCGACGACCCCGACGACCCCGTCGTGTCCGCGAATGCCACTGGCATCGACGCCACCGCCGACCCCACACCCAACGCCACCGCTAGCGCACCCACCCGGCCCACATAGCGGGCGTTACCAGACACGCCGACCTCATTCGCCATCACCGCACGACGCCCATACTCGATCGCCCGCACCCGCCCCCGCGACACGCGACGATGACGACCGGTGGCCTTGGACGAGTCTGTTGAGGTCATTAACGGGCTCCTCGTTAGGTGCTATCGGCAAACTGGCAATTGTTAGCGTCTGAGTATTTACCGCTGAAATGCGCTTGTCAGCGATATCGTCTAAACGATTGATGAACTAGCTGCCATCGCCTCGGCTACTAATCGTGGGGGCTAGATTGAGCCAACCTTCCGCACCCCCGACATGACTGGCCGCTCAGCTATTTCTCAGGTACTCTCAATCCAATCTGGTTCCCGCTGGCAGAGGTCCGCGGAGCGGTCGGGAGAATTCACGTGATGCGAGCGTCGGCCCACGTCGGACGGGTTGGTGGTCTGGCTGTCGCGCTCGGAATCGGGGCCGCGGTGGTCGCGGGAGGTGCGGGGTCCGCCTGGGCCGCGCCGGCAGACACGACAGACACCCAGACCACCGCCGAGTCAGCCGTTCACCAGGACCCAGTGGCGCCACGGCCGCGAGGGACTCGCGCGGTGGGCCGCGCCGCCACGGTGGCGCCGACGGGCACCGGCCGCGATTCGGCGGCGGTCGCACAGCAGTCGCACTCGAGCCCCCACCTGAACGTCGGCCCCACCGCCGTCGCCGTATCAGTGCCCGCGCGCGGGATCACCTCGCCGCAACAGTCGCAACAACCGGCCCGGGTGCACCTTCCCGCTGCGCGCGCGATTCCTGCGGAGTCCACCCCATCCGGGGCGCAACCGGCAACGAGAATTCCGGTCATCGCGCAGGCCGTGACAGCGCCGGTGGCGTCGGCTGCGCCTGCCATGGTTCAAGCTCCCGCGACCGCCGCGGTGGCATCGGTGCCCTCGCCGCTGCTGGGATCGGGCACAGGGATTCCAGCCGAGTCGCCGATGTCATGGATGGTTCTTGCGACAGCGCGTCGTCAGCCCGGAGCATCGAAAACCCTTGTGGCTCAAGCAGTTACGGTATCGACCGGCCAGTTGGCCACCCCCAGCGCCGCAGTAAAGCTGGTCGCCTCAAATTCCGCGCCGGTGATCTCGACTGTGACGCTAAGCCCACCGAACTCCAGTACCGGTGCGGTTACTGGAACAGTGCGGGCAACTGACGCCAACTTCGGTGACACTCTCACCTATCGGGCGGCGACGTCGTCCAAGGGCGCGGTGACGATCACCTCGGCCGGAGTTTTCATCTACACCCCAACCACGACGAGTCGGCACGCCGCGGCCAAGACCGGGGCGAGCGCTGCCGTCACCACCGACACGGTGACGGTGACGGTCACCGATTCCAAGGGTGCGATGGCTACCAAAGCGGTCACCGTAGCGATCTCGCCGGCCAATAGTGCACCGGTGCCCACAACCACGGTGGGCACCCCGAACTCGGGAACCGGCATCGTGACGGGTGCGGTGACAGCCGCCGACGCCAACAATGACGCCCTGACGTACGGCGGCAGTGTCACCACGGCCAAGGGCACGGTGAGCGTGAACGCGAGCACGGGCGCATTCACCTTCACTCCCACGACCACCGCACGGCATGCCGCGGCCAAGATCGGGGCTACCACTGCGACGGCGGATACGTTCACCGTCACCGTCACCGACGGGTACGGCGCGACGGTCCCGGTGACCGTGACGGTGGCGATCAGCCCGAAGAACACTGCGCCGGTCGCCGGAGCCCCGACTGTGGGCACCCCGGACAGTTCGACCGGTGCCGTAAGCGGCAGTGTCAGCGGCACCGACGCCGAGACGGACGTCCTGACCTACAGTGCGCCGGCCACCACGGCCAAGGGTGTGGTGAGTCTGAACAAGGCCACCGGGGCTTTCACCTTCACCCCGAGTGAACCCTCCCGCTCGGTTCCCGGTACGGACACTTTCACAGTGACGATCACGGACGGCTACGGCGGGTCCACCCCGGTCGTGGTGTCGGTGCCGATCGCGGGGACGTCGCAGAAGGCGAAGATGACGTTCGTCTTCAACTACACAACCGGTGCTCAGTACTGGACGCCCGAGGCGAAGAATGCGTTGCAGTCTGCGGCGAACAAGGTGGCGTCCTACATCGCGGTCAGTAAACCGGTCACCCTGACCTTCGACGTCACCGCGGAGAGTTCGCCGCAGTCGGCGACGCTGGCCTCGACGGGCAGCGATCTCACCAGTGACAGCGCCGGCTTCTTCAATACCGTTGTGCAGAATAAGATTCTGACCGGGGTGGATGCCAACGGTGCGAAGGCCGACGGGTACGTCGACGTGAACTTCGGAATCCCCTGGGCCTATGGCGATTCCGTCACCAACACCCAGTACGACTTCACCTCGACGGCGATGCACGAAATGCTGCACGCCTTCGGTTTTCTGTCCTATGTCGACGCTCCGGGCAGCAGCTGGAATGCCCGCGGAACGAACTGGACGACGTTCGACAGCTTCGTTGTGACCAACAACAAGACAAAGGTTATCGGGAACTTTTTGAACCGGTACCGGTGGAACACGGCCTACAACACGAACCTGACCGGAAGCAACGGCGGCCTGTACTTCAACGGCGTCAACGCCATCGCGGCCAACGGCGGTCTGTTGGTTCCGCTCTACACGCCCAATCCGTGGGAGTCGGGCAGTTCGGTGACGCATCTGGATGATTCGACGTTCACCGGTGCGAAATCCCAACTGATGAACGCCATGGCGGATACCGGCAAGGGCATCCGAACCATCAGTGCGCTCGAATTGGGCATCCTCAAGGACCTGGGTTACACCGTGATCCCCGCTCCGGCGACGGCGAGCACGTTGTTATTCGTCGGCTTCGTTTTCCTTCGCCGCCGCAGGCGGTAGGGACGAACCGCACCTGACGATCGCCGACCGGTCCCCGGATTGATCGCCCGCGGCGCACTCTGTAAGAATTCGCCCGAAGCGCCCGCCGAGCGATTGAGGTGCCCCGATGGTCCTACCTACCGACGTGCTGCCCGCTGCGGATCCGTTGCGGACCATTAAGCGCGCATTGGCCGATGGCGATCTGGCGACTGCCGACGCGCACGTGACGCGACTAACCTCATCGCAGACCGTCGACGTATTGGAACGACTGCCCGCCACCCAGCGCGCCGTGCTGTACCGGCTGCTGCCCAAGCAGCAGGCCTCGGAGGTCTTCGAGGATCTCGATCCGGTGCTGCAGAAGGACCTGATCAGTTCTTTGCGCGACGAAGAGGTCACCGCGGCCTTCGCCGACCTCGAACCCGACGATCGGGTGGCGCTGATCGACGAACTGCCGGCCTCGGTCGCGAGCAGGTTGATGCAGGGGCTCTCGCCCGAGCAGCGTGATCTGACCGCCGACATTCTCGGCTACCCGAAGAAGTCGATCGGCCGACGGATGAGTCCGGAAGTCATCGGACTCGACCCGACCCTGCCGGCATCCGCGGCGCTGCGCGAAATCCTGCGGACCCTCGACTACCCGGAGACGATCTACACCCTCCCGGTGATCGACGCCGACCGGGTTCTGCTCGGTGTGGTGAGCCTGCGCGATCTGATGGGGTCGCCGCCGGACACGGTGGTCGCCGACATCATGCGGCCTGCTGATTCGGCCCGCGCCACCGACTCCGCTGAGGACGCCGCACGACGGTGCGCCGACGGCAAATATCTCGCACTTCCGGTGGTGGACAACGACACTCGTCTGGTCGGCATCCTCACCGTCGACGATGCCTTGGCGATTCTGGAAGAGGCTGACAGCCAGGATCAGGCCCGCATCGGTGGTTCGGAGGGCCTGCGCCAGCCGTACCTGACCACCAGCGTCGCGAGCCTGGTGCGCTCGCGAGTGGTGTGGCTGCTGGTGCTGGCCATCGGCGCGGCGCTCACCGTCCAGGTACTGGACAACTTCGAAGCCACCCTCGAGAAGGTGGTGACGTTGGCCTTGTTCGTGCCGCTGCTGATCGGCACCGGCGGGAACACCGGCAATCAGGCTGCGACCACCGTCACCCGCGCCCTGGCGTTACGCGACGTCACCCCGCGTGACGTCGGCAAGGTGGTGTCCCGCGAATTCCTGGTGGGCATTTCCCTCGGTGCAATTCTGGGCACCGTGGGGTTCGTTTTAACCAGCGTGATTTTCGACCGATCCCTGGGACTGGTCATCGGCCTGACATTGTTGAGCGTGTGCACCATGGCCGCCACTGTCGGCGGGGCGATGCCCATCATCGCCAAGGCGGTGCACGCCGACCCGGCGGTGTTCTCCAACCCGTTCATCACCACCTTCGTCGACGCCTCCGGTCTCATCATCTACTTCCTGATCGCGAAGGCGATTCTGCACATCTGAGACACCCGTGCAGAATGTGAGCGTGTTGTCGCGCATGACGGCGGTCGTCGCCGCCCTGGTCGTCGGTACCGTCGCCGCCGCACCCGCATCGGCCAACCCCGGTGATCCGCCCGGCGTGCTGACGGTCGGCGGACTGCAACGCACCTATCTGGTGCATGCCCCGGCCGGTGGCGCCCCGACCGGGCTCGTCCTCAATCTGCACGGCTCCGGCATGACCGGAGGCGACCAGGCCGGGTTGACGGACTACAACTCCGTGGCCGACCAGTACGGCTTCGTCGTGGCCTATCCCGACGGCATCGATCTCAGTTGGGCTGACGGGCGCGGTGCCTCGGTGCCCGACCGGCAAGGCGTCGACGATGTCGGATTCCTGGCCGCGCTCATCAGCCGATTGTCGGCCGACTACGCCACCCCGCCCGGGCGTGTCTTCGTGACCGGGATGTCGGCGGGCGCGTTCATGGCTAACCGGTTTGCCTGTGATCGTGCCGATCTCGTCGCCGCGATCGCGCCCGTCGCCGGAACGCTGGGATCCGGCGTGCCGTGCTCCCCGTCCCGGCCGGTCTCGGTTCTGGCGATCCACGGAACCGCCGACCCGGTCGTGCCGTACAACGGTGGCGGAATGGTCGGACGCGGGGGAGCCAGTGACATCGTCTCGGCCCCGGCGATGGCGGGTCGGTGGGCCGCCCTCGACGGTTGCCCGGGTCCACTGGCTGTCGAACCGCCCGCGCCGGGTGAGATCAGGAGATCGGTCGCCGCCGGATGCGCGGGCGGAACAGAGGTGTCCCTGGTCAGTATCGACGGCGGCGGCCACACCTGGCCGGCCGGCCGCTTCGCGCTCCCGGAGGCCATGGTGGGCCCGACCAGTCAGGGGATCAACGCCTCACAGGCCAGCGCGCAGTTCTTCGCCGCGCGCTAGTTGCGCGTCAGCGGTGCGCTGATGCGGTGAGCGACTGACCCTGGGCGCCCTGCAACAGACAGATGACCGTGCTGGGCAGCGGATTGTTGGACGTGCGGTCCTGTTCGGAATCGATCAGATACGAGATCGTGTACTGGCTGCCGTTCACCATCAGCCCGGTGTACTGGGTGAAGCCGGCCGCGCACTGCTGATTGGCGGTGGTGGTGACGGCCGCGTCCACCGGAATGTCCGCCCGAAGATATGCCTCGGCCAAATGCGGTGTGGCGCAGTCGACGACGGTCACGGTGACTTCCGCCGGATCATCGGACGGTGGCGCGGCCAAACAATCACCGGCCTTGAGGTCGATCCACTTCTCGACGCGCGCCGCCATCGGGGGTGCGGCGGCAATAGTGGGCGATGAGAGTGCAGTCGGAGCAGTGGTGGTCGAAGAGGCTGTTGTCTTCGATTGTGTCGCACTGCAACCGGCCAGACATGCTGTCGAGACCAGGGCGACGGTGATTACGGCCAGCGCGTGGGTCCGTGGAATTCCCATGGTGAATAACTTTATAGCGATGCGGACAGCGCGGGTCTACGACGACCCTGATCCCGACGACGGGATTCGGGTTCTGCGACCAAGCAGATCGAACAGAGCCACCTTGGCGTCCTCGAAGCAGTGCCTGAACATTCGGGAACTCAGTGGAAATCGCCTAAATCAATCGAGCCATGACGCTCGCCGTCATCGAGTGCCATCAATGCCGGCACCGTCTCGCAGGTGACCAACCCGTGCGTGCCGGTGAGTTCGTCGACGATCCCGAAACTGCGGCTAATGCGTTCCGGTGTGTCGATGATGATCGTCAGCACCGGTACCTGCCTGCCGAACTGAATCAGTCTGTCGCCGTGGGGTTCATGGTCGCCGTGGAAACCCCACACCCCGCGCACTACCGTCGCGCCGGTAGTTATGCCGGATTCCGACAGCCTCCTAACCAAGGCGCGGTGAATCGGTACCCCGTCATGCAGGGTGGCCTCCGAGGTGTGGACCATCAGCTTCTGCCACAGTGGGCGGCCCCGGTCGTCACGTACAGGAAGTGCCGACGGGCCCGCCAGTATCTGTCCGTCGCGTTTGCACACTCGCAGGCGCTCTGTGGTGATCAGCGGCTGGTGCGGCATGGCGGCCAGTGCCGGAATCACCTGGCGCACATGTGCGGTGCTGCCGACGGCGATGATCTTCAGCGGCACGTCGAGATTGCGGCTAAAGAATTGCGCGCGACGGCGCATCCCGCGAGACGTGCCGTCGACCCCCAAAAGCACGGTAACGCCGGCGAAGTGATGCCGGTGCAACAGGTCGCAGATGGTGTAGAACGCGGGGCTGCCGTTGATACGGCGGTTGCGGCCGATGTACATGGTCAACTCGATCTCGTCGTCACCGGAAGGCAGCGACAGCACCGGGTCGCCTCCCAGGAGCCTGGCGCGCTGCAGAGTAACCAGCCCACCGCTCGTCATCTCGGTGACCTCATCGGTCAGGTCGCCGATCGTCGCTGCGGTGTCGATAGCTTCGATCGTCACCGAGGGATCCTCGGACAGCGTCAGCTTCTCGTCGGAGCTAATGAAGCCGCGGTGGCCGAATCCGGCGATACCGCGCAGCATCACACTGGCGGCGATACCTCGGTCGGCGAACAGGTCGAGCATCGACTCGGCGAGGAACTGAGAACCCGTGCGCTGACGCTCCGCGAAGTAGGACGTCAGCTTCAGGTGGGAGGCGCTCACGATAGGCTCGCGACCCACTGACCGGCCGCGGCTGCCGTGAGTCCGAGAACGACGCTGACGATGATATTGGCTGCGGCCGGCCAGATTTGGCGCTCATCGGTGAGCCGCTGGGTCTCCAGCATCCATGTCGAGAATGTGGTGTAAGCGCCCAGGAATGCGGTGCCGGCCAACATCGCGACCTCATGGCTGAGCACCAGGCCGGAGAGGAAACCCAGCAGCGCCGCGCCGCTGATATTTACCGCCAGGGTGCCGTACGGGAACGAGCCTTTCGTGCGGTGGGATACCGCACGATCCAGCATGAAGCGCGCCACCGCCCCGAGCCCACCGATGACGAGCACGCCTGCCCACAGCGCGATGTTCACCGTCTGATCCTGACCCGGCGCACCAACGCGGTCGCCACGTAGACCGCGACCAGGCCCGCGCCAATACTGGCGGCGGTGTAGCCGGCGGCCAGACCGTAGTGGTGGGCCTCGATCATCTTCACCGTCTCGACCTGCATGGTGGAGAACGTCGTCAGGCCGCCACACAGCCCGGTGCCCAGACTCGGGCGGCGGTAACTGGACAGCGGCAGCCGCTCCAGCAGGCGCGTGACGAAGTAGCCCAGCAGGAAGGCGCCGACGATATTCACCGCGAAGGTCGGCCACGGCCAGCGGCCGGGATCGGCCACGCCCAGCGTGCCGACTGCGGCGCGAGCGACCGTCCCCACCGCGCCGCCGACGAAGACTGCCGCCAGTTCCCGATTGTCATGGCCGAACACCGACTACCTCCTTAACGGCGAGTGACAACCGGAGCAAGTATCGCCCCCGACAGGCACAATCAGCATCATGGCGGCCAATCCCCGCGCCGGGCAGCCGGCGCAACCCGAAGACCTCATCGACCTGCCCCACCTGGTCACCGCGTACTACACCGTCCAACCCGACCCCGACGACGTCGTTCAGCAGGTCGCGTTCGGCACCTCCGGGCACCGCGGATCCAGCCTCGACGGTGCGTTCAACGAGGCGCACATCCTGGCCACCACGCAGGCCATCGCCGAGTACCGCGCGGCCCAGGGCACTACCGGACCGCTGTTCATCGGCCGCGACACCCACGGCCTGTCCGAGCCGGCCTGGGCCTCCGCGCTGGAGGTGCTCGCCGCCAATGATGTTGTGGCGCTGATTGATTCGGCTGATCGCTACACCCCAACGCCGGCGGTCTCCCACGCCATCCTGGCCTACAACCGAGGGCGCAGCACAGACCTGGCCGACGGGATTGTCGTCACCCCGTCGCACAACCCGCCCCGCGACGGCGGCTTCAAGTACAACCCGCCCAACGGCGGCCCGGCTGACACCGACGCCACCGGGGCAATCGCCAAGCGGGCCAACGAGATCCTGCGCGGCGGCGGCACAGAGGTGAAACGGGTTCCGCTGAAACGCGCCTTAGCCACCGCTCAGCGCCATGACTATATGGACGCCTACGTGGCCGATCTGCCCAATGTCGTCGATATCCACGCTATCCGGGCCGAAGGAATCCGGATCGGAGCCGACCCACTGGGTGGGGCTGCCGTCGACTACTGGGGTGCGATCGCCGAACGACACAACCTTGATCTGACCGTGGTCAACCCACTCGTCGATGCCACCTGGCGGTTCATGACACTGGACACCGACGGCAAGATTCGGATGGACTGCAGTTCACCCAACGCGATGGCCTCGCTGATCGCCAACCGGGAGTCCTATCAGATCGCCACCGGCAATGACGCCGACGCCGACCGCCACGGCATCGTCACCCCCGACGGCGGGCTGCTCAACCCCAACCACTACTTAGCCGTCGCGATCGACTACCTCTACACCCATCGCCCGGACTGGCCGGCCGGTGTCGCAGTGGGCAAGACCGCTGTGAGTTCCTCGATCATCGACCGGGTGGTCGCCGGTCTGGGCCGCACCCTGGTGGAGGTGCCCGTCGGCTTCAAGTGGTTTGTCGACGGATTAATCGGCGGCACAATCGGATTCGGCGGTGAGGAATCAGCCGGGGCATCGTTCCTGCGCAAGGACGGCTCGGTGTGGACCACCGATAAGGACGGCATCATCATGTGCCTGCTGGCTTCGGAGATCCTGGCTGTCACCGGACAGACGCCGTCGCAGCGCTACGCAGAACTTGCCGCCAAGTACGGCGCCCCGGTGTACGCCCGCGTCGACGCGCCCGCAGACCGCGATCAGAAGGCCCGGCTGTCCAAGCTTTCGGCCGAGCAGGTGAGCGCGACCGAACTGGCCGGTGAGCCGATCACCGCCAAGCTCACCGCCGCACCGGGCAACGGTGCGCCACTGGGTGGGTTGAAGGTCACCACGGCCAACGGCTGGTTCGCCGCCCGCCCGTCCGGCACCGAGGACGTCTACAAGATCTACGCCGAGTCCTTCCTGGGCCCGGAGCATCTGGCACAGGTGCAGCACGCCGCCCGAGAGCTGGTGAATACAGTCATCTCGTGAGTTCGGTCGCCAGCACCTCGAAGACGGAGGCGCAATTACCCCGTGAGGTCTGGCCGCTGATCGGCGCGAACGTTGTCATCGCGCTGGGCTACGGCGTGGTGGCGCCGGTGCTGCCGCAGCTGGCCAGGAACTTCGGGGTCAGTCTCAGTGCCGCGACGTTCATCATCACGGCGTTCGCGGTGATGCGGTTGTGTGCGGCACCGCCGACCGGGGTGCTGGTGCAGCGATTGGGGGAGCGCAGGGTCTACGTGAGTGGACTGGTGATCGTCGCGCTGTCCACCGCAGCGTGCGCGTTCGCTCACACCTATTGGCAGCTGTTGTTCTTCCGGGCGCTCGGCGGGATCGGCTCGACCATGTTCTTCGTCTCCGCATTAGCCCTCATGATCCGGATGAGTCCGCGCAATGCGCGGGGCAAAGTCGCGGGCATGTTCGCCGGCGGATTTTTGGTGGGTTCGGTCGTGGGCCCGGTGCTCGGAAGCCTCACTGCTGGCCTGGGCCTGAGCGCTCCGTTCCTCATCTACGGTGCGCTGCTGCTGGTGGCCGCCGTCTTCGTTCTTGTCAGCCTGCGCAACTCATCGCTGGCCGCGCCCGCGGATGCCGACGAGCTGACCGTCACGGTGCGAGTTGCCCTGCGCCACCGGGCTTATCGCGCGGCGCTGATGTCCAATTTCGCTACCGGATGGTCGTTCTTCGGCCTGCGATTCGCGCTGGTGCCGTTGTACATCGCCGAGGTGCTGGGCCACAGTCCGGGCAAGGCCGGTTTGGCGCTGGCCGCCTTCGCGCTCGGCAACGTCGCCGTGGTGCTGCCCAGCGGTCGGCTCTCGGATCGGATCGGCCGCAAGCCACTGTTGGTCACCGGACTGCTCCTGTCGGGGATCGCGACGGCGGCTCTGGGCCTGGCGACATCGCTGCCGATGTTCTTCGTCATCGCGGTCGTCTCGGGAGCAGCATCCGGACTGTACGGCTCACCGCAGCAGGCGTCGGTGGCCGACATCATCGGCCAGGCCCGCGGCGGCACGGCGGTCGCCACGTTCCAGATGATGTCGGACTTCGGCTCCATCGTCGGCTCATTCGGGGTGGGGGTGATTGCCCAACAACTGTCTTTCGGGTGGGCATTCGCCATCAGCGGGGTGATGCTGCTGATCGCCTCGGTGGGCTGGATGTTCGCCCCGGAGACTCGCGACGAATCACCTGTCGAGCACACCCCGGCGCGGGCGTTGGGGCCGGAGGCGGCTGGCGAGCTGCCCTGACGTGCTTTTTGAGGCGGGTGTGCCGGTGGTGTAGTTTCGACAGACCTGGGGCTATGGCGCAGTTGGTAGCGCACCACACTGGCAGTGTGGGGGTCAGGGGTTCGAATCCCCTTAGCTCCACAGGCAAAACCCGAGGCCAAGCGGCCTCGGGTTTTTTGCTGGGCGGGGTTGTGGTGGCTGTTTGACTACAGTTTTGACGCCATTGGAGCCACTATTTTACCAACGCGGCGTCTCCACACCGGAGTTTGAGGGCTATGGGCCGAATCGGGTAGTTTCGGTATGATTTCTATACATGCGCGAGTTTGAGTTTGACCCCGCCAAGAGCGAGGCAAACCTGCTCAAGCACGGCATCGACTTCACCGAGGCGCAGACACTGTGGCGGGATACCCGCCGCATAGAGGTTCCGGCACGAACGACGGATGAGCCTCGTTGGATGGTGATCGGTCAGGTCGGCGGCCGGGTTTGGTCGGCGGTGGTGACCTATCGAGATGAATACGTCCGGATCATCTCGGTGCGTGTGTCTAGACAGAGCGAGGTGGCACTTTATGAAGGCTAAGGAATTCGACGAGCGATTCGACGCAGGCGAGGACATGGCGGCGGCTTTGGATACCGCTCGGGCGCGGCGCCCCGGTGAGGAACACCGGCGGGTGAACGTGGACTTCCCGGCGTGGATGATCGCTGAACTCGACCGTGAGGCAACCCGCCTTGGCGTCACCCGCCAGTCGCTCATCAAGGTCTGGATCGCCGAGAAACTCGACCAAGGCGCTCATCCTGCCGCCTGACGATCCGACGACTATTTTGTCGGCCGGTCCCCACGCCGCCGGCGACAGCGCGGAGCGGGCGCGGCGTCAGGACCGTCTACAGCGGGCCGAGGCCACATTTCACCCGTTGCCTTTCGACTCCGCTGCCGCACGTGCCTACGGCCACATCTACGCCGCGATCATGGCGACCGGTCGTAAGGCCCGCGGCCCGCGGGCAGTGGACCTGTTGATCGCCGCCACCGCGATGGCCGCCGAGCTTCCCCTCTACACCCGTAACACTGACGATTTCCGGGGCAGTGAGCATCTGGTCGAGGTCGTTGGGGTTTGACCCCACCGGCAGCCGCAAGGACTCGATAGCCCGGACTCAACCACCGAATCCGACTGCGTGCTAGGCGATTTAGCCCAGGGGTGATCACTGCGGTCGTCCGAAGAGGCGCCGGCCTCTGTCGCAGGGCAAAACTTGAGGACACAGGGACTGCGGTGGGCTACTGCGGAAATACCTCAATGGATCGTGGGTCATACGCGATGCCGACCTGGGATCCGTAGGCAATTGTCTCAATCGGCTGAGTGATGATTTCGATCAGCGACGGCGGTTGGAAATGCGAGATCTTCGTTTCGGGGTGTGGGTAATAAATCCATGCCGGGTAAGACCGCCCTGCGAATTCGAGTGCGCAGCGCGCGAATGAGAAGGTTTCCGGCGGATACGATTCCGTCCACTTCACGTTGGTGAACGTGTAGTCAGACCTCAAAAATCTGAAGCGGAAGGGTTCGATTGCGACGTTGATCGTGCCCATAAAAGCCCACGAAAGATCGAGTCCCATGTCAGCGAAGAGAGGGGCCTGGAGTTCGATAGTTCCTGCGGGAAAGGGCGAGGCTTCAGCTCTGCCAGATGCCACCTGATGGCCTTGCTGGACGATTCCAGCGACGTGCAAGTAATCGTCAGAACCCATGACAGTCAGCGGAGGTGGTTGTCGAGTCGGTCGATGCC
>Ga0114962_10002220_pt1 | contig 16384 bp, 15 predicted proteins | sample C_130820_MF_Meta_FD_87017 | JGI IMG/M metagenome (GOLD analysis project Ga0114962, IMG submission 87017) | Freshwater microbial communities from Lake Croche, Canada to study carbon cycling - C_130820_MF_MetaG | ecosystem: Environmental > Aquatic > Freshwater > Lake | place: Lake Croche, Canada...
AAAAATCTTTACTGCTATATTTTGATTGTTCAGGGTTAAAATTAATTCTAATTACAATATCAAAAACTTGCTCAGTAGGGGATCCAGATTTAAATAAAATACCCATAGAACCTTGTGGTGTACATACTCCTTTGCTTGGCCCTGGGTTATCCCAATTAGTACTTTGTTGTAATGTAGCAAATTGCACAGCTTGGCCTTGGATTTTTTTACTATTAGGGGACACAATACTGTTAGCTTTTACAACGCTATCCATAGTATTAAACCATAAGCCTTTAGCACTACCGTCGAAAGTAGTATTTAAAATAGCTGGGTCAGCTAGTTGATCTGCACAATAAAAGCCCCAATACATTTCAGGGTAAAAACCGTTTACATCTTTAATATTTGCCGTACTCCAATCTTGATTAGGAGACACTGCCCCTTGTAAAGAAATAGAGTCATGTTTAGAAGTATCTGCACTACTATCTCTATGAATTTCTCCTATACGGCCGGGCGCTGGTATAATTTTAAAAGCAGTAGTTTCATTATATTTTCTACCATAAGCAACATCTAAATCTTGTATATGTTCTGGGTCCGCATCCCAAGTAGAAGCAACAGTGTCAACATTAAATTTACCTGTATCAGAAATCTTTTTAGACACTGGCACACTAGTCGTATTAACTGTATAACCCTGCACTATACAATCTCTTTTTCTTCTTTTTCTTACTATAAAAAAACCTTTAGTTTTACTTTGTACATCTGGAGAATTTAACACAGAAAGATCTAATTCTAAATATCTTACATCTGTAGATTTATCTATAGAAAAATCATCTGTTATACCTGCTGGGTTAAACAACATATTTTTTGCAGCAGAAGTTCTATATATACCTAAAACATTTTCTGCATATAAACTATTTTTTACAAATCCATCAGATCCTATATCATTTATAGTTAAATTAGCAGTGGGTGTATAAGTATCTTCAAAGTTGTCCCCACCTCTAAAAGGTATAACTGGGCTAAGCGTATTATCAGGCATGATGAATACAGCTCCCACTTCATAAGTTTCCCCGGCCCAATAACCTAATTTATCATACACATTTTCAGGGTCTGCATAACCAACCTTTAAAGTATTAGAAGATCTAATAATCATAGGCTCTCCGCCTTCTTTTATAATTATATCTCTACAGATTTCTCTCAAAAATTCGTAATCATTTACTGCACTGGTGACGTTACCTAAAATTAAGCGGTCATCATACTGAGTCATTGTTCTAACTGTACCTATACTAGAATAAGATAAATTTAATTTATCTACGTTGTACAAAGTGGTAGTTTCATTACCATATATAGTAATATCTATACTTGTATCAGTTACATCATATATTTGTAAAATTTCGTATACAACAGTTACATCAGATGTAGGATTATCTCCTTTAGAAAAATAAACTTTTAAACCTGAAAATTTTGTATCTAGATTTTCTAATCTGAATTTTACTAATTGACCCGTGTTTTCAGAAGCCGCAGCACCATAGCCACTGTAAGCCATAGCCACTAAACGAGATTCTTCTATTATATCGGTAAGAGATCCATCAGAATCTAAATATCTAAAATAAAATCTATAGCCACCGCCTGTGAAAAATCCGCCATTAAATACCCCTAAAAATTTTAAATCAGGTATTAAATCAGAACTTTTGATTAATTTTGTAGAATCAAAATGTAATTCAGAATAAGTATTAGTGTCTTTCTTTTGTCTTCTGTTTGCAATAGCTGCGTGCTTACCATCTTCGGAAACTCTAAACCTACTATTAATTAGTCTTATAGGATTGTAGTCGTCCGTAATAATTATATTTACAGAATCATCATAAGAAGGCTGTACTTCCATTTCCACCAGACGATCATTCTTTAAATTAAAAGCAGATGTTTGAAAAGGATAAACATAATTTTTATCATCGTCTAAAGAAGCTCCTACAACATTACTAGGCAAGAAGTTTTTTAAAGGTGAATATTGTTGCAATAAAGGGTAGAAATCTTCTGTGGTATTAATACCAGGTTCTAATGTAGGATTAATGGGATTTCCCCACTGTGGGCTAGGAAAACTACCTAATTCAGCGGATATAAATTGACCGAATCCATCAAATTTAGCAGATAATATATAAGCTACATTATTATATACTGAAATTGCAACTGGTTTATAACCATCAGGTAATTGGCTAAAAACCTCATTACCTTTCATATTTTGCAAAATTAATTGATTTTCACCTTCAGTAGTAAGAGACGCGTTTACAGCATCTACCATCATTAAATTTTTAGCATTTAACGGGTGAGTGTCGGCGTTTAATTCTGAGAATATATTAAATGAAGAATTTTTCATACTTTTCTTTATGTTCTTTTTCCATACGTCTTTTAACAACTTTAGTCATAACTTCATCGTGTAAATTACCTAAAGCCCGGAAAAACCTAATTTCTCCTGTATTATCTAATATCCTAACTTCTTCTCCTTGTTTAAGAGTAAATAATAATTTACTAAAACATTCAGTTATTAAATTTCTAATACTAGACTCTGAAATATAACTAAATTCTTCATAAATATATGGTAAAAAATAATCAAGTTGTCTGGGTCTTTTTGAAAACCCTTTACCTGTATTTGCTTGAGCTATCATGGTATTGAATATCTCTTTATTTACATAGACTTTTATATCTGCTTTTTTAGTATATTTAGGGAAAGACATGGTTAGGTAAGGCACTGTGTAATCTGTTCTTGTAAGATCTATATAGTTTAATTTACCAAATTTTGCTTTACTACGCACTATAGAATCGTTTAAAGTGCCTACAAAAATTTTAGCTGTGCTTTTGTTAGGCCATGAGAAAGAGCAATTACCTGCCGCAACTTCCCACAGAATACACTTTAATGTAAAAGTAAATATTTTTCTTATGAGGGAAGAATTACATTTAGAATTGTAAAAATCTCTTAATCTTCCTTCCGGAGCCGATTTACTACGTTGTAAACTTCTTTTAGCAAATGCTGGATCATTAGGTATTACATCTTTTAAAGTTAACATTAAAGATGTATCATACTCTCTTACCCTTTTACGCCCACCATTTTTAGTGTTTACATAAAGAGACATTATTGTAATGATTTAAAAGATCTATTAAATACTTTTCTATCATTCCTAACTTTAGCTGCAAGTATTCTATCCCATTGATTTTGAGAAATATATTCTGGTATTTTAGCGGCAGCCATTAATCTTTCAGATTCCGGTTTTATATAAGCTAATATATTTGCTGCTGCAGGATCTCTCATAAATACTTGTTTTTGAGTATGTACAAAAGCTAATTTTGCGGCTATGGCTTCGGCTTCTTTTCTGAATAATAAAGGATTATCTTGATCATCTACTAAAACCCCTCTATATATACATACACATCTTGCACCAATTTGTTCATCGTTGAAATGTAAATGTTTATGCTCTAGATTATAAGGAACTAATTGCCCTGTAGGATGTAAATTACTACTTTGAGGTATAATGATTCTTCTTAATTCTTCATTAGAAACTATATCAGCTAGATAAGCGTTAGGAGATATATTTGAGTTTGAAGAGTAAATAACTAATTCTTCTTCACGCATAAGAGGGTTTTCATCACTAGAAACTGCTTCTATAAATTCACAATTGCAAGGTAATTTTACTTTTTTAGTACTATCCACAGTAAAAGAAAAAGAATGCACACCTACAGCTATATTTCCTATAGCTCTGAAGACATTATATGCTCGCTCTAAATAATCGTCTGGAGTCATATCTATATCATAAAGATCCTTCAGTAAAAACTTAGGATACATAAAATCGTAAAAAGGTGTAGCTGTTTGTTCCTGTGCCATATATTATTTTTTTAAATATTTATTTAATACTGGGTCTCTTTTAATTAATTCAACATCTTTTTGTATAGCTCTTCCATAGTTAGGGTCTTTAGGATTCCAACCTTGAATACCAACATTTTTCAGATGACGCATGATATATTCATAAGAACCAGAATTTGTTGAGTCAAAAAACTTTTTACTATATTGTGTTTGATCTACAAATTTTTTATATAATTCTTTTCTTTCTTGTAAAGGTAACTTATCATAATCAGAGGTTAAATCATAAAAAAGTCCTTCTTTTTGATTATATTTATGTAATAAATTATCGTATTTTTGAGCTAATTTTTTATTGCTGTGGAAGGTTGTATTTACAGGGTCCATTGCAGCTATTTTAGGAGCCCAGGCGCTCATGACGTTTACAGGATTTTGCCCTCTACGCTCTCCAGTCTCCTCTTGCACGCCGTAACCAAAAGTACTTTCTCTGCCAGCCATAGCTAAAGCTATACTTCTATCTATACCATGTCTATCTGCGGCAGCTACAATGCTATCCAAAGTTTGTGTAGGTACTTTACCGGTATTATATCTACCAGTAGTTAAATTTGCAGTATTACTCTTAATGGTTGGTTCAGTTAATTCTCTGTTAAATGTAGTTAAATTAATTACATCTTGATATTTAGGATCTTCCACAGAGTAAAATCTTTTTTCATTTTCAGCCTTGATTTTATCCGCATTGTTTGCTAAGTAGGCTTTCATTTTAGCTTGTTGCTTACTATCAACTTCGTAATAGCTATTGGGATTTTTAGAATTTATAGGGGCTTTAAGTATTTTACCGGAAGACCTATCAACTTGGTATTTAAATTTAGGATTTCCTGGGTACAAAAACTCTGGCACATCTATTGTTTTGTGATAATTATTTAATTTTTCAATCTGATTTTCATCAACTTTATAATATTTTAAAGGGCCTTTAATTTTATTAGCATTTTTCAAAAACACGGCGTTAAGAGGTAGCTTTTCATAAGTGCCTCCAGACTCCCTGTAAATAAAGTCATGGTTTTCTGGGAAAGAAAAAACATTACCGGATCGGTATTTTTTTAATATCATAATATTTTTATTTTATTACCATAATTCTGTGCAAGCCAAATGTCTAGCTGTGCCTGGCTTTGCTGTACTACATTTATGCCTAGCTTTAAAAGCTGCTCTTTTAGAATCTACATTATTTACGTATCTATCATCACCTGCATGCACTAATTTTTCTTACCATTAATACAATACAGTTTCATGATTTTCTTATGTTTATTGGGTGAAGGTTTAACTTCTCCGCAATTCATAGATTCTTTTACAGACCCGCCTTTTTTGTATAATAACATTTATTAACCTTTTGCTAATTCACCCATTTCATTATCTAAAAATCTAAGAGCCTCTGGACCTTCTCCAAATGCTTCTAGTTTATCTAACCAAGTTTGCATCTTACCAATCTCTTCTATTTGCTCTGCTAAAAATTTCAACGCTAATTGATATAACATATGGTCTCCGCATTTCATAGCGCAAGCCGCTAGTTCTTTACACTGATTTGTAATTTCTACTTCGTGGTCATAAGATAAGCGTATTACTTCTGGAAAACTTTTATACTCTTTGGGCATAATAGCTGGTAAATCTCTAAGCTCTGGTTGTATACCAAGATCTAATAAGTAATTTCTAGCCCAATCAGAATGTACTTCCTCTTCATGTCCGTACTTATGCCATAATTCTCCCGCCCCAGTATAACCTTTATTATTCAAAAACATATACATGTTATGATATAATCTAGCAGATTTATCTTCTTCTGTAATTCTAAAGTTTAATAATTCTACACATTCAGTATTTATTAAGCCATTTTTAATAGCGTTATTATCTGAATTGTTTATAATCTTTTCTAAAGCCATGATTTATTTAATGTTATCGTTTTGTTGATTTGGAACTTGGGTTACTCCTAGCTGCCTGTAGTATCTAACGTATTTCTCTGTAAGATTATCTATTATAGCCATTTGCATATGAGCAGGCGCAGGATATTCTCTATCTAAGTAGTTAAAGTCATAAGGCATAACTGAAGAAGGCAGAGTAAACATGGCTCTAATAGAAACGTATTTTAACGGATTATGAGAACCCATATTAAAAAAGTATAATGTATATTTGTTGTTAGCGTTCAAAGTAGTATCAACAAATACATAAGGCCTCTTGGCTGTTTTTATACGGTATTTATGGTTATCTATATCTGTAGTGCTAAAATACACTGAAAATTTTTCTTGTTTGTTTGTCAGCCCTAAATATTCTATTGCACTATCATCTGGTGTAGCTAATAAAGCTGGAATTTCTACGGCAGGCACTTCATCTGAACAATGTCTAAATGCATCGCAACATTCTGTGTAAGCCAAGCTAGTGCAGTTTAATTCTAAGTTATCTATAGACTGCAATAAATATTTAGTATTTAACTTAGAAGTCATAGCATACTTATTTACAAAGTCTGCTCTTACTAAATCTATTTCATCATATAATTGATCAGTACTAAGAGATTGGTCTGCGATGTTACCTGTTAGTGCATCGTATACTCTATTTCTTATAGTACTGGATATTTCATTTGCTGTCATTACAAGTCTATTAGTGCACTAATATATAAAATATTGTTTAAATTTTATGGTAAATAAAAAGCCTCGCCGGGTTGGGCGAGGCTCAATATATCAAAGTAAAAATTAAGCTCTAAACAAAGCAGCAGTAGTTGTAGAAACTCCGTTAGCCAAGAATAAAACCTCAGTTCTTTCCCCTGGTAAAGTACCTAATGCTACTCCACCTGCAATAGTCATACCAGCAGTACCAGCAGTACCAGCAACTTGAGCGAATTTAGCTAATTTACCAATAGCTCCGTCAGCACCTAAACATGTAGCTTCGTTTAAGAATAATACGAATCTATGTGTAGCAGCTAATGGTCCATGGTCAGCAGCAAGTGTAGATAAATTTTCTGTAAATGGGGCAGAAACTTCTAAATACAAAGCTGTATAAGTAGCGCGAATATCAACTCTTGTATCTGCCGTATCAACACCGTATACATTAGCAGTCCAAGGAGTATTCATACGAATAGACTCTTCCAAGAATTTACCTAAGTTCTCACCTTCAAAACCTATTGCATTTGTAGTAGCAATAGCTAATTTGTAGAAAGGTTGTGTACCAATACCTTGGTTAGAGCGACGAATAGAAAATTTTCTAACTGTAACAGATTCAAAACCAGCAGCAGTAACAGTACGTACTACACCTGAAGAAGGGTTACTAAGAATTACAGGATATTCTCCTTTAGTAAATTTAGCAATAGCTGCAGCATAAGCATCAGAAATAGCTGTAGCGATAGCAGCTGGGGTAATAGCAGTCAATGGAGCAGTTGTAAATACAAAAGGTTTAGCACCACCTAATTTGTCTTGTACAAACAAAGTAGATTGGTAACGGTTTGTATCCATTTCAACTTTAGCTTCAATAACATCACCAATTGCAACGTTTGCAGGAGCAACAGCTGTAAAGTCTAAACTTTCATTTACTGCTACACGTCCACGACGTAATTGAATATCTGTAATTGCAGAAGTATCAAAATGACCAAATCCATCAATTAAAATTTTACCTGCCGTAGCTGGTGTCAACAAAGCACTGGTAATACCAGCTTCTGTAGTTAATTCCACATTAGAAGCATTAAAGATTCTAACACTGGAAGGTGTGTTAATCACACGTTGTTTGTCACTAAGAGTGAAAGCCATAATAAAAAATATTAATTTGTAAAGCTTATACCAGTATAGCAATACGGTTTATAAAAAAAGGAGCTGGTATCCCCTAAAACTTCGGCATTTTATTAAATGCGTTTTAAATATTCAAGTAAAATTAAGGAATTGTCTGGTTTATTGGAATGTTGGTTTGGAGCCTGGGGTCCGAAGAGTTTTCCAATATCAATTTAACACATCTCTTAATTATCTCATTACATACATACTCTGGAAATTCTATAACCATAGAATTATCAACAGGTAAATTTACCTGCACCGGTGTCAAAATTATTTTTTCAGGTTTTTTTAAGTAATCTATAGATACTTCTTTTATACCATATTTACGATCATCCCCAAAATAATAAGTTAAATCAGCGCGAGTATTAGTTATAGAATTATTACTAAAATCATGGTAAACTCTATCTGCGTTTGGTTTTAAATAAGCATTAGTGATAATACCATTTGCTGTGTTTGCATTTAATCTTTTAGAAGGGTAGAAATATTCGTAACCAGCAGGGTAACATTTTACTGGAAATTTAGTGTAGCTAGTTACGTGAGAACCTACCATGTGCCAATAATTTTCAGGCGTAAAAAACTTTACAAAAGAGGAATTATATCTTTTACCAGAGCTGACTGCTATAATAGTGGTAGGATCTTTTCTGTAAAATCCTGTATTGTTAGAATTAAAAACAAAAATATCTCCTGTTATAAGAGCAGTTAAATCATCAGTAACTTGCTGATCGATTTGAAATTTATTATAACGCTCGTTAATATACTCTTGAGTGCCTTTGTTTACCCAATATAAATAATCGCTTAAATGCAAAGAAGGGGCTTTAGCCTTTCTAAGTTCTATTAAAATGTTTTCGTATAACCCCTTCGATGTCATAATAAATTATTTATTTTTGTTCTTCTCTTGATCTTTTAGCCGCTTGAGCTGCTTGAGCTTTTTCAATAGGCGTTAAAGGGCGAGTATTTTTTTCTGGTAAAGAAATTCCTCCCACAGCCTCATTTTTTTCATTGAAATACTCAGGATTAACATCTCTTTCTAAAAGCATCATAATATCTGTGTTAGCTTGAAGATAAGCAATAGCAGATTCATCTGAAATACCTAAGATTGTAGATCCGTAATAAATCACATTATCTTTAGGGTCCACTTTGATAAATCCAGATTTTTTACCTTTCAAGAACAACAAATGAATTTTCATAGACTGGTCTCTGTAAATACGGAAAATTTTATCTGGGTGTTTACTAGCGGTTTCTAACAAAAATTCTTTGATAGTACTAGGATTTTCTCCTTCCATATCCATACCTAACAATAACGCACGGTTAGCATAATTAACTGTAGGGTCTTGTAAAATTAAAGAACCAGCTTCGTGTACACGTTCAAAAGATTTATTTTTGATTTCAGATTCTCTACCTGGGATATGTACATAAAATAATGCTTTAGAAGATTGAGCTTCTTTAAAAGACATTGCAACTTCTGGGCATTGTTTTACCCATCTCCAATTTGTAAGATCTACTTCATTATTTAAATCAAAAGTAAGACCATCTTTTAAAGTGATTTTAGTATTTAAATGGGCTTCTTTACGATCGTTAGTATCTTGCTTACCTACAATAACATTATAATTTCTAGCTTTCATTTGCTCATCTGACAAACGCTCTACTCCAGCCCACCATTTTGTTTTAGGGTCAAACGCAGGTTGGATGGTATGTTTTGTAGTTTTATAGATAGCTTTAATTTCGATGATGCGGTCTAAAGCTGTACCGTTTTCTAATTGTTCAATAGTTGTTTCCATATTTACTTATTTAATATTTGGCGTTAATATCACAATAGAATTTTTAATTTTAATGTAAATAAAAAAGGCACTCTAAAAGAATGCCTTAATTTTATTAGGTTATTTAAGAAAAGTACTGTTTAACCAATTACTGATTCCTGAATTATGAACGAACGATATGGATTAAACACTACCACACCACTGTACCCCATCAAGTGATACTCAGAACCAGCAACTGAAGTAGAAATTTCTCCTGAAGTAGATCCTGAAGCTCCACCCATACCTACTAAAGTACCAGAAACCATTTCTGAACCTTGTAAAGTAAACATAGATACGTTAGGACGACCTGAAGATAAATCAGCACCAGTATCCAAGAAAATACCATATCCACCTTCTGGATATTCTTGAGAAAGAACCCTGTCAGGCAAGAAAGAAACAGTATTACCAGAGAAAGTGTAAGTATCAAACTCAGCACCTACTTTAACTTTACCGTTAGCTGCTTTAGACCAGAAGTAAGCACCATTTGCACTAGAGATGAAACGTAAGTCGTTAGCCATCAATGTGTTCATTTGGTCATACATACGCTCATTACAGATAATAGCATAAATGTTACCAGTAGGAGTTTCAGATTTCTCACGCATAGCAGACAATACGTCATTTAATACATCAGAAGTCAACAAAGAGTAAGAGAATTTATCACAGTATCTTTCGATTTGTGCAATAACACCATCTCCCATAGGAATGTCACGTCCGTGATCATCTTGATCTAAACAACGACCATTAACATCGTAGTTAGTTTCAGAGAAAAGACAGTTTTGCTCACGAGAAATCAAGAAAGTATCTAAACATTCTTTTTCTTTCTTGTTCATTTTGAAATAAGAATCAGCGTCTTTTTCGTTTTTTCCCATTTGTAAATAAACTTCTTCATGTAAAGCAAAGTCAGATGACCAGCTTACAGATGCTCTTTGACGAGACAAGTAGTTACGGTGAGTCTCAGTATTAGAGATGAATTTAGAATAACCTCTCTCAGAAAGTTCTGGGTGGTAGTTAGAACGGTAACGAGTATCTTTACCAGCAGCACAATACAAATAGTTGATAGTTTTTGAATAATCATTACCTACCAATGAAACTTTGTATTCCCAACGACCTTGAGCCAATTTACGTGGTGGAGCAACAACGAATAATTGTTGTTTGTTTTCCAATGTAAATGTATCATTTTTATCGTAGTATTTTTCAGCTAAGATAATAGACTCTACAGATTTGTTAGCACCTGAACCAGATACGATAGTACCAGGACTTACAATTTTTACTTTTTTGATAAAGTTCACATCAATAGTCCATTCAATAACCATAGAGTTAACTGGAACATAAGAATTAGAATCTTTTTTAGGATTGTAATATACGTTTTTTAACGCATCAGTTAAAGTTGACAATGCCAAGTTTTTGTACATTGTTACTACAGTACCAAGTTTGTGAGGTTTAGCTCCCAACAAAGTACCGAAATTTTGTACAGTTTTAGTGTCACCTAAATGCTGTACGACGGTGTTTCTGTCTACAATTTTCATTTGTTTGCTTTTGTTTTGTGGAAGGTAGTGCCTCCCTTGTTATTAAATAAAGTTTTTCAATACCCCGATATACAAAAAATTATTTTTAAATACCAGGGTAAATTTTAATCATTAGCGTGTAAGTCATCAACATCTATCATGTTTTCCTTACGAGGCGAGTTATTATTGTTGTTACTAGACTGGCTATTATCAGTGCGGGATCCAGAGATAGGTGTACGGGATAAACCATTAACAGCTTCAGATTTACCTGCTTGATAAGCTTTTGCAATTTCACTTTTATAATATTTTTCTAAATTATCTAAAATAGCGTCTCCTTTTTTGTAAAACCAAGCCGCTTTAAATAACTCTTTAGGGTCTGAAAACACTTGTTCCATAAATAAAGAATCACCATACTCGTTGATTTCTAAAAGGTCGTGCAAAATCTCGTTTTTGTCTTCATCTGAAACATTAAAACCAGCCACTTCATCTATACCACTAACAACTGTTGCAATTTCTGAGCGTTGAGTTTCTAATTCTTGCATAAATTCTTGTTGCTCTGCTGCTTGTTGAGCTTGTACTTCAGCCGCTTGTTGAGCTGAAAATTGCTCTCTTAATTTAGCAACATTTTTAGCGTATAATTTACTTTCTTTTTGTCTAATTAATTCTTCAGCTAAATCTTCTTCAGAAGCTTCTGGATCAGTTTCTTTTAACCATTTCATAGTTACAGCATCATCATCCATAGAAGCAACATCCACAGAGCTAGAATTTTGTAAAGCTAAAATTTGAGCTGCTCTTTGTTGAGCTAAATTTTCCAAAGCCTCATTAATAGGAACTTCTTGGCCCCTAAGGTAATTTAATAAAGTAATTTCTTGATCATCTAAACCAAACTTATCTTCTATACTAGGAGCGTTGGTTTCAGACAAATCTCTTAAAATATTAAATTTTTCAACTTCAGATAAATCATTGAAATGCTTAGTTTCTCCGTCTTCAAATTGAATCATACCGCCCAAAATACCGTATTGAGATAAATATTGCTCAATTGCAGGTACATCTTCTGTAGGTTCGTAATCTCCTAAGTTAGTGGGAGTACTAGTTGGTGCGTTACCGTTATCATCTACGTTAGTAGAGTCAAGAGTGTCGTTAGTATTTGTGTCTGCGTTAACAGGAGTTGTATCTGAACCGTCCCCAGTTCCTGCGTTTTTATCTGCTGTACTTGTTCCTGTTGCTAGATCACCATCATCATGAAGGTCTTCTAAATTTGTTAAATCATCATTCATATTTACTTATTTTAAGTTATTATTCGCTATTATATTAATTAAATTTTAAATTTAATTGGTACTATCACTTCTTAAACGTAAATAAAATTTACCATTTATAACTGCTCCATACCAAGATAAAACTTTTCCTCCATCAACATCATAAATATTGTTACCAGATGGATCATCTAAAAATACATAGTCTGCTGAAAAACTGAAAGTTTTTGTATTATTATTACTTCTATTGTCTAAAATAAAACTATGTAAAGATCTATTTTCTATTTTTGCTGGATAATTAAAATGTACCGTTTGTGTATTATTTATAGGGGCTACATAAGTCACTATACAATGGTCATACATGAAATTAGGAGTAATTGAGGTTGCTCCACCAGAAATTTTAATTTGTCTACAATCTGTGTCAGGCACATTAAATACTTTCATTGCTTTAGGATTGGTTGTAGATTGTCCTAAAATAGTATTATTATTTTGGTATGTTCCGTTATTAGGCATGTTATTTGTATTATGGTTAATATTTTTTATTAGTCAAAACTTCCCACGTTGCCAAAGTTATTTTCTTCTTTAGGTGGGGTATAAGGTACTATTACTGGACCTCCTGGGTTAGGATTATAAGGCAACGGCACATGGTAATTAGTCTTATCTTTAAATATATTTCTGCTGCGTCTGCAAATATTTTTATCTATAGCTGATCTCAAACACATAAGCAAAGCTTCATCTTCTCTAGGATTACTGTTATCGCAATTTTCAAAATAATCTATAATACCGGAGATCACTATTGATTGTGCATATAGCCTATCTAAAGCAGGAGAATTACCCATGTAAGGTTCTTTTTGTGATAAATACAATTGTATATCACCTAGTAATAGCCTACCATTTTCAATAGTATTAATATAATCATCTGTAAAATTTAACAACATCCTCCAGCAGAATTAGAATATAAACATAATGAGCAAATTTGTCTAGAGCTTTCTATGATACAAGAAGCCTCATGGAATATCTCTGCATTAAACTGCACATAAGCGCCTAAACGTTTTTGCATAAGTTTCATGTAAGTCAATAATTTTGACGTATTAAAATCTGGTTTATCACAGCAACTACATTGGCATTTTAATTCCTTAAGTATAGCAGAATTTAATTCAGCTGTTACCAAATGTTGTGTTTCTATGTATTGTATAGAACTATCTACTGACAAAACATCTCTATTAGCTCTCATCAAATTAGTCCAGTCTGTAAAAGAAGGATTAGGTTTCCAATGATTTAAATCTGGTGTTAAAGAAGTGGTCCCAGCAGAGCCTGTTATATTTACATAAAATTGATTATCTCCATCGAAAAATAAAATATCCCCTAAAAAAGTACCATTTACAGTAGGTCCTGCTGAATACCAAGATTTACAAGCTATTACATAACTTGTGTACCACCCATCTACGTATATTCTATTATTATCTACGTTGGTAGGTAAAAAAGAAGTTAAATGAGGTGCTCTGTAAAAAGCAGTGTAAGCAGGAGTTCCTGGAGTTAGATTTGCTTGAGAAGTTAAGAATTGTTTAACTACTGTGAATCCTTGGCTATAATCAAATGGTAAATTTGCATAATCCGCTGGATTAGTTAAATTTCTTAACTCAGGGTTATAACTAAAAGATTTAGGATTATATATCCACTCATTAGAATTATTATAACCGGGTATTTGATTTAAATCTCCGCCGTTAGCAGACTCCATTAATACTGTTTCTGTCAACTCCCCATTACTTTTATTCTTACCATTGTAAGTTAAAAACACTTTTTTTACAAAATATTTTGGATCGCTATGATAAAATGGTAAAGAAAAATAATCTAAATTGTAATCTACAACAGTTAAATTTTCATTTTCTTGATTCCAAACCAAGCTAATATTTTCTATATTAGGATCTAATCTAAATACTGGATCTTTTAATCCACCACTAGTGGCCATAGATTCTACAATTCTGATATCGCTCATTTTACTCTTGTTTATAATTTTTTATAAATTCTTTTACTTCATCTATACCACCAAAATATTTTATCCATCTTTCTTTGTATAATTGATATTCATTTACAATTACTAAAGTTTTAGGATTTAAAAATATTTTATATTTCTTCATTATATATTATTTCTAACTTCTTTAGCGTTGCCTTTCACATTGTCAGAGTATAATTGTTCTCTTTCAAGTTTTACAATTTCTTGATCTTTAACAACTTCAGCTTCAGCTATTTCTTTTTCGTGGTCTTGTTTTTCTTCAGCAAGTTCTATACGTTTATCCTCTCTTTGATACCTGTATTCTAGCTCTTTATTTTTGTATTCTCTATCAACCTTTTCTAATTGTTCTTTTTCTTGGCTGACTTTTTGTAATTCTGCTTGTAGTTGTTTTGATTGCTCTTGAAGTTGTTGTAATTGTTGAGACAACTGTTTTACTTGATCATTCTCTTCTTTACGTTTGATCATACTTTCATCTACTAATCTTAAAGCCTCAGTGCTAGAATCAGTCATCATTAACTTAACTAACACTTCATCTTCTATACTGCCTTTACCAGCAAGTTGTGGGGCTAAAGCAGATAATTTTTCCATTTTTAAATTCTCTCTACTGGAATTTATTAATTGTATATTGTAGTCTGTAAATCTAAAGTTTTCTGGTTGAGCATTAAATAATAAAGTCCTATGGCCTACTATATATGAGCCTCTCTTACCTTCTTTGTAAGAAATTTTACCCATGTTGACTAAATCTGTAAGTACATTTTTGCGTGCATCAAATAGTAGTTCAAACATGTCCTTAATAATCAAAGATGTTTGTTTAATTCCGGTTTTAACATTGGTAACAGCGTCTCTTTGTTCAGCTGCGGCGTACATATATCTATTGATACCTGTGACCATGTCAGCTTGTTTTTCTAAAGATTCTAGAACTAAACTCAAAGATTGTATTACATTACCATCTAAAGAACCGCTGAAGTCACCATAGTTGTTGAATAAAGCTGCTCCGTCTTCTGTAGGGTCATATAATTCTAATCCTTGTTTACGGAAAGCTATAAATTTAAGTATACGCTCCATAAAGTCTTGGCCTAATACTTTTGGTATAGCAGCTAGATTTACGCGAGAACCGTTTACTCCTGAATTTGCAATAAGATTATCCCTAAAGAAAGTGATAATATCGTAAGAATCTTGTATACCTTTTAAAGATAATGCTAAAGAATAAGGCTTAGAGTTCCTATCATTGTAACAAACCCCGTTATAAGATAAAGTAGTTTTGTAAGGTGACCCTATACTACGTGGTGTATGTTTACTTTTACCTAGATTTAAGTATATATCCCAACCTATTCTTACTCCTTCGTAGCGATCTAACCTATAACCTTTTTCATTTACTTCACCAGTACCAGCGCCCTTACCTAAGTAACCATCAGGAACTAAGCTGCCCTTCCAGTATTTACTTTTAGCTATATGTTCTACTACTTCAAACTTTGAACCTTCTTCGGCCTCTAATTTCACTTCATTATTAGCCAGCCATTCTACATGGTAAACTGGTAATGTATCCCAAGTACTGTTAGTATGTTGATCATATACAGCGTCTTGTAAATTATACATGTGGTCTAATTGTCTAGGATCTCTGATGCGATTTACTGCTGTGGATTTTGCTTGGCCGTATAGAGTTGTTTTTTGTTCTTCAGTCATTACATGGCCCCAGCGATTTAAAATCTCCATACGTTTCATGTAAGTACGGTGAACTACAGCAAATACTCTAGGCTCGTTTCCTTCAGATAAATTTTGGTAGTTTGTATTTTTACTAAAAAATAAATTTTCAGGTTTACAAACTTCTAATTTAGGATCTCCTCCTTCGTAATCTAAATAAGTTCTATAATAAGCTTCTCCTGTAACTAAGAAATCAATAAGCATTTGTTTCATTTTTTGCTTAATGTTTATAGTAGGATCTTGCTCGAAAAATTTAATCAAGGCTTGTATAGCTATCTCAAATTCAGAGATAAAGTCTTCAGTTAAACTTTTATTTAATTTTTCAAAAAAATCTTTTTCAAAAGCATTTTTTACAGGGTCTTTACCTTCATTCGCTAATTGAATATTTTCTTTATAAAAAGCATCAAGTTTTTGTATAAGTTTATCAGCATAAACTTTTCTTTTTTGCTCTTCTATTTGAGTAATAGTAGGAGCATCGTTTACAGAGACTCTATATAAAAA
>Ga0114962_10002221_pt1 | contig 16383 bp, 12 predicted proteins | sample C_130820_MF_Meta_FD_87017 | JGI IMG/M metagenome (GOLD analysis project Ga0114962, IMG submission 87017) | Freshwater microbial communities from Lake Croche, Canada to study carbon cycling - C_130820_MF_MetaG | ecosystem: Environmental > Aquatic > Freshwater > Lake | place: Lake Croche, Canada...
CCAACAGCACCAACACCGAGGCCAATGCCACCAACACCGAGGCCAACAGCACCAGCTCGACGGCCAGCAGCGATGTCCATTCTGACAAATTGACCTTGGCCAACTTGGCGCTCAACCGACAAAGACTGCCCAGCGTGCCAGCGCCAGACCCAATGGCCAGCAATGCGCCAACGGACCCCGCCTCCGCTGAGGCCGCGCCCATTGATCCAAACGCTGTGGCTGCAGCAGCAACACCCGAACTCAAAACCCTGGCCCTGGGTGACAACTCACAAATCGTCACCGCTTCAAACAACGCACCCAGCGAAAAAAGCTTGGCCGATTTTGCCCGTTCCATGGGCTTTGATGAAGGTGCAATCTCGGAGCTTTTTGGGCCCGACGCCAACGCACTGATGCTCAATGCGGCAGCCCTTCAAGCGGCTCACATGAACCCCGTCGCTTTGAATCCAGGCAACGGCATGCCAGCGGCCTTGACGAGCAACTCGACACCAGCCGGCCTCACCCTCACCACCAATGTGGCGTCATTGGCCACGCTCACCTTGAGTGCCAATGGCAGCGCCAACACGCTCACCCCAACGAGTGCCGCCCTGCTCACGAGCAACACCTTGGGCACCACCTTGAATCCCTTGTCGCATTTGCCGACCCATGGCCTCGCGCCCAACATCGGGCTCAACACGTTGACCTTGGCCAGTGGCCAAGCGACCCTGAGTCCTGCGCTCTCCGCCGGACTCCAAAGTGCCACAGGCGCAGGCCTCTTGTCGGCCAATGTGGCGATGGGCACGCTCACTGGCACCGACGCCGTGAGTGCCAACGCCAATATCAGTGTCTCAGACTTGGACGACATGCTCGCTCAAGCTGGGGTCAACACGTCGGCGGCCAAACTCAATTTTTCTGCAGCAGCGTTGGCTCCGGGTCGTTTAGGCAGTGCCATGACCGGGAATGCAACCGCCCCCGCAAGCACCTTGTCGGTCCTGAATATGACGGGCTCAGAATTGACGAGCTCAGCCATTGACGCCTTGCACACCGCATTCAACCAATTGAATGGCAAAGGGGCATTCAACACAGCAGACCCCAAGGCTTTTGACGTGGCCCCAGGCGCAACATCCACGTTGGCTGGTACAGACCCGTCCCAAGCCGTGGTCGCCACCTTGGACCTCTCCGGTCAGAGCAACCACAGTGGCGCTGGCAACCATGCCTTCACCGGTAGCACAGCCGCAAGCGACCCCAGCGTGAATCAAAACCCGCTCAACATGGCCGACACCTATGAAAAGCTCTCCAACCAGTTGGCCAGCGAATTGTCCAGACGCATGAATGAGCAAATCAGCCAAGGGCAATGGAAAATGAAATTTGCCCTCAAACCCTCGTCTTTGGGAGCAGTCGATGTCTCGCTGGAGATGAAAGATGGCAAACTCGCTGCGGTGTTACAGTCAGACAACGCCTTGACGCAACATCTTCTTCAACACGGCTCGCAGCAACTCAAGGATAATCTCAGTGTTTTGGGCATGAACCAAACCAGCGTTCAAATTGGACAAGGCAGCAGTGGCGGTGCCAGTGCTGGCGGCCAAGGAGCTGGCAGCGGTGCACAAAATCCCTTTGACAACAACAGCCAAAATGCCAATTCAATCAATGACTTGACTCAAGCTTCCTCCACAGTTGCCGATGCCACGATCACGGGCAACAGCAATGATTCCTTGTTGGATACCTTCGCTTAAACTCATGAGACAAGCCAACCCTACTCACATTTTTAGGAGTTAAACCATGGCAACCGCCGCACCAGAAGAAGTCGCAGAAGGCACCGAAGAGCCGAAAAAGAAAAAGCCGATTGTTAAAATCGTGATTGGCGTGGTCGTGGGCATCATCCTCCTTGTGGGCGTTGCTTTCGGGACCCTCTTTTTCTCGGGCTATTTTGAGAAAAAAGCCGAACTCGAAGCCGAGGATAAACTAGAAGAGCTCGAAGCCGCGGCCAGCAAGGCCAAGGTGGAAGCTCCATCCAAGATCAAGAAAGAGGCGCCCGAGGGCACTCGTTTTGAGAAAAATTACTTGCAGCTTGAAAAAGAGCTCATGACCAACATCACGGGCTCCAAAAAAGTCATGGTGGTGCAAATTGCGCTCATGACGCACTACGACAACAGGGTGTTTGACAATGTGAAAAAGCACGAGTTTGCACTTCGCTCGGCCATGCTCGATGTGATGCGCCAAAGCACCGAGGCAGAGGTTGCCAAGGCCGAGTTCAGAAAAGACTTGGCCAACAAGCTCAAAGACACCATGAACGAGTTGCTGGAAAATTATGAAGACTTCGGTGGCATTGAAGACGTCTTTTTCACCTCCTTTGTGATGCAATAAATTAAAAGTTAAAAGCAACCATGTCTGAAAGATCAAATTTGCTCTCGCCTGAGGAACTTCTTGCACTGACTGAAGGTGTGCAAGACGGCTCCATTGAAACGGACACAGGGTTCAACACCCAGGTGAGCGTGCACAAGCACGACTTGGCAAGCGAGGACAGCAGCTTGGGGGTCAATGTTTCCTCCGTGGACATGATCAACGAGCGCTTGATTCGGATGTTCAGGCTCGGTCTCTTGGAGGTCTTGCGCACCACCCCGCGCGTGAACCCCAACAAGGTTCAAATCATGAAGTTTGGTGAGTACTTAAAAACCATCAAACCCCCTCTTGCAGTCAATACGATTCGACTCAACCCCTTGCGTGGCTACTCGGTGGTCATCATCGACCCCTCGGTGATTTTCAGCTCCCTCGATAGCTTTTTTGGTGGCTTTGGCAAAGGCGTTGGTGACTTGCCGCCCGGGCGGCTTTTCACCGCCACCGAGACGCGCATCATCAACATCATTTTGGATGTGTTTTTCAAGTCACTCAGAGAAGCCTGGGCCCCCGTGATGGAGATCACCACCGAGCGGGTGGCGTCCGAGATCAACCCACAGTTTGCACAAATTGCCGATGAAAACGACTTGGTGGTCTTGAGCCGCTTTGAGTCCGATGCCACGAGCACGAGCGCGCGTGGCTTCATCGACTTGGTCTACCCTTACGCCACCTTGAAGCCCTTGCGGGAGCTGCTGAGAAACCGCGTTCAAACAGGTGACGGCAATGAAGAATCCGACAAAGCATGGCGTGAAGACATGGCCATTGCGGTGGGAGACGCTCATTTGGATGTCAAAGTCTTGATGGGGCACCTCAAAACGACCCTGAGTCACCTGCAAAATATGAAAGAAGGCGACATGCTGTATTTCAAAAAACCCGAACTCGCCCAATTCATTGCCCAAGGTGTGCCCAGCTTTGGCGTGAGCGTTGGCACCCGCGGCTCTCAAGTCGCAGTGAGAGTTGAGAAACAAATCATCCCAGGCCAGCTTTGATACAGGAAGACAGACCATGAACGACACCACCAAACCCGAGTCCACCCCAGAAGAAGGCCCTGCAGACGCGTTGCTCAATCCCGATGATTTCGATCACGCAGATCCTTTGCCCAACTCACAAGACTTCAGACTCTCTCACCCAGGCAACATCAATGCCGATGTGCTACAAAATATCTCTGTGACTTTGGCCATTGAGGTCGGTCGTGCCAACATTAAAATCAAAGACTTGATGCGCTTGACCCAAGGCAGTGTGGTTGAACTTGACCGCATTGCTGGCGAGCCGTTGGACTTGTTGGTCAACGAAACCGTGGTCGCCCAAGGCGAGGTGGTGTTGGTCAATGACCGCTACGGCATCCGTTTGACCCGTGTCGTGCCCTCCACCGAGCGACTCAAAACCCTTTGATTTTTTAAACTTGACGTTGTCAACCTAATGTGAAAGCTGAGCGATGAAAAAGTACCTGCGAATTGCCCTGGAAGTCCTGCTCGCCTTGTTGTTGGCGGGTGCCATTGCCTTTGGCTACCTGAACTTCACTGGCAAAAAACACATCGCCAATGACATGGAAGAAGTGAGTGCTGAGCTCGATGAGACCAAAGACACTTTGGACAAAATCAAGGAGCAGCTCGACGATGCTCAAGCCAAGCTAGAAGATCTGGAGCCCAGTGCCAAGCAGTTTGAAATCGTCAAACAAGCCTTCGCCAACGGTGTGGTGCTCCAAGACATGGAAGCCGTCTACAAAGCTCAGAAATCTTTGAGTGCCGAGCGCTTGGTTGGTCTTGGCACTGTGCGCCAACTCACCAAAGGCTTTGAAGACCCTTCCGCCGTGGAGGCTTTCCAAAAGTCGCTTGAAATCGCTGAACTCGGCGCTCGCATGCAAGCGGTGTGCTCGGCCCAAAGTGCGCTGATCAGTGCCGGCAAGAAGGTCAAATTGATGGCCGAGTGCTTGGTCAAGCCCAATGAGAAAAAAGCCCAAGAAGACGATGAAAAATCCAAAGAAAGTGCCGCCAAAAAAGTCCACTGGACTTATGAAGGCGAAGCAGGTCCTGAGCACTGGGGCGAGAACTATCCGACGTGTGCCAACGGTAAAAAACAGTCTCCCTTGAACATCACGGGCGACATGGGCAAAACCAAAGACTTGATCGCCCCCGAGTACAAAGAAACCGCCCTCAAAATCATCAACAACGGCCACACCATTCAAGTCAATATCGAACCAGGCACCAGTGTGCTCACCATCAACAAAGAGCCCTATGACTTGTTGCAATTTCACTTCCACCGTCCTGGTGAAGAGCAATTCAATGGCAAGGCTCCTGCCATGGTCGTGCATTTTGTGCACAAAAGCAAAGCAGGCAAACTTGCGGTCTTGGGTGTGACGTTGAACGAAGGCAAAGAGAACCCATTGATCAAGACACTCTGGGCCAATTTGCCTGCCAAAGAAGGTGAAGAGTCTGCGCCCGAGAAAATGATCATCAATCCCGCGACCATTTTGCCCTCGGACTTGTCTTTCTACACTTATGAAGGCTCGCTCACCACACCTCCTTGTACCGAAGGCGTGAACTTCTACATCCTCAAAACCAGCAGTGACATCTCCAAGGGTCAATTGAACAAATTCCCCTTCAAAGTCAATGCCAGACCTGTTCAAGAACTCAACGGTCGCAAGATCCTGACCAACTGAGCGCAAGCGCTTTGTCTGCAGCATTGGAGCTGGCACTCCAAGGTGTCGACTCAGAATCACGACCGGCACACACGCCCAGCGCGCTCCAGTTGGAGCGGGTTGGGGCCCACATTGGACTTGCTGCTAAAATAAGCGATTCTTCACCCCAGCCTCTGGATCTACACCACGAACCGCTTGAGCGTGACAGCCAAAAATTCCCAGCAAACCCAAAGCGCCAAGCGACTTGGGTTGTTGATCCGGAATCCACTGCTTTCCCGGTCCTTGCGCTTGACGATGTCCGCTCCTGAGGCATCAGGGCCGATGCGGGCGCTTCGATCTCACCCTTTGAAACGTTCCTTGGGGCGCATGTTGCGCTGAAGCCTTTTTTCTCCAATGCAAGCGAGTCACCCTGAGCCATGAACCCCAAAGTCTTCATCAAAACCTTCGGCTGCCAAATGAACGAGTACGACTCGGACAAAATGGTCGATGTGCTGCACAGCGCTCAAGGCTATGAAAAAACCCTCAACGTCGATGAAGCCGATTTGATCGTGTTCAACACCTGCTCGGTTCGAGAAAAAGCGCAGGAGAAAGTATTTTCTGATTTGGGGCGCGTGAAGCACCTCAAAAAGAAGGGCGTCAAAATCGCCGTGGGCGGCTGCGTGGCCTCTCAAGAAGGCGGCGCCATCATTGAGCGCGCACCCTTTGTCGACGTGGTCTTTGGCCCACAAACCTTGCACCGATTGCCCGCCCTCTTGGACGAGGGTGCTCGCACCCATCGCGCTCAAATTGACATCACGTTTCCTGAAATTGAAAAATTCGACCACCTCCCCCCCGCCCGCAAAGAAGGTGCAAGCGCCTTTGTGAGCATCATGGAGGGCTGCTCCAAGTACTGCAGCTACTGCGTGGTCCCTTACACCCGAGGAGAAGAATTCTCCAGACCCCTCGATGATGTGCTCACCGAAATCGCTGGACTGAGCACCCAAGGCGTGAAAGAGATCACCCTCTTGGGTCAAAACGTGAATGCTTACCGAGCCCCCATGGCGGCCAACAGCAGTGAGATGGCCGACTTGGCTTTTTTGATCGAGCTCACCGCCCAGCTCCCTGGCATCGAGCGCATCCGCTTCACCACCTCGCACCCCAATGAATTCACACCCCGTTTGATCGAGGCCTATGGCAAAGAGCCCAAACTCGTTAGCCATTTGCACCTGCCCGTGCAACATGGAAGCGACAAAATTTTGATGGCCATGAAACGCGGCTATACCGCCTTGGAATACAAAAGCACCATCAAGAAGTTGCGCGCCATCCGGCCCGATCTCTCCTTGAGTTCAGACTTCATTGTGGGCTTTCCAGGCGAGAGCGAGGATGACTTCAACAAGATGATGGGCTTGATCGAAGACCTCTACTTTGATGCGTCGTTCAGTTTCATCTTTAGCCCACGACCCGGAACCCCTGCGGCCAATTTGCACGATGACACGCCCCATGACGTCAAACTCAAAAGACTGCAAGCCTTGCAAGCTCTGTTGGACACGCATGTGAGGGCCATTGGCCAATCCTTGGTGGGCAAAAAACGCCGTGTCTTGGTCGAAGGCCCCTCGAAAAAAGATGCCCGTGAATTCATGGCCCGCACCGAGTGCAACCGGGTGGTGAATTTCGCAGTCGGCCCCAGAGACCCGGCCACGATTGCGGGGCAAATGCTCGATGTCAGCATCACCCAGGCCTTTGCCCATTCTTTAAGGGCTGAACTGCTTTAACTCAAAAGTAGGGGGGGCCACGCTTGAAGGACGGCTGGTGGGGGCTCATCGAGGCATGCGCCATGCAGTCCATGTTGAGAACACCTGTTCTCAACGCATCATGCCAGGAAATCCACCTCCAGGGCCTTTCATGCCTTTGAAGTGCTTCATCATCTTCATGAGGCCAGAGCCCCTCATCTTTTTCATCATGTCTTGCATTTGGGTGAATTCATTCAAGAGTCGATTGACATCTTGCACCTGAACGCCCGCGCCAACGGCGATGCGCTTTTTGCGGGTGGCTTTGATGATCTCGGGTTTTTGTCGCTCTTTTTTGGTCATGCTGTGAATGATGCCTTGCTTTCTGGCAATCTCTCGCTCGACCTTGTCAAAGTCCATGCCCTTGGCCTTGTCCATCATTTGTGAGGGCAACTTCTCCATCAGGCTGGAGAGTCCCCCCATTTGTTTCATTTGGGATATCTGGGCCAAGAAGTCGTTCAAATCAAAGTTATCCCCGCTCTTGATCTTGTTGGCCAGTTTCTCTGCGGCCTTCATGTCCACCCCGGCCGTGACTTGCTCGACCAGGGCCACGATATCGCCCATGCCCAGGACCCGTCCGGCGTGACGCTGCGCGTCAAAGAGCTCGAGTCCGTCGATTTTTTCACTGGTCCCTGCAAACTTGATCGGTACACCCGTGACTTCTCGCACCGACAGTGCTGCTCCGCCTCTGGAGTCACCATCCATTTTGGTGAGCACAATTCCTGTCAAAGGCAAGGCCTCTTTGAAAGCCCGCGCGGTGTTCATCGCATCTTGGCCCTGCATGGCGTCCACCACAAAGAGTGTCTCAATGGGATTCAAAAACTCTTGCAGGCCTTGAATTTCCTTCATCAAGACGTCGTCAATGGCCAAGCGACCGGCCGTGTCCACAATGAGCACGTCAACAAAATGGCGTTTGGCATAATCGAGCGCACTTTTGGCAATGTCCAGCGGCTTTTGCCCGGCCTCACTGGGGAACCACTCACAACCGGCTTGCGCGCTCACGGCCTTCAATTGTTCAATCGCAGCGGGGCGGTAAACGTCAGCCGAAACGGTGAGCACTTTTTTCTTGCGCTTATTGATCAAGTACTTGGCCAACTTGGCCGTGGTGGTGGTCTTGCCGGCGCCTTGGAGTCCGCACATCAACAAGACAGCGGGGGGCTGGGTGGCCAAGTTCAAATCACTCACCCCTTCGCCCATGGTGTGGGCCAACTCATCTTGAACGATGGCCACCAGCGCTTGGCCAGGCTTCAAGGACGCCAACACCTCTTGACCCAGGGCTTTGTCTTTGACCCGGGCGATGAAGTCACGCACAACGGGCAAGGCCACGTCAGCCTCCAACAAGGCGAGTCGAATCTGGCGCAACATGTCGGCCACGTTGGTCTCGGTGATGCGAGACTGACCGCTCACGGTCTTGACCAACTGGGTTAATTTTTCACTGAGTACTGAAGCCATGGGGCATCGACGCGCCAGGCGCGTTCCGTATTTTTTTCACGAACAAATGGTCACAGTCGCCTCAAAACGCTAAACTGTGGTCATGATTTTACCCATTGATCTGCTCTCCCTCTCCGAGTTCAGTTTGTACAGCGCCTGGGCCTTGATCGTGCTCTACAGTGCTTACGCCCTTGGGGGGGGTCGCTTGAGCACACCATCAGCGCTGGCACTGGTCGCACTCATCTGGACTTGTCACGGCTTGAATGTGGCAGCGAGCTTGTGGTCCGATGAAACAGGCCCCAAATTTGGCTTTGCCCCCGCCCTCTCGGCCACCGCGTGGCTCATCTTCAGTTGCTACGCACTGGAGCGTCAATGGTTTCCGCAAAGCCGAGTTCGCCTCATTGTGGCGGGGTTGGGGGTCCTGAGCATTGCTTTGAGCCTCCTCTACCCAGGTCAGGCCTTGCACTTGAACGCCTCAGCCTGGTTGCCACTGCATTGGGCCTTGGGGATGGCATCGTATGGTCTTTTTGGCGTGGCGGTGATTCACGCCCTCATTTTGTCGCACTCAGAAAAGTTGATCCGCCAAGCCTCCCCCTTGACGGAAGGTCTGCCCTTGTTGACCCTGGAGCGACTCACGTACCGGTTTGTCCACGCGGGTTTTATTTTGCTCACCGCTACGCTCTTGGCGGGATGGCTTTTTGGTGACTTTTTGTATGGCCCAGCCCACGCTTGGCACTGGGATCACAAAACCGTTTTCTCTCTCTTGTCATGGCTCACCTTCGCTGGGCTCTTGTGGGCGCGCAAACATTGGGGCTGGCGAGGGCCCAAAGCCACGCGCGTGGTCTACCTGGGCAGTGGCTTGTTGTTTTTGGCCTATGCAGGATCCAGATTCGTGCTTGAAGTGATTTTGCATCGCTCCATTTAAACAGTCTCAGCGTTGGTCCACACACACTTCACTGATTATTCTTCGCACCGGTTGACATGAAAGTCTTTGTTTTACTGATTGTGGTGCTTCTTTTTGTGCTCTGGAAAAAATACCAACAGCAACTCAAAGACCGCCAGCGCCAAGACCCAGGCCCGCCCTCGGGGAGCGCTGCTACACCCAAAGCCCGTGAACTGCTGCCTTGCAGCGTGTGCGGTGTGCATGCGGACAAAGCCAGCCTTGGCCTCAATGCACAAGGTCAGTACGTCTGCACCGCTCACGGTCAATCGGGGCCATGAGCGTGGGTCCAACCCCTGCTCTCCACTGATCTTCTTGATCAAACCACCACCATGACCCAACACCGCACTGAACAAGATCCAACACCCAACTCGCTGTGGCAATCGGGTTGGTACCGCTTCGCCCAGCGCGTTGACTCGCCACACTTTGGCCCGCGCCCCCAAGGCGCCCACATTGATCTCGTGGTGCTTCACTCCATCAGCCTGCCCCCAGGCGTTTATGGCGGCCCACAGGTGTTGGGTTTTTTAACTGGCCAGGGACTGGACGACTCCCATCCCTATTTCAAAGACATCCAAGGACTCAAGGTGTCGGCGCATTTTTTCATCCGCAGGCACGGCGAGTTGATCCAATTGGTGAGCTGCGACGATCGAGCGTGGCATGCCGGTGCCTCGAGCTACCGTGGTCGCGCTGACTGCAACGATGACTCCATTGGCATTGAACTCGAAGGCCTCGAAGGGCAGACGTTTGAGCCAGAACAATACGAAACGCTCAATGCGCTGTGCGCGAGCATTGGCGAGCACTACCCCATTGCCCATGTTGCCGGTCATGAGCACATCGCGCCAGAGCGCAAAAATGATCCTGGAGTGGGCTTTGATTGGCCAGGTTTTAAGCGCTCGAGTGGCTGGAAGTTGCATTTTTTTCCCAAAATCAAGTAGTTCACCAAAATATTTTTCGTGTGTTTTCTCAAGCACCACAGCCTCAAGTTGCACCGCACCAAAAATCACGATCTCAATATTGATGCGACTTTACGATCCAAATACATTCAAAAAGAGCGAAAAATCAAGCTTTTTCAAAATATTTGAAGCATTGACGCGTGTTGGCAAGGCTTCTGCGTGACTCCCCAAACTGGGGCGTGCTGCCGAACTGCTGCGATTTGCATCAAAACACACGAAAACACTACCCCTAGTGTGTTGAAAACATTTCAAACACCATATATAGTGTGGGTTCATCAAAGAGAGAAGCGCTTTTTTAAAGGCTTTTTCACGCATTGAGTCCTGTGAATGGCATCGGGTTAAGAATGTATTCATTTTTTAATCTGCACACATTTCTCCAATCGTTCTTTTTTCCGAATTGATCTCCCTGTTTTTTTATTCATAGGAACTGCTCCAACATGCAAACCGTCTCCACTTTGACGCCCACCCAAAGCCATTCTTCAGTGGGTCAAAGCCAGCAAGACCGCAGTGAACCCATTCAGCACTCAGCCCTTGCCAACTATCAAATCATCCGAAGAAATGGTGCGGTCGTGCCATTCGAGCCCGCCAAAATCACCATTGCATCGATGAAAGCATTTTTGGCGGTGCATGGCGCCCAAGGCGCCGCATCGGCCAGTGTTCGCGAAACCGTTGAAGGCCTCACCCAAAACGTCGTCAAAGCCTTGATGCGTTCACGCCCAGGTGGCGGCACCTTTCACATTGAAGACGTGCAAGACCAGGTTGAATTGAGTCTCATGCGCGGCAGCCACCATGAAGTGGCCAGAGCCTATGTTCTTTATAGAGAGCGTCGCACCCAAGAGCGTGCCGCTCAACAAGAAGCATCGCACAGCAGCCTGCCCGTGCTGCACGTGCTCGATCAAGGCGTGCGTGTGCCTTTGGACTTGGGCCACTTGAAGAGTCTCATTGAGACCTGCTGCGAAGGCTTGAACGCAGACGTCAAGCCCGACCCCATCATGGGCGAGACTTTGCGCAATTTGTACGATGGCGTGCCACTTGAAGAAGTGTTCAAGGCGGCGATTTTGGCCACCCGCACCCTCATAGAAAAAGATCCTGACTACACCTTTGCGACTGCTCGACTTCTCATGCACACCATTGCCAAGGAAGTCTTGGGCTTTGAGGCTCACCCCAAAGAGATGGGTCAGCACTATTTGGATTACTTCCCCTCTTTCATCAAAAAAGGCATCGACAACGACTTGCTAGATGAACGTTTGGCGCAATTTGACTTGGCCAGACTGGCCAGCGCATTGAAGCCCGAGCGAGATTTGCAGTTTGACTACTTGGGGTTGCAAACCCTGTATGACCGCTACTTCTTGCACGTCAAAAAGCAACGCATTGAGTTGCCACAAGCCTTTTTCATGCGCGTTGCCATGGGCTTGTCGCTCAACGAGATTGACCGTGAAACCCGCGCCATCGAGTTTTATGAAGTCCTCTCCAAATTTTACTTCATGTCCAGCACCCCCACGCTATTCAATAGCGGGACCTTGCGCTCGCAACTCTCGAGCTGCTACTTGACCACTGTGCCCGATGACTTGGACGGTATTTATGAGTCCATCAAAGAAAACGCCTTGCTCTCCAAATATGCGGGTGGCTTGGGCAACGACTGGTCTCGAGTGCGCGCTTTGGGCAGCCACATCAAAGGCACCAACGGCGAGTCGCAAGGCGTTGTGCCTTTCCTCAAAGTCGTCAACGACACCGCCGTGGCGGTCAACCAAGGCGGCAAAAGAAAGGGCGCGGTTTGCACTTATCTAGAAACATGGCACTTGGATATTGAAGAATTTTTGGAGTTGCGCAAAAACACGGGGGACGACCGCCGTCGCACCCACGACATGAACACGTCCAATTGGATCCCTGACCTTTTCATGCGCCGCGTGATGGAAAAAGGCGAGTGGACCTTGTTCTCCCCCGCGGAAGTGCCTGACCTCCATGAGCTCTTTGGTCGCGCCTTTGAGACCGCTTACGTGGCTTACGAAGAAAAAGCCAAAAAAGGTGAGATCAATCCCAGCAAAACAGTGCAAGCGGCTGATTTGTGGAGAAAAATGCTCACCATGCTGTTTGAAACAGGGCACCCCTGGATCACCTTCAAAGACGCTTGCAATGTGCGCTCACCCCAGCAGCACTGTGGCGTGGTCCACTCATCGAATTTGTGCACCGAGATCACCTTGAACACCAGTGACACTGAAACAGCGGTTTGCAACCTGGGCTCGGTCAACTTGCTCCAGCACTTGAAGGACGGCAAAATCGATCACGACAAGCTCAAGATCACGATCTCGACGGCCATGCGCATGCTCGACAACGTGATCGACATCAATTACTACGCCGTCAAGAAAGCCCGCGACTCCAATATGCGCCACCGTCCTGTGGGACTGGGCTTGATGGCCTTCCAAGACTGTTTGTATTCTTTGCGCATTCCCTACGGTTCTGCTGAAGCGGTGCAATTTGCCGACGAAAGCATGGAAGCCATTTGCTACTACGCCTACCAAGCGTCAAGCGACTTGGCCGTGGAGCGGGGACGCTACAACAGCTACAAAGGCTCCTTGTGGGACCAAGGTATATTGCCCATCGACACGCTGGAGTTGCTCTCCAAAGAGCGTGGTGGCTACGTTGAGGTCGACCGCTCCAGCACCTTGGACTGGGACACACTGCGGAAAAAAATTGCCAAAGACGGCATGCGCAACTCCAACTGCGTGGCCATTGCACCGACAGCCACCATCTCCAACATCATTGGCGTGGACGCTTGCATTGAGCCGTGTTTTGGGAATTTGTCGGTCAAATCCAATTTGTCGGGTGAGTTCACCATCATCAACAGCTACTTGGTTCGCGACCTCAAGCGTCTAGGACTTTGGGACGAAGTGATGGTGATGGACCTCAAACACTTTGATGGCTCATTGCGCCCCATCGACCGTGTGCCCCCTGAGGTCAAGTCTTTGTATGCCACCGCGTTTGAAATTGAAACGCAGTGGATTGTTGAAGCCGGTGCGCGTCGCCAAAAGTGGATCGATCAAGCCCAGTCGCTCAACATCTACATGGCCGGTGCGTCGGGTAAAAAACTCGATGACACGTACAAGCTCGCTTGGCTCAGAGGCTTGAAGACCACTTACTATTTGCGCACCATGAGTGCCACGCATGTGGAGAAATCCACCGTGAACTCCAATCAGCACAATGCGGTCTCATCGGGCTCGGGCTCAAGCATGAATGCGGCTGGCGCATCATCACCAGCCACTGCGAGTCCTCTATCCGCACTTGAAGTGGCCGCTGCGGCTGCCAGAGCGCAACAAATGGAGTTGTCCGATTCGGCGGCAACCGATATTCGTTTTTGCGGCGTGGATGACCCCACCTGCGAATCCTGCCAATGACGAAGACCCCACACACATCACGCGTCAATGCGACTGCTCGATGAGCACTTCGGTGTTGTTGCGAGATTGTTGTGGGTTTGAATAAAACTGCTCAAGTTGGTATGCATGTGAAATGCACACCGGGATCTTATCTTTGAAAAACGGCGAACTCAACAAGACACTCGCACACACTTTTTTGCATCAAGTCGATGCAATTGAGCAACACTCTTGCAACACATTTTGAATGATTTCTTTTCATTTCATCGTGTTGCATTCATAATTCGAACATTGGAAAATTATCTATGCTGACCTGGGACGAAGAAGTTAAGCCAACATCGCCAACACCACACCTCGGTGACTCCATGAGTCGCATGGTTGAGTCACCTCAAAATGACTTGGCAAATCACCCGGTCCCGACAAGAACTCTCAATGATGGCGCACCCATTCCATTGGCGAGTGTCACCCATGTCTCCAACCCCCATCCCGGTCTTTCCTCTGAAGCGCTGAATGCTGCCAAGCAGCCGGCTCGTCGCATCAATGCAGCGGACAAGCGCATCATCAACGGTCAAACCGACGTCAATCAACTCGTGCCCTTCAAGTACAAGTGGGCTTGGGAAAAGTATTTGGCCACTTGCGCCAACCATTGGATGCCACAAGAGGTCAACATGACTCGGGACATTGCACTGTGGAAAGATCCCAACGGCTTGACTGAAGACGAGCGTCGCATTGTCAAACGCAATCTGGGCTTTTTTGTCACCGCCGACTCTTTGGCCGCCAACAACATTGTGCTTGGCACTTACCGCCACATCACGGCCCCCGAATGTCGCCAATTCTTATTGCGCCAAGCGTTTGAAGAAGCCATTCACACCCACGCCTATCAATACATCGTGGAGTCCTTGGGGCTCGACGAGAGTGAAATCTTCAATGCCTACAACGAGGTCAAATCCATCCGCGACAAGGATGAGTTTTTGATTCCTTTCATTGCAGCCATCATGGACCCGAATTTTCACACGGGCACCTTGGAAACCGATCAAACTTTGCTGAAATCGTTGATTGTGTTTGCTTGTCTGATGGAAGGCCTCTTCTTTTATGTCGGCTTTACGCAAATCTTGGCCTTGGGTCGTCAAAACAAAATGACCGGAGCTGCCGAGCAGTACCAGTACATCTTGCGCGACGAGTCGATGCACTGCAACTTTGGCATTGATTTGATCAATCAAATCAAATTGGAAAACCCTCAGCTTTGGACGAACTCATTCAAAGCTGAAATCATTGAGCTGTTCAAACACGCTGTTGAATTGGAATACCGCTACGCCGAGGACACCATGCCCCGCGGTGTGTTGGGCATGAACGCCTCCATGTTCAAAGGCTATTTGCGCTACATTGCGAACCGACGCGCAACCCAAATTGGTCTAGAGGCCTTGTTCCCCAATGAAGAGAATCCTTTTCCTTGGATGAGCGAGATGATTGACCTGAAAAAAGAGCGAAACTTCTTTGAGACCCGAGTCATTGAGTACCAAACTGGTGGCACTCTGTCTTGGGACTGATGGATCAAAGCATTTGAATACCCTGAATTTGTCCTTGTCTCACACCACTTGTGCCTTTGCGCACAAGGACTGCTTGGCACTGACACCCCCCGTTCAAGGTGCTGGACCCGGGTCCAACACCCTGAATCGCTTTGCACTCAACCGAGTGAAAAGTGCTTTTTAACCCAACGATCTTATAACTTGATCTAGGAGTAAATTATGGCAACTGCAAAAAAACCGGCCGCAAAAAAGGCCCCAGCAAAAAAAGTAGCGGCTAAAAAGCCAGCAGCAAAAAAAGTAGCGGTTAAGAAACCAGCTGCTAAAAAAGTAGCGGCTAAAAAGCCAGCAGCAAAAAAAGTAGCGGCTAAAAAGCCAGCTGCTAAAAAAGCTGCCGCTAAAAAGCCAGCAGCAAAAAAAGTAGCGGCCAAAAAGCCAGCTGCTAAAAAAGCTGCCGCTAAAAAGGTTGCTAAGAAGCCAGCGGCTAAAAAGCCAGCTGCTAAAAAGCCAGCCGCAAAAAAAAAAGTAGCTAAAAAAGCCGCGAAAAAACCCGCTGCCCCTGCGCACCCACGAGTAGCCCACGTTGCTGCTCCAGCTGCGCAGACAACGCTCAATCCCCAAGCTGCATGGCCGTTTCCAACGGCCATCAAGCCCTGAGTTTTGAGTGTTTGATCTCAAGCCCGGTACCTCAAAGGTCCCGGGCTTTTTTCATGGAGAGTCCCCTCCCCGTAGATCTAGACGAGCAAAGCGCGAATGGCGTCGCTCAATTGGTAGTTTTGTGGGCCTTGATGTGCGATTTTCAAGGACCCCAGGTGGTTACCCAGACTGGCACACCGCTCTAGGCTCCAGCCTCGCTCCAAACCAAAAAGAAGGCCCCCTCGCCACGCATCCCCACAACCCGTGGGATCCAAGACCTGTTGTGCAGCCACTGGGGCCACGCGCGAGCACTCGCCTTGCACCCAGACGTCACAGCCTTCGGCTCCCAAGGTCACGATCAGCCCTTTGAGTTGCTTGGAGATGGACGCCAACGACTCCCCCAGCTTGTCTTCGAGCAACTTGGCCTCGTAGTCGTTGAGTGTGGCCCAAGAGGCTTGTTCAATGAAACGCTTCAATTCTTGAGCGCCAAACATGGGCAGACCCTGGCCTGGATCAAAGACAAAGGGGATCTTCAAATCATGCAATTGCTGGGCATGCTCGATCATGGCATCTCGACCATCGGGTGCAATGATGGCGATTTGTGCCACGTCAGATCTTTTGATGGTATTCAAGTGCGCCTGGTTCATCGCCCCGGGGTGAAAGGCAGTGATTTGATTGTTGTCTTTGTCGGTCATGATCATGGCTTGTGCGGTGTAGGTGTCTGAGACCGAACGCACAAACTCACTTGATATACCCAA
>Ga0114962_10002222_pt1 | contig 16372 bp, 16 predicted proteins | sample C_130820_MF_Meta_FD_87017 | JGI IMG/M metagenome (GOLD analysis project Ga0114962, IMG submission 87017) | Freshwater microbial communities from Lake Croche, Canada to study carbon cycling - C_130820_MF_MetaG | ecosystem: Environmental > Aquatic > Freshwater > Lake | place: Lake Croche, Canada...
AAAGAATTTTAGTTATTGATGGTGCCATGGGTACCATGATTCAACGCCACAAACTTTCAGAGGAAGATTATAGAGGAACTCGATTTGCCAATTGGCATCAAGACCTTAAAGGCAATAACGATTTATTGTGCATTACACAACCTTCTATTATTACAGGTATTCATTTACAATATTTGGAAGCAGGTGCCGATATCATTGAGACCAATACTTTTAGTAGCACGTCCATTGCAATGGCTGATTATGATATGCAGGAATTGGCTTATGAATTAAATGTAGCTGCCGCAAAATGTGTACGTGATGCCATTGATCAATACAAATCAAAGCATCCCAATACCACCGAAAAATATATTGCAGGATCCATTGGACCCTTAAATAAAACATTAAGCTTATCACCCGATGTAAACAATCCAGGATTTCGTGCGGTCACTTTTGATGAAGTGGTAGAAGCCTATACCGAACAAATTAAAGGCTTAGTAGATGGTGGTGTTGATGTTTTATTGGTAGAAACCATTTTTGATACCTTAAATGCAAAAGCCGCCATTTTTGCTATCAAAGAATATTTTAGAAAAATAGGTAAGACAGAATTACCTATCATGATTAGTGGTACCATTACGGATGCCTCAGGTAGAACATTAAGTGGACAAACCTTGGAAGCATTTTACACTTCGGTTGCGCATGCAAAGCCTTTAAGTGTTGGACTCAACTGCGCCTTAGGTGCACAGGAAATGCGTTCGCATATTGAGGAGCTCTCTCAAATAGCAACCTGTTATACTTCGGCATATCCAAATGCAGGTTTACCCAATGCAATGGGACAATACGACGAAGCACCGCATCAAACGGGTGCTTTCATTGAAGAGTGGGCAAAAAATAAATTTGTAAATATTGTAGGTGGATGTTGTGGAACTACCCCAGATCATATTAAACATATGGCCGACAACGTAAGAAATTTAGTGCCAAGATCTTTACCAATTGTGGATACGACCATTTAATTACAATCCATAAAATAGAGGTAATTAAACAAAAGAGAAAATTATGAGTGAACAAATACATATTAAGCCGTTTTTAAGATTAGCAGGATTAGAACCTTTGGTGATACGTCCCGAAACTAATTTTGTGAACGTAGGTGAGCGAACCAATGTAACAGGTTCAAAAAAATTCGCACGCTTAATAAAAGAAAATAAATACGAGGAAGCCTTATCTGTTGCGCGTCAACAAGTAGAAAGTGGTGCGCAAATAATTGATGTAAATATGGATGATGCCTTATTAGAAGGGGTGAAAGCCATGACCACTTATTTAAACTTATTACAAAGTGAGCCAGACATTGCACGTATTCCGGTAATGATTGATAGCTCTAAATTTGAAATCATTGAAGCAGGTTTAAAATGTGTGCAAGGAAAATGTATTGTAAACTCTATTTCCATGAAGGAAGGAGAAGCAAAATTTATAGAGCAAGCGCATATTTGTAAAGCTTATGGTGCTGCTGTAATTGTGATGGCATTTGATGAAGTAGGACAAGCAGATACCAAGGATCGTAAAATTGAAATTTGTGAACGTGCTTATAAAATATTAGTAGAGCAAGTAGGATTTGATCCGCAAGATATTATTTTTGATCCCAACATTTTTGCTATTGCAACAGGTATTGAAGAACACAATAATTACGCAGTAGATTTTATTGAAGCTACCCGTGTGATTAAACAAAAAATGCCATTGGCAAAAGTAAGTGGTGGTGTTTCCAATGTATCTTTCTCCTTCCGCGGTAACGAAGCAGTTCGTGAAGCCATACATGCGGTGTTTTTATACCATGCAATTAAAGCAGGTATGGACATGGGTATTGTAAACGCAGGACAGTTAGCAGTGTATGATGAAATTGATCCTGTTTTAAGAAATTTATGTGAGGATGTAATCTTAAATAAAAATAACGACAACAACCAAGCAACCGAAGCACTTATCCAATATGCTGATAATTTAAAAGCGAGTGGTGAAAATGCTGGTCAATCCTCCGAGGAAGCGAATAAAATAAAATTAGCTTGGAGAAACGATACGGTCGAAAAACGTTTAGCCCATTCTTTAATTAATGGTATCACAGATTTCATTGATGAAGATACCGAAGAAGCAAGACAACAATACAGTGCGCCATTAGAGGTAATCGAAGGCCCATTAATGGCGGGTATGAACCAAGTGGGTGATTTATTTGGTGCAGGTAAAATGTTTTTACCACAGGTGGTTAAGAGTGCGCGTGTGATGAAAAAAAGTGTGGCAGTGCTAACGCCATACATTGAAGCAGAAAAAGAAAGATTAAAAAATGCATCCACCAATCCCAATGGACAAACCAAGGGCCCAGCTAAAATATTATTAGCTACTGTAAAAGGAGATGTGCATGATATTGGTAAAAATATTGTAGGTGTGGTTTTAGGATGTAACGGTTATGAGATTATTGATATTGGAGTGATGGTACCCGCAGATAAAATTTTATCAGAAGCAGTAAAACAGGAGGTGGATATCATTGGCTTAAGCGGATTGATTACGCCTTCTTTAGACGAGATGGTCTATATCGCTAAGGAAATGAAGCGTCGAGGGATGAATATTCCTTTAATGATTGGTGGTGCGACCACTTCTCGTATGCATACGGCTGTGAAAATTGCGCCTGAATATAATGATGGGGTTATCCATGTCTTGGATGCATCGCGCAGTGTAACCGTTGCAGGATCCTTATTAAGCAAAGAACAAAAACCTGCTTTCTTAGCAAATTTAGATAAAGAGTACACCCAGTTAAAGGCAGATTTTGATAATAAGAAAACAGTAAAGCAGTCTACCCCATACGCGGAAGCTTTGCAAAATAAAATGGTTATTGATTGGAGTAAGTTTGAAGCAACTCAACCAAGTTTTACGGGCAATCAAGCCATTGAAATAAATGACTTATCGGTATTAGTAGATTATATCGACTGGAAACCTTTCTTTATTGCTTGGGAATTGCATGGTAATTTCCCTGCGATCTTAACCGATGAAACCGTAGGAGAAGTTGCAAGTAAATTATATGCAGATGCCAATGCATTATTAGATACCATTATTAAAGAAAAATGGTTAACTGCAAAAGGTGCTGTTGGATTCTGGGAAGCAAGCGCTCAAGGAGATGATGTTGTTATACATCATGGGGAAGAAAAAACACAATTGCATTTCTTAAGACAACAAGCTAAAAAAGCAGCAGGGCAACCTAACTTTTCATTAGCCGACTTTATATGTCCTACTACCGAAAATAAAAAGGATTACTTAGGTGCATTTGCCGTTACCATTCATGGTATAGAAAAACATATTAAAGCATTTGAAGCCAATCATGACGACTACAATAAAATTATTTTACAAGCATTAGCAGATCGTTTAGCAGAAGCATTTGCCGAATACTTACATGCTAAAACACGTAAAGAAATTTGGGGTTATGCCAAAGACGAGCAATTGGAAAATGATGAATTGATCAAAGAAAATTATGTGGGCATTCGTCCTGCACCAGGCTACCCTGCATGTCCAGACCATACTGAAAAGTATACATTGTTTAATTTATTGGACGCCGAAAAGCATACAGGTATTACTTTAACAGAAAGCTTGGCTATGTATCCAGCATCCAGTGTTTGTGGTTGGTACTTTGCCAATCCTCAAAGCCAGTATTTTGGTTTAGGCAAAATACAACAGGACCAGGTGGAAGATTATGCAAAACGTAAAGGACAATCATTAGAATATATTACTAGGTGGTTACAGCCTGTGATTGAATAATTCTATAACAAAAGGACTAAACTAAATGATCATAAAAAGGGTACCGATGAATATCGATACCCTTTTTAAATTTGATTAAAGTATTTTACTTATTATACTTTTTCAAACAACCACCATAAACGTTTACGTGGTTTAACGGTATAATGCTTGTTTACATATTTAGCAATGTGTTCGATGGCTTCATCAGGGCTGTCTGTAAATAATATGAATTTTTTATCCTCCTCCGAAATAGTACCTTCAGCAATCATTTTTTCGACCCATTGGTTAAATGGTTTATAATATTCTTTGCCCATCACCACAATCGGGAAATCATTAATCATTTTTGTCTGCGCCAAGGTTAAGGTTTCAAAAAACTCATCCATTGTTCCAAAACCTCCTGGCATGATAATAAAGCCATAAGAGTATTTTACCATTAACACTTTTCTGATGAAAAAATAATTAAAAGTGATGGAAATATTTGTATAGGGATTAGGCGTTTGCTCAAAAGGTAATTTAATATTACATCCAATGGACTTACCACCTTCTTCAAAAGCACCTCTATTAGCGGCTTCCATCACACCAGGACCTCCCCCAGTCATTGTGGTGAGGCCAAGCTGCGCAATTCGTTTACCCATTTCCCTAGACTTAATGTAATAAGGATGGTCCTCTTTGAACCTAGCGGATCCAAATACGGTTATGCAGGGACCAATAAAATGGAGTGTTCTAAAGCCTTTTATAAATTGTATAAAAATTTGAAAAGCAAATTTAAGTTCATTGATCCTGGGCTTGGGGCCTTCTAAATTATAGTTAATATTACTAGCAGGGATAATGCGTCTGATATTGTTTTTTTTTGTGCCTTCTTGCATATGCATAATCTAATTTAAACGGTGTATGTTTTGAAGTTAACATAAATAATTAACTAGTATACACTAAAATAACTAAATTTGAATTTGTATAAAAATTATAATGAAACGTCATTTTAAACTCATCATTTTTTTAGTTTGTCAAACGTTGGTTATCCAAAGCTGGGGGCAGGAAAAATTAGCCTTTGAGCAAATTCAAGTATACTCATCTATCAATCCAACGGCAAATTATTGGAAACTACCCAATGATTTACATCCTATCCTAAATGCCTTGGACAGTGGGATATTTTCAAAAGTTGGTTTTCAAAGAGATACCAATATTGTAACCAAAACAAACTACCTGACCAAACAAAATCAATTGGGTAAAATAAATATTAATTGGCTAGACACAAAAGATTATACCCACCATGCTTATTTAGAGCTTTATGAAATGGATCCAGATTTTATTTATAAAAATAATTTGGTCCTTTTAAATGAATCAAAAAAAGATAGCATTCATAGTTTCTGGTTGGCAACACTAAGTATTTTTAACCAACAACAAAAAAAGGTTTTACAAAAAACTATTATTTTAGGTTTAACGCCTATTACTTCACTTGGAATTGGTTATGTAAACCAAGCTTCTGCCAGCACCCCATACCATATTTACAATGCAATAACAAAGGCTTTAAGTTTATTATCGCCTCTTGGAGAAGATATTGAATACTTGGATGCAAAAATGCCAATTGCCTATACAACAGATAACTATTGGATGCCCAATGTGCATAATCAACCTAGGATATTATTTGATACAACAAAAAACTTCATCACCTACAACATAGCAAATGGTGCTCATATTTTAAGATCCCCTGCAGCTATTTTAAATAAAATAAATATTAAGGATAAGAATGCTAACAACCCCTATAAAAACATCATTGCTTTAATAAAAAAGAATCGAATAAATGCCTATAATAGTGAGTATTATCAGGTATTACAGCATTTAAGAGATGTGAAAAATGACCACGATTATAATATAGAAGGCTATATGGAATTCAATCCTGATGCAGCAGCTTATAATAGCCAATTGGCACTGGTTTTTTTGCCTGACTCCGTTCATAAAATTTACAATGACAAGGATAGTATTGGATATTTTATAGTTAAAGATGTTGTGCCTGAAAAGGATAAGTATTTTTATCCTGAAATTATTTACAATGGATATGATAGTTCAAAACAATATACCTTAAGCGACAAATCAATTAATACAAAATATCCTATTGTGCATTTAAAGACAATTGATGGGAAAATAAATAATACTTCTTTTTCTATTAAATTAAGTGCAAATAATAGTATAAAGACCCTATTGATAAACAATAAAATAAGCATAATTCTTTCAGGAATAAAAAAGCCTTATCAAATGGTTTTAGTTGACAAAGACGCACCCAGTGATGTCACCGACTTTTTAATCATGCTTGCTTATAGCGAAATATTTCAAAACCCTAATTAACTATTGGATGCGTATTGTAAGTTATAATGTAAATGGAATAAGGGCAGCCATTAAAAAAGGATTAATAGATTGGTTGACCGAATATCCAATAGACGTTTTTTGTGTACAGGAAACTAAAGCAACGCCGGAAGATATTGACTTGTCCCTATTTACCAACTTGGGTTATCATGTTGCATGGTATCCAGCGCTAAAAAAAGGATACAGTGGTGTTGCAGTGTTTAGTAAAATAAAACCTACCCTTGTTACTTGTGGTAATGGTTATGAAATGAGTGACTATGAAGGAAGGGTGATTAGAGTAGACATAGGAGACCTTACCATTGTAAACGCCTACTTCCCATCCGGCACTAGTGGAGATGAAAGACAAGGCTATAAATACCAATGGTTAGATGAATTTTATGTTTGGATTGAAGCTTTGAAAAAAGAGCGACCCAATATTATACTTGCAGGCGATTATAATATTGCCCATTGCGAAATTGATATTCATGATCCCAAAGGAAATAAAAAATCATCTGGATTTTTACCTGAGGAAAGAGCATGGATGGATCAATTCATAGGAGCAGGATGGATTGATAGTTTTAGATTTAAAAATCCGACTGCAACGAGTGCCTACTCTTGGTGGAGCCAACGTTTTCCATCGGTTAGATTAAACAACAAAGGATGGAGAATAGATTACTTATGTACATCAAGTGCATTAGAAAGTAAAATTAAAGACGCCTTTATTTTACCCATGGTAAAACACAGTGATCATTGTCCTATTGTTATTGAACTAAAAAAATAACCATCAAAATTCATGACAACGGTATACAATATAAGTTTTCAAATTGCCCCAAACCTGCAGGAACAGTGGCTTTTATGGATGAAAAGTAAATTTATTCCTTTGGTTCATGCAACCGATTGTTTTATGGAACATAAATTTTATGCATTAGATGTTCAAGAAGATCAAGCACCCACTTATACCCTTCAGTTGTTTGCGCAAACCCCCGAAAAGTTAACCCAATACCAAGCTAACCACGCAGCTTCCTTATTAGATGAATTGCAGGTAAGCTGGGGGGATCAATGTTTTCACTTCGTTACCACAATGCAAATTGTGAATTGAATGTGGATAGTTTAATGGCCTAAAACGCCCTACAGGCCTATATTTCAGCCTTTTGCCACATAAAAGTCAATGCCACAAAGGGTTTCAGCATTTTTTCAAAAAAAATGATTTTAAACATTTAAGCCCTTTTGCACTTGAAAACCTTGCTATTTAAGGGTTTTAGTGGAAAAATAAAATTAAAAATAAATGGCAAAATATTTTTTCGTTTCACAAAACCTAATAAATTTGTTCTATCGTTTAAAACTATAAAAAACACATCTATGAACAAAGCAGAATTAATCGCACACATCGCGGACAACGCAGATTTACCAAAAACATCAGCTAACGCAGCTTTAGATGCTTTTATTGAAGCAGTAACTAAATCTTTGAAAAAAGGTGATAAAGTAACTTTAGTAGGTTTTGGTACTTTCTCAGTATCTAAGCGTGCTGCAAGAACTGGTCGTAACCCACAAACTGGTGCTACTATCAAGATCAAAGCTAAAAAAGTTGCAAAATTCAAGGCTGGTAAAGAATTAAGCGGAAAATTGTAATTTGAAATTTATTTCAATAAAAACCCCCTTTTATCAGGGGGTTTTTTTATTTTTGTCATCCAATCACTAAAAAACACACTATTATGGGCAGAGGAGATAAAAAAACAGCTAAAGGAAAAAGATTCTTAGGTTCTTTCGGTAAGAGCAGACCTCACAAGACTACAAAAGCTAAAAAAGCTACTAAAGCGAGCGCATAAGACCATTTGCGTATTAATAAGATTCCCCGAACTGCTTTTGTATGTTCGGGTTTTTTTATAGTAATTTTGCCCCCAATGAAGCGAATTTTAATCCTATTGTTACTTTTGGTTTATTCCCTAACCACGTTTGCACAATGTTCTATTTGTACTAAATCGGCAAGTCAAATGGGCGAAGAAGCAGGAAAAGGCTTTAATTTAGGGATTGTATATTTGGCTGCCATGCCCTTTGCAATCATTGGATATATTGCCATCAGATGGTATAAAAACGAGAAAACTAAATCCTAGCTGCGCCTCTCTTATTCCCCTTTTGATATACTTAATTGTAGAAACTGTTTGGTATAAATTTGAAATGCAATTGTTAACCAAACTATAAAGCAGCCCAACGCTTTTAATGCATAAGGCATCATCACATGGGTTCTGAACCATGGCGTGAATATATCTGAATAAGAGAAACTTGATAAAAATATGGATACCACAAATATTGTGTTAATCCATTTTGTTTTATGCTGCAAACAATACCATAAGCAAATTGCAGGCACCCCAATGATAAAAGTTGGTGATTCTGTGCCCGTATTAAACACAATAATAAAAAGCAATACAGAACAAAGTATATAAAGTTGGTAAACAGGATTTTTAAAATATTGATAAAATAAATATTGTGCGCCAAATATGATTAAAGCAGGTAAGATAAAAAGCCATTTATTCAAATTGGGGAGATCAAAAATTCTTTTCACCATTCCTTGCAATGTAATGTCTACCATATTTTGATGCATAGGCACCGTAAGATCAAAATTAGATTTTAAAGATAAGGCAGCAAACCAATCCCTATAACATTGTATTAAATTGGCTGGACTTACTATAATAAGTGGTAAACAGAAAATGACAACTGACCAAAAAATAAAATACAAGATGAACTTTATTTTTTGTTTGCTAAAAAAGAAAAATGCCAGTCCTGTAATGCTATATAGTTTGATAAAGAAACCAACCAACATCATTAAAGCCGATGCGCTTTGTTTTTGTTTTAACAAATAAACAAAAGCCAATATGATAGTGGCAGCCATGATACCATTGCTCTGTAAATTTGCCGTTGCATTCATCATTTCATTGGCCGAAAGAATGAGTATGAAATTTTGGTATTTAGATTGGATGGGCAATTTTCTTATGGCATAAAACAATACCCATGCATCAAAAAAACCCCATACAAAAGGAGCAAGTATTTTTGGTAAAAAAACAAAAGGGGTCACCAACACGGCAAAACTTGGACTATAATAATAATGATCTTTGTATTCATTTAAATACTCAACATATAAATTGGTATGGTTCTTTAAATGAAAAAAGGACTGTTTAAAAATGATAAAATTATTAATGGCGTCTCCTTTTACTGCATTCAATAAAGCAATGGCTACCAATCCAAACCAAATGGTGGTAGCAATTTTTTTGTGCTCAAAAAAGGAATTGAATTTTATTTTTTGATTGCCCATTTTTATTAATGCCCGTATTGTTTGATTTCATTTAATAATTCAGCAACTCCTTCTTTTATATTGGCGGTGGTTTGTAACAAAGAGGTTTTTTTAGTATGCCCTGCATTATCTGCTAGTGATTGTTTTAGATGATTGGTAAATTTTTGCGCTTCCGGCCGATCCGATTTGTTGACCACATAAATGTTGGCCACTTCAAATAAACCAGATTTCATCATTTGTATTTCATCTCCCGCTTCCGGCACCAACACCAACACGGTTGGATAGGCAATTTTAGCAACCTGCACTTCTGATTGACCCACCCCAACGGTTTCCAATATGATATAATCAAATCCTGCTGATTTTAATAACAACACCATTTGATCGATACTATTGATGAGCCCGCCTAAATGGCCTCTAGTAGCCAATGACCTGATATAAACAGATGGATGTAAATACCATTCCCTCATTCTAATTCTGTCGCCCAATAAAGCTCCTTCATGTATGACTGAACTTGGGTCAACCGAAAGGATGGCAACTTTTTTTTCATCTTTTACCATCTCTCCCACTAAAGAGGCAATGAGTGTACTTTTCCCAGCCCCAGGAGGTCCAGTAAATCCTATGACTGGAATAGGTGCTGCATGTAAGCCTTCTATGAATGCCTCCGTTCCTTGGCCCTTATTTTCAATATGCGAAATGGTTTTTGCTAAAAAAAGAAAGTCTCCTTTTTTAACACCAGTCATGATATCTTTTATTGGGTACAACATTAAGGTCTAATAATTTGATGATTTCTAAAATCAAAAGGCCTGATGCCAGTCCACTTTTCAAAATAATATAAAATTCTGTTTTTGAAAGAGAAATTCTTTTTTGAAATATCTAAATCAATGATCCAATTTTTTCTTTGTATCCGATCCAACATTACATTGGGATGCGTATCGGTAAATTTTTCAAGTGAATCAAACCCTGTAAAATCATAATAGTCAGGACTTGATATAATTTCCTGCATCTTGGTGTCATCATTCCAAAAAGTAGCACTCTCCTTTTGTTTTTTTCTCATTTGCTCGGGACTCTTTACCCAACCATAGTGGTATATACTTGCCTCAATAGCGGCTACGGGCAATTTTGCTTTTCCAATTCTAAAACCTTGCGCATCTTTATAAGCACTAATGGCTTTATTGTTTCTGATGATACGTGTTTCATGTGCATACCATTTTCTGCTATCGCCAACATAATCATAAGTGCCAAAGAAATGCTTATAATTGAATAAAAGTCCTTGCACCGCTTGATCCTGTGCATATTTTTCACAGGCTGCTAATATGGCTGGGTGATATTTTTCATGTACCACTTCATCTCCTTGTATATAAAATGCCCAGGTAAAAGATTCATCAATCAGCTGAAAAGCTTTATTGGTCTCAACAGCAAGCACTGTTCCCCCTTTTCTTAAATTTTTATCCCATACTGAATGATGTATTTTAATCTTTGGATCCCCAATGGATTCAATTAATGCAATGGTTGCATCGGTTGAATCTCCTATCAACACAATCATTTCATCCACCACTGGCAGGATAGATTTAATGGCTTCCACAATAGGAAAATCATTTGTTACTGCATTTTTAATAATGGTAAATCCGGCAATCTTCATATCCTAATCTTTTGTTCTCCAAATAACCGAAATCTTTTGCAACTTGCCTATAGTTTTAAGTAAACTTTGCTGTAAAGGGTTTAAATTTGAGCCTACTACAAAATTATGTCTCTAAGCATTTGTTTTGATTTTGGAAATACCCGATTAAAAGCTGCCATTTTTGAACAAAATGAACTGCTAGAAATGGTTGTGCTTGAAAAGGGAGATGTGGCTGAAATTACTGCGCTTATTGATAAATGGAACCCGGCTAAAACCATTTTATCCTCTGTTATCCATCATGATCAAAGTATTGAAACCCTTTTGTCAGAAAAGAGCCATTTTCATTTATTAGGCCCCAATTCCATCATTAACTTCACAAGCCCAGTAGGAAAGCCAGAAACCATTGGTGCGGACCGACTAGCCATTGTAGCTGCCGCGGTAGATAAATACCCAAATCAACATAGCTTGGCCATCTCTTTGGGGACCTGTATCACCTATAATTTTGTCAATAACCAACACCAGTTTTTAGGGGGAAGCATCTCTCCCGGCATGCAAATGCGTTTTAAAGCAATGCATGAGCAAACGGCACTTTTACCCCTTATCAAGCCCTCCTCTGAGTTTACTTTAGTGGGATATGACACTAAAACCAACCTATTAAGTGGGGTTATTTTGGGAATTGCGGCCGAAATTGACGGTATTATTGGGGCTTATGAACAAAAATATGCCAACTTTAACGTGCTATTAACCGGTGGGGACATTTGTTATTTTGCGCCTCACTTAAAAAAGAGGATATTTGCCGACCAAAATTTAATATTTAAAGGACTTTATGCTATCTGTGAAAAAAATACTTAGGCTGATCCCCTCCATCGTTTTAGTTTGTTCTCTATTACCTGCTAAAGCTCAAATTAATTCTCCATTTTCTAGATATGGTTTAGGCAATGAGGTTTATAATAGTCAAAATGTGACCAGTCAGGGATTGGGAGGATTTACGGCTGCTTATACTTCAAGTATGAATGGAAGTTTTGGACAAAGTCTTAATTTCAATAACCCAGCTTCTTATGGTAGTTTGTTCATGACTACTTTTGACCTTGGGATGAATTTAACCAACAATACTTTAAGAAGCCAAACCCCTGTTTCAAAATTTAATTCAACTTATTTTGTTCCTAACTATGCAGCTGTTGGGTTACCCATTGATAAGCTCCATAAAATTGGTATGGCTTTTGGTTTAAGGCCGCTTACTCAAATCAATTATTCTTTAGATGAAATAAAAGTATTATCATCTGGCGATACTTTATTTAATAATTATATTGGACAAGGTGGTTTAAACCAAGCCTTTATTGGTGTTGGTAAAACATGGAAGCATTTTAGCCTTGGTTTAAATACAGGATACAATTTTGGAAAGAAGAAAATTCAAAATGTTAAATCCTTTGTTTATAATACCGATTCAACTGCTTTCTACCAATCCATTGCAAGTACGAATACCTTGTTTGGAGGCTTTTTTATGCAATTGGGCGTATTAGGAGATGTTACCTTAAACACCACCGCGCATAAAATTCCCACCGAAAAAACTGAATATTCTTTAAGTTATGGTGGTACAATAACATTAGATCAGTCCTTGTCTGGCAGTCAGGATATTTTAAGATCAACAGGTACATTTACAACGGGCACTGAATCACATTTAGACACAGTTTCATTGTCAGCTAACAATATTGGTAAAATAAAAATTCCAAGTAAATACACGGCAGGTATTGCATTTCACAAAAAAGAATATAGCAATGTGGGTGCTTATGATCAGTGGGTTGTAGGTGTTGAATATGATAAAGCCAATTGGGCAAATAATTATAGCTTTTATGGCCAAAAGGACTTGTTATCTGATGCATATATGACAAGACTATGTGTTCAATTTTGTCCAAATGCATTTGATTTTGAAAATTATTGGTCAACCGTAACCTATCGAGCAGGTTTTAATACAGGTAAGGACTATATCAATATTGACCAAAATGGACTTAAGGTGACAAGCTTCTCCATTGGTGCAGGATTGCCTATAAGAAAGTATCGATCTTACGATTATCAATTCTCTGTACTTAACCTAGCTTTCCAATTTGGTAAAAGAGGTAGCAATGTGAATAGCTATCAAGAAAACTTTTTCCAATTTAGTTTTGGTTATAGCTTAAGTGATATTTGGTTTAATAAACGCAAGTATGATTAATCTTTTTTTTCATAAAAAAAATATTTTAGCAGTTACCATACTATGTAGCTGCTTTTTTATGTTCTCTTGTGAAAATAATATCAATGAAGTAAAGGCCTTAAGCGACAATGTAGGTGGTGTGGACGTTGGCAAAGACGTGGCAATTTATATGAGTGGAGATGGAAAAATGACCGCTAAAATGACCGCTCCGATCATGAAAAAATATTTATTGGATAGTGGCCAAATGGTTGAATTCCCCAATACCATTAAAGTGGACTTTTATAAGGATAGTGCCAAGGTAGAAAGTAAACTTAGCGCCAATTATGCAAAGTATATACAAGATGAAAATAAGTTTTTTTTAAAAGGGGATGTGATTATTTACAATGTTATGGGTGACACATTATGGTGCAAGGAAATGTATTGGGAGCAAAGTACCAGTAAGTTTCATACCGATAAAGAAGTTGTGGTGAAGCAACACAATCCCATTTCAAAGATTTATGGATTGGGATTTGAAGCCAATCAGGATTTGTCAGATATTAAAATCTTCAAGCCTCAATCAAATAGTTTTGCAATTATTGCTGATACAGTTGCATTATAAAATATTTATGATTTATTTTTAACTATGATTTTTGCCATTATCGCTTCCTTAATTTTAATCGGTTTTTTCTCAGGTTATGAGATTGGATTTGTTAGTGCCAATCGATTAAGTCTGGAATTGAAAAAGAAAAATGGGGATCCATCGGGTCAAATCATTGCTAAATTTTTACAAGCCCCCACACAATTTATAGGTACTTGTTTAATTGGTTTAAATATATCATTGGTGGTATTTGGTATTTTATTTGAACAATTATTGGACCTTTATATTTGGCCTGAAAATATAGGGAGTTATACTGTCTTACTAGGCAACACAGTGCTTTCAACATTGGTAATTTTAATTATCGGAGAACTTATTCCAAAGGCCATTTTTAAGGCGAGGGCCAGCTCCATGATTACCCGCTTTGCCTACGTTGCTAAATTTTTTCATGTACTCTTTAGGCCTTTGACCAATGTTTTGGTAAGTATCGCACAATGGGTAGTAAGTACCTTATTACAAATTAAAGTCGTAAATAAAAAAGAGGCTTTTTCAAAAGTAGATTTAGCGCATTTTATTCAACAAAATATTGAGCACCCAGAACAACAAGAATTAAACACTGACTTATTTGAGAATGCCTTGAGTTTGGCCGAAATAAAAATTAGAGAATGCCTGGTGCCAAGGACCGAAATTGTTGGTGTAGAGTTAAATACATCCATCGAGGAGTTACGTTCTATTTTTGTAGAAACCAAGTTGAGTAAATTGGTGGTATACGATGATACCTTGGATACCATTGTAGGTTATGTGCACCAATTGGATCTTTTTCAGAAGCCATCAAACATTGCATCCATCATTCATCCCATTTTGTTGGTCCCAGAAAGCATGAATGCTGCTGATTTAATCAATATGTTTTCTAAAAAAAGAAAAAGTATTGCCTGGGTGGTAGATGAATTTGGCGGAACAGCGGGCATTGTCACTATGGAAGATGTATTGGAAGAAATATTTGGAGAAATTGACGACGAATATGATTCACCAGAATTAATTGAAAAAAAGGTCTCAGACAAGGAGTATATTTTTAGTGGTCGCTTAGAATTAGATTACTTGACCGAAAAATATGGAATTGATTTTGGTGCAGAAAACTCCGAAACATTAAGTGGCTATTTAATTCACCATCACGAAGCCATCCCAAAGGTGAAAACCCTTATTCATTTGACCCATTTTGATGCCGAAGTAATCGCTGTCAGTGATACTAGGATTGAAAAGGTTAAGATTAAAATCCGTTAAAACTATTTTAGCAAAATGGCTTTCCTTTTTGCTTGATAAGTATTAACTTGAGGCCACTTGAATTTTTAAAATTTAACCTATAAGTATATGTCATTTGTATTTGATCAATCAAAACCCATTGCCATTGGATCAGACCATGCGGGAGTGGATTATAAAGCACAGGTAAAATCCTGGTTGGAATCAAAAGGTTACACCGTAAAAGATTTTGGTACTTACAATGCAGAATCTGTTGACTATCCCGACTTTGCCCATCCAACTGCTTCCAGTGTTGAAAGTGGCGAAGCCTGTTTTGGTATATTATTTTGTGGCAGTGCTAATGGGGTTGCCATGACAGCCAATAAGCATGAGGGTATTAGAGCAGGCTTGTGTTGGCTAACCGAAGTCGCCGAATTAACTCGTTTACACAATGATGCCAATATGATTTGTGTTCCTGCAAGATTTGTAAGTTTGGAATTGGCAAAAGAAATGATTGAAAAATTTATGACTACCTCTTTTGAAGGAGGTAGACATCAAAATAGGGTCAATAAAATTGCGTGTTCTTAAAAAATTAATTTAACCGTTTTTAAAATCAATTACATGAAGCATTTAATTTGGGTGTTTTTACTTTTCACAAGCACCGTATCATTTGCACAAAAAGCAAATGAACTTACTAAGTTTGACAAAATTATTACGGCAGATGCCTTAAAAGCAAAACTTTCTGTGATCGCAAGTGCAGAAATGGAAGGCCGTGAAACTGCCAGCCCTGGCCAAAAGAAAGCAGCTGCTTTTATTGAATCAGAATTTAAGAGAATGGGATTATTGCCTGGTAACGGAACAAGCTACCAACAAACCTATCCAGTTTTCCAAGACAACCTTACTGAAAAAAGTTTTTCCGTAAATGGCAATTCATTTGCATGGGATAAGGATTTTACTTATTCATTACAAACCATTGCAACAGGTAAATGGGATTACACAAATGTTGTGTTTGCTGGTTATGGCATCGTAGATGATGCGAAAGGAATTAATGACTATGCAGGTTTAGACGTTAAAGGTAAAATGGTATTGATTTTGGAAGGAACCAGCACTGGTATGCCAACAATGGGCCAAGGAGGTAATAGAGCATTCAATAGCAATCCTGCCTCACCAATGGCAAAAATGCGTGCTGCTATTTCAAAAGGCGCTGCAGGATTTTTAATTGTTTCAGCTGGTTTTCCTCGTAAAAATCCAACTGAAACTAAAGGCAATATGTACTTAAAGAAAAATGATGCGGCAGGCTTTTTAATGGCCAATGTCTCTTTAAATGTAGCCAATGCAATTTTAGCAAAATCAGCAGCTTCAGTTAATGAACTTGCTGCTGCTTCA
>Ga0114962_10002225_pt1 | contig 16359 bp, 15 predicted proteins | sample C_130820_MF_Meta_FD_87017 | JGI IMG/M metagenome (GOLD analysis project Ga0114962, IMG submission 87017) | Freshwater microbial communities from Lake Croche, Canada to study carbon cycling - C_130820_MF_MetaG | ecosystem: Environmental > Aquatic > Freshwater > Lake | place: Lake Croche, Canada...
AATGCATTTACTAAATAATTCAATATCAAAAGAGACTCAGCATATCTTTTTAATTGATGACGATGATTCCGTGCGTCAAGGACTTGAGTTGATGCTGATTAATTTGGGTTATAGGGTGCATTCGTATGGAAATGCAGTTGACTTTTTGGGCAAAACACACAACTTATCGCCTTGCATTATATTGTGTGATATGAATATGCCGAGTATGTCTGGTGTTGAAGTCCAGTCTGCGTTAGCAAATAAAGGCTGTACTTCGCCTATTATTTTTATTAGCGGTGAGTCTTCGGTTGATCAATCAGTCACCGCGATGAAACAAGGCGCAGTGGAATTTATCACAAAACCTTTTAATTTAAATGAATTGATGAAAGCTGTTGAAAAAGGATTTGAAATAGAGACAAACGCACAGCAAACTGCCTTAAAACAACGTGAATTAGAAGCGAAATTACAAAAGCTATCGCCGCGTGAGCATGAAGTCTTTCATTTGCTTGTAAAAGGGTATAACAATACCGAAATACTCAATACGTTAAATATTTCATTACCTACAACAAAGCAGTACAAATCAGAAGTGATGCGTAAGCTTAAATTGAATTCATTATCAGAGCTTATCGCTCTGCATCAATAGATTTTCATTAGGAATAGTCAACAACACAATTTAAATTTCGTCATCATTCCAGCTTACCTCTTTTTTCGTATTTTAGGTAGTATAATATGAAATATCAAGTGATTGATTTTGCTCTATATTGACGAATACATCGTCTCCATTCGCTTAAAGTTAAATCACCATTATCAATACAAATTGATTTTTTGTTAAAAGTACGACAATCAGAACATCAAGGCACATTATGGAATGAACTTCACATTTTTTCACCGCTGACATGGCGAATGGAACTCAATGTGCATGATGGATTTTGGTTTGATGCAAAAAATTCTTTGCGTGCGAATGTCGCGCCCCGAATTAACGCTTTGTTAAAATATGATTTAACGCCTAAAACACAGGTGTATCTGCGCGGTGAAAATATCACGAATAATCAATCTGCTGAGCTAAATGATTTTAGTTTTTATGGCGCAGCCATTTATGCGGGATTTAAATCTAATTTCTAATTTAACGTTAGTAAAGTCTGTAACGTTAGATTTATTTTTTAGGGTTTAACGCATATTTTAGTGCTATCACAATCGTAATTGCTAACGCTGCGGCTTTATCAAGATCAGTAATTAATTCCATTGCTAACAACCTTCATCATATTGAAAAAAACACACTTAGGGGTATTTTTTGTTTCAATTCAATTTGGATTTTTTGCTTCGATGCTTTCCTGTTTAACAATAGCATCATCATTCGCGTTCTTTTTTGCTTATCCTATTTTTTCGTTAGAAATTTATGATTTTGATAATATCATGGGCTTATCAATTATGCTTGTTGTGGGTATTGTGGCGAGCGATCTAACACAAAAAATATGTTCAAAAACATTACTCATCGAAAGTAAAGAACAAAAATCATCCATGCTTTATCGATTAAGCAAAGATTTAGCTAGCGTAAACACCGAAAAAGAACTACAAATGGCCCATTTTCTACAAATTCAATTTCAAATGTCAACAGAACCTATTCACTCTAGATATTTCAATAGAGAAATGATGCGGATAACGGATTTTTACATCTGTTCAATGTGGGTTAATAGGTATTTTTTAACACGATAACGCAAGGTTTCACGCGTCGTTCCCAAAATTCTGGCGGCTGCCACTAAATTATTATTAGCTCGCTTTAATGCAGTTTGAATAATGAATTTATCCATATCATCTAAAGCCATTGAACCATCAAGCGGCAAATGAATGTGTGTACTATCAATGCTCACTTTTCCATTTGTTACAAATTGCAACCATTGCACAGGAAAATCGCTACTTTCAGAAAATAAAACACAGCGTTCTATTACATTTCGCAATTCTCGTACATTCCCGCGCCAATCATGATTTTTGAGTTTTTGCCAAACATCGGGCGAAATTTGCTTAACATTTTTCCCAGCTTTAGCGTTGTATTCAGCGACAAATAGAGGCACAAGTTCATCTAAATCTTCAACCATTTCGCGTAACGGCGGTAAATTTACTTGAAACACGTTTAAGCGATGATACAAATCGACACGAAATGTCCCATCTTTTGCCATTGCTTCTAAATCTTTATTACTTGCCGCGATAATTTGAACATCAACGCTGATTTCTTTTTCACTGCCTAATCTGCGAATTTTCTGGTCTTCAAGAACTTTTAACAATTTTGCTTGAAGTTCAAGTGGCATTTCACCTAATTCATCCATAAAGAGTGTGCCGCCGTCAGCTTGTTCAAGCAATCCACGATGACGACTTGTCGCGCCTGTAAATGCGCCCGCTTCATGTCCAAAAAGTTCGGATTCTAATAGTTCTCTTGGTAATGCAGCACAATTTACTTCAATCATCGGTTGCATAGCGCGTGCGCCACCATAATGTAAAATTTTTGCAATCAATCCTTTTCCTGTTCCAGTTTCACCGCCGATTATTAACGCACTGAATGGAACTTGCGTGAGTTTTGTTAAAAGTTGGCGAACTGCTTGCGCTTTTTCGCTATGCCCGACAAACGCTTCGGGTGAATAACGCCGATGTCCTTGCAATGATTGTTCAATCACTCGCCGTGACATTGAAGCGCTGCGTGATGCGCTTGCAATGACTAAATCTAAACGCTCCAAATCGCACGGTTTTTCCAAAAAATCATAAGCACCTAAACGCAACGCACGAACTGAATCAGGTACATTGCCAAATCCCGTTAAAAATAACCATTCCGTGCTGTTACCAACGTATTTTTTGATTGATCCCATAAAATCAAGTGCATTGCCGTCGGGCAAATTCATATCCGATAAAACCAACAAGGGGTCGATTGTTTTGGAAATCAGCAATTCGCGTGCTTCTTTGAGTGTTGCGGCTAAAACGACTTCCCATCCCATTTTTTTATAATGACGTGAAAGTTCAGAGCCAAGTAGCTTTTCATCTTCAATTATTAACAAGGTTTGCATCATGGCTAAATTTTGTGTTGGATGTGTGAAAAAAAATCATTATAGTAATGTTACTACATCTATTTTGAAGCAGGACAAATAATGTCTATCACTACACTTTCGAGTCGAGAATTAAATCAAGATATTCCTCTGATGCTCAGTATTTTCTTACAGGAGATGTCGCTCAAGGGAAAGGGCAGGTGAATCCAAAATATGGTTTTGATCCTGCGTGACAACTTTATACCCACGTTTCTGACCAATACTCACCTTTTAGCGGCAAAATCATTAACGTTGGTGTGCGAGATGCAACTTATGTTCTCGACGAATTACTCTATCACGAGTCTGATTTGCGAGTCGAAGAACATTACACCGATACCTCTGGCTTTACAGATCAAGTTTTTGGCATGATGCCATTTTTTTGGTTTCAGACTTGCTGCTCGAATCAGAAACTTGAAGGAAACTAAATTATTTGTTCCTGCTGGAAAATTAAACGGTTATGCCTCATTACAATCAATGATGAGCAAAAAGCTGAAAATCAATCGTATCAAACCTTATTGGAATGTATTTTGCGGTTAGCAACCTAGATAAAACGAGACACAGTAACGGCTTCGTTGGTATTACGGAAATTAAGCAGCTACCCAAGACAAAACCGGTTTGGCTATAGCGTTACGCGAATTAGGTCGGATTGAACGAACTATTTTTATTTTGGATTGGTTGCAAGACGTTGATTTACGTCGCTATGTTAATTCTGGATTGAACAAAATGCTGAGAGAGATGCGTTAATTGCCGCAACGGCGTTGGTTCACGAAATGACTGTGGTAACACGAAATATCGCCGATTTTCTCTGAACGGGGGTTAAGATTGTTAATCCGTTTCACATGCAAATGTAATCGTTACTACTGCCCCATTTTCATTATTCAATAGCAAAATTCCGTGATTATTTTTCACAAACCGCTGAACCATCGAAAGTCCTAAACCTGTACCATTTTCGCGGCTGGTGCGAAACGGACGAATCCCGTAATCAAGCCATTCTTGCGCGAAACCATGACCATTATCACGCACTTGAATTTGCAAACCGTCTTCGATTTTTTGTGCCGAAATTAAAATTTCTCCCGTTTTACCTTCTAAGGCTTGCGCGGCATTTAAAATCAAATTTAGCAACGCCTGCCGTAAACCGCTTTCAGGCAAATAAACCAGCAAATTTTTTGGAGTTTTAAAGTGCAAATCGATATTTTCAGGAATTTGATAACGCACCAATGAGACTAAATCGGTAATTAAAAAGACTAAATCAAATTCACTTGTGCTTTCAGGAATATGTTTACTTGCACCGAGCATTTCATTTAAAAGCCGCGCCAAGCGTTTCAATTCACTTTCAATCAACGAAAAACGCTCTTGTTGATCTTTATCTTCAATTTCACGGCGCAGATTTGAAAACGCCATTTGAATGCCTGCCAGTGGATTGCGAATTTCATGTGCAAGTTCAGCAGAAACTTCACCCACCGCAGCAAGCCGTTCTGCTCGCGCTAAATTTTGTTGTTGTTCAAGCAGAGCTTGCGTCGCAAGTCTCACTTCGCGTTTTAAGGATTGCGCGTATTCGCGTTTGGTTTCTTCGAGTTCGCCTAAATGTTTCACCAATTCGTTGTAACTATGAAAAACAGGCAGTAACAATGAATCAATGTGTTTTGTGGTAATCGGTGTGTAATTTTCGTCAGTAATCCGTTCAAGTAGCTGCTGCAAATCATTTAACGGATGCAAAATTCGCCGTTTTAAAAATAAACTCGCTCCGATAAAAATTGTCCCAAATAACAATAGTGCAACGTACAACTCAGATTCTGTATCAATGTTAATGTCTTCAAGCATTTGTTCTCGTTGCATGGTTTCATTATTCAAAATGTCGCTCATCGATTTCAACACCGAAATTAAATTTTCTTGTTGCGTGTTTTTATCAAGATTCTGACTTTGTGAAAGTAACGAGCGAACGGTTGCTAAATGGTCGCGGGTTTCTTGTGAAAAATGATTGCGATCAATCATTAACTCATCAATTTCAGAAAGCAACGTGTTTAATAAGTGCGGTGAGGGATTTGCCGTTTTTTCAGAAAGCTGAGCCATAACAGCTTGTTGAAAATCCACAGATACATTTTGAATTCGATGTGAATAATTAACGTAAGAAATTGCAGTATCAAAATGATGATGGGTACGCCAAATCATGCCGCCTAAAATGCCTAATGCTAAAAACAATAAACCTAAAAAAGCCAATCCGCGTAATTTTGCAAGGCGATAAAAAATAGGATTCATAATTATTTTTGATACCTCGGCATCCACATTTGGTAAATGCTTAACAAAATCTGCATACCCATTGAAAATCCCATTAATGCGCCACTTGCAATGACAACATACGCAAATTCAGGAATCGTTTTTGTGATAAACCACGACAACACATCAAGCAACATGGAAGCAAAGGGAACAATCATCGCTACACGTTTTAGATAAACGTTCATTTCACAAAGCAAAAATATTTTTCCGATAAAAAATAAAATAAACGCAATCCAAAATAAATGAATATGTGAAACACGAATTAACGTTGGAATTGTCGCACCACCATGTTTTGCCACTTCGGAAACGCCTTCGTAATTTGTCAAATTTGGCAATGAAGGATTGATAGTTGGCGTGTGACACATGATGCAATCACGATTCAAAATTGGCGCAATGTTTTCTTCGTAACCTGATTCACTCGCCCCGCTGTGAATCCAACGTAAAATCATATCTTGGTCGCTTTTTATTTTTAGATTCGGTGCCATGATGCCCTTTAGTCTTGAATAACATCGTCATCAGCGATTATAGTTGATGTAATGCCAACAAATCCTAAAATAGTAGCAGCTAAAATTTTCATTTGTTTTTTCATTTTTACTTCCCCATTAAAGCCAATAAACTTTTAAGTAAAACGAGCGGAGTTGGCGGACAACCTGCAATTGTCATATCAACAGGAATGACGTTGCTCACTTTTCCACAACTCGCATAAGAAACACCAAATTCACCGCCACAACTGGCACAATCACCCATTGCAATAACCCATTTCGGATTGGGTGTTGCATCATAAGTTCGCAGTAATGCCGTTTGCATATGTCGTGACACAACACCCGTCACAAGTAAAATATCGGCGTGTCGAGGCGATGCCACAAAATGAATCCCGAAGCGTTCAACATCATAAAACGGATTATTTAGCGCATGAATTTCTAGTTCGCACCCATTACATGAACCCGCGTCAACTTGACGAATTGCTAGACTTCCCGCAAATTTTTGGTCAATTCGACGTTTAATTTCGATGCCGAGTGTTTCGAGTTCTTCATCGTAAGCGGCTTTGTAATTTTCAGTGACAATGCCAGTTGTACAAATCTTTTTAAATAAACTAAACATTGTCGCGTCCTATAAGTCACAGCCAGAATAAGAACAATTGAACGATTTATTGCACACAGGAAAATCAGGCACGATGTTATTTAACACCGCTTTTTCGAGAGCTTCCCAATTTAGTTGGCTGGGGTCACGCGGATAAAAACGGGCAATCGTGTTGTTTTCACCAAAACGAACGTAGCTGATAATTTCGCCTCGCCAACCGTCCACAATTCCCAAACCAAAACTTTCAGCTTTCGGCGTTTGCCAATTCGTCACTAAATCGCCCTCGGGTAACTCGTTTAATTGTCCAATGAATTGTTCGATGAGTTTGAGTGAAGCGTTAATTTCTTTGTATCGAACCCAAAACCGTGACGCAATGTCGCCTTGGTCTTCGAGTGCAACTTTTACAGAAACGGAATCATAAGGCGCGTAAGGTGCATCGCGGCGAACATCAAAATCTTGTCCGCTTGCCCGTCCGACAAAACCTAATGCGCCAAAATGGGCGGCAGTTTCTGGCGATAAATAACCCGCTGTGTAAATTCGGTCTTCAAGCGATGAATTTAAATCTAACGCAGGCATAATTTCAGCTAATTCAATCCGAAGTTGCTCAATGTCTGTGAGAATAAATTTTGCCGCCGCTTCGTTCACATCAAGAGCAACACCACCCACCACAATTTTGTCCATCAATGAACGATGACCAAACAATTCGTAATTAGTCCGCGCCCCCATTTCTTTCAAGCGCATCATTTGCATAAACGCAAACGTAAAAGCTACGTCATTACAAATCGCACCAATATCGCCAAGATGATTTGCAATGCGCTCACGTTCAGCAAAAATGCCACGAATCAATGCTGCACGTTTTGGAATTTCAACATTCGCGGCTTGTTCCATCGCCATGCAAGCCGCCCAAGCGTGGGAAACACAAGTATCGCCCGAAACTCGTCCTGCTAATTTTGCTAAACTTTCAGGTGTACGACCTTCAGCGATTTTTTCTGTACCTTTGTGAACGTAACCGAGCCGTTCTTCTAAATTCAAAATCAACTCGCCCACCGCTTGAAAACGAAAATGTCCAGGTTCAATAATTCCTGCATGAACAGGGCCTACAGGAATTTCATAAACACCTACGCCGTGCGATTGAATAAAGTGATAATCCGTATCGGGTGGTGTAATTTCTACGGGGAAACCTTGCACAGGAAAATCATTTCGCAATGGATGGTCATGTTTTGCCCACGCTTTGTGACGCGTCCAACAACGTGGGTCAGGATGATGTAAAAATTGAATACCAAACATATCGTGTGTGTGACGTTCAGAGCGGTTTGCCGCCGCATAAACGGTAGCTTGTGAGGGAATTTCTGCTTTTGAAACGTTAATCGTGGCGCGTAACAAAATGTAATCGCCTGCTTTTTCAAAACAGGCATGAATATAAAATTGTTCGCCGCTTTGTTCGGCAAAACCTGCTGCCCAACGGAATTTTTTTTCGGCGGCTAATTCGGCAAAACGTTGCCAATGTTTATCGTCGATTTGCCACAATTCAAGGTTTGGCGAAATATCTTCGGATTTAACAAAAATATCCGCTTCATTTAACTGCGTTAAAAAATCGCTGTGAAAATTCATAGCGAACTCCCTGAAATCAACAATGTTGCCTGACTAAACCAATCGCTTAAAAAGCTCGGAATCGCTAAACCTAACCACAACGCTAATCCTAAATGCACCATGACAGGAATCAAATTCGCTTTAATCGGCAATTGACCTTCTGGTTTTTCACCGTAGACCATTGGCTGAATGTGCCGAAACAATCCCGCAAACGCAATTCCAATTCCTAACAATAACAATGGCGTAAGCCAAGGATATTCGCGCATAGTGGCGAGTAAAACTAAGAATTCGCTAGTGAAAACGCCGAAGGGTGGAAAACCTGCAATGGCGACTGTGCCGATTAACAACCCCCAACCGACTTTCGGCTGCGTTTTAATCAAGCCGCGAATTTGTGCCATTTTTTGCGTGCCAGCGATTTGCGCGGCGTGTCCAACCGTGACGAAAATCGCCGATTTCACAAGTGAATGCACCGTCATGTGGAGCAATGCGGCAAAAGTCGCCAACGCGCCACCCATGCCAAAAGCAAACGTCATCAAGCCCATGTGTTCAATCGAGGAATAACTGAAAAGGCGTTTAATATCTTTTTGCCTATGTAAAAATAAAGCCGCGACTAAAAACGAAACTAATCCGAATCCCATCATCAAATAACCTGCAATGTGCGATTGCGTCGCGCCATCGACAAGCATTTTATTTCGCACTACCGCATAAAGCGCATCGTTTAAAAGTAAGCCCGACAAAACCGCCGACATCGGCGTGGGTCCTTCTGAATGCGCGTCTGGCAACCAATTATGCAAAGGCACTAAACCGATTTTTGTGCCATAACCAATCAGCAAAAATACAAATGAAATTTCCAAAATATCAGGATTTAATTGCGTCGCTTCTTCGTGTAACACAGACCAAAGCAAGGCATTTTCAGGATTTCCCAATTTTTCTGCTGCGTAATAAAGTAAAATCGTACCGAACAACGCTTGTGCAATACCCACACCACACAAAATAAAATACTTCCACGCGGCTTCAATCGATTCTGGTGTCCGATATAAACTCACAAGCAAGACAGTTGCCAGCGTCGCACCCTCCATTGCTACCCACATAATGCCCATGTTGTTGGTTGTCAAAACCAAATACATCGCCAACATAAAACCTTGATACATCGAGTAATAAAGTTTTAAACGCGCTTCGGTAAGTTTCCCCAGTTCGATTTCATGCGCCATATACGGTGCAGAAAATAAAGATGTTGTAAAACCCACAAACGCTGTCAACACAATCAAATACACGTTAAACGAATCAATCAAAAATGCTTTGCTTTCGGACAAAATTGTTCCGTATTGAAAAACGGTTGTCGCAAGCCAAATCGTAATTCCTAAACTCACGGCGCTAATGTAAGTATTGAGTTTGCCAATATCTTTGTGATGCCCCGTCAATGCGAAAAAGGCAATTCCCGCTACAGAAAGACATAACAGTAAATAAACCGCAATCATCTTTCCACCTCGTGTAATTTGTTCATCATATCGACATCAAGTGAATCGATGCTGGTGCGAATGTGAAAAAAGAAAATACCAAATAAAACTGCCGCCACTAACACATCAAATGCCACGCCAAGTTCTACAACCATTGGCATTCCGTCCGTTGCGACCATCGCTGCGAAAAATAGCCCGTTTTCAATCGACATAAAACCCACAACGTGTGCAACAGCTTGACGATGAGAAATCATCAACAACAATCCTAATAAAACTACTGATAAACTTACCACGAGCGCATTGAGCATAATCATTGACGAAGTGTGAATAATGGGTTGTAGAACGTAATAACTAAAAATCATCAAACTCGCACCGCTTAACATGACAGTCGTGTTATTTTTCAACGCTTCAACGTCGCGGTGAATGTTCATTGCAAAAACTTGTTTTTGTAACATCGACGGAATAAAAACCACTTTAAGCGTGAACGTTAGGAACGCCGAAATATACAAATGCGGACTGTGCAATTCATTCGCCGCTAAAATCGCGGTCAACGTAAGCAACATTCCTTGCATTGCAAATACAAAAATCAAGCGTGGCAAACGTCCTTGCCCAAGCATCAAAAATGACATCAATCCCACCAACGCCGACATCGACAAAATCGCTTGCGTGTAAAAATCCTGCGTTTCAATGTTCATCGTGTGGACTCCAAAATGATGTGGCTTAGCATTCCCAGTAATCCTAATAAATAGGCGAATCCCAAGTATTCTTGCACGCGGAATAAACGCATTTTGGCAACCGCTGTTTCAGCTAACGCGAGAAAAATTGAAAGCACAACAAGTTTTAAAACCAATACGACTAATGCAAAACTTAATGCACCGAAAGAGAAACTTTGTGCGATGCCCCAAGGAAAAAATAAGTTTGCAATCAACACGCCGTAAAGCATCAATTTCAATTGGCTTGCCCATTCGATTAACGCTAAATGTCGCCCGCTGTATTCCAAAATCATCGCTTCGTGAATCATGGTCAGTTCTAAATGCGTTGTAGGATTATCAACAGGAATTCGCCCTGTTTCGGCAACGGCGACTAAAATCAAAGCAAACAACGCAAACACAAATGAGGGATGCAACGTCGAACCGCTGTGCAAAATATGCAAAATCGCGCCAGACAAATCTGTGTTTGATGCCGTCATCGTAATCGTGAAAACCGCTATCAACATCGCAGGTTCAGCCAAAGATGAAATTGTCATTTCGCGTGATGAACCCATCCCGCCAAACGCCGTTCCAATATCCAAACCTGCCAACGCTAAAAAGAATCGGGCAAAGGCAAAAAATCCCACCAACACAATTACATCAGCACTTTCAGATGTTGGCATATCAACAGCAATTAGTGGAATCACTGTTGCTGCTAACACCATCATCGTGAAAATAATGTACGGCGCAACGCAAAATAACCATGACGCATCTTCAGAAATCACGGGTTGTTTGCGTGTTAATTTGAGTAAATCTCGATAGGGTTGCAAAAATGACGGCGCACGTCGATTTTGTAATCGGCATTTGCAAAATTTGAGAAAACCCGCTAGCAATGGCGCAAGAGCGACAAATAAAACCGTTTGTAAAATAGCGATTGCCCAGTTCATAAGCTCACCACCCAAAGGAGAAGAATTAACGTTGCAAGCGAATAGCTAATGTAGGTTCGGATATTGCCTGTTTGAATTCGCCCGACTTGTTTTGCGATACGATTTACACCGCGTTCAATCGGTTGATAAACATGAACCCAACAGTGTTCTTGGATGTGAAGCGAATAACGCACATCGGCGACGTTTAATTTGGTATTTTCGCGCATCGTTTTTTCGACTTTTTCATCAATCAAAAACACAGTTACAAAAATTCGACGTAATGGCATGGTGAATGAGTTAGAGGTGTATTGCATTCGTGGCGATAACGCGCCAAAACCACAATCCCAAGTTGGTGCAATTCGGGCTTTTGTTGTGCCTTTACCGTGTAAAAAAGCAAAGAGAACTAACGCAGTAATTAACACGCTAATCAAAATTAACAATGGTGAATAAGAGGCTTGTTGCATCGAAACAGGCGCAAGCCAAAGCGGTGTTAAAACAGACGTTTTTGGCAATGTTGCATCGATAATGTGACTGGTCACACCGCTGAGTAAATCTAAAATCACGCTGGGAAAAATTCCAAAAAAGAAACACAACGTCGCCAAAATAACAGGCGCAATCATCATGCTAAAACTGTCGATTTCTTTTGCTTTTTCAGCATGACGTGAACGTGGTACGCCTAAGAAAATCAGCCCAAATACTTTTACAAAACAAGCCGCCGCAAGTGCCGCAGTTAAAGCCAACGCCGCCGCAGAAACAGGAATCATGCTTCGCAAAACACCGTTATCTAAAACATCAACTTGTAACGCTGTTTGAAACGCGAGCCATTCTGAAACAAAACCATTAAACAGCGGCAACGATGAAATGCTCATGCAACCAATTAAAAATAAAAGACTGGTTTCAGGCATTCGTTTAATCAAACCGCCAAGCTTATCAATGTTTAACTCGTGGGTTTGATGATGAATCATCCCCGCGCCTAAAAAGAGTAAATTTTTAAACAGCGCGTGGTTGAAAGCATGAAACAACGCAGCGACCAATCCTAATGCCGCGAGTTCTTTATGATTATTGGCTAAGAAAATCATGCTTAAACCCAACACCATCACGATGATGCCGATATTTTCAACTGAGCTGTAAGCGAGCAAGCGCTTTAGATTTTGTTGCATCATGGCGTATAGAATCCCGCTTAACGCTGATAACGTGCCGACAACCAACAACACCACGCCCCATTGCCAATGCACTTCGGGCAATAAATCGAAACAAAACCGAATCAATCCATACAACGCAACTTTGAGCATCACACCGCTCATTAACGCTGAAATATGTGATGGTGCGACAGGATGCGCTTCGGGCAACCAAACGTGAATCGGCACTAACCCTGCTTTCATGCCAAAACCCATTAACGCCAACCCAAACGCAATGCTCATCCATGTCGTTGAAATTTCCGAAGCACGTAACGCATCAAACGTGAATCCGTCTGAAGAACTCGCTACCACGCCGAATGCTAAAATAATCAGCAACGCGCCCACTTCTGCCATCAATAAATATAAAAACGCAGCACGGCGATTGGCTGAATTTTCATGTTGAAATGCAACTAGAAAATAACTTGCTACCGACATCAATTCCCACGCAATCATAAACATGAACGCATCGTCAGCAAGTAAGACCAGCATCATTCCACTAATAAAAAGCCCAGTGAATAAACTTAACACTGCAAAACTTTGTGTGTCTTTTTGTTCATTTCGGGTGTAATTTGGTGCGTAAAAACTCACCACAAACACCGCAATGCCTATAATTAAAAAGAAAAAGGCAGATAAACCATCAAAGCGAACGTGCCATGCTTGCCAAGGCAAACCTAAAGGAATCTTGTCGATAAGTACCGTTTGGTCTAGCAATTCACCAATACCTGCCGCGATTGCAAACGCGCCCGATAAGCCAAGAAATAAAAACACCAGTGCATTGAATCGAGTTTGTAATAACGCGAATACAGCCGAGGCTAAACTCAGTAAAATCGCGCCGTAAGCGAGAGTTAAAATCATATTCGTGCCTAAAGTGTTTTAAGACGACGTGCCGCTAACGGATGCGTCGAAAAGGCTTCGTGTGCGTCTAAACCTTGAAATTCACAATGTCCACCGCGTGATTCGTAATCGTGTTGAAACTCATGGAAAAATTCCATTACTGTATGGTCAATTAAGCTCACACCGCTTTTGTTGAAAACTAGCATTTTTCCATCTTCGATTTGTGCCAACGCTTCTTTTAACGCTAAGAAATTGGAGAAAATTGCAGCACCTTTAATATGAATGAAAATTTTGCCGTCTTTTTGTTCTTGTTGAATGAAATGGATTTTGAACAAATTGTTAAATTTCACGCCAAGAGCCACATAAATCATCATCTCAAGTAAAATTCCCATTGCTACGCCGATAAGTAAATCCGTTGCAATGACGCTAATAATGGTCGCTACGAAAATAAATAATTGTTCTTTTCCAATGCCCATCACGTTGGCAAATTCGCGTGGTGACGCTAAACGAAAACCTGTAAAAACAAGTAATGAGGCAAGGGCGGCAAGTGGAATGCTATGAATTAAATGCGGAAAAAAAACGACGAAAATCAACAAAAACGTGCCGTGAAAGAAGTTTGCCCATTGCGTTTTTGCGCCGTTGTTGACGTTTGCGCTACTACGCACAATTTCTGCAATCATCGGCAAACCACCGATTGAACCTGCAACCAAATTACCCACACCGACAGCGGTTAAATCTTTGTTTAAATTTGAATGACGTTTGTAAGGGTCTAATTTATCAACTGCCATTGCACTTAATAAACTTTCTAAACTGCCAACCAGGGCAATTGCTACAACCGCTTCCCAAAATTCCAACGTAAAAAATTTACCAAAATCAGGGAAATAAAAACTTGATGTGAAATTTTCAGAAATAGCGACTAAGAATTTTGGACCCACTTCATCGGAATCCAAATGCTCAGGTTGCATATATGGATGGTCAGGATGCAACAAATAAATATGTTGATGTTCCAAATCAAAATAATGCGAAAAGAACATTCCCATTAACACCACAATCAGTGGAGCAGGAATCATTTTTAGGGTTTTGTCTTGAATCAAGGACCAAATAATTAAAATCACCAAGCCTGAAAAACCAATAATCGCAATTTCAAGATTGAGATTTGCAAAACTATGTGGAATTTGAACAATCGTTGAAATCAAACTGCCTTTTTCTGGCGTTACACCTAAAACGACGTGAATTTGTTTTGCCATGATGATAATGCCAATGGCAGCAAGCATTCCATGAACAACAGAAGCTGGAAAGAATGAACTTAAACGTCCCGCTTTGAAAACGCCAAGCAGAATTTGAATCACACTGGCAACCACGATTGCGGCAAGTGCGTAGCGATAACCTGCCATCGCATCGCCTTCGCCAAGACCTTGAACCGCATCATAAACGACGACGATTAAACCAGCGGCTGGTCCATTGATTGTGATAAATGAACCGTTACAACGTGAAACCAGCACACCGCCAATAATCGCAGTAATAATCCCCGCAGATGGTGGGAAGCCTGAAGCCATTGAAATCCCTAAACACAATGGCAACGCAATTAAGAAAACCAAAACACCAGAAAGTAAATCATTGCGCCAATGTGCTTTTAAACCCGCTAATCCTGTTGCTGGTAAAAGTGATGTTGCATCACTCATAAAAACCTCGTTTCATTCAAACAAAAATAATAAAGTTACTTTTTATTAGAGCGATTAACATGCCAGACATTTTTTAAAATCCAACCAATTGAATAATAACGTTTTTTAAATAAATATTACGCTATACGAATTTAAATATGGTTTAAAGCAACCATTCAGGATGGTTTTTGAACCAAAAGAAATATGGGTAGTGGGCTCAAAGAGTTACAAATGAATATTGATGCCAAATTCGACTTTATTGATAAGTAATCCGATGACGATATCGCGCATAATTTCAGATTTAGAAAAAAAATTGTTCGACGGGCAAGGCGCTTAATTGAAGTCCTCAAATTGAGATTTTTGCGCTCAATTTTCTGAGTATTGCGTTTGCCTACAGTGTATTGATATGGATTAAGGTGTCGCTGATAAGCCCCCCAGTCATCAGTGAAATACGGTGTAATATTAAAAGGGGCGAGTAGAGATTTGAGCTCAAGAAGAACGTCATCTTTACGTTTACCAAAAACATAAGCCAAGATCGTATTGGTGGCATGGTCGACTGCGTACCAAAGCCAGCGTTGTTGAGACTTTTTCCCCTACATAAGACCATTCCTCATCAAGCTCCGCCTCGAGTCGAACCGTGATTCCTTGGGTTTGTCGTGTCATTAAACGCGGATTGATTTGGGTTAGCGAGGAACTCTTTTTTTAATGTTTTAATGACTGTGTTTTTGTTTATTTGGAGAACGCGTCCTGTATCTCGAACGCCAATGCCGTTGATAGTCATTTCTATGATTTTCTCTTTTATCTCTACTTCACAAGCTTTATAGCGATAGCTAAGTTTGAATGTTTTTGTCTCGCAGTCTTTTTCTTGACAACGATAGCGTTGCTCTCCTTCTTTTGTTCGTCCTGAACGAACAATATGAGTACTTTGGCATCGTGGGCAACTGATTTCTCTATAACTAGGTTTCATCTTCTTGTCCTCATTACAACTTTGTTTTTTTCCTAGTTTAATTGTTTTCCCTTTTTTAACCCACTACCAAAATTTGAATTTCTCAGCGCAGCAAACCATCATGAGTCTAAACGTGCGTGGGGAATTGAGGTTCGCTGGACTATTTCACCAGCAACAGATATTAGTCTTAATGGCTATTATCAAAAATACTACGATATGATCACGCTGCAACGCGATTCAACTACGGGTGCAATTCGAGCTACGAATGTGCAAGAAGCGGATGTGTGGGGCAGTGAATTGCAAGCCAAGCATCGCTGGAATACGAAATGGGAAAGTGGCTTTAATTATAATTATCTCAGTGCTGCCAATCCAATTACGCATCTGCAAATTGCCAGTCGCCCAGAACATCAAGGCACATTATGAAATGAAATTCACGTTTGTTCACCGCTGACATGGCGAATGGAACTCAATGTGCATGATGGATTTTGGTTTGATGCAAAAATTCTTTGCGTGCGAATATCGCGCCCTGAATTAACGCTTTGTTAAAATACGATTTAACGCCTAAAACACAGTTGTATCTGCGCAGTGAAAATATCACGAATAATCAATCTGCTGAGATAAATGATTTTAGTTTTTATGGCGCAGCCATTTATGCGGGATTTAAATCTAATTTCTAT
>Ga0114962_10002226_pt1 | contig 16355 bp, 16 predicted proteins | sample C_130820_MF_Meta_FD_87017 | JGI IMG/M metagenome (GOLD analysis project Ga0114962, IMG submission 87017) | Freshwater microbial communities from Lake Croche, Canada to study carbon cycling - C_130820_MF_MetaG | ecosystem: Environmental > Aquatic > Freshwater > Lake | place: Lake Croche, Canada...
CAAGGTGCTGACCATGGCGGCACGGCGGTTGGTCAGCCCCTGCATTTGTTCTAACAACGCGGTGACATTGTGGTCGTCCCCTTTGGGGTAACCAAATTGCGTGGCGTAGTTCGCGGTGTCCACACCGGGCAAGCCACCAAAAGCATCCACGCACAAACCCGCGTCGTCGGCCATGGCCGGCAGGCCACTGGCCAAAGACGCGTGGCGGGCCTTGGCCAAGGCGTTTTCGACAAAGGTGCAAAAAGGCTCTGGTGCTTCAGGAATCGCCAGATCACCTTGCTTGATCCACTCGACATTCAATGGCGCAAACATCAATTGCAACTCGGCCAGTTTGCCGGGGTTGTGGGATGCCAGGACAATTTTCATGGTCTCAAGCAAGCGCCCGAGTTTGCATCACGATCAGCTCGCCTATGCCTTTGTCGGCCAAGGCCAACAAGCTGTCCATTTCTTGTCGTGTGAAGGCCACGCCTTCGGCGGTGCCCTGCACCTCGACAAAATGGCCTGCGCCCGTCATGACGACATTCATGTCGGTGTCACAGGCAGAATCTTCTATGTAATCCAAATCCAGCAAGGCTTGCCCGTCTTTCAGGCCCACCGAAATCGCAGCCACATGCGCTGTGATGGGCGACTCGGTCAATTTGCCTTGCGCTATCAGCCAGGCCACCGCGTCTTGCGCCGCGACAAAAGCACCTGTGATGCTGGCGGTGCGGGTGCCACCGTCGGCTTGCAACACATCGCAGTCCAAGTGAATCGTGCGCTCGCCCAGTTTCTTCAAATCGAACACGGCGCGCAAAGAGCGGCCAATCAGGCGTTGAATTTCCTGGGTGCGACCGCTTTGCTTGCCCCGCGCGGCTTCGCGATCGCTGCGGGTGTGGGTTGCGCGGGGCAGCATGCCATATTCGGCAGTGACCCAGCCTTCGCCGCTGCCTTTTTTGTGGCCCGGCACCTTCTCCTCAACGGAGGCGGTGCACAGCACCCGCGTGTTGCCAAATTCAATCAGGACCGAACCTTCGGCATGGATGGTGAATCCGCGCGTGATGCGCACGGAACGCAGTTGGTCATTGGCTCGCTGTGTGCGAACATAAGCAGGTGTGTGCAGAGTCATAGCTCGAGTTTGAGATAATGGGTTGTTTATGCTTGGCTCGATGGCTCACGCCATGAGCTTTGCAAGGGCACCAGGCAAGGGTCCGGGCCGAACCAAGGAACAGTTTGATGCCAGTTTACAGTATGACCGGTTACGCCAGCGTGCAGCTCAACATGCCTGCCGCAGAGGGCACAACCGAGTCGCGCAGCAGCTCTGCGCAGCGTTTGGGACTGGAAATCAGATCGGTCAACAGCCGCTTTTTGGACCTGAGTTTCCGCCTGCCTGACGAATTGCGTGCATTCGAGCCGGCCTTGCGCGAGCTGATCACCCAGCACATCAAACGCGGCAAGGTCGAAGTGCGCGCCGTGGCCGACAGCGCTGAAGGCACGACAATGGAGCCGGCAACCAGCGCACTGCAGCGCTTGGTGCACTTACAAGACAAAGTGCAAGCCTGGCTGCCCGGTGCTCGCAGTCTGAGCGTCGCTGATGTGCTGCGTTTATCCAGCCAAGAACGCGGCGGCAGCCCGGTGACGGAATCGTCCTTGATGCCGCTGGCCCTGCAAGCGGTTCAAGCCCTGCTGGCAGCCCGTGCGCGTGAAGGCGCTCGCTTGGCCACCATGTTGCAAGACCACATTCAACAACTGCGCGCCTTGACCCAAGCGGCGGCGCCCCTGATCCCCGAATTGGTCGAGCAGCAACGCAATCGCTTTGTGGAACGGTGGAAAGAGGCGATGGCCCTGACCGACGGTGCGACTTTACCCGAAGCAGCGCAAGACAGGGCACTGACTGAAGCCACCGCCTTTGCGATCCGCATCGACGTGGCCGAAGAGTTAACCCGAGCCGCCTCCCACTTGGATGAAATCAGCCGATTGATCGCCAAAGGCGGAGACATGGGCAAACGCCTGGATTTTTTAATTCAAGAGTTGCACCGCGAAGCCAACACCATGGGGTCCAAGTCCGCAGCGCTGGAGTTGACCAAAATTTCAGTCGATATGAAAGTGCTGATCGAGCAAATGCGAGAGCAAGTACAAAACATTGAATAAGCCCTGATACACAAGAGCAAAACATGGACTACCCAGGAAACCTCTATGTCGTGGCCGCCCCCAGTGGCGCCGGTAAATCGAGCTTGGTGAACGCCTTGCTTGAGCTCGACTCCAACGTGCAACCGTCGGTGTCACACACCACCCGTGCACCGCGCGGCCAGGAAAAACATGGGCGTGAATACTTTTTTGCTTCACAGCACGAATTTGATGCCATGGTGCTTGCAGATGCTTTTGTCGAATGGGCGAACGTTCACGGTCACCGTTACGGCACATCCAAAAAAATGATTGAAGAGCGCATGTCTCAAGGCGCTGACGTGGTCTTGGAAATTGATTACCAAGGCGGCTTGCAAATCAAAAAAATGTATGCCAATGCCATTTTGATTTTCATTCTGCCCCCGAGTTGGGAGGAGCTGCGCTCCCGTTTGGAGCGCAGAGGCGAAGACGCGCCGGACATCATCGATCTGCGCATGCAAAATGCCGCCTTGGAGATGGCGCAGGCCAAAGAGTTTGACTTTGTTATAATTAACGAGGTTTTCGAGCGTGCCTTGTTCGACCTCAAAACCATAGTTCACGCCCAAAGGCTGAAATACCTGGCTCAGCGCCGCGGCAAGGCCGATACCTTCAAAGCCCTGCACATCGTTTAACGGCATTTTTTCACCTCATTTTTCCCGGAGTACTTCATGGCCCGCATCACTGTAGAAGATTGCCTGGAGCAAATTCCCAATCGCTTCCAACTCGTTTTGGCCGCCACATACCGTGCCCGCATGCTCAGCCAAGGTCACACACCGCGCGTAGAAAGCAAAAACAAACCTGCAGTCACCGCGTTGCGCGAAATTGCAGCAGGCAAAGTGGGTATTGAAATGCTGAAAAAAGTGCCTTGACGGGCGAATTGGGATGCACAGGCCTTGTGCCTGTTTTTGCCATGCAGCGACCCGAAAGCCCCTGTCGAGGGGCTTTTTTGTGGGTTTCCCATTTTGAATCGCCAAGCAGTCGACCTGGCGTTACATTTGAGCTTATGCGCGCTGCTACTTCCTCCCTGTCGCCCGCGCCCAAAAAGGGGGCGTCCGTGTTGCCCATGGCTGCGCCCGGGCCCGCTGCGGCGAATGCCGCTGCGGCCAGCTTCGCCGCCTTGACCGCCAAACTGGACTACTTGAGCACGGCCGACATCGAATTGGTCCGCCGTGCCTACCGCTTTGCCGATGAGGCCCACCTCGGGCAAATGCGCAAAAGCGGCGAACCCTACATCACCCACCCGATATCGGTGGCCTCACAGTGCACCGAATGGAAACTCGATGCTCAAGCCTTGATGGCGGCCCTGTTGCACGATGCGATGGAAGACTGTGGCATTACCAAATCGGAATTGATCGAGCGCTTTGGCTCTCCGGTCGCTGAACTGGTCGATGGTTTGACCAAATTGGAAAAGTTGGAGTTCAACACCCGAGAGGAAAACCAAGCCGAATCTTTTCGCAAAATGCTGCTGGCCATGGCGCGAGATGTACGCGTGATCCTGATCAAGCTGGCAGACCGCACCCACAACATGCGCACCATGTCCGACATGCCGCGCAGCAAATGGGGCCGAATTTCATCTGAAACGCTTGAAATTTATGTGCCTATTGCCCACCGGTTGGGCTTGAATCAAACCTACCGGGAACTGCAAGACTTGGCGTTCAAACACTTGATGCCGTGGCGTTATGAGGTGCTGTCAAAGGCTGTGGCCCGTGCACGCAATCGCCGGCGTGACCTGATTCAAAAAGTGAAAAGCGAGCTGGAAACCACGTTCAGTAAAGCGGGCATGCAAACCCGCATCAGCGGTCGGGAGAAAACCCTTTTTTCCATCTATCGAAAAATGGATGACAAACACCTGAGTTTTGCCCAAGTCACCGACATTTATGGCTTCCGAGTGATTTTGCCCACCGTCATTGAGTGTTACACCGCTCTGGGCTTGCTCCACCAACTCTACAAACCCGTGCCAGGTCGATTCAAAGACCATATTGCAATTGGCAAGGTCAACGGCTATCAATCGCTGCACACGACCCTGGTCGGACCCTCGGGGGTCAATGTGGAGTTTCAAATCCGCACCGAGCCCATGCATGTGGTGGCTGAATCCGGCGTTGCGGCCCACTGGCTGTACAAAGCCCATACGCTGGGCAGCATCAACGCAGAGCGCATGGGAACCCAATGGCTTCAGTCCTTGCTCGAGATCCAAAAAGAAACTCGTGATGCTGCTGAATTTTGGGACCACGTCAAAGTCGACTTGTTTCCAGATGCAGTGTATGTGTTCACCCCGAAAAGCAAAATCATGGCTTTGCCGCGCGGCGCGACAGTGGTTGATTTTGCTTATGCGATTCACAGCAACATCGGCGACCATGCGGTCGCAGCCAAGATCAATAACGAACAGGTGCCGCTGCGCACCGAGTTGAAAAACGGCGATGTGATCGAGGTCATCACCGCGCCGGTTTCTGCACCCAATCCCGCTTGGCTGGGTTTTGTCAGAACAGGTCGGGCCCGGTCCAAAATCAGGCATTACCTCAAAACCATGGCCCAGACTGAGTCCATGGAGTTGGGTGAAAAGCTGCTGACACAAGCACTTCGCGCCGAGGGCATCGACAAACAAATCGACGAGCTCAGCAAGCGACGACCTTTGTGGGACAAGTTGCTGCGATTTACGGGCAACCGCAACCGGCAAGACCTGCTCACCGACATTGGTTTGGGCAAGCGCATTGCCAGCATCGTGGCCAAACGCACGGCCACGTTGCTGGCCGAAATCGGTGAAAAGCCGGACGCGCTGTTGATGACGCGTGAACGTTTCATGGCCCATGAATCGGTTTCGCAAGGCGCGATCACGCTTGATGGCAGCGAAAATGCCTCAGTGACCTATGGCCACTGCTGCCACCCGATTCCAGGCGATCCGATTCTGGGCTACTTGGGGCGCGGCGAAGGCTTGGTCGTGCACACCAAGGCTTGTAGCGTTGGCCAAAAACTGCAGCAAAAAGACAGTGAGCGATTTATAGGGGTCGAATGGTCAGATGACCCTGTGCGCAATTTTGAAACAGGCATAGAAGTCACTGTCGTCAATGGCAAAGGCGTGCTGGCCCGGGTGGCTGGCGCCTTGGCCGCGGCTGAATCCGACATCATTCACGTGGACATGGGTCAAGAGGCAGCGCAAGACAGTGCGGTGTTGCGGTTTGTCATAGCGGTGACCGATTTGACCCACTTGGAGGCTGTGCTGCGGCACCTCAAACGTACACCTTCCGTCGTGCGAGCCGAAAGATTGACCAGCGCCAGTGGATCAATTTAGGGGCTGATGGGGTGGCGGGTATTCCACCTGCAAGACCTCGATGCCGATGACGCCTGTGGGTGTGACCAGTTTCAAGACATCATCGGTACGTGCCTTTAACAAGGTGCGGGCAATCGGTGAAATCCAACTCACTTCGCCCTGACTGCTGTCGGCTTCATCAATGCCCTTGATCGTCACAGTCCGTTGGGCACCGTCGTCTTCCAAGTAAGTCACAGTGGCACCAAAGAATATTTGATCGTTTCCAAAATGCTGAGAGGGCTCGACAATTTCAGCCAGCTCCAACCGCTGTGTCAAAAAACGGATTCGGCGGTCAATTTCACGCAAGCGTTTTTTACCGTAGTGGTAGTCACCATTTTCTGAGCGGTCGCCATTGCTTGCAGCCCAGTGCACGATGTCCACAATTTGGGGGCGCTCGTCGTCCATGAGTGTGAATAATTCAGCACGCAAGCGGGCGTAACCCGCAGGTGTCATGTAGTTCCGTGTGCCCGAGGGCAATGAAGGCAAGGCGATTTCATCATCTTCGCCATCTGATTCGCGTGTGAATGCTTTGCTCATCAAGCACTCTCAATGTGTACCGCACCGGCCATGCGGCGTATGCCATGCACGAATGAAAAAGCCCGCAACACAGATGCGGGCTTTTCAAAGTTGGTGCGGCTGGCAGGAATTGAACCCACGACCCCTTGGTTCGTAGCCAAGTACTCTATCCAACTGAGCTACAGCCGCTTAGCTTCAGATTGTAACACGAAAATAGTGGGTACTTTCGAACGAAAGTGGTAGGCCGTGACAGACTTGAACTGTCGACCAAAGGATTATGAGTCCTCTGCTCTAACCAACTGAGCTAACGGCCCACTCTTCAAACCCGTGCATTTCAGCAGTTCGCATTGTAGTCTGTGAACATCAGGGTTGATTGGCAGTTGGATTGGCAGTTGGATTGGCATCTGAACGCGGTCGCATTTACCAGAATACGACTTGTGCAGGAGCATCTGCCCATGTGATCCAAGCAGCGTCACGGACAGAACAAAAGATCATTTGATTCAAATAAGTGGTTCGGCCGGAAAATGCACATGCCGCACCCCAGGTTCAGTGCCATTGTTGTTTATGGACTGATTGGCTGAGCCCCAGCCAGTGCGCTCGCGCTCGGGGGGGCTGTAAGTCAATTCGGGGAGGGCGAATCCCTCACATCGAGATTGAAAACGCCCGTTTTCGACGCAAGGGCCTCAAGCCCAGACAGCTCGGATGGCTTCAGAGCAGCGGTATGAAAACGATGGCGCGTCCAACAACCCTTGGCTTTCCGGCTTGGCCGCACCCCCATGCGTTTTCACTTGGATTTGCTCAGCGCATTGCCAATCAAACGTGAAGTGATGTCCACGATTTGAATCATGCGGTCATAGGCCATGCGGGTTGGCCCAATGACGCCTAAAGTACCCACCACTTGTCCATCCACCTCATAGGGCGCGGTAACAACCGACAGCTCCTGCATGGGCACGATCTGGCTTTCACCTCCGATGTAAATTCGCACACCTTCGGCTTGGCTGGAGACATCCAGCAGGCGCATGATTTGGGTTTTTTGTTCAAACAAATCGAATGCCCGGCGCAAATGGCCCATGTCGCCTGAAAAGTCGCTGACAGACAGCAAATTACGCTCGCCTGAAATCACCACCTCCTCTCGATCTTGCGTGATCGCTTCCGAGCTGAGTTGAACGGCCGCTTGCATCAAGCTGGCGATCTCGCTTTGTAGGCTCACCAATTCTTGTTTGACGCGCGTGCGGACTTCTTCAATGGCCATGCCTGCGTAATGCGAGTTCAAAAAATTAGAAGCCTCAATCAGTTGATTCTGAGCAAAATCAATCTCCGTGAAAATCACACGATTTTGAACATCCCCTTCAGGCGAAACGATGATGACCAAAATGCGTTTCTCAGACAAGCGTAAAAACTCAATATGCCTGAACACCGACGATCGCCGAGGCGCCATCACCACCCCTACAAACTGCGACAGGTTCGAGAGCAAGTGCGCAGCACTGGCAATCACTTTTTGCGGCTGATCGGGTGCCAAACTCGGTGCATGCAATGAATCACGTTGAACCGTCAACATGGTGTCGACAAAAAGCCGGTAGCCCAAAGTGGTCGGGATGCGCCCCGCTGAAGTGTGTGGACTGGCGATCAGCCCCAACTCCTCCAGGTCCGACATGACATTGCGGATGGTCGCTGGCGACAAGTCCAAACCCGAGGCTTTGGAAAGCGTACGTGAACCTACTGGCTGTCCGTCAGCGATGTAACGCTCAACCAGCGCTTTGAGTAATAACTTGGCACGATCATCCAGCATTGACACATTTTAATGATGTAATTTGCCTATGAAACCCAAATTCCGTCATGTCGCGCTATTTGGCAAGCACCACACCACCATTTCGGGGGCTGCGCTGGAGAGTTCGCGCAGGGTGCTGGACGATGTTGCGCAATTTTTAAGCCGTCAAGGTTGCGATGTCGTGCTGGACCCGGACACGGCTTTGTATGCCGGCTTGTCACAGTATCCGAGCATGACGATCCCGGACATTGGCGCGCAGTGTGACGTTGGCGTGGTCATCGGCGGTGATGGCACCATGCTGGGCATTGGCAGGCAAATTGCCCGTTACGGCTTGCCGCTCATTGGTATCAACCAAGGGCGACTGGGCTTCATCACCGATATTCCCATCGATAAATACCAAGAAACCCTTCAACCCCTGCTGAATGGCCAGTTCGAATCGGACGAGCGTTGCGTTTTGCATGCCAAAGTTCTGCGAGGCAGCGATTGTGTTTTTGACGCCTTGGCTTTGAACGATGTGGTGGTTTACCGTGGCGGTACATCCGGCATGGTGGAATTGCACGTCGAGGTGGACGGACGATTTGTCTCTAACCAGCGCGCAGATGGGCTGATCATCGCCACACCCACAGGTTCCACGGCTTACTCTTTGTCTGCTGGCGGGCCCTTGATGCATCCCACCATCGGCGGCTGGGTGATGGCTCCCATAGCCCCGCACACACTGTCTAACCGGCCGATTGTTTTATCAGACAGTTCAGAAATCAGCATCGAAGTCGTTTCAGGTCGCAATGCCAGCGCGAACTTTGATATGCAGTCACTGGCGTCATTGCTGATCGGCGACCGTGTCATGGTGCGCCGGTCTGAACACCGTGTGCGGTTTTTGCATCCTGCGGGCTGGAATTATTTCGATACTTTGAGAAAGAAAATGCACTGGAACGAGGGAGGCTCCTGAACCGTGGCGCTCAGAAATATCAGCCTGCGCGACTTTGTGATCGTGCGCGAATTGGACCTGGATTTGGCAGACGGCTTCACCGTGCTGACCGGCGAAACTGGCGCTGGAAAATCCATTCTCATTGATGCACTCCAATTGGCCCTTGGGGCCCGCGCCGATGCCGGAGTGGTTCGGGAAAATGCCAGCCGTTGTGAAGTCTGCGCACAATTCACGCCGCCCCCGTCCGCGCAAGCATGGCTGGACCGCGCCGGTTTTGAAGCAGGCGAGATTTTGCTGCTCAAACGCACCGTGGATTCTCTTGGTAAAAGCCGTGCTTGGATCAATGGCAGTCCGGCCACTGCAACGCAATTGCGTGAATTGGGTGAGTTGCTGCTGGATATTCATGGGCAACATGCCTGGCAAAGCCTGACACGACCTGATGCCGTGCGAGATTTGCTCGACGCCTATGCCCACATTGACTGCAGCTTAGTCAAAAATTTGTGGATGCAATGGCGCTCTTCGCAGCAAGCGCATGAACTTGCCCGTGGCGCCCAAGACAACCTCGTGCGTGAGCGTGAACGCTTGAACTGGCAAATTGGTGAGCTCGAGAAACTGTCCCCTGGCACTGACGAGTGGGCCAACTTGAATACCGAACACACCCGACTGTCCAATGCGCAAGCGCTGATGGATGGCGCGCAGTTCGCACTGAACAGCCTTGAATCCGAAGATTCAGCTGGTGCTTTGCGCTCTCTATCCCGCGCAGTCCATGCATTGCAGGAGCAAACGCACGTCGAACCTGAGTTTCAAACGCTGTCCGATGTCCTTTTGTCCAGCCTTGCCCAAGCTGAAGATGCCGCGCATTCCTTGCATGCGTATTTGCGAAAGACCGATTTAGACCCGCAGCGCCTGGCGCAGTTAGACGAACGCATGGGCCTGTGGATTTCCCTGTCACGTCGCTACAAACGCCAACCTGAAGATTTGGCCGCTCTGCTGCAGGGCTGGCGAACCGAATTGACAGCACTGGATGCCGCCAGTGACCTCGAAAAATTAGCCGCAGCAGAAAAAGCTGCACTCAAGGACTGCCTTCTGGAAGCGCGCAAAATAACCCAGCTGCGCACCCGGGCTGCACTCCAACTGGCCTTGTCCGTGACGCAAGCTATGCAGCAATTGGGCATGCAGGGTGGGCGCTTCGAAGTTGGCTTGGAAACCCATTTGCAACCCAGCATGCACGGGCTCGAAGAGGTGGCTTTTCTGGTCGCCGGTCATGCAGGCACTACCCCTAAGCCCGTCGGCAAAGTCGCGTCGGGGGGGGAGCTCTCTCGCATTGCTTTGGCCATTGCGGTCAGCACCAGCGAATTGGGCGAAGCGGGCACCTTGATATTTGATGAAGTCGACGCTGGCGTTGGGGGCGCCGTGGCGGAGACGGTCGGTCGCTTGATGAACGCATTGGGGCAACACCGTCAAGTCTTGGCCGTCACGCATTTGCCTCAAGTTGCCGCATGCGCCGACCACCATTTGCTGGTGGCCAAGGCCACGTTGGCCGATGGTGTGGCCAGCCAGGTAGCGCCGCTTTCAACTGAGCAACGCGTCCTTGAAGTCGCCCGCATGTTGGGCGGCGAAAAATTGTCTGCAACCACCATGGCCCATGCACGTGAAATGCTTGGCCACAATCCAACACAGGGGATTGAATCAGCCCCTCCAAAGGGAAAGTGACGTGGAAATCATTTTGATCACAGGCATGTCAGGCTCTGGCAAATCAGTCGCCTTGCATGCGCTTGAAGATGCGCACTTTTACTGCGTTGACAACCTGCCACCTGAATTGTTAATTCCTTTTGTCAAACTCGAGCGTGAACAAAAAGAGGAGCGCCTGGCGATTGCCATTGATGTCCGCAGCGCAGCTTCTTTGCCCTTGATGCCCCAGCAACTGGCCAGTTTGCGGGCCATGGGCATGACCGTCAAGTCCATTTTTTTGGATGCCACGACCGACACACTTGTGCGCCGTTACTCCGAATCCCGCAGGCGCCACCCCTTGACAGGCAAAGCCAAACTCGAAGGTGATCGCGCACTGATTGAAACCATTGAATACGAGCGCGACTTGTTGTCCGAATTGCGTGAACAAGCCCACGTCATTGACACCAGTTTATTGCGCTCGGCGCAAATGCAAAGCTATGTGAAATCCATGGTCAGCGCCCCTGCTGCCAAACTGACATTGGTGTTTGAATCGTTCGGCTTCAAGCGCGGTATACCGATGGATGCTGATTTTGTTTTTGATGTCCGCATGCTGCCCAACCCGCATTATGAAAGTGCGTTACGCCCTTTGACTGGTAAAGATCAGCCTGTTCAAGACTACCTGGGTAAATTCGCAGAAGTTGCACAAATGAAGCAACAAATTCACGACTTCATCGCGCATTGGCTAGTGGCTTTTGAAAGGGACCATCGCAGTTACATCACTGTGGCAATTGGTTGCACTGGCGGGCAGCATCGGTCCGTGTATTTGGTGGAGCAGCTCAGTCAGGCGTTCACCAGCCAATGGCTGACCCTGAAACGCCACCGCGAACTGGACGCTGTGCGCTGATCAATCAGCCTCAAGCAATTTGCGAACAGGCGCTGGCAGGCCCAGTTTTTCCCACTGCGCCTTGCCCATCCAGGCCCCCTTGGCGCCCGCTTCGGGCAACTGATCACTTGCCCATGCAACGCGCACCGGGTGCAGATGCATGTCCTTGTGCGTGAGTACATGGACAAAAGAGGCTTCATGCTGACACGCCAGCCCTTTGGGCACAGCCAGCGCCAACACCTCGGCAGTGCCAAAAATAGGCAAGCAATACAAACTGGCCCACACGCCTTTTGACGGACGCTTTTCAAGCCACACTTGGCCTTGATGGTTGGTCAGCCAGAGCATCCAAATGGACTCGCTGCTGCGTTTGAGTTTGCGAGTTTTAACAGGAAATCGCAAAGGATCGCCCTGCTGTGCGCCCGCACACAGCGCGTGGACAGGGCAGATCAAACAATCGGCCTTGCGAGGCAAGCACACAGAAGACCCCAAATCCATCAAGGCTTGGGTGTAGCGCGGCATGGCAGTAACCAAGTCATCCGTGGGCAGCAATTGGTCGGCCAAGTCCCATAAAGCTCGTTCGCTGGCGGCACTGGACAAGTCAGCGTCGTACGCCAACACACGCGTCAACACACGTTTCACATTGCCATCCAAAATGGCTGCGCGCTTGCCAAAACAAAATGCAGCAATGGCCGCCGCGGTCGAGCGGCCGATGCCGGGCAAGCTTTGTAAATCAACAGGTTCTTCAGGAAAGACACCGCCAAATCGGCTCACCACATCCTGCGCGCATTGGTGCAAATTGCGCGCACGACTGTAATAGCCTAACCCGCTCCACAGACCCAAGACCTCGTCTTGCGAGGCAGCAGCCAAAGCTTTGACATCCGGAAACTGACGCAAGAAACGGGGAAAGTAGTCCAGCACCGTGCTCACTTGCGTTTGCTGCAACATGATCTCTGACAACCAGACGCGGTAAGGGTCCTGGGTATTTTGCCAAGGCAATTGATGGCGACCATATTGCTTTTGCCATATGACCATGGTGCGGGCAAACTCGACCACTCTCTGTGAAGGCGATACGCTCAGTATTTTTGACATGTCGGACAGAAAAAAGTAGAGCGTTGGCCTTGCACCATTTGCTTGACGGGCGAGGCGCACACACGACATGGAAGCCCGGCGCGGCCATAGACACTGGCTTCCAATTGAAAGTAGCCATTTTTGCCCTCGGCACTCACAAAGTCGCGCAAACTGCTGCCGCCTTTGGCCACGGCCCGCGCCAGCACCTCACGGATGGCCTGATGCAACTGAGCCACACGCGGTTTGTTCAATTTGGCGGCTTTGGTGGTGGGGCGAATGCCAGACAAAAACAATGCTTCTGAAGCATAAATATTACCCACACCCACAACCACATCCCCCGCCAGCAAAACTTGCTTGATCGGTGAATTCCTGCGCTTTAAACCAGCTTGAAATGGCGCCAGTTCAAATGCATCGCCCAAAGGCTCAACACCCAAATGGCCCAGTAATTTAACCGCTTGCGGTGCATGCTCAGAGGGCGACCAAACTACCGCGCCAAAGCGACGCGGGTCATGCAAACGCAAAACACCTTGCGTGGTCACCAAATCCATGTGGTCATGGGGTCCCTCTGGGCCTTGCAGTTCAGAAAAATTCAAGCTCCCTGACATCCCCAGGTGAATCAGAAGCAGACCCGTATCCAAGTCAAGCAAGAGGTATTTGCCACGCCTTCGAACACCGGTCACCTGACAAGAAACCAAAGCCTCGGGGGCCAGGCCCAAAGGCCAACGCAAAGGTTTGCCCATGCGCATGGACACGATACGTGCGCCGGTGATCCGGGAGGCGAAACTCAGGCGCGTCACTTCAACTTCAGGCAATTCAGGCATGTGTATGGGGTTCTGAACCCGCATGAGATAGGCTGCTCGATTATGATCTGCCGATGAATTTCCGGATCCTTTGCGTCTTCTTGTCCACTTGCACTCTCGGTGTATGGGCCCAACCCTTGCCTGCGCCCCAAGCCATGCCGGCGGCGTCACAAGATGCGCCAAGCACTGCCATGCACCCTGCACCACAAGCCTCGGCTTTGGATGCGGTGATGTTCTACCAGCTTTTATTGGGCGAACTCAACGCGCAAAACGGCGAGAGCGGTACCGGGTTTTCATTGATTCTGGACGCGGCGCGCAAATCCAAAGACGCGGCACTGTTTCAGCGCGCTATCGATTTGGCGCTGCAATCACGCTCTGGAGAAGCCGCGCTGCAAGCGGCACGCACCTGGAAACAAGTGATTCCGACCTCGCAAGAAGCGAGTCGTTATATTTTGCAGATTTTATTGGCCCTGAACAAAGTCGAGGAGGCGGGTTCAGCGCTCAAAACCATGCTCAACAGCTTGCCTCCTGAAGAGCTGGCTGGAGCCATAGCCTCTGTGCCGCGTATTTTTGGGCGTGTGAATGACAAATTGCTGGCAGCCAATACCGTCGAGTCAGCACTCTCTCAGGTATTGAACCAGCCTGTCAGCAAGGCCAGTGCTTGGACCACAATTGGCCGCATGCGGCGCGATGCGGGTCAGCTCCGAGCCGCCGCTCAAGCTGCACAAGAAGCGCATGCCGCGGACAACAAAGCACAAGGTCCTGTCATGTTGGCCATGTCGCTTTTGGATAAAGAGCCCGAATTGGTCAAACCACTGATACTCAGTTACATGGCCGGCCCGGCCAACCCGGAATTGCGACTCGCTTATGCACGCACACTGGTTTCTCAACAACAAACTGCAGCCGCATTGGATCAACTGATCAAATTGAACCAAGACAACCCTGAGTTTGTTCCAGGGTGGCTTTTCAGCGGTCTCTTATTGACCGACCTGGATCAACCCGCACTGGCTGAAAAAGCGCTGCTTCGTTTCGTGAGCTTGGCCGCTTCCAGTCAAGATCCAGAGCTTCAAAGTGGTTTGTCAGACGCGTATTTTTCACTGTCGCAAATAGCTCAAAAACAAGGACAAATCGCGCAAGCTGAAGATTATCTTGGCAAGATCCCCGCGCAATCCGAACCGGTGAAAGTCGGTCTGCGCCGTGCCAACTTGCTGGCCGAGCAAGGCAAACTGCCTCAGGCTCGCCAATTGCTAGAGGGTATTCAAACCAGCAACCCCGAGCAGGCCCGTCAAAAAACCTTGGCCGTGTCGATGTTCTTGCGTGAACATCGAGAGTACCAAGCCGCCTATGACTTGCTCAGTCAAGCCCTGAAGGCCGGCTCCGATTACGAATTCCAATCCGAATTGGCCATGGCTGCCGAGCGATTGGGCAAATTCGATGTCATGGAACTGCTCTTGCGCGACATGATGTCGGCGAAACCCAACGAGGCGCATGCCTTCAACGCGCTTGGATTTTCTTTGGCCGACCGCAACATTCGGTTGTCTGAAGCCAAAGAACTGATTGAGCAAGCGGTGGCACTTGCACCCAACGATCCCTTCATCAGGGACAGTCTGGCTTGGGTTGCTTTCAGGCAAGGTCACAACACATTGGCACTTGAACTGCTCGAATCAGCTTACAAGGCCAAACCCGACGCCGAAATTGCCGCCCACTGGGGCGAGGTGTTATGGGTGACAGGCCAAACCAGCCAAGCCAGCACCATCTGGCGCGAAGGATTGTTGCTCAAATCAGACAACGAAACTTTGCGCGAAACGCTCAAACGCTTCCATTTCAAACCATGAACGCGCAGCGGCGTTGGCTAGGCAGAGCCTGTGTGGCCAGCGCATGTTTGGCATTGACCGCATGCGCCTCCAAGCCAGCGCCATTCAAACCCCCGGATACGTTTTTCAAGGCAGGTCGCTTGGCATTGCAGATCGCCAGCGAGCCACCACAATCCATGAGTGGCGGCTTTGAACTGCAAAGTCAAGCAGACAGTGGTGAGCTCAAACTGTTCAGCCCTCTGGGCAACCAGCTGGCCGTCTTGCAATGGCAGCCCGGTTTGGCCCGCTTGGAGCAAGCAGGGCAAATCTGGCAAAACCAGGACCTGGATGCCTTACTCATTCAATTGACCGGCACCACTTTACCTCTCAAGGCGATGATAGATTGGCTGCAAGCACGCCCGACCGAGTCGCCCGGTTGGATAGCCGACCTCAGTCGCATTCAGCAGGGCCGACTGAGCGTACAAAACACCCCCACGTCAGCGCAGCCTGCTGTGTCCTTGAGATTGATCTTGGAGCCTTGAAATGAAGGCCATCTATGACGCCCCTGCACCCGCTAAATTGAATCTGTTCCTGCATGTCAATGGGCGACGTCCCGATGGCTATCACCTGCTCCAATCGGTATTCATGCTGATCGATTGGCAAGACACTTTGCACTTCGAGCGTCGGTCTGGCGGTCAGATCGACAGGCAAGACTTGACTGTCGCCTTGCCTCAAGACGATCTGATCACCAAAGCCGCCCATCTTTTGCAAACTGAAACCGGTTGCACTTGGGGGGCCCATATCAGCGTGCAAAAAGCTATTCCTGCACAAGCGGGCATGGGTGGCGGATCCTCTGATGCAGCCACTTGCCTGTTGGCATTGAATCGTTTGTGGGGCTTGGGTTTAAGCGTCCAGCAACTTGTCATCCTTGGCGTAAAACTAGGGGCAGATGTTCCGTTTTTTCTGCATGGGCACAACGCCTGGGTTGAAGGAATAGGCGAAAAAATAAGCCCCATCGATTTGCCACCGGCCCAGTTTGTGGTGCTCAAGCCCGATGTAGGCTTGGAAACCGCTGAAATTTTTGCAGATCCCAGACTGGAGCGTCAGACAAAACCTGCTACAATAGATGGCTTAGCAAGAGCACCCTATGACTTCGGTCATAACGATTTACAACCTGTAGCCGAGCGCCTTTGCCCGCCTGTCAGTCTAGCCATTCAGTGGCTCGCTGCGCAGGGTCTCCAAGGCAAAATGACCGGATCCGGAAGTGCAGTGTTCGCGCTTTTGCCGCATGGCAAGACTTTGCAAAAAGATCCAGATCATTGCCAAGTTCGAGTTTGCAGCAATTTGGAAGTTCATCCCTTGAAAGGTTGGGCTACCAGCGACAATTGATCGGTAGGCAGCCATACGGCTGTCCACCCGTGTAGGGGAGTCGCCAAGTTGGTTAAGGCACCGGATTTTGATTCCGGCATTCGAAGGTTCGAGTCCTTC
>Ga0114962_10002229_pt1 | contig 16323 bp, 20 predicted proteins | sample C_130820_MF_Meta_FD_87017 | JGI IMG/M metagenome (GOLD analysis project Ga0114962, IMG submission 87017) | Freshwater microbial communities from Lake Croche, Canada to study carbon cycling - C_130820_MF_MetaG | ecosystem: Environmental > Aquatic > Freshwater > Lake | place: Lake Croche, Canada...
AATTATCTACTTTCTCTTAGTTTAACTTCTTTATACAACTGGGCCAAACGACCCTGCAAGCCTTCTTTCATAGACATTGGATTATCACCATTACGATAACTGTGCTTGTGCATGCGTTGTGGTTCGTCGGCACCCTGTGCCAATGTGTTAGTCATGTAATTTTGACTTTGATATTTGGTGTTTGGACGATTTGCATACTCTTCTGAGGCAAGTTGTTCTTCTCCGTACTCCATGTCTGGCATAGCTGTGCCGGATGTCTCTGACCCCATGTCTGTTGGCATGGGCATGTCATCCTCGTCTGTCATTTTATCGCCGCCAAATACCTTTGTTGGATCTTTGCCTAATGCATGTGCCAAGCCAACTGCTTGTACTACAGGAGCGATTGCATGTTGAATTTTTGGATCAATACCTTTGCCGCCTTGTGCCTGCGCATCTAATTCTGCTTCGGGCTCATCAAAACTAATTTCTGGCTCTTCTTTATCACCAAATACAACTTCTTTCTCGTCTGGTTCATCACCAAATTCTGGTTCAACTTCTACTTCGCCGCCCATCATGCTGGCGTCCATGTCTGGCTCAGAATCTATATGCATGTCAGATGGAGTAATGTCAACAATAGAAGGACTGTTGTGCTGTGTGACACCATCTTCAATATTTTGTAGCACTTGCATCAGGTCGCGTATACCGCCTTTACCCGTAGCATTCATGCTGACATTCATGCTGACTGTGTCTTGTTGTGGCATTGGTGTTGGCATGTGACCAGCCATCATGTCCCCGCATTCGACCACTGCACCTTCATCAATTCTACGGATTTTTTTTGCTAGTTCTTGAAAGTTCATTTTGCTTTTCCTTTAACACCAGAGACCGGGCTCTTGGATGCTTTTTCAATATGTTCTTGTTGCGGCTGTGCAGGTTCAGTTTTGCTTTTAACAAATAACTGATCATTTGTACCAGTTACTTCTTCTAAACCATGTTTAGTTGTGTTTAAATCTTTCAAGAAACTCATTGCACGTTTTTCACCGACTAGCTCCTGTGCGCCGGGAATTTGCTCTAGTTCAGGAGTATTTAATAAAGATTTCTTGCCGTCCGGAACTCTCATACTGGATGCATTTAATACTGCTTCTGCTTCTTCGCCAAGTGTGCGCACTAAAATTTTACTTTCACTAACACTTATAGCTTGGGCCAGTGCTTCTTTGACCACTTGACTAGTTGTTGGATAGTTTAAGGCTACTTCAAATACTGAAACTTCACTAAACTTAACATTGGGAAAATCGATAGGACTTTCCTGTATAGGTGTACGCTTGGGCTTGCTTATGCTTTGTACATCAAATTTATCAAGTCCGGATTTAACGGTTTTTTCAAATCCTGGTGGCAAATCGCCAGCAATTTTGATCTTGAATTCGTAGACCTTTTTGCTTTCTGTTAAGTATTCTTTAAATGATTTCATAGTGGTTTCCATCTAGTATTTATTTCATTTTCTTTAATTTTTCGATCAAGCTGTTGCGGTCAGTTATGATAACTCCGTCGCCCTGCAAGCTGATTCCTTCATCACTATCTGCAGAATCCTGATCCAATTTCTGCTTCTTGAGCTGTAACTCAATCATCTTAAGTTTCTTGTCAATTTTAGCTGATTTAGCGTCGATTGCGTTTTTAAGCATGCCGCCTGCTACTTCAAAAATCCTACTGCTGTAACGTGCTTCCACATTCATACCCAAATCCATTAAATCGTCATAGGCATCTGTGGCACGTTGCGCCAACGCATCAAACTCAGCATCTGCCGCATCTCCTAATCCCTTAACTGCGGGCAGGCTGGCTGAAATCTTATCAAATTCTTCCATGCTACGCAAGAACGGTTGTGGATCAACTGGAGTAGCGCGAAGTTCTTCGGCTTTTACAAGTTTTTTACTTTCCGGCAAATTAAGTAGTTCTTCAAGTTTCTTCATAATATTACTTATGCGTTGCCTTGGTGGAATAAATCATTTTCGTTCAACACACGAAATTTGATGCCTTGTTGTCGGCACCAAGCAGTGGCACTGGCCCATTTGGCTTGATTTTTTATATACTGAGCTTGGTTATATTTGTTCTTGCCCACACGTTCCAAAATCATTTGACTTGCTGGTTTCACTTCTATAAGCTCAACTATCATGTTACCTTTCTTATCCACATATTGTATAAAAAAATCAGGAACATAAACTGTTTGTTTTCCAGTCAAGGGATCTCTGTATGGGATCTTAACTGCTTCACTGGCCCATTTTTGTATGCTGACATTGGTATCACAAAATCTCATAAAACTCAATTCCCAACTGCTACGATAGGTCGGAGTAGTGAGCCCAACATACTTTTCAGGATGGGTCATTGTGAATTTACCCTTGGCAAACTTTAAACTCATATCAGTATGTTACGAGATTCAAATGGATTTTCTATGCTGGCCACACGATATCCTAACAAGCTGGTGTTTTCTCTGTAACCATTCAATATCTGTGCCACTACTTGACTCATTTGCAAGTCAGTTAAACTTTTCATAGTATCCAGAATTTGAAACACATCTACATTATCGATACGTGCTTGGTTCAGCAACACAATGGCTGTGCTACGTGCGCTGTCCTGATCAAAATCTCTTTTAAGAAAAAAGCTAACCACTGCATCGATCTGTGCGGCTGGAAAACTAACAGCTCTGGTGTAGAATTTGTCAAAAAATTGTTTGACTGGTTCAGAACTATCGTTAGATAATTTTGGTATTGGTAAGTTGGTTCCGTTCATTTATGCTCCTGGACTGGGTCTTGCAGTTGCCACAGTAGTTGTGGATTTTGTGGTTTTTGCGCCGGCAAAATTGATCCCAGTTGTACTGTTATTTGATGTTGTTTTCTTATTGGTATCTGTAGCGTTGCCAGTTGTTGTTGGTGTTTTACTATTTTGATAGTTGTTAACTGTTTGAACAGAATTATTGACAAAATTTGATTTGTTATTGGGTATGGTATTAATATTTTCTAAACTGGGGGTTGTACTAATGTCATCTAAACTGGCAACAGTTTGCCCTGCATGATACAACGGGCTAGATACCTGATCGTAATTTTGTAATCCAAAGCCTTCCGGGTCACCGTTCTGCACTTTGCCGTTGCCGTATTCCACAGCTTCAAATTGAATTGTACAATCATTATCGTGTGTGCCTTGCCCTGCATAATCCAGCTGATTATGATTCCAACTGGTAAAAATAGGATTGATCAGTTTGTAACTCACATACTGTCCTTGAGCCATTTGATATATTGTAATGTAATCAAAAAACGGAGCAGTGGAACCGTTGTCTAATCCGTAAGCAGTTCTAATATAATTAAATTTTCTTATTGCAGTACGATTAAACGCTCCTGGAACACCTGCACTGGCTGGGTCAGCATAATAGTATCCATAATAATTTTGCCACAGTTGATTAATAAGACCCAAATTATCATCGTGAAATTTAAGACTGATTGCTTCATACGATATTTTTTGTTGAATATTTTTCTTACGATTGTATTGATTGGCAACATCTGTAGTTATTGTAAACTTAGGCAAACTCACACTTTTGACCAACATGTTGATTTGTGTACTGTAAGTTGTGCCAAGAGCTATGTTTTTTAAAGCACCTTTGTTGATGTGAAATGCCACATGAAATAGGAACTTTTGTTTGGGTCCGTATATCTGGTTACTGTCTGTGAACATACGTGCGGCATGTTGCCAGTCCCGTACGGTCGCAAAACCTGAGTTATTTGCAAGAAGTTTATTGTTTTGATTGGCCATGTAAATATTTAGCCATTAAAAAACCCGCCTTAGCGGGTTTTTGTTATCTACCGCCGCCAGTAAGTAGCGTGCCGCCTACCGTTGGTCTGATATTTGTAGCTGATCCAACACCTGAACCGCTTGGTGTTTGCACACAATTATCCATTTGTAATGTCAGTGTGATTTCTGCAGGACCTTGTTGACTGTAATCAAGTGCTTCATAGTTGACTTGTTGAACATAGACACCGTAACATTCCCATGTTTCAAGCACGTTAACGGTACTGCCGCCATTGCCACCATCAAGCATTTCAATACGCAGTGTAAACTTATAGTCTAAACCACTGGCCGCGCTGGATTGCTCGTAGAAGTCAAACTGTTTCTGCATCTGTTCTCCGACCAATTTGCTAACAGCACCTGTGCTGTCATCACGTAGTTTAACAGTGATTGTCTGCCATTTTGGTTTTCCTGCATAGTGAATCTGGCTGTTATAAATGTGGATAGTTTGATCTTCAAACTGCACATTGGGACGTGCGGCAGATATCACTTGCTTTGTTAGCTCAGTTGTAGGTGTGCTAACGCCAAAGTTTTCAAATGACAGACGGAATCTGTACTTGAGCTTTGGCATCAACATGCCCTGCGATGTTGCGCTTTGATCTGATGCTAATGGTACTGTAAAATTAGCTAATGTTGCGATTGCCATGTGTTTTCTCCGTTATTTTCCAAGACCTTTGATAGCGCCAGTATTCTCAAGTCTCAATGGAATGTAAATAAATTCTGCCGCTTTAACTGGTTCGATCGCCACATCAAGATATAGTTCGCTACGATCGATACGAGCTGGTGTGTTGTTAGTTCCGTCACAAACCACTAGGTAGTCATATATAGCACGTTGGCCTACCAATTCTAACAATAGGCTTTCTGCGGCCTGTTTGATTTCGTTACGTGTGATGGTGTCGTTTGGTTCAAATACATATGGTTTGGCCAACTGACTAAACTGTCTACGCAAGTAAACAACTAGACGTGCCACGTTGATACGATCCAAACTGCTTGCGGCCAACTGACGTGTGTACTGTCCATAAGCAACTAATCCAGCACCACTAATAAATGTGATTGGATTAACATGTATGCTAGCCAATGCATCGCGTTGTCCACTGTTCAATGCCACTGATTGGAATTCTCCAGTTTGTGCATCAACATAACCGACTGCGCTTGCATTGGTAATGCCACCGCGGCGTGTGCCAGCTGGTGCAAACCATGGATAGCTGACATTATCGCTCAATGCAATAGTGCGCAACATCATGTGGCTTGGTGGAACAACAATGTTGTTACCTAGATTGTCACTTGAATAACCCCATGGGTAGTAGAAAGCACAATATGGGTCAGTTGTTAACAATCCGTCGTCGCCGTTATCAACAGCACCCTTCTTGTTATTGCCCCAATTGCTTAAACTGGTTGCATCAGCAGACAAACGAGCTGGAGCATCAGCAACAATAAAGCTGGCCAATGCACGGTCATAGTTCAATGCAATCAGTTCGTTGACTGCTTCAGGATATCCTGGGCAAGCCAACAAGTTATATAACAATGAATCTTCGTCACGAATAGCTTGATTGTTGTTGATCAATGCTTGTAAAGCCTGTACAACAACAGCACGTTGAGCTTTGCGACCGAATGTGCCTGCACCATTTGGTTGATTGGCCGCAATACTTACCCAGCGATGTGGATAGTATGTGGCTTGACTAACACCAGCTGGTGCTGATTGACGATAATTTTTTACTGTGATATCAACATAATTTTGTTTAAACTGTTTGACATTAAAACTTGAACGACGAGTATTCCAAAGCAACATGCCTTTTGGATATAGTGCAGGATCCGGAGCATCAAAGTCAACATAATCACTTGCCAATAAATCCACAATGGATCCGATCGGTGCTACGGTAGCTGTACCGCCGGTAAGTCCTTGTCTAGCATCATGGAATATAATACCGTTTTCACTTGTTTGATCACTGGTGTCGATCTGCACCCACTTTTTAGTAACACTGTTATACTTGTACATTGTTGGATACATTTCTAGATTGCTTGTGTCAATCCAGATATCACCTGTTACAAGTGCAGTAGAACCATCTGATTGTACAGTTGGTTTGGTAGCACTGATAATCGGACCATTGGCATCTGCTGTTGTAACAACATTTTTGTAACCTTTCCAAGCAGAACCACTGTTGATAAGAATATCAACTTCTGCAACACTGGCATTGTACCATATTGCGCCATCTGCGGTGGTTGTTGATGGAGGTGTTGCGCCGGTCGTTAAACCAGCCGCTAGTAATGAAACTGCTTTCCAGTTACTTGCTACACCAAATGTGTATGTTGCTTCGCCTGATGGTGATGAATACAAGTTTGCAGTTGTTCCAGCTGTAAACAGCAGGGCCAACGGTGTTAATGTCACATTGGCCATGCGAATGTCGCCGCCTAATTTGTGATTGATCAACAATTGATTGCTTGCATTGACACTGGACGTGATATTCACAAATCCAGCCGCATTGATTAAACCAGAAATAGTAGTGGCATCAGCACTGGTACCAGTACCAGTAAATGTAATTGTTTTGCCACTGCTCAAACTGGCACTGCCTTGTAGACTTTCTGCCATCTGGAAAGCATAAGTTGAACTGTTGACAAATGTAGTGGTTGTACTTGTGCTTGTTGCACCGATAATTTTACTTGTAATTGTAGTAGCACCCACATTGGCGCGAGTATACAAGTTAAGTGTAGCCAGAGCTGGCGCGGCACGGGCTGTTGGGGTTCCGCCCGTTGCATTTGTATCAGTTTCAAAGAATGTGTTTTCTGCGTCGTTGAATTTAACGTATGCAACACCTGCCGCAAGATTTAATCCGCCGCCAGCCGCATCTAGATTATACAATGCTGTTTGTGCGTTGGCATAAACTGGTGCATCAACTGATGCGAAAGAATTTGTAGTTGTACTGTATTTGTAAACTGTATAACTTGCACCTAAATTGGCATCTGTAGTTTTGATCCAAACTGATCCTGTTGGGCGAGGATATGAATCGCTGGATTTAAATGTTGGAACGCTGGTGTGTGCGCTGATAGCCAACGCTGGAGCATAAAAATCTCCTGCAAGAATTCCCAAACTGGTTAATGGAGTTCCGCTGGTGTTTGCCAGTGTGATCTTGTTAACAGTTCCATCTGCATAAATTATCAATTGTCCGTCTGTACCTGTACCAGCTGTAACACCTGGAATCAGTGTGGCAATATTACTGACCACTCCAGCAACACTGGTTGCACCTGTAATGGTCAAAGACACTTCAGTTTCTGAACCAGCTAAAGAACCGCTAGCTGTTGTTAATGTGATAGGAACGCCGCCCAGTGTTGTACTAACGCTGAACAAATTGCCAGTCACTTGTACCACATAATATGTGGTTGCTGTTGCTACTCCGCCAAATGTTGTACCGCTGAACACAATGGTATTGCCTGGACTGAGTTTGGTACTTGCACCTGTTGCTGTGATCGCACCAGTTGAACCGTCAAGTTTTGTAACTTTGGCAGTTGTGCTTAAAGTTGTTCCACTAATTGTAACCGCTGTTCCGCCTTTAGTTAAACTTACGTTAAAACCAGAGCCAGACAAGTTGCTAGCTAGAACATAATAACGTGTAGCGGCTGAAATACCGTTTGCACCAGCCGCGAATTCAACAATGTCGCCTGCCACCAGTGTGTTTGAAGCAGTAATGATGTTGTTGAGAACCACAGTACCAGTAACAGTAACTACTGTTTGTGCTGATGTAGCTGTAGCTGTGATAGATGTGGTTTGTGTTGGACTAGCCACAATGGTAAACGCATCACTGGCATTTAGTGTTGGTGTTCCTGAACCCTGTACAGTTGGCCAAGATTTTGTCCAGTTATTACTACCAACTTGTACCCATGTACCTTGATAGTTTTTAAAGAACAATTTGTATGGTGTTGCTGTTACAACTAATGCATAACTGCCGATAGAACCAATGCTTGCTAGTGGATCACCACTGCTGGTTCCGCCAACTTGTTGTGTTGTATTACTGATAATAGTTGGAGTCTTGTTGGTAAATGATTGGGCACCAACTGAAGTTGCTGTTGATACAGAACCGTTCCATTCAAAAATACCATATACAGAATCTGCTGTATCAAACCACCAAGCACCGTTCACAGGAGCACCTGCCGGAGCTGTAGTAGTTGGCATCAATGCGCCCAAATCTACGTCTGCACGTACCACGTATGCACGACTGCTGACTCCGAGATAGCTGTAAGCCGCTTGGAGTCCATATTCATTTCGTTCACCAGCGTGAACTGGATTATTGCTAGCATCTGTTTCAAACATAGGAGTACCAAAAGTACTGCCCAAGTCCATTTGACTTGTCATCAAATAAACCTTGCCTGCATTTGCTTTTAGTGTTCCTGGTGCTGTGCCTGTGCCAGCGCCATTTGCTTTATCTTGTTCAGTTGCTACGATAATTAAAGGTGTTGTACCTGGTGCGGCAGGTGTATAGAAACTTTCGTCTATTACTGTAACCGCTACGCCTGGGCTGTTTAATTGTGCCATTGTTTAACTCTCCGGTGAATACAAGTTCAATTGTATTTATAGATTAATTACAATTTTGAGCTAGTATACAGCCTAAAAAAGGCACGGAAAAGGCTTAAATAAAATATGAGACCATTATGTGGATGCGGAAGAGCACCAGTAGCCATTAATTATTACAAAGCAGGCACTGCTTTTTATCGAAGCAAGTGTGGTGTGTGTTTACGGGGTGTTAGAACTGCTCGATGGCAACATGCTGGATACAAATTAAAAAATACCTGCGACAAGTGCGGTTTTAAAAGTCCGCATGCAGAAGTATTTGCCGTATTTCATGTGGACGGCGAGTTAAACAACTGCCGTCATACCAATCTCAAGACAGTGTGTGCAAACTGTCAGCGTGTACTTCATAAAGAAGGGATTCGTTGGCGCCAGGGTGACTTGACACCAGATCTTTGACTTTGGTCATGAGATCATCGATGGTTCCGTCATTGGACAATACTGCATCAAAATTAGTACCAACCCATGCAGTTTCACTAGCATGAATGCCTATTTTTTCTAACCTACTACGACTGGTGGCCCAAACAAAATTGCCCGTTTCTCCACGATTGGAATTGACAGCATCCTCGTACCATTCGGGCAATTCACCTCTGCGTACCCAAACAATGATGCCGCCTGCGGCTTTGATTGATTTGATTTCGTTAGGAAAGCGGCAGTCGCTGATAACAATATCGTCAGTGCTGTTACGCAGTTTATTTTCTAGGCTTGCAATCCAGATATCATCATGGAATGCCTTGCGGCAAACTTCTGTGCCCCAAAGTTGTAGCATCAATCTAGGAGTTAAGTTGGGCATTTTCAAACGCTCTGACCACCACGGATCTACTTGTTCACGCCATTCACGGGCTTGTTTTGTGCGGCCTTCCAGCATGGTTCTGTCCCAGCCAAACACTTGTGCCACAGCATCTTTCAAGCTGTTGGCAAAGCTCTCTCGTCTAAAACCATGAAAGTTTGTGAGATAGTCAGCAATGGTATCTTTGCCTGAACCAATAAAACCGCAGACGCCTATAATCATGTAGATCTCCTAAAGATGCTACAGTATATAACAGTTTTATTACAAGGTCAAGAGATTTTTAACCAATAATGAATGTCATTGGCGTGCCGCCGGGTATCATATCACCAATGTCTTTTTCCAATTGAGTGATTTCCGCAGTACCTTCTGTTTTAAGCGCGGTGCCGTTCAATTGAATACCGCTACTTGGACCAGCAATCTGTCCAAATTTGCTACGAGCTTCGCCTAGCATTAGTTTACAAACAGCCAAGGTGTAATCATACAACCATTGCTTGGCATATATGTCTTGTAGCAGTACGAAATCTGGGCGATAATTTTGTGTTTTTAATAAAATTTGTTCGCCTGTTGCAAATGGCCGTTGTAGTATAGTCAGCATGTGCTTGGTTGGATTCCAATTGAACTCAATATAACTACCAAACATGCGACCAATCAACTTTTGATAACCTGCATATAATTCGTAAGTGGCAAGGCCACCCAATTGACTGCCGTTCATCAAGTAAGTATTTGTGTAGGCCAAGTTGAACGGTTCAAACAAACTACCTCCTGCCCCCATACCAGTACGACTGCCAATACTTCTACGGAACGCACTTTGTACCAGTATAACTTCATCGGGCAATCTATATTCGTTTTGATCTACCGTTAGTTCTACAAATAAATAACTTTCTTCTACAGCATTGCTACTTCGCTGACGTAATTTAGTTATAGCACGATTTAATGCTGTTTCATAGTGTTTAGGATCAAGTTCTACTTCGATCATGCCGTCGCCCAGCATATCTCGCACATAATCGAACACTTTGTTTCGCTCTAATAAGCTGGTACTAGCAGATGTATCTGACATAATTGGATTCTCCACACATATTTAGCTGGCGATAAATATCATATGCCAAGACTATCACTGTATAAACCCGAACGTGGGCAAGATTATAAATTTATGGATCGCCAGATTTCTGAAATGTTTCAGGCTGGCGGCACAGACATACACTTGCACAAATATATAGGTACTCAGACTACCGATTCCAACGGTAATATTATTGCCAAAGATTTTACACAAATCCAGGATTTATTGCTGTTGGAAAATCGTGATAGAAAATACGATTCCAGCATTTACAAATTACGCGGAATTTATAATGTACAAAACGTTGATTTTAATTTAAGCCAATTTGGCTTGTTTATTGACAACGACACCTTGTACATGACTGTGCATATTAATGATTTTATCAAATATATTGGCCGTAAGCCCATGAGTGGGGATGTAATCGAGTTACCGCATTTGCGAGACGAATTTGCATTTAATGACTTTGATGTGAGTTTACCGCGTTACTATGTAATTGAAGATGTGGGCCGAGCCAGTGAAGGATTCAGTGCCACATGGTATCCTCACTTGTATAGACTTAAAGTTAAGAAAATTGTTGATAGTCAACAATATAAAGATATTTTTGCATTGCCGGCCAATGCAGATAACCCAACAGGTCCCACATTACAAGATATTCTCAGTACCAAAACCAAAGATCTACAAGTTAATCAAGGAATACTAGACGAAGCCGAAGCAAATGCGCCAACTAGCGGATATGAAACTAGACAATTCTTTACACTGGCAGTCGATCCACTAACAGGCAAGAGTGTTATTAATCAAACTGCGGACATTACCAATGAAGACGGTAGCATTGACACTGTTACTGCTGATACAATTGCCGCGGTTCCTGTACGTAGCGGGTACTCTGGATATTTGTTAGGTGACGGTGTACCAGTCAACGGAGCAACATTTGGATCAGGCATACAATTTCCTGCCACAGCATATCAAGATGATTTTTATTTAAGGACAGATTTTATGCCCAACAGATTGTTCCGTTTCGACGGCACACGATGGATCAAAGTGGAAGATGCTGTTCGTCAGACCATGACCAATACTGATACTCGCAACACATTAAAAACCAGTTTCATTAACAATACAAACACTACTACAGTTGCTGGTGAAACATTCCCAGAGCGTTCAAGTCTTAGTGAAGCACTCAAACCCAGGGCAGACCTATAATGCAATTTTTTTACGACAAGCAAATACGCAGATATCTAGTACAGATAATTCGTGTGTTCAGTAACTTCACAGTCAAGTACGGCGACAACACACTACATCAAATTCCAGTAATGTATGGGGATGCTGATAGACAGGCCGCGACTATTTTAAGACAAAACAGTGAGAACGTAGTACAGGCTGTACCACGCATTGCTGTTCACATTACAGGTTTGCAATTGGACCGCAGTAGATTAGGCGATCCCAGTTACGTGGGTAAAATGCATTTTAGAGAACGCGATGTCAACGGCAATGCATATACCCAAGGACAAGGACGTCAGTATACTGTCGAACGTTTGATGCCAACACCATTTAAATTAACTGTCAAGGTGGATATATTGGCCAGCAGTACTGAACAAAAGTTACAGATTATGGAACAGATATTAGTTCTATTCAATCCCAGTTTGGAATTGCAAACCACAGACAACTATATTGACTGGACCAGTTTAAGTGTGTTAGATTTGACCGATCTAGCATGGAGCAGTCGTAGTGTTCCGGTGGGAAACGACAGTCCAATTGATATTGCAACACTGACTTTAGAAAGTCCTATCTATATCAGTCCTCCGGTCAAAGTCAAAAAGCTCGGTGTGATCACAAACATTATTACCAGCATCTATGACGGCGTTGGAACAGAAAATTATGGTTATATTGATGGGCTTGGTGTGGATAACACTGGCAACGGCCCAAGTTTAGGATCAATACTAAGCACACAGTCTACCACAATTAGCGGTGGATTTGGTATTTTAGCTATCAACGGACAAATTCAATTACTGAATCCTGGTGAAAATTCAACCATTGACAACGATCAACTAGATATTCCAGCTAAACAAGGTACACCTGTTGATTGGATAGCACTATTAGATCAGTATCCCGGCAAGTATATTGCTGGTGCAGGACACATATATCTAATTCAACCAACTGGATACGAAGTATCTGGTACATTCACAGTCAATGCACTTGATTCAACGGTACTAACTGTTACTTGGAACACGGATACATATCCAGGTAACACAACTATCACCAGTGCTAATCGAGCAAGCCCAGGAACATTTGATGCTATTATTAATCCGCTAACATTTAATCCAGTGGACAATGCGCCAGTGGCTGGCAGACGTTATTTGTTGATAGACGATATAGGCGATACGCAAACAAATACCGACACTAACAATTCTGTAGCATGGGGAACACTAGTTGCCAAAGCCAATGATATTATTGAATACGACGGAACAGTATGGACCGTAGTGTTTTCTGCCGCTCAGAATGCAGACAACTTGATCTATCAAACGAATATATACACTGGAGTTCAATACAAATGGAACGGAGTTTCATGGGTCAAGAGCTTCGAAGGTGAATATAGGGCAGGTTCATGGAGACTGGTACTTTAAGAGATCGTATTGTTTGTAGTGGTGCGTTGATATACGCTAGAAACACTCACAGATTTTTACTACTACAAAAAGCCACAGGCAAGCATACCGGTACATGGGGACTTGTAGGAGGTACAACCGTAGAAGGTGAAAATCCTTGGCAGGGCTTACAGCGTGAAATCGCTGAAGAAATTGGAAGTGTTCCTAATATCAAGAAAACACTACCACTAGAAACATTTGTCAGTAATGATGCTGTCTTTCACTTTCACACATATCTATGTGTTGTAGAAGATGAATTTGTTCCAGTGTTGAGTTTAGAACACAACGGTTGGGCATGGTGCGCAATGGACAATGCTCCTAAACCGCTACATCAAGGGCTAAGAACTAGCTTTACTAATCGTGCAATACGCACAAAACTTCAAACTGTATTTGATATTATAGAACTGATTTAACCAGTTCTAAGAATAACGTGTATACCATAGGGACTTTGTATGGGTTCGGGCGATAGTTCACCTATTTTTGTGATCATACATGCTACCCATATTTCAGGAGTGATTTCATGCTGTTGGAACCAACCTAAATCGCCGGTTCCAAACGGAGTCGCTACACAGGCACTGTGTCCTCTGACTGCTTGAGACCATGTCATAGTTCCTTTTTGTAATTCCCCCAGCAACATTTTAGCTTCAACTAGAGCAAAAGGCAAACCTCTGGTATGTGTACAAGGCTTGGCACCTTCCCAACTTAGTAAAATATGCGAACAACGCATTTTATCAGGTACTTTAGACATAATTAAAATTCAATCGAGTTAAAATCAGCATCTTTTAAATGAGCTGTATCAAAAATATCAAACGCCATAGACACACGTTTGCTGTCTTCGGCATGACTATTTACACCATGAAATATGTAACTGGGGAAAAAGGTCACACCTCCCTTAACATTAGGCATGTCATATTGTATAATATCAAATGGATTATAGTAGGTAGTCACAGTTTTATAATCATCAAAATGCATATTTCCGCTTAGGTATGAAAAATGATATCCGCCGTGATTATGCTTTTTAATGTCCTGGCCAGGCTTAACAACGTTGGCCCATGAATATATACTACATTTTCGGTCTTCTGTATTCATCTCTTTCATAAATTTTGAATATTCACTGCGTAGAAACTTAAACAGTCGTTGAAATTGGGGTATGTTTTTGGCTTCTGTAAATAAATTAAACTTAGAATACTGTGCTGTTAAACTAGTATCGCCTAAACCAGTGCCGCCATCGCCGCCTCGGCCAGTTGTGTTGGCATATTTGTCAATGATACGCTGTTCGTTATCTATAATCCATTCCCTCATAAAATCAATTTCATCTAATTTATCGTACTTAGCTGTCCAAAATACAAAATTCCAAGATGGGGCAAATTCAGTCAGTGGTGCCATACTGCGTTGTACATGTAACATTAAAAATGCTCCGGTTCTAAAATAAAATTAATAACTAGTCTTTGGCGATTAATTATAGGGCACGAGCTAGCATGTAGTTGATTACTGGGGATTAGAAATGCACTTCCTTGCCGGGGTTGTATTCTTTCTACTATTGTTAAATTATTAAAACCCTGATCTATAGTTTTATCAAATAATATAGTATCGCCATCACTATCATTAATGTAATAAATCAAACTTATACATCCAGGTTCAACAACATCAACATGCGGAGGATTATATTTTAATTCAGCGCCGTCCCTAGTTAAACAATTAACTTTAATACGTAACACTTTATTGATCTTTATGCCTGTTTCTTTTTCAAAAAACCAAACAATTGGTATGACTGAATGATATAACGGACTATCTATTTGATGATTATACACTCCGTGTACAAACTGTATACTATCTAATATATTGGAATCGTTGATATCATAGTTATTGCCAACATTACTTGCACTATTTGTAAATTGCCAACCTTTAAAATTTGCAAATTCCTGTAATAGTGAATCACTGTAACTCTTTGGTACGAGATCTATTAATAATTTATGCATTTTAATCTTTGATTATCAAATGTTTGCGAATTGCTTCGATAGTCTTTATACTATCATTGTAATAGCCTTGCTCGATAGCATTTACAAGTTCCATATCTAATAAATCTGCATATACCTGATCCGACCAACTGCCGTCTCTGTCGATTAATTTAGTAGTTCTTGGAGAAATATTGCAAAATTCATATACTAAGTTTTCAGCTTGCTCGCCGATCAATGCTATAACTTCATTTCTAGTGTAGGGTGTATTAAATTTAAAATATTCTGTTTCGTAAACGGAATGAAATAGTCCTGCTAAACACAAGTATTCAAGTTTTCCTTGTTTTTTTAAAATAGAATATGTAGCCCACAGGTGATCAAATAATGTTTTATCCAAGTGTCCTATAGATTCTGTATGTTGACGTAATTCAACGATCCAAGGATACATTACTTGTAATTTCCTTCGACTGTAAAGTTAGCACTAATGGTAATTCTAGGCCTAGAACTTTTATTAGGTAATACATAATGTTTAATCCAACTAGGAAATATTATCAATGATCCATTAGCTATATCTGGAATAAATTTTTCATAATTAAATGCATTAAAAATTCTATTAAGCCCGGATGATTGTATAATAGGAAAATTGGTATTTTCAAATACAAGTTCGCCACCGGCATTTTTTTCGTCTGGTAATTCTAACATATATGCACAGGAAAAAGATCTATTAGGAAATGCATGATCGTGAATTTCTTGATATCCATGCTGTTCATATACATTTAACCAAACTTCGCCACTGCGCACTTGATATTCTCCCATGGGCTGTAATGTATCAAAATAAGATTTTATATTTGGTCGGACTGCATCGTAGAATACGTCCCACGGTAGTTCATTATTCTTTGGGCTCTGACAAGTGGATTTACATTTTGAATATATCCACGGTTCTGTAAAATAGCTATCGTCAGCTATATAAGGAGCCATTGCTTGTGCAACTGCTTCATGATTTTCAACTTGACCCACATAAAAATGTGTAGCCCAGTCACTGATTGTTTGATCTTGGAAATATGCCATGTTGTATATATCACTATTTTGAACATGGTCAAAAAAAATCGCCCCGAAGAGCGATTTTTAAAAAGTGTAAGAATTAATTTTCCGACGGATGCGTATAGTGCTCGTCATAATCTGGATAATCAAAATCTAATGTTGGTGACCAAGGCACTTCAAGTACCTCTACTGTACCACCGTGAGGTGAACCCCATTTAACAGCCGCTTTTTCAGCAATTTCGCGAGTCTTATATTTGATAATCTCTACGTAGCCGTCACCATCTGGATCGTGATGTTTCCATTCCTTAACTTTAGGATTCGCTGTTGGACGTTTTAAAGCAAATGGCATATTTTATCTCCTGTTACTATTCTAAGTTAGCTGTAAAATCAGCTAAATCGTCAAAGATATAAGTTCTTTCCTTGATATCCTTGTACGCATATTTATTTAGCTCTTTTTCAGTTTCAGCGCCTTGCCCTGTGCGTAC
>Ga0114962_10002231_pt1 | contig 16318 bp, 14 predicted proteins | sample C_130820_MF_Meta_FD_87017 | JGI IMG/M metagenome (GOLD analysis project Ga0114962, IMG submission 87017) | Freshwater microbial communities from Lake Croche, Canada to study carbon cycling - C_130820_MF_MetaG | ecosystem: Environmental > Aquatic > Freshwater > Lake | place: Lake Croche, Canada...
CGTCTCCGTATCCCGTGCCGACCGTCACCCGACCATTATTGGCAACGTCGCTGCAGCGTGAGCCTGCCGTGGCGTTGATGCAGTCAAATCCAAATCCCACGCTGGAGTAACCGCTGGGAATCCACATGTGGTTCTCGTCACTAAAGGTGCCGTAGGGCTTGTGGTTAGTACCCCCAGTGAGTGAAATAGGAAATCCCGAGCACTGCGAACCATCGTTCAGCAAGTGGCAGTCAATTTTAGCTGGTGAACTGTGGTGGTAGATGTTGAAGACCTTGGTGTAGTTGGGGTCAAAGAAGGCGTTGAAGCCGTCACCTCCACCGGTGAGCGTGATCTGACCTACCGAGGACGGCGGGACCATGCTGCCCGAAGCGGTGTAGGCCTGGTGCCCGCCTACGATGCCTCCTGAGTTGATGCTTCCCACTGCACGAATGCAGTTAATTTTCCCCGTTAACCTCGGCAACTTGCTGCTGTAGCTACTTCCGTGGTTGGTTGAGTACTGCAAGGTGTAGCCAGCCGGAATCTTGATCGTTCTCCTGTCTAACACGGCATAGACGTCGTCGAAACAACTCTCAAGCGTCTGCGTGCTACGACCCTGTCCCGCAACTTGGTCGCTGGCTACAACATGTAGGGTGTCCATGTCGCCAACCGAGGGGTTCTGCTGACCCCAATCGTCGGTTACCGACACCGAGTGAACCGCCGAGGTCGTTGCGCTCGCTGCGCTTGCAGCCAGAACACTGGCTGGTGCGAGCATGGTGAAGGTCAGCGCGAGGCCGGCAAGGGACTTGGTCATTTTTTGAATCTTCATGGCAGAGGAATTTAGCAGAAGTTAAACTGAAGTCAAGTCAATCTCATGAAGCTCAGTACGAACCGATAAGGGCGCAAAAAGAGGGCTTTGGGCCTGCCGTGGCTCGGCTAGAGCTCAATTGCTGTCAAATCAGGCCCAGCCTCAATTCGCCCCGAAAAAGCCTGTGCAGCGATTTCGGTGAACTCGTGCTCATTCCCTGGCGCTGGGGCGGGAACGTAGTGCGTCAATATCAAGGTCTCAATGCCCGCCTTGGCAGCCGTTTCGCCAGCCTGCAGGGCAGTCGAGTGGTAGTCGAGGATGTCTTGCATACGCGGGACAGGGATGGCGCGAACAAGATCATCGCGGATCACACTTTGCACGTAGGCAGTGGCTCCGACCAAGAGCTTGTCGAGGCCCTCGCAGGGTATGCCATCTCCAGCCATGACCACGCTCTGAGAGGCATCAGAGATTTTATAAGCCAGGGTCGGAGAAACCGGCCGGTGATCCGTAGCTCCTGTCTCGATCTTGAGCCCCCCAAGCTCAAAGGAGTCTCCCGCAGAGATTTCGGTGACACTGACCGTGGGGCCATGCGTCATTGAATCATGGTGTGTTACGCGATAGGAGATGTCCAGTGCAAGCATCGCCAGCGCTGCAGTCACCAGCTCCTCTGTGCCCGCTGGCCCAAAGATCTTGAGATCCATGTCGTCGCCAGCCATAACCCAGGTTGTGGTGATGATGTCATTGAGATCACCGATGTGATCACTGTGCAGGTGAGTGATGAGTACTCCCGAAAGCATGAAGGGAAAGAGCCCAGCGCCAACGAGTCGAGTAACGACCCCACGGCCGGCGTCAATGAGGAGGTGAGCGTCACCGGATTGCACCAAGGATGCGGGACCAGAGCGATTCGGGTCTGGAATGGGACTACCGGTGCCGAGCAGGGTGATTTTCATAGTGCCTCCTTGTTTCTCCTCACGTTAGGAGATTGGACAAAAGCGTGCTGTTGCCCATCGGATACGGATCGCTTCATGCTGGGTACTTGGCCCTAACCTGGTGTTGAGAAGCAATGAGTCCCAGTGGCTTTGAGGAGCAGCGGATGCGATTAGCAAATATTGATGGAAGGTCCACCATGGTGACCGACCTAGGCCTCATTGATATCGAAATTGCGTCCCAAGGCCGCTTTGCCTCCTCCCCCACGGCCATCTTCTCTGAGATCGATGCCTTGCAGGACTGGTTTGCAACAGCTCAGCCTGACCTCAGCGAAGCCTTGGATCCCGAAAGTCTGCTCGGCAGTGCACGCCTTGGCGCACCTGTCCCTGAGCCTGAACAGATTTTTTCTATAGGGCTCAATTACCGGACTCACGCAGAAGAGATGGGGCTCCCTATTCCTACCGTGCCCATGGTCTTTACGAAGTTCCGATCCTGTCTCGCAGGCCCTTACGCTGACCTTGCCCTCCCCGCTGAGACCGTCGACTGGGAGGCTGAACTCGTGGTTGTCATCGGCCAGAGTGGGCGTGAGATAAAGCCAGATAACGCGCTTAAGCACGTGGCTGGCTATTGCAGCGCCCAGGACTATTCAGAACGCGTCTTACAACTTGCTGCCTCCCCACCTCAATTCAGTCTGGGAAAGAGTTACGAGGCTTTTGCACCCATGGGACCCTGGATCACCACGGCTGATGAAGTTCCTGATCCCCAAAAGCTCAGCATCAGCTGCGAGGTAGATGGCAAGCGCTACCAAGAGGCCAGCACGGCTGACATGGTTTTTAGCGTTGCCGAATTGATCGTCACCCTTTCAGCCGTCTGCGAACTGCGAGCTGGAGACCTCATCTACACCGGCTCACCTGCGGGAGTCGGTCAAGGCCAAGAGCCCCCCGTCTTCCTCTCCCCTGGCTCCGTGGTCACGACGGAAATCTCAGGCCTAGGTAGGCTGCGCAACCACTGCGTGCCTGCGCGCGCTTAGCTTGACTCGCTGCTGAGCAGTCGTACTCTGTCATCAGCCAGGCTGATCTGAGCCTTCCCTGAACGCAGCAACTCCACGTCTTCGAGGATGCAATCACGCCGCCAACCCTGCGATAAGCGGCCAGGTGAGCCAGAGAGATAGGCCGTGAGATCACGTCTACTGGCGAGCAGATCTGCATCGATTTCAAGGTCCATGGCCCGCTGACGAGCGAGGGCCGCAAGCACATTGAGTAAGGGCTCAAGCTCAAGATCAAAAGGATTCTCCGGCAGTGGACGCAGTTCACTGATCTCAGCACCGAGTGCCGCATTCAACACGTCAACGAGTTCTCGAGCAAGGTCATCGGGAAGGCTGTTGAGTCCCTTGATGGCTTTTAGCGCCCTCGGCGAACTTGGCGGTCGCGTCGCGATGGCAACAATGGCTTCGTCGCGCAGGATGTGGCTACTCGGTCGGTTGCGTTCACGTGCCTTTTCATCCCTATAGGCGGCAAGGCGCTGGACGACCAACTGACGTTCGGGCTTCAATGCACCCACGCGAGAAATCCGCCACCAGAGTTCTTCGGCTTCAGCGGGAGTACTTGAGCGTGACAGCATGGCGCCAAATTCTTCCTGTGCCCACGCGCTGCGGCCCGCTTCAACCAATTTGGCCGAGAGATGACTTTCGATGGCGTGAAGGTAGGCAACATCACTGGCGGCATAGGTCAGCGAGGCCTCTGGCAATGGGCGTTCAAGCCAATCTGAATATTGCTTGGTCTTGTCGAGTGCAATGCCAAGCACGGAGCCGGCCAAGACTTTGAGTGAAGGCGTCGGCCACCCCAAGAGCTGAGCGGCTAACTGCGTATCGAAGATCGCCCTCGGACGAAGCCCTATGGCATCTTCCATAATTTCGAGGTCTGATGCTGCGGCATGGAGCAGCGCTGTGCCTGGTCCCCCAAAGAGCATGGTCAGTGGCGAAAGGTCCACCTTCAAGGGATCGATGAGCAAAATCTCATCGGGCCAACCCAGTTGCACGAGGGCAAGGCGGGTGTCGTAGAACTTGCCCGCGATGAACTCGGTATCAATGGCATAGAAGGCTTCGCTGAGGTGACCGGCGAGTGCCTCTTCGAGTTCACCATCGCGATCGATATAACGGATGCGCTGACGAGGACCTGATGTCGCGATGGTGCACCTCCATGGTGTCTCTGCTCAAGTCTCAATCTAGGCCGAGACTGGGCCAGGTGAGCAGACTGCAGGGTGACTGAGACCATGACCTAGGCTCAAATCATGGGCAGTGGATCAGATCTGAAGGGTGCAGGCGGCGACCATGGGACCCGTCAGCGCCTTATTGACGCTGCGGTTACCGCCATCGACGAACACGGTGAAGCCGCACTTCGACTCGCTTACGTAGCTCGTGAGGTTGGCGTAGCCAGTGGCATTGTTTCCTATCACTTTGGAAACCGCGACGGACTCGTCAAGGCAGCGAAACTCACCGCATTTTCCCGTCAGGCGCTTACCGACAGCAAGGCAATTGAATCCGTTGCTGAAGTCGCAAGGGACGCGAATCAAGCTCTCCATCTCCTCGAGCAGATCACCACCGAGGTCGTAAAGGCCGAACGAGCGAGCGAGCGTCTCAAGCGCGTCGCCGTGCTCGGCGGCCTCCAGGGGCGACCGGAGTTGCTTGCTGAACTAGGCAAGACCCAGAAAGAGATCACTGGCGCTATCGCCAAGGCCATCGCCGACAGCCAAGAATCCGGTCTGGTCGTCAAGGATTTCGACCCTGAAGCCTTGGCGCTCTTTGTGCAGGCCTACAGCATCGGCTTGGTGCTCATGGATCTGAATCCTGATGACGCACCGCGCGAAGCAATGATCGAAGTGATTTCCCGCGCCATCTCGAGTTTTATTACGCCTCCGACCTAAAGGGTCAACGGGCTTTCGGTGAAGCAGTCACTAAAGCCCTCGTAGCCCTGATTGCCACAAAAGAAGCTTTCTTGCACTCAAAAAGGCTGATGGATTGGAGCGGACGACGGGATTCGAACCCGCGACCCCAACCTTGGCAAGGTTGTGCTCTACCAACTGAGCCACGTCCGCGTACTCATAGCGAGCATAGCCGGTAGAACGCAAAGCCCCACAAGGGCCCAGCCTTCTTCGCTTAAGCCGTGGTGTCCACCACGAGACCCAGATCGCCGCGGTGGATGAGGGGGGAACCAAGGCCGAGCTCATCTGCCGTGAGGACAAGGCCCGTGCGAAAGCTCTCTAGGTCGGGGACGAGCCGCTTGCATGACAGGGCGCCAACCGCCAACTTTCCTTCATGAGAAAACACGGTCACGTTGATTCCCGTCCCGCCCTGGAGGGGGCCAGAGGGCATCAGTTCTGCCACCTTTGAGCCGGCCATAAATAGGGGGAACTCGGGACCGGGGACTGAAGAGACAATGACGTTGGCTATGGGTGGAAGCACATCAAAAATACGCGCCCCATAAGCCCAGCGCGCCAAACCCGTGGCCAGCAGAGGCCCCGCCGCGTCGGCGATGTCGGCCAAGAGGCGTCCCCCAAAAGCACTATCGCCGCGGCGACCTTGTCGCGCCGAGGCCTTTACTATCTCCATACGTGCAGCCGCATCGGCTTCGGTGATACCTAGGCGAACAAACATCGCCGAGATGTGATTGCCGAGCTCATTTCCGTGGCGCAGGTCATCAACCGTGATTGGGACAAGGGCATTGAGGTCAGGTTCAGGATCCTCACCGCGCTCAATCATTAAGAATCTCAGGGCGCCACCAACGAGCGTCAAGATCGTTTCGGTAACCGTCGCGTCGTAGCGACGCGCTGCTTCTTTGAGGCGTGCGAGATCAAACTCCACGCTGCGGTAACGCCGCATTGACGAAGTAGTCCCGCTGACCGAAGACCGTGAAGCAGCAAATGGCAGGACGGGAAGATTGGCTATGGAGTCAACCGCACTCGCAGCGTTTTCCACCGTCCTGGTGAGGGCGCCAAGGCTCGTAGATACCTGACGGAGCAAACCTTGCGCACCCTGCATAGCAAGGTCCGCCACCCCAGGCAGTGCCGTAGGCGAAAAGGCTGGACCCGGACTCATGGGCTGTGCTCGTGGGCCGAGGTCAAAGAAGTGAGCCATTGCCCCGGCACCCGAAATGCCATCAATGATCGAATGGTGAAGCTTCGCGAAGACCGCAGTTCGCTCTTGAGCGAGGCCCTCAACAACCGTGAGTTCCCAGAGTGGTCGATCGGCATCGAGGGGCCTCGCCATGAAAGCAGCAAAGAGGTCTTCAAGTTCGTGGTGACCACCGGGATCGGGCAGTCCAATACGCGAAAGGTGATCATCGATATCAAATTCAGGATCATCGGCGAAGACGGTTGCACCCAGGCCGAGTGGCGGCGAAAGAAGGCGCTGACGCATGGGCGCCACGAGGTGAATACGTTCGGCAAAGACGGCACGGATCTGCTCGAAGCGTGAGGCTGGAGAAAAGAATGCGCGACGGCCTTCTGGCGGATCCAAGATGACCCCCATGCCCACCTGCATGGGCGAGCCGGGTCCATCAAGGTGCCAAAAGGCTGCATCGAGGCCACTAATGACTCGACTACTCAACGTCCCGAACTCCCGAAGCCACCCTCGTCGCGCGCAGTCTCTCCAAGTTCTTGCGCTGTATGCACCATCGTTAGCTGAGCCGTGGCAACGGCAACGATGACCAGTTGAGCAATGCGATCACCGCGTTTGATCTCATAGGACTGCTCTGGATCGTGATTGATCAAGATCACCTTGAGCTCACCGCGGTAGCCAGCGTCGATAAGTCCAGGAGCGTTCAAGCAGGTGATGCCATGTTTTGCCGCAAGGCCACTGCGGGGTAACACGAGGCCGGCATAGCCCTCAGGAATGGCTAGGGCAATGCCGGTAGGCACTAATGCCCTGCCGCCCCCTGCCGCTAGCTGGAGGGATTCGCGCGCGAGAAGATCAAAACCCGCATCGTGGTCATGCGCATATGCCGGTAGGGCAAGTTCTGGATCGAGCGCAAGGATGGGAAGCTTCAACACGAGATCAACGCTAGCCCTCCAGCCCTGATTTCTCCATTGCTTCTTTGACCTACGCTCTGGGTATGAAATCAAGCCTCTTGCGTAGTTGGATTGTCCATAGCCTCTCTTTAGCCTTCTTGGCCAGCAGCCTCGTGACCGGCTTTTCTGGAGGCCTGTCACCAGCTTCTGCGAAATCCTCGACCGTTCATGCCGCGAAGGCTCCCTGGCTCTGCGCCCCAGGCATCACCGACAGCCCTTGCACCGCAGCCTTGAACTACCAGTCAGTCCCCATCGTGGGCGCAAGTCAGACCATCACGGTCAATCGCCCCAAAAAGCCCGCTATTGACTGCTTCTACGTATACCCCACGCTCTCCAATGAACCTGGCATGAATGCCTCACTCGACCCCTCCCCGGTCATCAAGTTGATTACCCAGGCTCAAGCTGCACCCTTCACTTCCCAATGCCGACTCTTTGTCCCCCTTTACCACCAGGTCACCAACACAGGGCTCACTGAGGGCTACCGACACCCCCAGAAGGGCAAGCAGGCCCTCGAGACTGCCTATCGCTCGATGCTGGTGGGCTGGAATGACTACATCCAGAACTTGAGTCAGGGTCGCCGTTTCGTTCTCATCGGCCACTCTCAGGGTGCAGCCCTCCTCATTCGCCTCATCCACGAGCGCATTGACGGCGTTCCCGCACTGCGCAAGCGCTTGGTATCCGCATTACTCATTGGTGGCAACCTGACCGTGGCTCCGGGCAAGAAGATCGGCGGTGCCTTCAAGCACATCCCCCTTTGCAGTTCGGGTCACCAATTGGGCTGCGCCATTGCCTACTCCTCTTTTTACCGCCAGCCTCCCAAGACTTCCGGTTTTGGTATTCCTGGCCAAGGCGTGAGCATGCTCTGGGGCCAAACAGCCAAGCACGGCGTCCAAGTAGCTTGCGTCAACCCTGCGAGTTTTGGCAAGGGTTTTGCCCGCCTCAACTCCTACATGCTCACCTCGCCTGGTACCTCGGCCCCCTATTCGGCCTACCCCGGTCTCTATCGATCGGCCTGTGAGTTCAGCAAGGGTGTCCACTGGCTCCACGTCACCGCGCTGGAATCCAAGACCTACCCAGCCGGGGTCAAGGTGAATGCCAGACCAAAGGCCAGTAGCGGCAATGCGAACTCAGGCCTCCACCAAAGCGACGTGAACCTTGCGCTGCAGAGCCTGGTGGCCATCGTCGCTCGTGAAGTCTTTTACCTTCAGCATCACCGCTAAGGCCCCGAGTTCCTCTGGATCTCCTGTAGATCTCCTCTAGATGTACTGATATTAAGGACTTTAGGCTCTAAGTGCTTGCTAAGGAATTTCTTAGGCTGTTCTCATCAGGACAACAATTGAGGCCGGGAAGATGGCCACATAGGCAAGTCCATTGCCTAACTCCAAAGACAGGGGAAGACATGCAAGGTTCTTATTCACGCAGTGTGAAGGCTTCGACGAGGGGTCTGATGGCTATATTCGCCCTCGCCACCATGCTGGTTGTTCCAGCACTTGCTTCAGTGCACCGCGCTGCGGCTTCCCCTGCACCGCAGGGCCACCCTGGGAGTGGCTTCCTTTCAAACTTTGACGTCTATAACACCACGGATAGAACTTGTCAGGGTTTTGACGTACAGATTGAAGGCGTCACCCAAGCAGAAGCCCCCTACCAGTACTACGGCACCTATGGACAGCCCACCATCACCGATATGAGCTTCCCGAGTGGCGCCACTGGCATTGACGTTCGCTGGGCTGCAATCGACGGTGGAGGCGGCAGCTGGTCAGCCTCTACCCCTGTGGGAGGCATAGACCACTTCGGCGTCTATGTCACCGTCCAGCCAGGCGATCAACACCTCTCCTGGCTCTGTGACAGCCCCTCAAACCCCGGCCACCTTGAACTCTACGGTGGCACTTCGGTTGGTAACGGCTATACGAACAACACGCTCAGCCCCGTGCCCATCGTCCAGCCCGTCATCGTGCCCACCCCTGCCGGCGAAGCCGTCCAGCAGAACCTGCAAAACGGTGTTCAGCCTCCCGGACATGCGCCACTAGATGCGGTTTGGTATTACCGCTACGCACAGTCATCTCCTGATGCCCCCAGCCTTGAGCAGCTCACTCCTGAGAACTCGAAGTTCGCGGTTGCGGCCATGACTCAAAGTCAGATCAACGACAATATGAACCTCGTTGACGGTGGCCAGAGTGAAGCCGTTGCAACCGAATCGGTTAACTCAGGTGACGCTGCCTCAGTGTGGGTGGTCGAAGAGTACGCCTACACCGGGCCTTACGATGACGCCCACACCGCCATGTGCAACGAAACCGTTGGCGACCCCAACAACTGCGCCAACTTTGTTGGAGACCTCCTCTCCACCACCGTCCTTGCAGCCAACCTGGCTAACGGCGGACATCGCTTCCCCGTAAATGTTGCGGAAAAATCCAATGGTGCAAACTCCACTGCTGGTGGATCGGTAAGCAGCAACGATCTGCAGGGTGTTAACGCCAACCCCGGCAATATTGACTGTGGCGCTACCTGCACCACCGTGGTGGATGAGGGTACGTCGGTCACCCTGACTGAAGTGCCCAATGCCAGCTACAGCTTCACCGGCTGGTCTGGCGCTTGCAGCGGAACAGCGAGCAGCTGCACGGTTACCGCTTCCAAGGTCAACTCCGTCACGGCCAACTTTTCCCAGGGCCTGACTATTGCCCAGCCAGCCAGCATTGCCAGCGTGGTTCCTCGACTCACCGCCAAGGTGACGCTCAAGGGAACAGGCTTTAGTGCTACTTCCGTGCCAAGTATCTCAGGCTCTGGCCTGACGATTAGCGGCACCAAGGTAACGGGCAAGACCACGGCAGCAAGCATGGCCTTCACCGTGACCGCCTCCGCTGGAGCAAGTGCGGGGCTCAGGAATATCACGATCACCACTATCGATGGGAAGTCAGTGACCTGCACAGATTGCCTGAGTGTCCATGCACTCCCATCGGTGACTTCGATATCTCCGAGTTCTACGGGCCAAAACAGTTCGCGCTCGGTCACCATCACCGGTAGCGGATTTGTCGCTGGGCTAAAACTCAAGATTGCTGGTGGAGCGGGAACGACGCTTGCCTCCGTCGTCAGAGTTAATGGCACCAGCATCACCCTGACCCTGAAGGCCACCAAAACGGCGGCCAAGGGCCCAAGGACCATCACCATCACCAATACGGACAAGGGATATGAGACTGTCACCTTCACCATTACCTAGAACTTGCTGAACTCCCAATAAACCAAGGCCCTCTCTCTGGAGAGGGCCTTGGTCGTTGTGGGTAGCATCAAGCCCATGCTTGTATGGATGGATCTTGAAATGACCGGACTTGAAGATGACCGCCACGTCATTGTCGAGATTGCCACGCTCATCACCGATGATGATTTGAACATCGTCGCCGAGGGCCCGGATCTGGTCATCCATGCCAGCGAGGAAGAACTGGCAGAGATGGGTGAGCTCGTCACCACGATGCACACTTCATCAGGCTTGCTAGAACAGATCAAAGCCTCAAGTATCAGCCTTGAACAGGCTGAAGCCGAGACGCTCGCCTTCATCCAAAGCCATGTGAAGCCGGGCAGCACCCCGCTGGCAGGGAACTCCATTTCCACCGATAGGCGCTTCCTCGCGCGCTATATGCCCTCTATTGAGAACTACCTCCACTACCGCATTGTCGATGTTTCATCCATCAAGGAGCTGTGCCGCCGCTGGTATCCAAAACTTGCGAGCAAGGCCCCTGGTAAAGATGGTTCACACCGTGCCATGGATGACATCCGCGACTCCGTTGCCGAACTCATCTACTACCGCCAGCAGATCTTCATTGACCCCCCTGAGGCAAAGGCATGACTAGTCCCTTGAGTCTGAAAGAGGCGACGGCACAGATGACCGCCGATGACCAGGTCTTTGCCATCGATGAAGTCGACATCCGCGGCGAGAAGCTCCGCGTTTGGCGCAATGCGCCACCCAGTCTGCGCGCTGTCCTTGAGATGAGCCGCAAGCACGGAGCGGAAGAGTTCATTGTTTATGAAGATGAACGCCTCAGCTTCACCGATCACTTCAAGGCCGCCGCGAGTTTTGCCAAGGCCTTGGTTGCAGCCGGAATTCAGGCGGGAGACCGAGTGGCCATTGCCATGCGCAATCTTCCTGAGTGGTCCATCGCCTTCTGGGGAGCAGCAGCAGCCGGTGCCGTCGTCGTACCGATTAATGCATGGTGGACGACTGAAGAACTCAGCTACGGACTAGCGGACTCTGGCGCCAAGTTGCTTGTCGTCGACTTCGAACGCTACGAGCGGATCGCGGGAAGTTTGGATCAGCTTGATGCCTTAAGCAATCTCGTCGTAGTTGACGAAGACCGAGCAGAGCGAGCAGGGCAGCCACATTCGCGTGTTCACGTAACAAGCTTTAACAGTTTTCTGGGGATCATTGCGGATGATGTTGAGCTCCCCGACGTGGAAATCGATAGTGATGACGATGCCACCATCTTTTACACCTCGGGAACTACGGGGCGCCCCAAGGGTGCGGTGGGTACCCATCGCAATGCCATGACGAATCTGATGAACCTCTTCTTCGTCGGCCAACGACTCACCTTGCGCTTTGGAGGAGGAAATGTCGTTGGCGGAGAGCAGGTTCGCAACAGCTATCTACTGAGCGTGCCGCTCTTTCATGCCACTGGCTGTCTAGCCATCTTGGTGGTCAACCTGGCCGCTAAGGGAAAACTGGTCATGATGCGTCGTTTTGAGCCCGGCCGGGCCCTAGAACTCATTGCGCGAGAACAGGTCACCACCTTTGGTGGCGTGCCCACCATGGCCATGCAGATTCTCGATCACCCCAATTTCGCTAGTTATGACACGTCATCGGTGCGCTCCGTTTCCTATGGTGGTGCACCAGCACCGCCAGAGCTGGTCCGTCGCATCTCGGCCAGCTTCCCGCTCGGCCAGCCAGGGAACGGCTACGGCATGACGGAGACTTCAGCAGCCACCACCTTTAATTCTGGTCCCGACTATGTCGCCAAGCCCGACAGCGTTGGTCCCGCCGTGCCCGTTTGCGACCTGGCCATTGTGCCCGAGGCTTATGAGGGTGACCGGCCAGATCCAAATCGCGAGCAAGGGCCTGAAGTGACCGGTGAACTCTGGATTCGCGGGCCACAGGTCGTGCGTTGCTACTGGAAGCGCCCAGAGGAGACTGCCAGCACCTTTGCCGGTGGCTGGCTACGTACCGGTGACATTGCTCGTATTGACGAGGAGGGCTTTGTCTACATCGTGGACCGAGCCAAAGATGTCATCATCCGCGGTGGCGAAAACGTCTACTCCGTAGAGGTTGAGGCTGCGCTCTTCACCCACCCCGCCGTTGCCGACTGCGCGGTGATTGGCATTCCCGAGCCCGTCCTCGGTGAAGAGGTCGGCGCCGTGATCGTCCTTCGCCCAGGCATGGAAGCAAGCGTCGAGGAGCTCCAAGCTCATGTGGGAGAGCATCTCGCGCGCTTCTCGGTGCCGAGCAAGATCTGGTTTCGCCAAGAAGCCATACCCCGAAACCCCGCCGGGAAAATTCTCAAGCGCCAATTACGCGACGAGATTTCTCCTGGGTCTTAATCCTTAAGGATTTACGCTTACGGGGATCGCGAGGCGATGGGCCTGAGCGCCATTGGGACCCAGATATTCAAAAAGCACCAGCATCTCAGAACCGCTCACTGCGCTGTAGGGCTGCAGTGAAACACTAAAGGGGTAGCCAGCAGCCGCGGGCATGCCCGCGGAGGAGCTGGAGAGATTTACCGACTGATGAGCAAGGACGTCACCCGCTTGAGTCTGCAATTCGACCATGAAAGCAGGTGACTTCGAGAAACCACTCAGGATAATCGGGAGCTTTACGAGAGCATTGGGTCGTGGGCTTGACAGCTGAAATACTGCATTGCCCACCAGGGCTTGAGGAGTACTTCCCGGCGGGGTGATCGCGCTGGTGCTCGTGCTGTCTGGAGTCGAACTACTGGCTGGACTCACCCTTGCCTTGCTTTGGGCACAAGCGCCAAGCATGCTTGCCGCAAGCAATAGGCACGCCAGGCTAAGCCGAGGCTTTAGCGGCATGGATTAGTACCTCAGGACAACGGGTACGTCCACCTCGTGGACATGGCTTCCGTCGTAGGGGCTTATGGCGTAGACCGCCACTACTGCCGGACCCTGGTGACCACCTTGGTAATCGAGTGCAACGTTGTAGACACCACGCACTCCAGATTTCGGGCTTCCCAAGGGCATGGCTGCCAAAATCCCCTTGCTGCCATCCTGGAGTTCCACAATGATCTGGCTATCTTTGATTGACGCAGTGCCAGAAACCGAAACCGGACCAGAAATCGCAGCATCCGATTCCGGCGAAGAGACCGTGATAGCTGCAGCATGGACATGGGGCAAAGGAACTGCGGTGGTCGGCGTGGCTTCTCCCCCACTACAGGCTGAAGCGAGACCTGTCATGGCTGTGAGGAGCATGACGGCAGCGGCTTGGCGCCTGAGCGTATTCATTGAGCAGCCGCCTCGGCAATGCGCTCAACTTGTTCCGGGCTCAAGAGGAGATCTGCGGCAAGGCAATTCTCTTCGAGGTGGGCAATGGACTTCGTACCCGGAATCGGCAGCACTACGGGCGAGCGAGCGAGCAGCCAAGCAAGAGAGACTTGACTTGGTGTCGATCCGAGTTCGCGAGCAACCTGGGCCAGCGGACTTTGTTCCCCAGCAAGCTGGCCTGAGGCAATGGGGAACCAAGGAATAAAGGCAATGTTGTGCTGCTCGCAGTAATCCAGAAGATCCTCTGAACTGCGGTCCACCGCGTTGTAGAGATTTTGCACAGAAGAGACTTCGACAATCTTGCGCGCTGCTTCAACTTGTTCAACGCTGACCTGCGAAAGCCCTATGGCTTTGACCTTGCCTTCAGCCAAGAGTTCGGCCAAAAGCCCATACTGCTCATCGGCATCCACCTTGGGGTCGACCCGATGCAGTTGAAACAGATCAATGGCTTCGAGCTTCAGGCGCCGCAGGCTGAGTTCACACTGCTGGCGCAGGTATTCGGGTCGCCCCACGGGATGCCAGAGGCCCGGGCCCGTTCGCGTTAGGCCCGCCTTCGTGGCGATCAGGACTTCTCCGTAAGGGTATAAAGCATCAGCGATCAGTTGCTCAGAAACCTCCGGTCCATAAGAGTCCGCGGTATCAATGAAGTTCACCCCTAGCTCTACGGCTCGCCGCAGGACTCCTTTGGCGCCTTCGGGATCCTCGGGTGGGCCCCAGACTCCCTGACCGGTGATCTGCATAGCTCCATAGCCAAGGCGGGCGACAGTGCGCCCAGCGATAACCCATGAACCTGATGCATGAACACTCACAGCAGAGACCTCCTGAACTCCTTAGCCTACTCATCAACGGGGAAGAACAAAGACCGCCCGGTGCTCGTGCACCGGGCGGTCTTTTCAATCAAACATGCTGCCGTATGTCGGCAAAACCCTACTTATTGGGCTGAGGAGTGACTCTCAGGTAAGGCTTGAGTGCCTTCCAACCCTTGGGAAACTTGGCCTTGGCGTCCTCGTCGGAAACGGCGGGAGCGATAATGACGTCCTCTCCATCCTTCCAGTTCGCTGGGGTGGCGACGGAGTATCCAGCGGTGAGCTGAAGTGAATCGAGCACGCGGATGATCTCGTCAACGTTACGACCCGTTGATGCTGGGTAGGTGAGGATGAGCTTGACCTTCTTGTCAGGACCCACGATGAAGACTGAGCGCACCGTAAGGGTGTCATTGGCGTTGGGGTGGATCATGTCATAGAGGTCGGCAACCTTGCGGTCTTCATCGCCAATGAGCGGGAAGGCCAAGGCAGTACCCTGCGTTTCCTTGATGTCGCCAGCCCAGTCATGGTGTGAAGATACTGAGTCGACCGAGAGGCCGATCAGCTTCGTGTTGCGCTTGTCAAAGTCAGGCTTACGAGCGCTGAAGGCACCGAGCTCGGTGGTGCACACGGGCGTAAAATCCTTGGGGTGGGAGAACAAAATCGCCCATCCGTCGCCGATCCAGTCGTGAAAACTGATCGGACCGTCAGTGGTGTCAGCCTGGAAATTAGGGGCTTCGTCGCCCAGTCTTACTGCCATAGTGGCGCTCCTTCGTAAAAGTTCTTGGTCTCTTTGCGGCACCTTTCGAGCACCACCTGCTTGACGATAGCGCCCTTCGAGGCAATTGTCGACTTAGAAGGTCAGGAATTGGAAGAGCCCAATAAATTGGGCAATCTTCTCCATCCTCAACACCAGGCTCAGTGGGGCTTTATGGTCTGAGAACTTGCCACGGGGCCATCACCGATCGCATTGGTTGCGACAATGGTGAAGTGGTATTTCGTGCCGTTACTCAGTCCAGTAATGCTGCAACTACGGCCACTTCCGCTGCTTGTGCAGGTCTGGCCGCCGGGGACCGAGGTCACGAGGTAGGCGGAAATAGCCACTCCGCCATCTAACAAGGGCGGAGCCCAAGAGACCGTTACGGCATGGCTGGCCGCTACAAGGCTGATCTGCCGTGCAGCGCCAGGAATCAAACCAGTGCGCACGCTGGTCGAAGGGCTCGAAGAGGCACTCAGTCCCGCGTGACTGAAGGTCGTCACGGTGAAGGTGTAGAGCACTCCGCTTGAGAGGCCGACCACCTTGCAACTGGTCTTTGCCTTAGCAGTGCAGTGCTTACTGCCGGGACTTGAAGTCACCTGGTACTGGCGCAGCGTTGAATAGCCAAAACTCGAGGGTGCGGTCCAGGAAACCACGGCACTGTTCTTGGCGGCCACCGCCTGAACGGCCGTTGGCGCACCGGGAAGACCATTTTTCACGATGCTCGCCGAGGGGCTCGATGCAGCACTTGGACCGTGCGTGTTGACTGCTACGACGGTAAAGCTATAGGTCTGGCCTGCAGTCAAGCCGCGAACCGTGCACTGGTTCCAGTAGCCCGTCGTGGTGCAGGTCTGGCCGCCGGGATTTGCGCTTGCGGTGTAGGAACTCATCGTCAGTCCCCCGTCATCAGTAGAAAGCGTCCAGGTAATCACGGCCTCACCATTGAACTGGCGAAGTACAGAAACCGCCGTGGGGGCATTGGGGTTGCCATAGGGAATGGCATCGTCGCTAGGCAGCGATGGGCTGCTGTCTCCAACCGAGTTATGGGCGACCAGCGTAAAGTTGTAGGTGGTTTCGGGGCTCAATCCAGTTACCGTGCAGGTGTCGGTTTCGGGAATACTCACCACGTAGGTGCAAGAGCTAGTACCCGGAGAAGCGGTCACGATGTAGCTCGTAATCGTCGCACCACCATCGTCGACTCCGGGAAGCCAAGAAACCGTCACCGCGTGGAAACCTTCGACCACCGTGGGCGCATCGAGGGTCCCAGGAACTTGAGCGGCGGCGGTGCTGTCACTAATTTGTTCAGCCTCACCAGTGCCCGAGGGGTTCGTAGCGGTTACTGAAAAGACGTAGGCCGTGTTGACCGTCAGACCCGTGACCACGCAGTGCAGACCCGTGTCAGTAGCCGTGTGATAACTACAGGTTCTGCCTCCCGGGGTAGCGGTCACG
>Ga0114962_10002232_pt1 | contig 16313 bp, 12 predicted proteins | sample C_130820_MF_Meta_FD_87017 | JGI IMG/M metagenome (GOLD analysis project Ga0114962, IMG submission 87017) | Freshwater microbial communities from Lake Croche, Canada to study carbon cycling - C_130820_MF_MetaG | ecosystem: Environmental > Aquatic > Freshwater > Lake | place: Lake Croche, Canada...
ATGGCAAAACCGCCCAATATGCTGCCAATGGCCGAGGCACTGAGGTTTTGCTCGTGGCCCATCAGGGGCACGACAAAGGTGTGCACATCCCAGCACGAGGCCATCACCCAGTTGATCCACAACATGCGCCGAAACAAGGGCAGCTTGAACAGGTCCCAGGCGCTGCGCTTGGGTTGCTCGGGGTCAACCGCAACAACGGGCAATTCATGCACCTGACGCACCCACCACCAGGCCATCAAGGGGAACAAGGCCAGCAAGAAAAACGCTGCCCGAAATCCCGCATGGTCGATCAACAAACCGGCGAAAAAAGGCCCGATGAAGTTGGAAATGGCCGGCCCGATGGCCAACCAACTGAAGGCCTGTTTGAGCTCGGTCATGCCGTTGGCACGCCGACCCACATGGCGCTGCAAGGCAATGACGGCTGCACCGGTGGCGCCTCCCGTGAACAAGGCGCTGATGCACAGCACCGGAAATGTGGGCCACATCACTGCCAGTCCAGTGCCCACACTGCCCGCCAAAACGCTCCAACCCACGGGGCGCTTCAAGCCATGGCGGTCGGCATATCGACCTGCGGGCAAAGCCAGAAACACCTGGGTCAAGGCAAACATGGCCAGCAACAAACCCACAGCCAGTTCGGTGTGGCCCTCGCGCAGCGCCAGCAAGGGCCCGGCCATGCGCATGCCGGTCATGCAGGCGTGTAAAAAAATTTGCCCGGCGATCAGCCGTGCCAACTCGGGGTTCAAGTATCAACCCGCATCGTTGTCCAAGCCTTCGTCAGGGTCTGGGCTCAAAGGCAAGCGCGCCAAAGCCTCGGCCTCGGGCAAAGCCTCGACGCCCTTCAACACCCGGCGCATTTGCTTGCTGCGGGTGTCGGCGCGGTCCAAGGTGTCAGCCGCTTTTTGCACCTGCTCGCGCACCTTGGCCACCCACTCGCCATAGCGGTCGAACTCGGTTTTGACCGCACCCAACACCTTCCACACTTCAGACGCTTGCTTCTCCAAGGCCAAGGTGCGAAAGCCCATGTGCAAGCTGTTCAAAATTGCCAGCAAGGTGGTGGGGCCTGCCAAGGTGACGCGGTGGTCGCGCTGCAAGCTGTCCATGAGACCTGGGCGGCGCAGCACCTCGGCGTACAGCCCCTCCACCGGCAAAAACAAAATCGCAAAGTCGGTGGTGTGGGGCGGGGCCAAATAACTCTCGGCAATGCTTTTGGCCTCTTGGCGAATGCGCGACTCCATGGCCTTGGCCGAGGCTTCGGCGGCGATGGGGTCGGCGCGGTCTTGCGCGTCGAGCAGCCGCTCGTAGTCTTCGCGGGGAAACTTGGCGTCGATGGGCAGCCACACCGTAGCCCCATCGTCACTTCGGCCAGGCAGCTTGATGGCAAAGTCCACCCGCTGGTTGCTGCGCGGCTTGGTTTCCACTTGTTTGCCGTATTGCTCGATGGTCAGCACCTGTTCCAGCAGGGCCTCGAGTTGCACCTCGCCAAAAATGCCACGTGTTTTCACGTTGCTCAAAACCCGTTGCAAGTCGCCCACGCCTTGGGCCAAGGTTTTCATGTGGCCCAAACCTTGGTGCACCTGTTCCAAACGCTCGGCCACTTGTTTGAAGCTTTCGCTCAGGCGCGCTTCCAAGGTGGTTTGCAGTTTTTCGTCCACGGTTTGGCGCATCTCGTCGAGCTTGGCGGCATTGGTTTTTTGCAATTGCTGAAGCTGCTGGTCCAAGGTGTCGCGCACCTCGGCCATGCGCCGCGCATTGCCCTCGCCCAGCGCTTGCAATTGGGTGTTCAAGGTGCCTTGCATCAGCGCCAGCTGTTCGGTCAGGGTTTGCTGCAGCTGCGCCATGTTTTGCGACAGCTCTTGGCGGTCGGTGCGGGAAGACTCGCTGATGGCGTAGCGCAATTCACGCTCCAAGCGTTCTAGCTTTTCGTCGAGTTTGAGCAGCGGGTCTTCATGGGCTGCAGCTTTACCTGCATAACGTCGAAAGATCGCCATGATCAGCAAAGCGCCCACGACAACAGCGGCGACGATCCAGTTGTCGTTCAACATGTGAATCCCAGTACTTCAGGGTTAAGAGGGGTAAGGGCTTTGCCCTCGCTGAAAAAGGCGATCAGGTTGTCGGCGGCCAAGTTGGCCATGGCCAAGCGGGTGGCCAGCGTTCCACTGCCAATGTGCGGCGTCATCACGATATTGCGGCACTTGAGCAACGCAGGGTTCAAACGTGGCTCGTTCTCGAACACATCCAAACCCGCGGCGGCAATTTGTCCTTGCTGCAAGGCCTTGGCCAGCGCTTCGTCATCGATGATGCCGCCTCGCGCAATATTGGTGATCGTGGCGGTGGATTTCATCAGCGCCAACTCTGCCGCGCCTATGGTGTGGTGCGACGCTTTGGAATACGGCAAGACCAACACCACATGGTCGGCTTGTTGCAACAAGTCTTGCTTGCTGACGTAAGTGGCTTTGCATTCGTTCTCGGTAGCGGCATCCAAGCGGCTGCGGTTGTGATAAATGACTTTCATGCCAAACCCCAAAGCGCCGCGTTTGGCAATGCCTTGCCCTATGCGCCCCATGCCGATGATGCCCAAGGTGCTGTGGTGAACTTCAGCACCCGCAAACTGGTCGTAGCGCCAATGCGTCCATTCGCCGTTGCGGATGAATATTTCGCTTTCGCTCACCCGTCTGGCCGCTGCCATCATCAAGGCAAACCCAAAATCGGCGGTGGTGTCGTTCAACACATCGGGGGCGTTGGTGGCCAAGACTTTGTGGCGGGTCATGGCGGGAACATCGAAGTTGTTGTAGCCAACGCTTAAGTTAGCGCAGATGCGCAGTTGCGGGCAAGCCGCCAACACGGTTTCATTAACAGGCTCTACGCCTATGCACAAAGCAGCTTCGTGTTGACTGAGTGCGGCTATCCAAGTTTGTGTCGTCCACGGCTTGTCGTCTTGGTTATCGGTGACATCGAAATGCTCGCGCAAACGGGCAATCACTTCGGGATAGGTGGGACGTCCCACCAGCAACTTTGGCTGGCTCATGGCTGCACCATCTCTAAGCGACGCGACCACCACGGCGTGATCGCTGGCAGCAGCGTCAATGTCCAAATGACTACCCACGCGGTCAAGGGCATCAAGCCCTGAAGGTCTGAAAACTGCGCCACCGTGATGACGGCCAACACCACAGGAATGACACCTGTTTCACGCACCGCGCAAAGAAATAATTTTTCTTTGAAAGAAATGCCTGTGGGCAACAAAGAGGCAAACACCGCCACAGGCCGCGCCACGAAGATAAACAACAAGGACACCAGCAAGCCCATGAGGGCGGTATCCATTAACAGGGGCAAAGACACAAAAGGCCCCACCATCATGAAGATGACGGGTTTGGCAATACTTTCAATTTGCGCCTCGGTCTGCTCAATCAGGTGGTGAAAATGCGCCGCGCTGCGGTTGAAATTGGCCAACAAGCCCGCCACAAAAGCCGCCAAAAAACCATTGCCATGCAATGCTTGCGCCAGCAAAAACGTTAACAGTGGAATGGCCACCACCAGCGCAAAATCAAAAGGCGCTTGAAACGGGTGGTCGGCTTGGCGGTAACGCTCTAACCACGCCATGGCACCCCAACCTACCAAACCGGCCATGGTGCCCAATGCAAACTGTTTGGCCAATTGCAGCAAGTTGTCGGGGCTGAACAAACCCTGGGCCAAGTTGCCAAGGTTATCCATCGGCACGTGGGCTATCACCATGGCCGCCACCGCTGCGGTGAAGATGGCACCCACCGCATCGTTCAAAGCGCTCTCGGCCACAGAGATGTCCACCACGCGTTGGTACTTGGGCAAGAAGCGCACATTCTTCAATGTGGGTATGAGCGCCGCGGGGTCGGTGGAGCCAATGATGGCCGACAACAGCGCCGCGGTTTTGCTGTCCAGCCCCAGCCACATCAGCAAGGCAAACATCACAAAGAAAGTCACCAAATAGCCTGCTAGCGCAATCATCAAAGTGGGATAGGCGATCTTGGCAAACTGCTGGCGATCAAGCTCGTCGCCACCCGACTTCAAAATGATGGCTGCAAGCGCGGTACACACCACCACCGCCAAGGCCAGTTGCGCCGACAAGGGTGACAACGCATCGTGCAACACAATGCCTAAAAGCAGCTGCAAAGTGAAGCTGGGAAACACCGTGCCCACGGCCGCTTTGCTGGCCAACCAGCCAAACACCATCAACAAACCCAAGCACCACAGGCTTTGCGCCAAAGTGGCCTCGGTGCCACCCAAGCTTTGCAGATGTGCCAGCACATCAGGCGCAAAAGCATTCAACTCAAATGCGGCAACAAACAGAAAAGCTAATCGAAGGTAGGCCATGGCTTAAGAGGGGGGTTGTTCAATGTCAAACACTTGGCGCAAATAGGCCAGATAGTTGGTGTCTTCGCACATGTTTTTAGACGGCGTGTCTGAGAGCTTGGCGACGGGCTGTCCGTTGCATTCCACCATCTTGATGACGATTTGCAGCGGCTCGTAGCCCAGGTCATTCGTGAGGTTGGTGCCAATACCAAAGGCCAATTGGCAGCGGCCGCGAAAGCGTTGGTACAGCTCGATGGTGCGTGGCACAGTCAAGCCGTCGCTGAAGATCAGGGTTTTGGTGAGCGGGTCCACGCGGTTGTTTTTGTAATGCGCAATCATGCGTTCGCCCCATGTGAAGGGGTCGCCGCTGTCGTGGCGTGCGCCATCGAAGAGCTTGCAAAAATACATATCAAAGTCGCGCAAAAAAGGCTCTATGCCATACACATCGCTCAAGGCAATGCCAAGGTCGCCACGGTATTCACGCGCCCATGTCTCAAAACCAAACACTTGGCTGTCACGCAAACGTGGACCCAAGGCTTGGCAGGCTTGCAAGTATTCGTGCGCCATGGTGCCCAAGGGCGTCAGACCCAAAGTTCGCGCGAACAGCGCGTTGCTGGTGCCGGCAAAACGCCCCGTCAAACCGGTACCCAAGCGTGAGGTGAGCACACGCAAGACTTCCTCATGCCATGCTTTGGAGAAACGTCGGCGGGTGCCATAGTCGGCAATTTTCAAGTCGCCCACATCGGCCTCTTGCAGTTGGGCAATTTTGGTGTCCAACCGTTGACGACCTTCGACATAGTTCGGTACGGTCTGGGTGTTGCGGAAATAGACCTCGTTGACAATCGCCAACACGGGAATTTCAAACAAGATGGTGTGTAGCCATGGCCCATCGATGCGAACGTCAATTTCGCCATTGGGCAAAGCGACCACATTGATGTATTTTTCATTCAAACGAAACAAGCCCAAAAAATCCACAAAATCGCTCTTAATGAAGCGCATGGCACGCATCCATGCCAACTCTTGCTCGGTGAATTGCAGCTTGCACAGCGAGCGGATTTCGCTGCGTATCTCCTCCACATAGGGAGCCAGTTTCACGCCCGGGGTGCGACATTTAAATTTGTAGCTTACCTGCGCACCCGGAAACTGGTGCAGCACCGCCTGCATCATGGTGAATTTGTACAGATCGGTGTCGAGCAAGCTGGTGATGACCATAGGGAAGTTACGCCAACCAAGTGGTGAAAGAGGCCACGCTTTCGCGGGGTGTGCGAAAGGTATTGACCAACTCGCTGTCGTCAGCGTAGCCCAACGCCATGCCACAGACCAGCATTTCGTTGTCGCCTGCGCCGATGTGCGGCAGGATAATCTTGGCAAATCCGTTCCAAGCCGCTTGCGGGCAGGTGTGCAGGCCGTGGCTGCGAGCGGCAATCATCAAGGTTTGCAAAAACATGCCGTAGTCCACCAAGGAGCCCCGCCCCATCACCGTGTCCAAGGTGAACATCAGGCCGACGGGGGCGTCAAAGAAGCGGTAATTGCGTTGGTGCTGGGCGTGCATTTTGTCTTTGTCGCCCTTGCCAATGCCCAGCAAGCCGTACAAGCTCCAGCCGTTTTCGCGGCGGCGGTCGATGAAGGGACTGACCCATTTCTCAGGGTAATAGTCGTAGGCTTCACGGTATTCGTTCGCCCTGTCTGGGTTGGCGCGAATCTCGTCATGGGCAGCGCACACTTTTTGCACCAAGCTGTCGCGGCTTTGGCCTTGCAACACATACACCTTCCACGGCTGTGTGTTGGTACCCGAAGGCGCACGGGCGGCGAGTTCAAGCAACTGCGTCAACACCTCACGCGGCACAGGCTGCGAGATAAAGGCCCTGGCCGACATGCGGGAGGTGATGGCTTGGTCAACAGCATTCAGGGTGGATGTCATGCGAGGTCCTGTAAAACATGTAACAAAGGTGCGGGCAAGGCGCTCACGGGGCGGCGGGTTTGGCTGTCCACATACACATGGACAAAATGCCCGTGGGCGGCGGTTTGCGCCTCCCCTTCGGCGAACAATCCCACCTCGTAGCGCACGCTCGACGAACCGATACGTGCCACCCGCAAACCAGCATCCACGTTTTGCGGAAATGCCAGCGAGGAAAAATAATTGCAATGCGTCTCCACCACCAAACCAATGGTTGCACCATGTTGGATGTCAAGCACCCCGTGTTCGATCAAATGCGCGTTCACCACCGTGTCAAACCAATGGTAGTAAACGACATTGTTGACATGGCCGTAAGCATCGTTGTCAAGCCAGCGGGTGGTGATGCGGCGAAAGGTGGGGTAAGCGTCACGCCCTTGGGGTTGGGGGCGATCTGGAGTTGAAGCGGTCATAACGGATGATTTTGCCAGTCTTGCCAACTGCTGAAAGCTTGGGCAAAAGTATTCATCTGCACCTGCACCGTGTCCTCGATCTGCTTGCCATAACCGCCCGCCATGGCCATGGCCAAAGGAATGCGCCGCTCTTTCGCCCATGCCAGCACAGCTTGATCGCGTTGGCGCAAGCCCTCAAAGCTAAGTTGCAGCCGGCCCAAGCGGTCGCCCTCGTGCGGGTCTGCGCCAGCAAGGTAGAACACCAAGTCGGGGGCACAGCGGTCTTGTAACTGGCGCAAAGCCTCTTGCAAAGCTTCCAAATAAGGTGTGTCACTGCAACCGTCGGGCAATTCCACATCGATGTCGCTGGCCTCTTTACGGAACGGGAAATTTTTCGCGCCGTGCAGCGACAGGGTGAACACCGTGGGGTCGTCACGAAAAATATGTGCCGTGCCATTGCCTTGGTGTACGTCCAAATCAATCACTGCCACTTGGAATGCCCGCCTCTGCTGCCTCGCCCATTCAGCCTGCAACAGCCTGGCAGCCACCGCCACATCATTAAAAACGCAAAAACCGCCCCCTTTGTCTGCGTAAGCATGGTGGGTGCCACCTGCCAAATTAGCGGCCACGCCTTCGCGCACGGCCAGTCTGGCCGCGCTGATGGTGGCGCCTACCGAGCGTCTGGCGCGCTCAACCATGCCCTCGGACCATGGAAAACCAATTTCCCGCAGAGCCGGCTCAGGCAAAGTGCCTTCAAAAACAGAAGCTATGTAGGCTGGGGTATGGGCCAAGGCCAACTCGCCCTCGCTGGCGGGTTCGGCCAACGCCAGCCCCAATTGAGGCATTTCCGCCGCCAAACGCTGGCGTAACAACTCGTATTTGCCCATGGGAAAACGGTGACCGTCTGGCAGGGTTTGGATGTGGGTGGCGGCATAAAAAAGCTTCATTTGCCAAGGATTGTGCGGGCAAAAGCCCTAAAAAGCCCGAAAAGACTGGATTTGCGCCAGATCAAGGGGATTTAGAAAACCACACCTAATTTGCTGCATCGCAACAAAATAGACTTGATTTGACCAGTATTGACCCTATACTTCAATCCATGCTGCGCCGCAACAAATACAAAAACGCAGTGAACAGGTATCCCTACTTAACTTCTCCAAAGGAAAACATCATGATGACCGCAGAACAAATGATTGCCGCGAACAAAGCCAGCATTGACACCCTTTTCGGCCTGAGCCACAAAGCGTTCGAAGGCGTTGAAAAATTGGTTGAACTCAATATGGCCGCTGCCAAAGCCGCTATGTCTGACAACCACGACCACGTTCACGCCATGATGAGCGTCAAAGATGTGCAAGAACTGATGGCTCTGCAAGCCGGTTACCTGCAACCCTTGAGCGAAAAAGCGGTTTCTTTCAGCCGCCACATGTATGAAATCGCGACCAGCACTGGCAGCGAATTCACCAAAGCTGTGGAAGACAAAGCCGCTGAAACACAAAAAACCGTCAGCAACTTGGTTGACTCTGCTGTGAAAAACGCGCCTGCCGGTTCTGAAACCGCCGTGGCCATGGTCAAAAGCGCCATCGCTGCCAGCCAAAGCGCCATCGAAAGCGTTCAAAAAGCGGTGAAACAAGCCACCGAAGCGGCTGAATCCAACATGCACGCCATGGCAGCTTCCACCGTTGCGACTGCTGCGCCTAAGGCTTCACGCAAGCGTTAATTGGCTTTGACGGACGTTTAAAAAGGCTTCTTCGGAAGCCTTTTTTTATTTGGCCAGCGCCGCCTTGAGCGCGGGCAAGGCCAACTTCATGGCCGCCCTGCCCGCTTCTATGCTTTTTTTGCGGGCCGTGAATTCAGCGCTGCCTACATCGGGCATGGCAGGACGCACCACCACCTCGGCTTGGGCCATTTCCAGCTGGCTGATGCTTTTGCCCATGATGCTGAAAGTTTGCAAAAGAACCTTCAGCATATCGGTGGTTTTGGCGTCTTCCGGACGGCTGGAGATGTCCACCGCAATGACGATATCTGCACCCATCTGCCGCGCATAGCGCACCGGCACAGGAGACACCAAACCGCCGTCCACATAATCTTTGTTGCCGATGCGCACCGGCTCAAATACTGACGGCACGGCACTCGAGGCTCGAACAGCCGTCGCTACGTCCCCGCGCCTGAACAAAATCCCATCGCCAGTTTGCAAATCGGTAGCGACTATCCCTAAGGGCATCTTCAGGTCTTCGATCTTGGCGCCATTGAGCTGCGAATTGACATAACGGCCCAAGGCATCGCCCCGCAGCATGCCTCGGCTGAGAAAGGGCACGCTCCAGTCGGTGAGCTGCGACTCGTCCATGGTGTCGGCCAGCCATTGCAGTTGGGCTCCCGTCTTGCCGCTGGCATAAAAAGCCGCCACCAAACTGCCTGCCGAGGTACCCACCACCATATCGGGCTGTATGCCGTTTTCTTCCAACACTTGAATCACCCCAATGTGGGCAAAGCCCCGCGCGGCGCCCCCCCCCAAAGCCAAACCCAGTTTGGGGATTTTTTTAGGTGCAGGCAATTGCGGCGTGTCGGGCACCACCACCTCGGGCGGCTTGACAGTGGTGCAGGCTGCCAAAGCCATCAACAAGGCCATTAAACAGGGCTGGCAAATGCGGCGAAGCAAAACGATGAAGGTGTTCATGCATCGATTGTCGCCCAGCGGGCACTGCGATAATCCTCAGCTTATTTCTTTTTGACAGTTTTGAAAGGCAATTCATGCAAATCAAGGGCAATGTATTTATCGTGACCGGTGCTGCGTCAGGTTTGGGCGAAGGCACCGCCAGGCTTCTCAGCCAAGCGGGGGGCAAAGTGGTGATCGCTGACATGCAGGACGAAAAAGGCCAAGCCATCGCCGCTGAGTTGGGCGGTGTGTTCATGCATTGCGATGTTTCCAATGAAGAGCAAGCCGCGGCCGTTGTCGCCAAAGCGCAAAGCTTGGGCAAACTCAGTGGCCTGATCAACTGCGCAGGCATTGCCACTGCCGAGCGCACCGTGGGCAAAACTGGCCCCCATTTGCTGGCAGGTTTTCAGCGCACCATCAACATCAATTTGGTGGGTAGCTTCAACATGATTCGCTTGAGCGCTCAGGCCATGAGCGCCAACACCCCCGAGGCAACGGGCGAACGCGGCGTGCTCATCTCCACCGCCTCGGTGGCCGCCTATGACGGTCAAATTGGTCAAGCGGCGTATTCAGCTTCCAAAGGTGGCATTGTCGGCATGACCCTGCCCATTGCGCGTGACCTGTCCAAGCTGGGCATTCGCAACATGACCATCGCACCCGGTATCTTTGGCACACCCATGATGTTTTCCATGCCCAAAGAGGTGCAAGAAGCGTTGGCTGCAGGTGTGCCCTTTCCCTCGCGCTTGGGCACACCCATGGATTACGCCAAATTGGTGATGCATATTTTGGATAACGACATGCTCAATGGCGAGGTGATTCGCTTGGACGGTGCGATTCGCCTGCCGCCCAAGTAAAGCCGCATGACCCCTTACCCGACTCGCCCCATGCTTGCAGTCAGCTTGGTTCGCTGGGTGCATCACGCCGCATGGGTTGGCGCTTTTTGGTTGGGTGTACTGGGCATCAACGCCCACGCCCAATTGAATTACCGCATCCCCGATTTTCCAGAGGCAGCCAGCGGTTACCTAGCAAAGCCGGGCTGGCGTTTGCAACAACGCGGCGTGGCCGCTGCCAATCCTTTGGCCAGCGACGCAGGCTACCAAGTCTTGCAAGCCGGCGGCACAGCGGTGGATGCGGCCATTGCGGTGCAAATGGTGCTTACCTTGGTGGAGCCACAGTCCAGTGGTATTGGCGGTGGTGCCTTTTTGTTACACCACAACAGCGAGCATGTACAGGTCTTTGACGGACGCGAAACCGCGCCTATGCTTGCCAACGAGCGTTTGTTCATGTTGGAAGACAAACCCATGAGCTTTAACGACGCGCTGGTGGGCGGGCGCTCCGTGGGTACACCAGGGTTGCTTCGCATGTTGGAAAAAGCGCATGAGCAACACGGCGTGCTGCCATGGGCGCAGTTATTTGAGCCGGCCATTGCGTTAGCCGAGCAAGGCTTTCCCATCAGCCCACGCTTGCACGCTTTGCTCAGCGCCGACACCACCTTGCAGCGCGACCCGCAAGCCTTGGCGTATTTCTTTCAAAACGACGGCAAGCCTTGGCCTGTGGGTCATCGTTTGCGTAACCCTTCGCTGGCCGCCATCTTTAAAAGCATTGCCACCGAAGGTGCCCAGGCCTTTTACCAAGGCGATATCGCCCAAGCCATGGTCGATAAGGTCCAACAGCACCCCGACAACCCGGGGCTGCTGCGTTTGGAAGACCTGCAAAGCTACCAAGCCTTGGAGCGCGATGCCCTGTGTTTCTCACACGCCAGCACCTTCAGTACCACCAACCAGGTGCAAGTCTGCGGCGTCGGACCGCCCAGCTCTGGGCTGATCACCCTGGGACAAATCATGGGCATGCTGGGCACCGACAGCAGCAACCAACTGCCCCCTCCCGCTTGGCAAGAGCGCAATACGGTCATGCCCAACAGCGCTTGGCTGCACAACTACAACGAAGCGGCGCGTTTGGCATTTGCCGACCGCGCCCAGTTCATTGCAGACCCGGATTTTGTGGTTGCCCCTGCGCAAGACTGGCGTGTGTTGCTCGATGCGGCTTATCTGCAATCACGGGCCAGCCTGATAGGTGACCGACGCCTACCCTTGGTGAGCGCAGGTAACCCTGGCAGCGGCTTGCAAAGCATGGCACCCATGCCAGACCAAGCCGAGTACGGCACCAGCCACATCAGCATTGTCGATGGCCTGGGCAACGCTTTGGCCATGACCACCACGATTGAGAGTGGTTTCGGGGCCCGGTTGATGGTGGGTGTGGACAATTTAGATGGCGGTTTTTTGCTGAACAACCAGTTGACTGATTTCAGCTTTATCCCTCAAGACGGGTACGGACTTCCCATTGCCAACCGCGTACAAGCTGGCAAACGCCCCCGCTCTTCCATGAGCCCCACCTTGGTGTTTGCCGACAACGATAGGCATGAACGCGGCGAACTGCTGGCGAGCTTGGGCAGTCCAGGTGGGGCCATGATCATCCATTTCACCGCCCAAACCCTGTGGGCCATGCTGCACTGGGAGATGGATGCACAGCAAGCCATCAACATGCCGCACTCGGGCGTGACGGGTGCGAACACCCCTATGCTGCTGGAGTCTGGCTTGTTCCCCTTTGCCACGTTATCGAATTTGCAGGTGCTGGGCCATTCGGTCAAAGAGGTGGACATGCCCAGCGGCTTGCAAGCCTTGCAGCGCCAAGGATCGGTTTGGTGGGGTGCGGCCGATCCGCGTCGCGAGGGCGTGGTCGTCGGCGACTGAGATGGCCATACCTCAATCTTTTATCCAAGAACTGCTCAACCGCACCGATGTGGTGGAAGTGGTGGGCCGCTATGTGCAGCTGAAAAAAGGCGGCGCCAATTACATGGGCTTGTGTCCTTTCCACGGCGAAAAATCGCCCTCTTTTTCGGTCAGTCCCACCAAACAATTTTTCCATTGCTTTGGTTGCGGTAAAAACGGCAACGCCATTGGCTTTTTAATGGAGCACGGTGGCATGAGCTTCATCGAGGCGGTAAAAGACTTGGCGCAAAGCTATGGTTTGCAAGTGCCCGAAGACGAGGCTGACCCCGCCGAACGCCAGCGCGCCCAACAACAGCGTCAACGCCAAGCCACTTTGAACGACGTCTTGGAAAAAGCCGGCGAGTCTTACCGGAAAAACCTCAAAACCAGTCCACCGGCGGTGACCTATCTTAAGGGCCGAGGCTTATCGGGCGAAATCGCCAAGCAATTTGGCTTGGGCTATGCACCCGACGGATGGCGTAATTTGGCCAGCGTGTTTAGCGACTACCAAGACGCTTTGTTGGTGGAGGCTGGCTTGGTCATTGTCAATGCCGAAGATGGCGCACAAGAAAAGCGCTATGACCGCTTTCGCGACCGCATCATGTTTCCTATTCGCAATGTCAAAGGCGAATGCATAGGTTTTGGCGGTCGGGTGCTGGGCGAAGGAACGCCCAAATACCTCAACTCCCCCGAGACACCAGTGTTCAGCAAAGGCCGTGAGTTGTACGGTTTGTTCGAGGCCCGCCAAGCCTTGCGCGAGGCAGGCTATGTGTTGGTCACCGAAGGCTATATGGACGTGGTGGCATTGGCGCAACTGGGTTTTCCCAACGCAGTGGCCACCTTGGGCACGGCTTGCACCACCGATCATGTGCAAAAACTGTTTCGCTTCACCGACTCGGTGGTGTTTAGCTTTGACGGTGACGCTGCGGGACGGCGTGCCGCTCGCAAGGCGCTGGATGGCGCGCTGCCCTTTGCCAGCGATACCCGTAATGTGAAGTTTTTGTTTTTACCGTCCGAGCATGACCCCGACAGCTTTGTACGAGCCCACGGCACCGATGCTTTCTCGCGCATGGTTTCTGATGCCACGCCTTTGTCCCGCTTTGTGATGGAGGTGGCGCGTGAGGGTTGCGACCTCGACAGCGCCGAAGGTCGGGCGATGTTGGCTTCGCAAGCCAAACCTTTGTGGCTGGCCATGCCCGAAGGCGTGCTCAAAACACAAATGCTTAATGAACTGGCCGATGTGGTGGGCATTGGTCAACACGAACTGCAACGTTTGTGGCAAAACGCCACCCAAACGGGTAAAGCTGCTTTGTCAGCCAGCGCACCGCAAGGCAAACGCAACCACCCGACAACCCCCAGTTCTTGGTCACGTGCCACCCCCCCAAAGCCGACGTTCATGGGCACCCCCATGCGCAGCAAAGCCCCGACGCGACGCGACCGTGCACTGCAAATCTTGTTCGCTGACATGCTTCAATGGGATACCCTGTCTGGCCATCAACACAGTCTGCTGCTGGAGATGCCAGCGCCTTACAGCGAATTGCTGTCATGGCTAAACCAGCAATGGTTAGAAAACGGCGTGCAGTCGCTCGCTGCATTGCGCGAAGGTTTGCGCGGCCATGCGCACGAAGCTGTGGTGTCACGCTTGATCGACGATGCGCCTGCGGATATCGATAGCGATGCGGGTGAATTACAAAGCATCTTGGCTGCCTTGGAGATAGAGCAACTGTCAGAAACCATCGGCGCATTAACCCAGCGCATGGGCAGCGACCCCAGCGCCTATGAACGCATCAAACAATTGAATGCACGTTTGGCAGTGCTGAAAAACACCCGTCGGGTATAATCCAAACTCCTTAGCAAGCGCGACAGCAACACCTCCGGGCAGGCCAACCGTGACGTCAACCGCACAACCCGCCAATTTCCGCAAGGACTGCATTCCAAATGATCGCCCTTCCAGCTTGCTTGGAACCCCCGCCACTGTCTTGTTTGCGCTTTTGTCTCAAGCGCTAACACCCCTATTGTTGTACAAGGATCGACATGCCCGCCCAGAAGTCCACTAAGCCTGCCAAGGCCCCAACAGCCGCCAAAACCCAAGGCAAAAAAATTGTTGCCAAGCCACTTCCCAAGAAAGCCTCTCCTGTGTCGACTGCCAAAAAAGTTCCTGCCAAGCCTGTAGCCAAAACCGCCGCCAAGCCTGCTGTCAAAGTAGCCACCAAGCCAGTTGCAAAAACTGTAGCCAAACCTGTGGCGAAGACAGCTGCCAAGCCTGCGGTCAAACCCGCCGCCAAATCAGCTCCCGTGAAAGCTGCCGCCAAGCCAGCAGCAAAAGCGCCTGTCAAACCCAGCGCAGAAAAAGCCAAACCACCTAAAGCCACAGGCAAAGCCGTGGCTAAGGGCAAGGCAGTGAAAAAACCGTTGGGCGAAGATGAAGATTTGGTTGACTTAGAGGCCGAATTTGCCGAAGAGACCGTGGCCACTGGTGAAAAGGTCAAGCCTTTGCGCATGAAGATCAGCAAGGCCAAAGAACGCGCCTTGATGAAAGAGTTTGGTTTGGACGAAGCTGTTCTGTCCGAAGAAGACTTGGCCAAACGCCGCTCGCGCCTAAAGACCCTGATCAAACTGGGTAAAACCCGCGGCTACCTGACCCACGGCGAAATCTCCGACCACTTACCCGACAAGCTTGTAGACGCCGAGACCATGGAAGTGGTCATCACCATGTTGAACGACATGGGCGTACAGGTCTACGAACAAACCCCTGACGCAGAAACCTTGCTCATCACCAACACCGGGCCGACTGTGGCCAGTGAGGAAGAGGCCGAAGAAGAAGCCGAAGCGGCTTTGTCGACTGTCGACAGCGAATTTGGCCGCACGACCGACCCTGTGCGCATGTACATGCGCGAAATGGGTACCGTGGAGTTGCTGACCCGCGAAGGCGAAATTGAAATCGCCAAGCGCATCGAAGGCGGCTTGATGGCGATGATGGAAGCCATCAGCGCGTCTCCTGCCACGGTGGCTGAAATTTTGCGCATGGCCGAAGACATACGCGAAGGCAAGGTGGTTATCTCCACCATCGTTGACGGCTTTAGCAACGCCAACGAAGCCGACGACTATGTGGCTGAAGAAGACTTTGACGAGTTCGATGACAGCGACGACGACGACGGCAAAGGCGGCTCCAAAGCCCTGACTAAAAAACTGGAAGAACTCAAGGCAGAAGCCTTAACCCGTTTTGACCGTGTGAAAACCTTGTTTGAAAAAATGCGCAAAGCTTTTGACAAAGAAGGTTATGGTTCACCTGCTTATTTAAAAATACAAAAATCCATCAGTGAGGAATTGATGTCCGTGCGTTTCACCGCACGTACGATTGAAAAACTGTGCGATTTGGTGCGCGGACAAGTTGACGATGTGCGAAAGAAAGAGCGCGAACTGCGCCGCATCATTGTGGACCGCTGCGGTATGCCGCAAGACATGTTCATCAAAGAGTTTCCTGCCAATTTGTTGAACCTTAAGTGGGTGGAAAAGCAATCGGCGGCGGCCAAGCCTTGGTCCGTCACCATGACCCGTAACATTCCTGCCATTCAAGAGTTACAACAAAAGTTGACCGACATCCAAACCCGTGTGGTTGTGCCGTTGGCGGAACTCAAAGACATCAATAAGCGCATGAATGAAGGCGAACGCGCCTCGCGTAATGCCAAAAAAGAAATGATCGAAGCCAACTTGCGATTGGTCATCTCGATTGCCAAAAAATACACCAACCGTGGTCTGCAATTCCTTGACTTGATCCAAGAGGGCAATATCGGTTTGATGAAGGCGGTGGACAAATTCGAATACCGCCGTGGCTACAAATTCTCCACCTACGCCACTTGGTGGATTCGCCAAGCCATCACCCGCTCCATCGCCGATCAGGCCCGCACCATCCGTATTCCGGTGCACATGATCGAGACCATCAACAAGATGAACCGCATCAGCCGCCAGCACTTGCAAGAGTTTGGCTTCGAGCCCGATGCCTCGGTCTTGGCTGAAAAAATGGAGATGCCTGAGGACAAAATCCGCAAGATCATGAAGATTGCCAAAGAGCCCATCTCCATGGAAACGCCCATCGGTGACGATGACGATTCGCACTTGGGCGACTTCATCGAAGACGGTGCCAACACCGCGCCTTTGGAAGCTGCCATGCAAGCTGGCTTGCGCGATGTTGTGAAGGAAATCTTGGATGGCCTGACGCCTCGCGA
>Ga0114962_10002233_pt1 | contig 16313 bp, 18 predicted proteins | sample C_130820_MF_Meta_FD_87017 | JGI IMG/M metagenome (GOLD analysis project Ga0114962, IMG submission 87017) | Freshwater microbial communities from Lake Croche, Canada to study carbon cycling - C_130820_MF_MetaG | ecosystem: Environmental > Aquatic > Freshwater > Lake | place: Lake Croche, Canada...
CGACTGGGAGTGTTGAAGGGGTCTCTGAGATTTTGATAACGAGGAATATTGTCTTTGAGCGTTTGCAAAGGATTGATACCAACCCGAGTAAAGCCCACCAACTCCAATTGGAACATGATTCGCTGGTTCATTTGATTGGCCCCCACTTGAAGTCTCTCAAATACCACTCGACCCAACCAACACCCAGCATCGTACTCGAAACCGACAATGGAGTTGACCACCGTGTGCTGCTGAAGGTCAAAGTTTAACCGACCCATGGTATACCATTGGTTCTCTCCCATGCCTTGGCCTGCGCCCAAATCCACGGCACGGCCTCCCCACAAATCGCTCAGAGGCCACTGCCAAGCGGCGTCAATGAGTTCACTATTGACATCGCGCTGAAAGCTGTAGTAAGCGCTGAACAACCGGTAGTTGGACGGATAGTACCGAGCCCCCACTTTGGTTTGCATGGATTCATGGGTATCGGGGTTGTATTGCAATGTGGAGTCGGCGGAGAGGTTTTTTTGCATATTCACACTCGCCCCCAAAAGCAAATCCGACACCCCTTTGTTGAGGATATTTCGATCGCTGGGCAAGACGACTTGGGTGCTGCTCAAGCGAAAGCGCTGAGCGACACCAAAACGCGCCATTTCTTCTCCCGTTTGGGGCGCGATCAGCCTGGACGTTGTGCCCACGGTGAGCAAGCGATCATCCGAGATGCGGTCATAGCCGGAGAAGGCGTTCTCGGTGTAGACCGTTGAGAAATTGAAATCATTGCGCCCCGTGTCATAGACCGGCAAGAAGTTTTGTTGGCGAAAAGGCGTGTTGACAAAAAAGATACGCGGCTCCAAGGTCTGGAGATAGTCCTTGCCTGACCAATGGATGTTCCTCTCGAGCACCGTGGTTGCATCCAAGCTGAAGGTGGGCACAGTCACATTGGCCTGGTTCAAGCCGTTGGAGAGCAAAGGGGTGTCAAATTCATAGGCACGGCTGACCACGCTGAGTTTGGGGGTGAGGGTGGCGTAGCCAAAATCAATCGGGTAGCTCGCCTTGGCGAGCACCATGGCACGCGCTCCGTTGGGCTGACAGTCGATGGTCCCCCTTTGGCAGGCCAAGACCCGATTGGCTTGAAATTTGGTCATGTCAGTCTGGACACCCAGATTCCAACCCTCCCATTGGGGGGTGTAGCGTGTGATCCACTGTGGCAATCGGTCAAAGGGAGGGGTGATGGGCGCTGTGAAGTCTTGCAAGGTTTGCCACTTCAGGCTTCTGAGCGACGAGCTCCAAGCGCCACTGCCCCAATTCATCGAGACATCCGTGGGCAGCAAGCGCTGACTCAAAGGATTGGCCATTTGGGAAAAGTCTTTCCAATAGTTGTCGTCACTCACCCGTTTGATGTTCAAGTTGAGCCCAACACGTTCCCCCAGCAAATCCATGGCCCCTTGGTGTGTTTCTGAAAACCCCCACCGCGGTGTGTTCCTGAGCAAATCGTGCCCCATGTAGTCCAAATGCAGCATGCCCTTGACCTCAGGATTGCCTGCTTCGAGGTAGCGCAGTTCTCCCCCCACGGCCACGCCCCGCTTGCTCCAGGTGGTGGCCTGAAAGGTCGCGTCCCGGTTGGGCGCAATGTTCCAATAAAAGGGCTGGGTGTACTCCAAGCCACCAATGCTGTCGAGCCCAATGGTGGGGGGCAAGAGACCGGATTTTCGGTCCGAGCTCAAGGGGAAACTGAGTTCAGGCACCGGCAACAAAGGCATGCCTTTGAAACTCAAATACGCCCCAGTGGCCGTTCCTTCGTTGGTTTCATTGTTGATGTCGATGGTCTTGGCCTTCAACATCCAGTCGGGCAACCAACTCGGGCCCGGTTTGACTTGACAGGTGGTGAACGTGGCGTTTTGAACTTGGGCGTGTTGTTCATCAAGAAAACGCATGCCCGAGGCACTCCCATACGCATCATTGCGAATCAAGCGAAAGTGCGGTTGCGTGAAAAAGCCCTCAAACGCGTCCACCTTGAGCTCCAGCAGGGGACCTTCATAGACATTGCCCGCTTTGTTGATCCGCACCCCCCCCTGGGCCCTCAAGAAGTCTTGGGCCTGGTCGTAATCCACATCATCGGCTCTCAAGTGCATGTCACCTCGCCGAAAGTCCACGTCACCACCCAAGTGTGTGTTCAAATTGGTCTGTCCACTCATGCTGTTGGCTTGCACAAAAGACGGTTGAGTGCGTTTGGCGGCGTCGGGGATTTTTTCTTGCAACAGTGAGCTCGCCTTGAACACCAAGGCCTGGGGCGCCATGGCCGATTTCGAAAGACTGGTGCTGGGTGCGGGGGGTTTGGCGTGCTCACGGGGCACCAGCGCGCTTGGAGCTGCCTGCGCGAGACTGGGTGAAGTGTCTTGACCCATTGGGGACATGGACGGGAGGGGCGTCAAGGACTGAGCCGTGGTCGAGCTCTCCGCCGTTTGTGCCCAAACGCGAACGCCACAGATCATCAAGCAACAAGCCAATAACAATTTCAATTCAATTCACCCACCCAACGCTTGTCAATGGAGCGCTCTTGCGAAAGACCCCCCGAAGAAATGGGGGCTTTTGTTGCCGCATTGCCCAACCAAGACGGCTCAAACGGCTTTTTGCTCTTTTATCCACACTCATTTTTCTGGCACACAAAGCTTTGTAGAATTTGGATTATCCATGACCATCGACCCCTTGCCGAATCTCACCCCCCCTTTCCCCAACGCCAACACGCCGATTGGCAGCGTCACCGTTGCGCCCGCCGTGGGTGCACCACCGGTCTGGAGTGACAGCACTCGGCGCAATCACTTTGAGCAGTGGTTCGCGCAGGTGGAGGCACGCCATGCCCTGATCCCCCAAAGTCTTCGTTTGGCCTCAGCAGACGCCAGTTTTAGGCGGTATTTCCGTGTTGATGTGGACACCAAGCCCACCAGCAGTCTCATTATCATGGATGCACCACCCACCCTGGAAGACGCCAAGCCTTTTGTGCGCATTGCTGAGCTTTTTGCGCAGGCCCAGGTTTTGACACCCCAAGTGCTCGAGTGGCAAGAAGAGCTGGGCTTTTTGCTCCTGAGTGACTTGGGTGGCCAAACCCTCATGCAATCCTTTGATTTGCCCACCCAAGCCGCCTACAGCGACTTGGACAACGCGGTGAGTTTGCCCAATGAGCAAACCCGCCAACTCTTCACCCTGGCGTTGGAGGCATTGCTCGCTTGGCAATTGAGCTCACGCGCAGGTGTATTGCCCGACTACGATGAGGCGCTTTTGCGGCGCGAACTCTCCCTCTTTGACCAGTGGTATGTGCTTGCCCACAAAGGCTTGGCCAACGAGCCCCAGGGGCAGTCCTGGAGCGAAATACTCGAGCCCCACTACGCGTTGATCGTCAAACACAACCTGAGCACCCCCAAGGTCTTTGTCCACCGCGACTTCATGACGCGCAACTTGATGATGCCCCAAGACCCCCAGCACGCTCGGATTGGCGTTTTGGACTTTCAAGACAGCGTCTATGGGCCCATCACCTACGACATTGCCAGCTTGATGAGAGATGCGTTTATCTCCTGGCCCGAAGAGTTTGTCTTGGACATCAGCATCCGCTACTGGGAAAAAGCACGCCGAAGCGGTCTCTTGGATGCCGAGGGGTTGTGGGGAGATTTTGGTGCGTTTTACCGAGAAATCGAATGGATGGCACTGCAGCGCCACTTGAAAGTGGCGGGGATTTTTGCCCGCCTGGGACTGCGTGACCACAAGCCCAAATATTTGGCCGATACACCCCGGTTCATGACCTACATCCGACAAACCTGCACGCGTTACCGTGAGCTCGGACCGCTGCTTAAAATCATCGACCGCGTCGAGCAAATCGAGACGGTGAGCGCTTGGGCGTATGGCCGCGTCTGATCGCCTCAAACCTGCTCTCGCTCGCTCACCACCACAGCCCCAGACATGCCCCGCATCTATTGCTCCACTCGCCTAGGTCAACACACCGCACTGGACTTGCCCAGTGATGCGGCCAAGCACTGTCAGGTGCTTCGGCTTCAACCCCTTGATGCCTTGACCTTGTTCGATGGCTTCGGAGGAGAATACCAAGCCCACATTGTGAAGATGGGTCGTCAAACCGTGCAGGTGAAGGTAGAAGACTTTGACCCCATTGAGCGTGACAACAAGCACCAAGTTCACTTGATCATTGGCATGCCTGCCAACGACCGCATGGACTGGTTGGTCGAGAAAGCCACCGAACTGGGTGTGCACCGCATCACCCCCGTCATGACGAGCCGCAGCGTGCTGCGCTTGAGTGGAGAGCGCGCGCTTAAAAAACAATTGCACTGGCGTGGCATCGCTTTGGGTGCTTGCGCTCAAAGCGCTCGCAACAGCATCCCGTTGATTGACGCACCCGTCTCTTTGGAGACATGGTGCTCGGGCTTGGACCCGGCACCCGTCCCCCCTCCACCGATTCAAGAAGGCACCGGGTTGCCGGTGGTCAAAAAGATGCTCTCCACGCGTTTGCTGCAAGGCGCCGCGGCCCATGAAGTCATGCACACCGGCCTCACCTCGGGCTTGATGGGCCCGCACCGCATCCAAGTGGTGAGCGGCCCGGAAGGGGGCTTGAGCCAAGACGAAGAGTTGGCGCTGCGAGACCTGGGGTTTGAGCCCTGCTCATTGGGGCCGCGCGTGCTCAGGGCTGAAACCGCAGCCTTGGTGGCCCTCACCCTGTTGGGCAACGCCTAGGGCTTGCCCATGCCGTTGGGGCAGTCGCGCTCACGCGCCCAAGGATCTCTTTTGTGAATCTCGATACGGTGCCATCCATGCCAAACCGCGATGCGTGCCGCCTGGCGTCAGCCCTTCGCGGGGTCTGTACTCGCAACCCACATAGCCATCCCAATCACCATTCACGTGCAGTTGGTCTAAGAGCGCAAAGATCTCTGCATAGTTGATCTCGCCTGCATCGGGCTCATGCCGATGGGGAACACCGGCTATTTGCAAATGGGCCACGCGCTGTGTGGGCACATGGCGTTCGAGCAGTCGGATGAGGTCGCCTTGCGCGACTTGGGCATGGTACAAATCCATTTGAACTTTGATGTTGGGCCGGCCCAAGGCTTGAACCACCGCATGCGCTTGCTCTTGTAAGTTGAGAAAATAATGTGGCATGTCTCTCGCATTGATGGGTTCAATCAAGATGTCGACCCCTTCTTGCCTTGCCCAGTCAGCGGCGAGCGAGAGGTTTTTGAGATACGTCTGCATGAGCACACTGTCGACGCTTGCGTAATGGTGATGGGTGCGTTGGGTGGCTCTTTCTTCAACACCAGACTCAAACTTGGGTGTGGCATCCAGGTGCCACAGCTCGGGCGGCACACAGCCAGCCATCACATGAATTTGACGACAGCCCACCACGCTGGCAAATTCGAGCGCCATGCGCACTCCCGCCTCAAACTCCCGCTCATGGCCTGGCAAACACGCACTCCCGCGCTCGCCTTGGTCCCAAGCCCGTTGAGCGTCTTGGGGTTTCAGGCCCCCTGGTGGGGCATTGAAGAGGGCTTGCACGAGCCCACAGGAGTTCAGTTGCTGCGCCCATGCGTGGGCCTCATGGGCATAAGGAAACAAACACTCGACCGCGCCAAAACCGTCTTGCTGGGCGGCCCGCATGCGCTCGAGCATCCCCATTTCTGGATACATCATGGTGAGGTTGGCAGCAAACTGGGGCATGGGCAAGAATCCTTATGGGGTCATCTGGGGTGAGGGTGGGTCATGTCAACTCAGTGCAGACGCTCAGTCCAGCGCCTTTTGAGCGATCCATTGAGCGGAAGATGTGAGCGGGCGATTGAAAAGCCCAATGAGAAGCCCATGGAGCCTGTGCATTCAACGCGTTGCGGGCGATTGCATCAACTGCAACGGCTCATCGGAATGGATCACCTCTTGCGCCCAGGCTTGGAGCTTGGAGACATCGGTGCGCAATATTTCTTGTTTCACCGTCAAAATTTGCGTGGGGTGCATGGAAAAACTCCTCAACCCCAAGCCCAGCAACAAGCGCGTCATGTGGGCATCCCCGGCCATCTCCCCGCACACACTCACCCCTTTACCAGCGGCATGGCAAGCTTGAATGGTGCTCTCAATGAGCCCCAACACCGCGGGGTGCAAGGGGTCGTACAAATGCGCAACCGACTCATCGGCTCGGTCAATCGCCAAGGTGTACTGGATGAGGTCATTGGTGCCGATGGAGAGAAAATCAAAATACTTCAGAAACACGGGCAAGGTGAGCGCTGCGGCGGGCACCTCGATCATCGCCCCCAGTTTCAAGGGTCCGTAGGGCGTGCCCCTTGCATCGAGCTCGGCCCTCGCCTGCGCCAACAGGGCCAATGTTTGCTTGATCTCACGCGCGTGCGCCAGCATGGGGATGAGCAAATTCACCTGCCCGTGAGACGAGGCACGCAATATCGCCCTCAATTGCGTGAGAAACATCGCCGGCTCTGACAAGCTCCAGCGAATGGCCCTGAGTCCCAAGGCCGGGTTCAAGTATTGGTCCTCTTTTTGTGAGCGATCCAGCGGCTTGTCGGCGCCGATGTCAATGGTGCGAATCGTCACGGGCAAGCCCTTCATACCCTGAACAGCCTTCAAGTACGCCTCAAACTGCTGCTCTTCATTGGGCAACTCGCCATCGCGCCCCATGAACAAAAACTCACTTCTGAATAAGCCCACACCCACCGCACCCACCGCAATGGCTTGCGCCGTGTCTTCGGGCAGCTCGATATTGGCCAAGAGCTCAACGCGCTGCCCATCCAAACTGAGCGCGGGTGTGTGCCTCAATCGCGAGAGACGCTCTCGCTCCAATTGCGCATGGCGTTGTTTGAACCCGTACTCGGCCAAAATAATGGCCGATGGGTCCACGATCAACACCCCTTGGTCCCCATCAATGATGACCCAATCGTCTTGTTGGACCCAGTGACTGGCCCCCCTGGCACCCACCACCGCGGGGATGTCCAAGCTCCTCGCCACAATGGCCGTGTGGGACGTTCTTCCCCCCACAGCGGTGACAAAGCCCGCAAATACACTTTGCTTGAATTGAATCATGTCTGCTGGCGACAAATCGTGTGCCACCAACACCAAGGGCACATCGACCTCGTCGTCGAGCAAGAGCTCTTGTTGGCGCAGACTCCCTGGACGCGCTTGGGGCTGAACCGGCAAGGTGTGGGGCAGGCCCTTCATGTAGCGCAGCAGCCTCTCAACGACCTGCTCCAAATCGGCTTTGCGCTCGCGCAAATAAGGATCGGTCATCTCATCGAATTGACGCGCAACGACCTCAAGCTGAGAGGTGAGTGCCCACTCCGCGTTGTAGAGTCGCTCACTGATCCAGTGCTTGATGCCCTCGGAGAGCATCTCATCTTCCAAGAGCATCAAATGGACATCCAGCATGGCGGTGAGCTCGACTGGGGAGTCCTTGGGCATGCTGACCTGAAGGGCCACAATCTCTTTGACCACCTCATCGCGGGCACTGGCGACTCGGGCGATTTCACTTTTGATTTGATCGGGTGCGATCAGATAATGCGCCACATCCACGCGGCTCGATGCCACCAGGACCGCACGCCCGATGGCAATGCCCCGGGCAACCGCAAATCCATGGATGGAAAACGTCATCTCACTCGCCTTCGTCGAATTTGTTGGCAATCAAAGCCAACAGCGCGTCCATGGCCTCTTGGGCTTGCTCGCCGTCGGTTTCGAGCTCCAGTGTGGTGCCTTGGGCGGCAGCGAGCATCATGACGCCCATGATGCTCTTGGCATTGACGCGACGCTCACCACGGGTGAGCCACACATCACATGGAAAAGAACTGGCCAACTTGGTGAGTTTGGCCGACGCCCTGGCATGCAGTCCGAGTTTATTGCTGATGGTCGTTTGGGTCTGGATCATGTTGTTTCTTGGATTGATTTTGAGGAGCAGTGTTGGCCACTTGCATGACGCCTTGGGAGCCACCGGCAATGGCCCGGTTGACCAGCATCTCCAAACTTTCGTTGCAGTAACTGACCGTGCGCAGCAACATGGGCAAATTCACCCCAGCAACGAGTTTGGCGTGGGTTCCTTGCACCAAACGCTGCGCCACATTGGAGGGCGTGGCACCAAAGATATCGGTGAGCACCAACAAACCCTGTCCTTGGGCCAGAGAGATCATGATTTGTGCACTCGACAAAGACTCTTCGGGTGCGGTGTTGGGGTGCACATCCAAGGCCAACAGCGAGTTGCCGCAGTCGGGAAAGACGTGCAAGGCGCAAGCTTTGAGCGCATGGGCCAAGGGCGCGTGCGCAATGATCAAGATTTTATTGCTCATGAAGAAGAGTGTTCAACGCCACCATTATGCCCATTTTGCTTATCTGGACGCGTGTGCCAAACGAAAAAGGCATAGGCCAAGAGCGTCATGAAAGAAAATACCGCCATGGTCGCAGGATAGGCCTCTTGCACGCTCCAGCCCCTGGCACCTAAAGCATCCAGCACCGCACCGAACATCCATTGGATACAAAACACCCCTAAAAAAATCACCAGATTGAATGCAGACAACACCCGGCCAGCCCACTTGGACTCAAACGCCAAACCCACGGCCGCTTGAGACAAGGAGACACACGAGCTGGTGACGGCAAAGAGCACCCACGTCCAAGCGTTGGTGTGGGCCGAAAAGACGATCAAGTACAACTGCACCAACAAGCTCAAGGGATAGACGCACGTGATCACTTGAGACGCACGCACACCCCGCGCGTTGAGGATGGGAAAGATCCAACCCCAGGCAAAATACGACAACATCAAGCCCAAATTCATCGCAAACAAGCCTCCGGCGGCTTCATCGGGCGCCAAGCCACTCACCTTGACCAGCCAGGGACCGGCCCACAGCGTTTGCATGGCAATGAGCCCGCCATACCCCAGGCATCCCATCGCCGCAAAACGCACAAAGGCCGGACGCAGGCACAAGGCGAGGTAACTCCTCAAACCCGACGCCTCATCTGGGCCAGCCTCCCTGGGTTCGGAAGTGTTGAGGGTTGCGTCTGGCTCCTTGGGTGCTGCTGCTTGTAATTCTTCTTGAGCCGCTGGTTTGGCCGTGTCCCAGCGCGGAATCAACCACCACACCAGCAGCATGCCCACGCCCAACGCCAGTGCCAATGCCACAAACACGGCCCTCCATCCCCACAGCGGGAGCATCCATTGAACAGGCAGTGTCGAAGCCAGCACACCGCTCGAGCCCGCCGTGAGCATCCAAGAACTCGTTCTCATCTGAGTTGCACTCGCAAACCAACGCCGATAGCCGGTCAAGGGGGCCATCAAACAGGCACTCAATCCAATGCCAGTGAGCAGCCTTGACAGCCACAGGGTTTCAAAAGAATGCGCTTGCGAAAAACACACGCATCCCAAGACCGCCAAGCTTAAAAACCAGAGCTCAATGCGTTTGGGCCCCAATCGGTCCAAGTAGTAGCCCATGGGTATTTGCGTCAACGCAAAACCCAAAAAATAACCCCCAGCCAATAGCCCCAAGTCCCCCGCATTGAGGTCAAACTCAGACACCAAATGAGGCGACAAGGTGGCCGTGATGGCCCTCACCAAGGTAGAAAGAAAATAGGCGTAGGCAAACACACAAAAGATCAAGGCGCTGCTGTAGGTGCTTGATGATCGTGTGCTGCGCTTTGATTCGGGGCCAGGAGAGGTTGCGGGCGTGGGGGTCATGTGGTGATGAAGGGTGAATCCAATTGGGGAGTGACGCTCAGCATCCATCGTTGAACACGGCTCAACTGGCCGCTTCGGTGAGCCCCCAAGTTTAAACGCCAAATCGTGTCGCTCTGGCGCTCAGCGCAATGACTCAAAGAAGGTTTGCGCCTCTTCGGTCTTGAACGCTTTGGAGTCCGTTGCATAGACACCCGCTTGGTACCAGACGTTGGCGCTTTCGCGCCACAACCACTGAACGTGCATGCCCGCGGTGTTGTGTGCGTCGATGAGTTCGCCATTGAACGCCATTCGTGGCGTCAAGAATTCTGACTCTTTCAAGAGCCCCGCGGTCGGCTTGTCACTGGAGCCAGCCGGTAAAAAGGTGGCCAAGCTGGCCATTTGCCAGGCCCTTCTCACCGCTTGAGTTTGGGCTTGTTGCCATTGCGCTTGCCCTTGAACTTGCCCTGAGGCCTGGCTGCGCGCTCGTTCAGTGGGCTCGGACAGGCCAATGGAGCTCAATTTTGCGAAGGTGAACTGCAAGCCCTGAACCTTGCACGCTTTCAAGCTCAATTGCATCTCCACTGACTGTGGCTCAAGCGCTGGCGTGACCAGCGAAGGTTGGCGGCTGGAAGGCGCCACACGGCCTTTGATTGTCGGTTCTGGCTCATGGGGCCGCTGGTCCAACACAAGCGTCACCGTGCGAGTCGCTTCTTCAGGCTTACACGGCATCAAGGCCATGAACTCATCGCCCTCAAACCGGACCTCTCGCCAATTCATGGTGGGTGAGCATGACGCGAGCGTGAAGGAGGCCAGCAGGGCGCAACACAGAATAAAAACACGCCTCGCAGGGATCTTGTTCGTCTTGGGCATACTCAAACACATCGTTTCAGAAAAAAGGAGCTCCAGACAATGCCAGGGCCCCTTCAACAGGGTCACCTCTGATTTTTACAACGTGGTGGCTGCAAAGATGTGCTGGCTCGACACACGCCTTGAACACACCGAAAGCGGGCGAATCGGGCTTTTATTTGTCTTTGAAACCATCGTGGCAGCCTTTGCACGCTGCGCCCACGCCTTTGAACGCCACGTTCAAGTCGTCCAATTTACCCGTCTTCGCTGCTGCATTCAACTTCAAGGACTCAGCGAGAAACTTGTCTTGTGCGGCCTTGAATTTCGCTTGATCACTCCAAATCTCTGCTTTGGCTTTGGTGTCTCCCTTGTCGGTGCCTTCGCCAAAGGCACTCCAAGGCAACTTCGACACGGTGGCGAACACCTCCTCATTGTCTTGTGCGACCTTGGCGTCAAATGGGATCTTGCCTTGTGCCATGGCCGCAATTCTTGAAAAATGCGTATTGATGATGGTCATGGTCGCTTTGCGGTATTTGATGGCATCTTCGGGTTTGGCAAATTGGGCATGAGCGCACATGGCGCTCAGCAATGCGCAAACACCGACCACTCTTGCGATTTGTTTGATGAACATGGGGTTGTCTTTCTGTAAAAATTGAACTGATTGATGGGAAAAGGGGATGTTGTGTCTGGTGACGTGCCGCTTGAAGCCCAGCAACGCTCTCTTGCGTTCAGAGCACATCTGGCATCACCTTACCCCCCTTATGGGCCAGCACACGCTGGCGACACCTTAAAAACCAAAGCATATCCTAGCCTAAAATTCAAACTGCTGTGCGCCCAGTACTTTTTACCACTTCCTGTCTTTTTTCCCGTCTTGCCCATGAACGCGCTCAAACCCTTTAAGATTCGAACAACGCCGTTGAGCGTTCCCAACCTCTTCACAATAACGCAGCGAGAAACCCATGACCATCAAACGCATCCGAGTTTGGGATTTGCCAACGCGACTATTTCATCTTCTCTTGATCGTGGGGGTGTTGGGCGCATTGTTCACGGTCTATGCCAGTGACGAGCTGATGGACTGGCACGGGCGCATTGGACTTTTTTTGTTGAGTCTTCTCTCATGGCGCGTGATTTGGGGTTTTGTCGGAGGGCATTGGTCAAGATTCAAGCACTTTGTTGAGCATCCCAAAGCCGCATGGCAAACCTTGCAAAATCACCGCAGTGGCCAACACGATCCCAGCGTGGGTCACAATCCCCTGGGAGCCTGGTCGGTGGTGATCATGCTGTGCGCCTTTTTGCTCCAGGCGCTCACGGGCATGTGCAGTGACGATGAGGCAGGATTTTCAGGACCCTTGACGCAAAATTTGTCGTCCGAGTGGGTTGAGCGTGCAACTTGGTATCACAGCGAGATCGGTCAGCCCTTGATTTGGGTCTTGCTCGGACTGCACGTGGTGGTGGTTTTTTATTACCGCTGGCGTCTCCAAGAAGATTTGATCACGCCGATGGTCACGGGCGACAAAGACTGGGAAACAAGCGATTTCATCGCCGAGTCCAAAGACACTTGGGGCCTGCGCATCGCAGCACTCGCCCTATTTTGCGCATTGAGTGGTGTTATTTTTTATGCATTTGCGATATAACTTGGCAGTTCACCAAGGCGCAGATAGCCTCGTGATTCAGTGCGGAGTTGCGAGTGCTGGCACAAGAATGAATGCCTGTGAGCTACACCTGCACCTCTCCAAAGCAAAAAGACGTGCAAACCCAAGGCTTGCACGTCCATTGCAGAAAACAGTCGCGTAATTTAAGCGGCTTTGGCCTGTGCCAACAAAGTGGCGGCGTCACTCACTTCAAATTTACCAGGACCTTCATTGTTCAAGGTCACCACTTTGCCATCTTTGACCAACATGGAATAGCGGTTGCTCCTGAGTCCCAAGCCACGCGCAGTCAAATCCAAAGTAAGACCCGTGGCTTTGGCAAACTCAGCACTGCCATCGGCCAAGAAACGCACACGGCCCTTGGCTTGTTGGTTCTCAGCCCAAGCGCCCATGACAAAAGCATCGTTGACGCTCAAACACCAAATTTCGTCCACACCAGCCGCTTTGAAGTCGTTGTAATGCTCCAAGAATCCGGGTACATGTTTGGCCGAACAAGTCGGTGTAAACGCACCAGGAACGGCAAACAAGGCGATGGTCTTGCCGGCTGTGGCTTTGCCCACATCAACAGGATTGGGGCCCAATGCACATCCGTCTTTTTCTTCGTGAAAGAATTCTGTCAATGCAATGGCTGGCAGTGCGTCTCCGACTTTGATCATGGCTTTTTCCTTTACTAATGGTGATAAAAAATGTCTAGCGACAACAAACAATATACATGATAACAAACGGCCCGCAAGCGGGCCGTTATTGGTGAAGATTCAATGCCAAGGCATAGGGTCTTTTTTAAGCAGTCACTGCCTTTTCAACCAAACGGGTGGCCACCCAGTTTTTGGTTTTGGAGATAGGACGGCTCTCCGTGATTTCGATCACGTCGCCAACATGGTATTCACCGTGCTCATCATGAGCATGATATTTGCTGGACTTGCCCACAATTTTGCCGTACAAAGCGTGCTTGACACGACGTTCGATCAAAACTGTGACAGTTTTGGTTCGTTTGTCGCTCACCACTTTGCCCACCAAGGTGCGTTTGAGAGATTTTTTTGTGTCTGTCATGGTAGCCGCCCTTTATGCTTTGGCTTGCTTTTGAGCAAGGATGGTCTTGGCGCGAGCAATGCTTCTTCGGGTCTGACGAAGTTGTGCAGTGTTGCCCAAATTTTGAGTGGCTTTTTGCATGCGCATACCGAAGTGTGCTTTTTGCAATTCTTTGACTTCCGCTTCCAAAGCAGGAATGTCTTTGTTTCTGAGTTCAGCAGTGTTCATTGTCATTTCTCCTGATCATTGACCCAACATGCGGGTCACAAAGGTGGTGCGCAATGGCAACTTGGCTGCTGCCAAACGGAAGGCTTCTCTTGCCAATTCCTCTGGAACACCAACAATCTCGTAGAGCACCTTGCCCGGCTGAATCTCAGCCACATAGTACTCTGGATTGCCCTTGCCGTTGCCCATGCGAACTTCAGCAGGTTTTTGAGAAATCGGTTTGTCAGGAAACACGCGAATCCAAATGCGTCCGCCACGTTTGACGTGACGTGAAATGGCTCGACGAGCTGATTCGATTTGACGCGCCGTTAAGCGTCCACGATCGGTTGACTTCAGGCCAAAATCACCAAATGCGACTGAGTTTCCTCGAGTAGCAATGCCAGTGTTACGACCTTTTTGTTCTTTGCGATATTTACGGCGTGCTGGTTGCAGCATGCTTATTCTCCTTGACCGTCCGCAGCCGTGCCAGTGGATGCGGGCGCGCTCACCTTGCGGACGCGCTTGACGGTGGTTTTAGGGGCATCGGAGGCTTCAGCGGGTTTATCGCTTCCATCCACCGGTGCGGCATTGGTTCCTGTGGGACGCTTGGCCCCAGTTCTTGCGGGTGGACGATCTCCACCGGGACGTGCGTCACGGCGAGGTCCACGTGGACGTCTTTCTTCTTCTGCCTTGGGCTCAAGAGCCTGTGGTGCGTCATTGCGACCCAAGGTGTCACCCTTGTAGACCCAAACCTTGACACCAATCACACCATAGGTGGTTTTGGCTTCGGACGTGCCGTAGTCAATGTCGGCTCTCAATGTGTGCAGTGGCACGCGACCTTCGCGGTACCACTCGGTGCGAGCAATCTCGATGCCGTTCAAACGACCTGAGGACATGATCTTGATGCCTTGAGCGCCCAAACGCATGGCGTTTTGCATAGCGCGTTTCATGGCACGGCGGAACATGATGCGTTTTTCCAACTGCTGCGTGATGCTGTCGGCAATCAGTTGTGCATCAATCTCTGGCTTCCTGACCTCTTCGATATTGACCGCAACGGGCACGCCCAAACGGGTGGCCAATTCTTTTTTCAAGTTCTCAATGTCTTCGCCTTTTTTACCGATCACCACACCTGGGCGAGCAGAAAAAATCGTGATTCTTGCGTTCTTGGCAGGACGCTCAATCAACACTCTGGAGACGGCCGCATTTTTCAATTTGGCTTTGAGGTACTCGCGCACCTTGATGTCTTCAGACAACATGCCAGCAAACTCACGGTTGCTTGCGTACCAGCGACTCGCCCAATTGCGGCTCACCGACAAACGGAAACCGGTTGGATGTATTTTTTGTCCCATGTTCTGAGGCCTTTCAGTTGCCAACCGTCACGTACACATGGCACGTGGGTTTGCTGATACGGTTACCACGGCCCTTGGCGCGGGCTGTAAAACGCTTGAGCGTTGCGCCTTGCTCAACATAAATGGTCTTGACTTTGAGTTCATCAATGTCGGCACCATCATTGTGTTCAGCATTGGCGATGGCAGACTCGAGTACTTTTTTAACAATACCGGCTGCTTTTTTTTGCGTGAAAGTCAGAATGTTCAATGCGTGATCCACTTTTTTACCGCGGATCAAATCAGCAACCAAACGACCTTTGTCAACTGACAAACGAACGCCACGGAGGACTGCACGTGTTTCCATAGGTCTCTCCTTATTTCTTTTGGACTTTTTTGTCCGCTGGGTGACCTTTGAAGGTGCGGGTCAACGCAAACTCACCGAGTTTGTGACCGACCATCTGGTCAGTGATGTAAACGGGAACATGTTGTTTGCCGTTGTGAACAGCAATGGTCAATCCAATGAATTCGGGAAGAATCATCGAACGACGTGACCATGTTTTGATGGGCTTTTTGTCTTTGATGGCGACTGCTTTGTCGACTTTGACCATCAAATGATGGTCAACAAAGGGTCCCTTTTTGAGTGAACGTGTCATTGGCTACCCCTTATTTCTTACGACGTGACACAATCATCACTTGTGTGCGCTTGTTGTTGCGGGTACGGTATCCCTTGGTCATATTGCCCCAGGGATCCACGGGTACACGGCCTTCGCCGGTACGACCCTCACCACCACCGTGTGGGTGATCAACCGGGTTCATGGCCACACCTCGGACGGTGGGTCGAATACCCATCCAACGCTTGACGCCGGCTTTGCCCAATTGACGAAGACTGTGTTCTTCATTGGCCACTTCACCAATGGTGGCGCGGCATTCAATGTGAATTTTGCGCACTTCGCCTGAGCGCATGCGCACTTGAGCATAGGTGCCTTCGCGAGCCAACAAAGTGGCTGACGTCCCAGCCGAGCGAGCGATTTGCGCACCCTTGCCAATTTGCAATTCGATGCAATGGATGGTGGAACCCACTGGGATGTTGCGAATGGGCAATGTGTTTCCAGCACGAATTGGAGCTTCTGCACCACTCATGAGTGTTGCACCAACTTCCAAACCGCGAGGAGCGATGATGTAGCGACGCTCACCATCTGCATAGCAAACCAACGCGATGTGCGCCGTGCGATTGGGGTCATATTCAATGCGCTCAACTTTGGCTGGAATGCCGTCTTTGCTGCGCTTGAAGTCCACCACACGGTAGTGATGCTTGTGACCACCACCTTTATGACGGGTTGTGATGTGACCATTGTTGTTGCGACCAGCTTTTTGAAATTGCGGCTCTAGCAAAGGGGCATAGCCTTCACCTTTGTGCAAGTGGTCACGTGTGACCTTCACCACGCCACGTTGGCCTGGTGAGGTGGGTTTCATTTTGATAACAGCCATGATTACGCGGCCTCCCCAGACAAATTGAGCTCTTGACCAGGCATGAGCGTCACATACGCTTTTCTCACATTGTCGCGACGACCCATGGAGCGGCCAAAGCGCTTGGCCTTGCCC
>Ga0114962_10002234_pt1 | contig 16296 bp, 20 predicted proteins | sample C_130820_MF_Meta_FD_87017 | JGI IMG/M metagenome (GOLD analysis project Ga0114962, IMG submission 87017) | Freshwater microbial communities from Lake Croche, Canada to study carbon cycling - C_130820_MF_MetaG | ecosystem: Environmental > Aquatic > Freshwater > Lake | place: Lake Croche, Canada...
CCAGTCCCGCCCCAGCGCAAAACCACACTCCTCGAGCATGACGTGAACTTTGTGTCCATTCGGGGTAGGCCAGGTATAGACATCGATCATGGGGTTTTGCCTTGGTTAAGTTTAAGAACCGCGGGTGATGGGCATCTCTACTTCTTGAGGAAAAGTAGCGATTTGTTTGGCCAACTCAAGCTTGGCAATCGAGTTGCGGTGCACCTCATCGGGACCATCGGCCAAACGCAAAGTGCGTTGGTGGGCATAGGCATAGGCCAAGGGGTAGTCGCCGCTGACGCCGCCGCCGCCGTGGGCTTGAATCGCCCAATCGATGATTTGGGTGGCCATCACAGGCGCGATCACCTTGATCATGGCAATTTCGCTTTTGGCAATTTTGTTGCCTACGGTGTCCATCATGTACGCGGCTTTCAATGTCAACAAGCGGGCTTGCTCGATCATGATGCGCGACTCGGCAATTCGCTCATGCCACACGCCTTGCGCAGAGATGAGTTTGCCAAACGCGGTACGGCTGTTGAGGCGTTTGCACATCAACTCCAGCGCACGTTCTGCACAGCCAATGGTGCGCATGCAGTGGTGAATACGTCCAGGGCCTAAGCGGCCTTGGGCGATTTCGAAGCCTCGACCTTCACCCAACAACAAATTGCCCACGGGCACGCGAACATTTTTAAGCAACACTTCCATGTGGCCATGGGGCGCGTCGTCGTAACCAAACACAGTCAAGGGGCGCACAACTTCCACACCGGCTGAATTGGCTGGCACCACAATCATGCTTTGCTGGGAGTGGCGGGGTGCATCGGGATCGGTTTTACCCATCACGATATAGACCGCACAACGGGGGTCGCCCGCGCCAGAGGACCACCATTTGCGACCATTGATGACATAGTGGTCGCCTTCGCGGCGAATACTGCACTCGATATTGGTGGCGTCAGATGAAGCCACATCAGGTTCGGTCATCAAAAAAGCCGAGCGAATGTCACCGCGCAGCAGGGGTTCTAGCCACTCATCTTTGATAGCCTCGCTGGCATAACGCTCTAGCGTTTCCATGTTGCCGGTGTCCGGTGCAGAGCAATTGAACACCTCAGCGGCAAACGGCACACGTCCCATGATTTCGCACATGGGCGCATATTCCAAATTGCTCAAACCTTCAGGTGCGCGCTTGGAGTGGGGCAAAAACAGGTTCCATAAACCCGCTTTGCGGGCCAAGGGTTTGAGTTCTTCCACAATCTTGGTGGGAATCCACGCATTGCCGGCCGCACGGTTGGCCTCAATTTCAGCAAAAAAGCGCGCTTCATTGGGGTAAATATGTTCGTCCATGAAGGCCAGCAAGCGTGCTTGCATGCTTTTAACCTTGTCGGTGTAATCGAAATTCATAAGAGTCTCCGTTGATGTAAGGGGTTTAAAAAATTAGTTGGTGCTGCGCTGGGCAAACAACCATGCCAGTTCGGCCATGGGGCGAGCACCGGCTCCCGAAGCTTTGGCTTGGGCGCTTGAGGCAGTGCCGTCTTCGACGCGCTTGGCAATGCCTTGCAAAATCGCTGCAATGCGAAACATGTTGTAGGCCAAATAGAAATTCCAGTCGGGTTTCAAGGCTTCCAAGCTGGTGAGGCCACTGCGTTGGCAGTACATAGCGATGTACTCATCTTCCAGCGGTATGCCCAAAGCGGCGTGGTCTAGACCACCGATGCCGCGAAAGCTGCCCGGTGGAATATGCCAAGACATGCAGTGGTAGCTGAAATCTGCCAAGGGATGGCCCAAAGTGGAGAGTTCCCAATCGAGTATGGCCAAGACCTTGGGCTCGGTGGGATGAAAAATCAGGTTATCCAAACGGAAGTCCCCATGCACAATGCAAGTGATATCGGCACGAGCGCTGGCGGGCATATGGGCGGGGAGCCACTCCATGAGTTTGTCCATCTCGGCAATGGGCTGGGTTGCTGAAGCCACATATTGCTTGCTCCAACGACCAATCTGGCGATCAAAATAATTACCAGGCTTACCAAAGCTTCCCAGGCCTTGCGCGACGGGGTTTACCGCATGCAAGGCGGAGATGACGCGGTTCATTTCCAAGTAAATCGCTCGGCGCTCAGGCGGCGTCATATCAGGCAAGGATTGGTCCCACAGCACCCGGCCTTGCACAAACTCCATGACATAAAAAGCGCGGCCAATCACCGATTCGTCTTCACACAGCACATGCATTTGCGCCACGGGTACTGGCGTAGTTTGCAAGCCGCTCATCACCGCGTATTCACGCTCAATGGCATGTGCCGAGGGCAACAGTTTGGCAACAGGCCCTGGTTTGGCTCGCATGACATAGCTCTTGCTGGGTGTGTTGAGTTTGTAGGTGGGGTTGGACTGGCCACCTTTGAACATCTCTACCTCTAAGGGGCCAGCAAAGCCGGGCATATGGGCTTGAAGCCAAAGTGTGAGTGCTTGGGTGTCAAAGCGGTGGGCGTCACTGACCTCGCGTGTGCCTACAAAATTATCGAAATTGCTCATGTGTTTACTCTGCAGCGCTGATGCGCAACAAGGCTTCGCGGTCCCGAACCACCAAGCCACCGGGTTCGATTCGCAAGATGTCCTCTCGCTCCATAGATTTCAATTCTTGGTTCACTCTTTGACGTGAAGCGCCCAATAATTGCGCCAATTCCTCTTGCGCCAAATGCAATCCAATGCGGGTTTCGCTGCCGTGGTTGAGCGAGGGAACGCCGTAACTGCGGGCCAAATGCAGCAATTGTTTGGCCAGTCGAGCGCGCAATGGCAAGGTGTTGAGGTCTTCGACCAGACCGAAGAGCAGGCGTATGCGCCTGGCTTGCAAGCGCAACATGGCTTCGTAAAACTCGACATGGTTGGACAATATTTTCTGGAAATCGGCTTTGGCTACACACAAAATGCTGGTCTCGCCGTGCGCGTAAACATCGTGTGTGCGTGTGTCTGCGTCCAAGATGGCCACATCGCCAAACCAAATGCCTGGCTCCACATAGGTCAGTGTGATTTGTTTTCCCGACAGCGAGGTGCTGCTGACCCGAACCGCGCCCTTGGCGCAGGCCATCCATTCGTCGGGTGTGTCGCCTCGGGCAGCAATCAAATCGCCGTCCTTGAGTCTTTTGATATAAGCGCATCGCAGTATGTCGTGTCGCAGTGAAGGAGAAAGGGAGGAAAACCATCGGCCAGAGTTGATGGCTTCGCGTTCCTCAATGTTAAGTACGGGGTCTTCCATGGGCTGTCTTTTCCGCGACAAAATCAGGGTTTGTAGTGAGGGGTTTGTTTATTTAAAAAAGCTTCCACGCCTATTTGTGCATTGGCATGGTTGAGATTTTTCAAGAACTGCTGTTTTTCAGCTTGTAAATGTGTAAACAAATCATGGTTGTAGGCGGATTCGGTTAATTCTTTGATACTGGCCAATGCATTGGGCGCTCGCTGATTAAGTCTTTCAGCGAGTGCCAAAGCATGGCTGAGTACTTCTCCCTTGGGTGCCAATTGGTTGACCATGCCGGCGTCTTGCATACGTTGCGCTGGTATGCGTTCGCCCAAAAGCATGAACTGATTGGCCAAGGCCTTGGGCATGGCGCGAACCAGAAACCAGCTGCCGCCGCCGTCAGGTGACAAACCTACCGAGCTGTAAGCCATAACAAAAACACTGTCAGCTGCTGCGACCACCATGTCGCAAGCGAGCACCAAGGATAAGCCTGCGCCTGCGGCAGCGCCTTCAACCGCCGCAATGACAGGTTTGGGGAAGGTGCGAATGGCTTCGATCCAGCTGTGCAAAGCATCAATGCCCTCGGCTTGCTGCTCAGGCGCAGCCGCTCGGTTGACCAAAATGCGGTTTAAGTTACCACCCGCGCAAAAGTGGGCCCCGTCACCTGTAAGGATGACGCTTCTGATGTCTGGGTTGGTTTCAGCCACGTTCAATGCTTCCACGCCCGCGCTGTACATGGCGGGGTCCAGCGCGTTGCGATGCTCTGGGTTGGAGATGGTCAAAATCAAGGTTTGACCTTGGCTGTGGCTTTTGAGTTGGGCAGTCATGGTTTAAGTAGAGATATGGCTTAAGCTTAAACCCAAGGCGCCACGTCTTCGTAACCAAGGGCTGGGGCGGTAACGCGGGTCGCCATAAACCGTCTGCAGATTAAAGAGCACTTCCAGTAAATTGTCTGCGCCCAAAGTGTCGCCCAAGGCCAAGGGTCCCACGGGGTAGCCCAAGCCAAGTGTCACGGCGGTATCTAAATCTGTGGGGCTGCAAATACCTTGTTGACACATATCGCTGGCGATATTGACGATGCAGGCCACCACTCTTTGGGTGACAAAGCCGCCGCTGTCTTGGATGACGCTAACTGCTTTGCCGTCACTGCCCATCAGGGCGCATGCGGCGTCGCGCATATCGTTGCGCGTGGCAGGGTTGGTGGCAAGCACACGTCTGCGCGTGCTTGCGTCGGGGATGAGCATGTCGATACCCAGCGTACGAGCGGGGTCTAAGCGCTCGACGATGGCGCTGGTGGTCACATCAAAGCCCAATGGCGCGACCCAACAAAGCGCTTGGTTGGAGGGCGCGGCACCGGTTTCAATTCGCGCACCAAGGGATTGGAGCAATTGCAGCAATTCAGCGCGTCTGGCAGCACGGGCAGACACCCACACGGGAGGCCGCTGCGCAACGGTGGGTAAAGGATATTCCGCAGGAATCTGGGCTTTGCCATCTGCATAGGTATAAAAACCTTGACCGGTTTTTCGACCCAACCAGCCCCCGGCCAATCGCTGGGCGGTGATGACGCTGGGGCGGTAACGCGGCTCTTCAAAATACTGGTGGTAAATGGATTCCATGACGGGATGGGACACATCCAAAGCGGTGAGGTCCATCAATTCGAAGGGCCCGAGCTTGAAGCCCACTTGGTCACGCAAAATACGGTCTATGGTTGCGAAGTCCGCCACACCTTCACCAACAATGCGCAAGGCTTCCGTGCCATATCCGCGCCCCGCGTGGTTGACGATAAAGCCAGGCGTGTCTTGCGCCAGCACAGCTTGGTGGCCCGTGGTTTGCACAAACGACTTGAGTTGTTCACATACGGCTGGCGACGTTGCCAGACCAGGCACGACTTCCACCACCCTCATCAGCACGACGGGATTAAAAAAATGCAAGCCTGCAAACCGCTCTGGGTGGTGCATGCCGGCTGCCATTGCCGTGATGGACAGGGAGGATGTGTTGCTCGCGATGACTGCTTGGGTGCTCAGGTGTTTGCACAGTTCAGTAAACAGTGAGCGCTTGGCATCTGCATTCTCAACAATGGCTTCAATCACCAAATCGCAAGAAGACAAGTCTTGCAAGCTGCTAACCGTTTGAAGGCAGGCTACAAACTGCTCTAGCTGGGTTTGGGTGATGCGGTCTTTGGCAAGCATTTTTTGCCATTGACTTTCAATGCCGCTCTTGGCTTGCGTGGCCCGATCAAAGGACGCGTCAAACAGCAAGACCTGACTGCCAGCTTGAACTGCCAATTGCGCAATGCCTTGACCCATGGCGCCGGTGCCGCAAACACCGACAGTGGAAAATAATGAATTCATAGTTACTCATTATCTCTGTGCTGGACTGCTGTGACAAAATGCGGCCACAGTTGATAAACCAAGGAAATGCGATGACGTTGAAATTGTGTGGATTCTCTACCAGCAACTACTACAACAAAATCAAATTGCAATTACTGATCAAAGGCATTCCATTTGAAGAAGAGCTGGTATGGGTGGGCAACAGCCATCCCAAATTGATGGACCGCTCGTTCATGGGGAAAGTGCCATTTTTGGATACCCCAGAAGGCTGTTTGAGCGAGTCCATGGTGATTGCCGAGTACTTAGAGCAAGCTTATCCCCAGCACCCCTTGTTGCCCTCAAACCCTATGCAAGCGGCCAAAGTGCGTGAACTCATTGTGTATCTGGAATTGCACATTGAACTGGTCGCCCGAGAGCTGTTTTCCGAGGCTTTTTTCGGCGGAAAAGTCAGCGACGGTACGAAAGAACGTGTTCGTAAAAATTTAAGCAAAGGGGTTGCTGCATTTGCAAAGTTAGCCCAATTTTCACCTTACATAGGCGGTGAAAACCTGAGTTTGGCCGATTGTGCTGCAGCGTTTCACTTACCCATTGCGGTGAATGCTTGTAAGTTGGTGTTGGGTGAAGACTTGCTGGCCGATTTGCCCGTGAAGGTCTATGGACAGAAGATGGCCGAAAATCCACATATGCAAAAAGTGCTGGCTGATCGCAAAGAAAATGCGATTTTGATGGCCAGCCTAGGCGCTAAGAAAACTTAAACGCCTTAACGATTTCCTTTAGCAGCTTCTAGATGCACCAAGCGATCTAGCTCGGCGCAAATATCTGCCATGCGACCTGACATGACCATGCGCCCGGCGTTATAAGGGGAATTTGCACCGTCTTCAGCAATACGAACGACTCGCAAGGGTTTTGTGGGTGTGGGCGCTTGTTCCAAGTGATGTTGGGTCATATGAGGATCGTTGGCGGGCCAAAAAGCTTTGTAGGCTGCATCGATGCGTTGAAACAAGTGGTGTGAAGTGATGAGTGCGAGATTCATGGGTTGCTCCAAATAGGGTTAGAACTGGTGACGAATGAGGCCCACTGCCAAGCCTTCGATGTGAAAAGAATCGCTTGGGCTGACATGGATGGTGGAAAAATCGGGGTTTTCAGGATGCAGGTGTATGCCTGAGGAGTTTTTCTCAAAGCGTTTGACCGTGACCTCTTCTCCCAAGCGGGCCACGACGATTTGGCCGTTGCGCGCATCGGCAGTGGATTTAACTGCCAATAAATCGCCATCCAGAATGCCGATGTCGCGCATGGACAGGCCGCGAACCTTGAGCAAGTAGTCGGGTGTTTGGGAGAACATTGAACTTTGAACCGAATAGCTTTGTTCGATGTGCTCTTGCGCCAAGATGGGCGAGCCTGCGGCCACACGTCCTACCAACGGCAAAACCAATTGCCCCAAGCCTGGGAGAGACAGTGAATAAGCGGTACGGGAAACGCCGAGTTGGTTGGCGTAGTCTGGGCTTTTAAGGCGAATGCCTCTAGAGGTCCCGCTGACAAGTTGTATATAGCCTTTGCGCGCCAGGGCTTGCAAATGTTCTTCCGCCGCATTGGCCGACTTGAAACCCAATTCTCTGGCAATTTCGGCGCGCGTAGGGGGAGCTCCCGTTTGGCGTATGGCTGTCTCGATCAAGGTGAGAATTTGTTGCTGTCTGGCGGTAAGCTTGTTTTGTTCCATTTGGTGCTCCCTGTTGTCGGTGAAAATGGATTGACCCATGTGCCCCGAAGACACTGTTTGGATATCCAGTAACTGTATTTTTAACCAGTTTTAAACTTTTCACAAGCCCATGACCAAAGAAAATATTCCAAGCATCACAGTTTTAGGCATGGGCGGCACGATTGCAGGTTTGGCTGCCAACCCCCAAAATACTAAAGAATATAAAGCTGGCGAGTTAGGAGTAACTGACTTAATTAAGAATATTGCCCCCTCAAATGCATTTCATTTGGAGGTTCACAATGTGGCGCAAATCAACAGCAAGGACATGCGCGTCAGCCATTGGCAGGCCCTTCTTTCAGCCGTTCAGGTGGCGGTGAGCAAGCCACACGTACAAGCTGTCGTTATCACCCATGGCACGGATACATTAGAAGAAACTGCCTATTTACTTCAAGCCATGGGGCCTTGGTCTAAACCTTTGGTCTTGACCTGCGCCATGTTGCCCGCCAATGCGCCCCACGCAGATGGGCCAGGCAATCTCAAAGACGCCCTGAATTGGGCATTGCAGTGCAGTGTCGGGGTTTTTGTGGTTTGCGCTGGCAAAGTGCACGCGTCTCAAGATGTGCAAAAAATCACTACGGAAAGCGTCGATGCTTTCACCAGCGGTTCTGAGGGGTGTTGGGCCACTTGGGTTGATGGCCAGTGGCACATCCAATACAGACCTGAAGCGCCCAGTCCGTCAGAACCACGTCCCAGCTTGGCTTATGCCTTGGCAGCAACAAGTTGGCCCCGAGTGGAGATGGTCATCAACCATGCTTTGAATGACGGCGCCGTGGTCAGGGGCTTGCTGGCAAACAGTGATTCTGAGGAGACGCCACTCGCCGGTATTGTGCTGGCAGGAACGGGCATGGGAACAGCCAGTCGGGAACTCGAGCAGGCTTTGCAAAATGCATTGAACTCAGGGGTGCGGGTATGGCTAAGCAGTCGATGCATTTTTGGACTTGCTCATGCTCAAGCCAACACCCTGTGGGGAGAAATCACCTTGTTAAGTGCAGCCAAGGCCAGAACGGCCTTGTGCTTGAGCCTTTTGGCTGAAAAAGAGCGTCAATCTTGAAGGGCTTTGAAGGCGCGGGCTGTGATGTCTTCAACACTGCCTTGTCCGCTGATGGCACGGTAGCGGGGAGCCAATGCGGGTTCCTTTGTTGCCCAAGATGAATAATATTCAACCAGTGGTCGAGTTTGCGCGCTGTATACCTCTAAGCGTTTTTTAACTGTGTCTTCTTTGTCGTCGTCGCGTTGGATTAAAGCTTCGCCGCTGATGTCATCAACGCCTTCAAGCTTTGGCGGATTAAAGCGTACGTGGTAGGAGCGGCCGCTGGCCACATGCACACGCCGACCACTCATGCGCTCGATGATGGCATCAAAAGGAACATCGATTTCCAGCACGCAATCGAGTTTTACGCCAGCTTGCTTCATGGCGTCGGCTTGGGGAATCGTGCGGGGGAAGCCGTCGAATAAAAAACCTTTTGCGCAGTCTGGCTGTGCAATACGTTCTTTGACCAAGCCAATGATGATGTCGTCACCTACCAATCCACCCGCATCCATCACTTTTTTGGCGGCCAGGCCCATTTCAGTGCCAGCCTTGACTGCGGCACGCAGCATGTCGCCGGTGGAAATTTGGGGAATGGCGTAGTGCTGGCAAATGAAAGAGGCTTGTGTGCCTTTGCCAGCACCTGGTGCGCCCAACAGAATCAGTCTCATTGTCTTCCTTGCTTTTTATTTTGGCCCTGTCTTGGCAGTGCGCTTTTAACGATCTTTGAGAATAACACGCAGAGCTTTGCCTTGGCTGTCAGATTGGCGATCTGAGCAATCGGCGAACACGTTCTAAATCGGCAGGGGTATCTACACCTGCCGCACTGGGCAGATCTGAAATATGTACCGCTATCGAGTAACCATGCCACAACACCCTCAATTGCTCCAAGGCCTCGGCTTTTTCTGCAGGCGAGGGGGCAAGTGTTGGGTAGATCTTGAGGAAGTCGCAGCGGTAGGCGTACAAGCCCACATGACGGTAAACGGGGTAGGGCGGCATCTCATTCGCCACGCCGTCACGAAAGTGAGGAATGCTGGCGCGGCTGAAATACATGGCTTGAGACTGCGCATCCACCACCACCTTCACACAATGAGGGCTTTGCCACTCCTCTAAAGTATTTATCGGGTCTGCCAAGGTGCTGACGGCACAAGCAAGGTGGACATGCAGCAGTTGCGCCACGGCATTGATGTTGTGCGGCTCTATCAGAGGTTCATCGCCCTGCACATTCACCACAATCGCGTCGTTTGGCAAACCCAGCAGGCGGGCTGCTTCTGCCAAACGGTCACTTCCGCTGGGGTGGTCGGCACGCGTCAGTAGGGATTCAATGCCGAATTGTTGGCACACCTGCATGATTTCAGCGCTGTCGGTTGCCACCACGACTTGGCTGGCTTGGGACAATTGGGCGCGTTGGGCCACCCGCACCACCATGGGAATGCCTGCCAAATCGAGCAGCGGTTTGCCTGGTAAGCGACTCGCCGACAGTCTGGCTGGAATCAAGACCACGAACTCCATGACGTTCAATTAGCTTTCTACTTCTTGGTCGCTGAGGGTTCGTGCTTCCATCTCAAGCAACACAGGGATGCCATCGCGAATCGGGTAAGCCAGTCGGGCGCTGCGGGAGACGAGCTCAGATTTCTCTCGGTCGTATTCGAGGCTGCCTTTTGTCACGGGGCAGACCAATAATTCAAGCAGTTTGTTGTCCATATGCCAATGATAGTCTGTGCAAATGGGGCATCAATTTCTCCCAAAAAACTGTTGGCAAATCGCACTGTAAGGGCACAGCCCAAACATCTGGGTAATAGCGCCACAATTTCACCGCGTCTTTTTCCGTACAGAACACATCGTTTGCAGAGTGCGCTTGCCAATGGTCAAGGGGATCATGGTCGGGAAATGACTGCGTGTGCGACAGCAACAAGCCTGTTTGTCGCAAAGCAGAAAAAAATAATTCCGGCTGGGCAATGGCCGCTAAAGCATCCACAGCTTGTGGGTGCCAAGATTGCAAAGCGCGTTGTTCGCCTCTGCCGTTGACAGCATACCCAGCCAAATGTCGATGTGCCGCCAGGCTGTCTTCAAATGCCCGATCTCCTGTATGAACCGTCATTTGAACAACGCCTTTTTTCAATCGCCTAGGCCAGCTTTCCCGCAAAGGGCCAGCAGGCAGCAAGAAGCCATTGCCTAAACCCCGGTCATCAAACACACACAGGGCTATGTCGTGGTGCAAGGCGTGGTGCTGCAGGCCATCGTCGCTGATGATGACTTGCGTTTGCGGGTAGTTTTCCATCAATAACAAAGCTGCTTGGGCGCGTTGCTGCCCAATAAAAACAGGCACGCCTAGGCGAGACTTGAGCAGCAAAGCTTCGTCTCCCACCTCTTGCGCCAAGCTGTGCAGCCTAACCTCGGTGCATTCGGCGTGACGGCCACCATCGCCACGGGAGATGATGCCTACTTGCCAGCCCATTTGGGTCAGCCGTTGCGCAAGATGAATGACGATCGGGGTTTTTCCCGTGCCGCCCACCATCACATTACCCACCACGATCACGGGTACGTGCAGCTTGACAGTGGTTTTCCAACCGAACTTGTAGGCCAAGCTTCTTAAACCAATAAAGGCGTGGCTTATAAATGTCAGAGGAAACAAACACCAAGTCAGTGGCCCAGACCTGCGCCAAGCGTCTAACAAAAAATCGCTTGGCCTGTTAGGCATTGCAGCTTATGGGAGGGTTGTCGCTTGAGAGCGGCTTTGTGCTGTGAAAGTGACTTGCTGCAAGCCAGCGTTTTGCGCGGCTTCAAGAACTTGAATGACCGATTGGTGGCTGGCGCGGGCATCAGCACTGATGACCACCAAAGGGTTGGCCACAGCCTTGGCCGCGCTGCTTAATGCAGCCCCAATGGCTTGAATATCCGCGCCGTCTACGGCCTTTTTTTGCACGATATAGCGACCATCACTGCTTACCAATACCTTGATTTCGTTGGGCTTTTCTTGAAGCTGTGAAGAGTCAGCATTGGGTAACTTGAGATCAATTTGGGTCAGTCGGCCATAGGTGGTCGACAGCATTAAAAAAATAAGAACCACCAATAAAACATCGATGAACGGAATCAGATTGATTTCCGGTTCGCTGGAGCGAGGGCGACCAAAATTCATGGTTTGTTGTTATCCGAGCGCTGGGAGAAAAAGTGGTGAACCATGCGCTCGGCAGCAATTTCCAGTTCAACCACGAAATTGTCTACCCTGGCGCGTAAATACCGCCAAACAACCAAACTGGGTATGGCAATCACCAAACCAAAAGCGGTGTTGTACAAGGCGACAGAAATGCCATGCGCGAGTTGCGCTGGGTTTCCAGAACCGGGGGTTTGCGACCCAAATATTTCAATCATGCCAACCACCGTACCAAAGAGACCCAGCAAAGGGGCGACAGAGGCAATAGACCCCAGTGTGCTCAGGTAGCGCTCAAGTTTGACCGTCACACGGCGACCACTGGCTTGCATTTCGCTCACAAACTCTTCTTTGCTACAAGTCGGCTGGCTTTGCAGCAACAGCAGGCCTGAACTGATGACCTCGCCCAAGGCGGATGTGGCTTGGATGTGCCCTATAGATTCAGGGCGAGGTAAACCGCTGGTAGTAAAAGACAATACATCTTTGAGCAGGGTAGGGGGCAAAACAACGCTGCTTCTCAAGTTGTAAAAGCGCTCAATGATCAAAGCCAAAGCGATGACAGAGCAAAGCAAAAGAGGCCAAATGGGCCATCCAGCGGCTTGTATGATCCCAAACAAAAGCATCTCCTATAAATGTATTTATTCAATTATCACCCAGCTTTTTGGCTTTAATTCATCCACTTATGTCACTCGACAATTCTCTTCCTCAGGTTTGGTCCGTCAGCGCCTTGAACAAAGCGATCGCTGATTCGCTCAAAGCGAGGTTCAGCATGGTCACGGTACAGGCCGAGATTTCAGGTTTCACTCGCGCCAGCAGTGGGCATTGCTATTTCAATTTGAAAGACAGCGGGGCGCAGATTCGCTGCGCCTTGTTTCGCCGCACCGCAGATCAATTGAATTTTGTTCCCCGGGATGGCCAGTTGGTGCAGGCGCAGGCCCGTGTCGCGGTTTATGAGCCAAAAGGCGAAATGCAGTTGGTGGTCGAAGCCTTGCGACCTGCAGGTCTTGGGCAGCTGCACGAAGCGTTTTTGCAACTCAAGGCCAAGTTAGAAGCCCAAGGTTTATTTGCGCAAGATCGCAAACGCGTGATCCCCATGTATCCCCGCGCCATTGGGGTGGTGACTTCTTTGGCGGCGGCGGCTTTGCATGATGTGATCACCGCCTTGAAGCGTCGCGTGCCTCATATTCCTGTGATCATTTCGCCAAGCCCAGTTCAAGGGGCGGATGCGCCCCAGCAGTTGGTCAATGCGCTGCAAGCGCTGTCAAGCAGACCGGAAATAGAAGTGATTTTATTGGTCAGAGGCGGGGGGTCTTTAGAAGATTTATGGGCCTTCAATGACGAGCAACTCGCCCATGCGATTGTCAACAGCCCCATTCCAGTGATTTGCGGCGTGGGTCACGAAACCGACTTCACGATTGCTGATTTTTGTGCCGATTTGCGCGCGCCCACGCCAACTGCTGCTGCTGAGTTGTCCGCTGTTTCGCGTGAAACCCTGTGGCTGGATTTGCAAGCGACCCAATCTTTTTTCTCTGCCCAACTCTCACAAGATATGGACGGAAGTGAGCAGCGTCTTGATCGCTTGCAAGCAGTACTGGCTCGCCCATCCACCTGGGCCAACAAACAGCAGCACGGCGTATTCATGTGTTCTTCTCGTTTGGCCAGAGCTGCCCAGCAAATCTTAAGTCGCCAAGCCATGGCGCTTCAACCCGCAGGACCAAGGCTGCAGCGGGCCGCTCAAGATATGCCTAAGTCCCATGAGATGCGTTTGTCGCGTGCGGCCTTGTTGTTAAGGTCATTGGACCCCGCTTTGGTTTTGCAGCGCGGCTTTGCTTGGTTGGAGAACGCGCAAGGGCATGCCATTGCCTCGGTACAAGAATTGCAACTGGGTGAGCAAATTCAAGCGCGACTTGCCGATGGCTCTGCTGATGTGCAGGTCATCTCTACCCGCCTACATCGGCAGTGATGGGGTCACTTATTTGAAAAAATGGGTGATTTAAGTATGAAGCCCTTGCCTATTTTCTTCTTAGCAAACCAGCCTTGGTTCATTTCCAGCACGTAGCGCACGGGTTTCTCGGAACAGTGTGAATCGGTGGTTTGAGCTTGCATATCCACCAAATTCACAATAGTGCCGTCGTCGTCTACAAACGCTGCGCTTAAAGGAAGCAAGGTGTTTTTCATCCAGAAACATTGCTTTTGCGGCTCTTCAAACACAAACAGCATGCCTTCATGTGCAGGCATATCTTTTCGAAACATCAAGCCAATTTGCCTTTGCTGGGGAGAGTTAGCAATTTGGGCTTCAATTTGAAACATACCAGCCTGCAACACTGTTCGTCGCAAGTCAGTTTGGGGTTCTTGCGCTACTGAGGGTGTTGCGAATATCAGCGCCAACAAAGCCAAAGCGCAGGTAAACAAAGCACGCAGGTGCATCAAGATGTCAATGTATAGCTGGTTCATGGTTGGCTTGGTTAGAATGATTTGAAGATTCATTGGTTGTCCTACGACTTCTGCCAATAGCAAAGTCGTCTATTTTCTGGAGAGATTGTCTTGTATCAGCATATCAAGGTGCCCGCCAAGGGCGAAAAAATCATTGTCAACAAGGATATGTCTTTGACTGTCCCTTTGCAACCCGTCATCCCTTTTATCGAAGGAGACGGCACGGGTTTTGACATCACACCGGTCATGCTTAAAGTGGTTGATGCAGCCGTCGCTAAAGCCTATGGCGGAAATCGACAAATTCACTGGATGGAAGTTTATGCGGGTGAGAAATCCACCCAGATTTATGGCCCCGATGTCTGGTTGCCTGAAGAAACCTTGGCTGTGTTGAAAGAGTATGTGGTGTCCATCAAAGGCCCCTTAACAACCCCTGTTGGCGGCGGTATTCGCTCTTTGAATGTGGCTTTGCGACAAGAACTCGACCTTTATGTTTGCTTGCGACCTGTTCAATATTTCAAAGGTGTGCCTTCTCCTTTGAAAGAGCCCGAGAAGACCCACATGGTGATATTTCGCGAAAACTCAGAAGACATTTATGCTGGCATCGAATATGAAGCCGAGAGTGACAAAGCCAAAAAGCTCATCAAGTTCTTGATTGACGAAATGGGCGTGACCAAAATCCGCTTCCCCAACACCTCGGGCATAGGCATCAAACCGGTCTCACGTGAAGGTACTGAGCGCTTGGTTCGAAAAGCCATTCAATATGCGATTGATAACGACAAGCCTAACGTGACCATTGTTCACAAAGGCAACATCATGAAATACACAGAGGGTGGTTTCAGAGACTGGGCTTATGCGTTGGCGCAAAAGGAATTTGGCGCAGAGTTGATTGACGGCGGCCCTTGGTGCAAATTTAAAAACCCCAAAACCGGCAAAGAAATCATTGTCAAAGACAGCATTGCCGACGCTTTTTTGCAGCAAATCCTGCTTCGCCCAGCAGAGTACAGTGTGATCGCTACCTTGAATCTCAATGGCGATTACATATCTGACGCTTTGGCTGCTCAAGTGGGAGGCATTGGTATTGCCCCAGGGGCGAATTTGTCGGATTCGGTGGCTTGCTTTGAAGCCACTCACGGAACCGCGCCTAAGTATGCAGGCAAGGACTATGTGAACCCCGGTTCCCTCATTCTGTCAGCAGAAATGATGTTGCGTCACATGGGCTGGACGGAAGCCGCTGACCTCATCATTTCTTCAATGGAAAAATCTATTCTTAGCAAGAAAGTGACTTATGACTTTGCCCGTTTGATGGAGGGCGCAACACAAGTCAGCTGTTCAGGTTTTGGTCAGGTGATGATCGACCACATGTGAAAGGTCTTCCTGAATTCCCCGAGGGAGTTCAGGGGTTTTGACTGACCATATTGGCTCTGAACTGAGGGGTTCTCAGTCTTGAGTTTCTCGTACTTACAGTTGGCACAACTGCGTTGTCGGGACTGGCTGGGGCCGCAATGACCTTGATATTTTGAGCCATCCAACCCCTTGGGCCTTCTATCAGTTCGTACATGACGCTGGCCCCTTGTTGCAAGGTTTTAAAGCCCGTCATATCAACTTGGCTGAAATGTGCAAAAACATCTTGGCCAATTTCTGACGATTCGATGAAACCAAAACCTTTGTGATTGTTGAACCATTTAACGATGCCAAACGACATGATTTATTCCTTTGTTTATAAAAGTATTTATTTTCTTTAAAAAATGAATACTAAAGGATTTGAATACAGTTCAAAATTTTTGTAAAGTGGTTTTTTGACATTTTTCAGTGATTTTCTGGACAATTATTTCTATCGCTCAGCTGACGGGTCAGCGTCGATAGAATGGTGCCATGGCTACCCCCCCTTCAAACCCTGTTATTACGCCCGCCCGCACGGGGGACTCCGACTCAGTAGTGCTAGAGCGGCGAACCCAGAAAACGCAGCCTCCGCAGATGTACCAAGTCGTTATGCTCAACGACGATTTCACCCCCATGGAGTTCGTGGTCATGGTTTTGCAAGAGTTTTTTGGCAAAGACCGTGAAGCAGCTACCCAAATCATGCTAAAAATTCATTTGGATGGCAAAGGAGTTTGCGGCGTTTACACCCGAGATGTTGCTACAAGCAAAGTCGATCAGGTTCAAGACGCTGCCCATCAAGCGGGTCATCCACTACAAGCCGTGGTTGAACCGATTGAATAATAGAAAATCGTTTCCATATACAGTTAAACCAACAGAGACCGCCACAAGGAAATTTCCATGATTGCCCAAGAACTTGAAGTCAGCTTACACATGGCCTTTGTTGAGGCTAGACAGCAAAGGCACGAGTTCATCACCGTCGAGCACTTGCTGCTGGCCTTGCTGGACAACCCCAGCGCAGCAGAA